>ERZ772881.96-NODE-96-length-93481-cov-4.729144_pt1 | contig 93481 bp, 91 predicted proteins | sample MGYA00580581_ERZ772881 | MGnify/ENA primary metagenome ERZ772881 (study PRJEB29015, sample SAMEA2737668) | human gut metagenome | biome: human gut; feature: human-associated habitat; material: faeces | place: China | collected 2012 ...
ATGGACAAACACCTATTGTTTCTCTTTTTTATGATGCTCATTGGAATCTACGCGTCTGCTTCTGATGAGATTCGTCTCGTTGTCGGCACTTATACAGGCAGTGGGAGCAAGGGTATCTATTCCTATTCTTTTAACCAATCCACCGGAGACGCCGTACCGCTCGACTCCTTGGCACTTACCAATCCTTCATATCTCACACCTTCCAGAGATGGCCGGTTCATTTATGTTGTCTCCGAAAATAATGACAATACGGCGGCACTGAGTGCTATTCAGTTCGATAAGGCTACTGGTGGAATGACTCTGCTCAATTCACAACTCACCGGCGGCGAGGATCCTTGCTATGTAGATGTCAATGGACAATTGGCATTGACAGCTAACTATTCAGGTGGGAGCATGAGTGTGTTCCCGATTCTTGCCAATGGGCGACTTGGAGCCCGCACACAGCTTTTCCGTGGTCATGTAGGCGGCCCTGACAAAAACAGACAGGCAACGGCTCATGTCCATTGTACCAGATTCTTTGGCAAAGACAATGTTTTCGTAACAGACTTCAGCGCTGATCAAATATTGGGTTTCAAACGTATTGGGACTAAGCTCATCCCTTTGGGCGTGATTGGTAAAGCCGACCGTGATTCGGGTTCGCGTCATTTAGAGTTCTCTCATGATGGACGCTTTGTTTATCTCATCAGCGAGCTGTCTGGCAATGTCACTGTTTTCCATTGTCGGAAGGGAAAGCTGACGAAGCGGCAGGTGATAGCTTCTGATACAGTGGGCGCGCGTGGAGCTGCCGATATCCACCTGTCACCTGATGGCCGTTACCTCTATTCCAGTAACCGATTAAAGGCTGATGGTATCACAATCTTTAAGGTGAATTCTAAGGACGGGACATTGACACGGACAGGTTATCAGCCAACAGGTATCCATCCCCGAAACTTTAATATCACTCCAAACGGGCGGTTCTTGCTCGTGGCGTGCCGTGACAGTAATCTCATTCAAGTGTTCGCAATAGACTCCAACACGGGCTTACTTACGGATATGCATAAAGATATACACTTCGGCAAGCCTGTCTGTGTGAAGTTTATTTGAGACTGAAGTCAGGCTGTGTTGCCTGTCAGGATGTCTTATGGATACGCACACAGTCGGGCTCCGTGATCCTCGCAGCTCTTGATGGAGTCTCTACCAGCAATCTGTCCATTCTCTTCAGACAGGGAGTACTTGCTATACTGGCTTTTGCACTCAGCTTTCTGAGTTAGTAGTTGGTAATAGGAAGTTATTCTCATTTCTCCCTTCATTCAATGCGTCTACACCATAAAGGCAATGCGATTACACCATAAAGGCAATGCGATTACACCGTAAAGGCAATGCCATTACACTGTAAAGGCAATGCCATTACACCGTAAAGGCAATGCGGTTACACTTTACTCTCCGGGTGAATACACTACAACCTTATTTGACGATGACCTTCACGTGCTGATAGCCCATCGCATGAAGAAGTGTTGACACCTGTTGCTGCGCGTTTGTCTCTGCCTTCCTGATATTGTCTGTTGTTAGACAGCGTTGTCTCATGCGTCTGATAGCCTTTCTTGTGAGTGCGGCTCTGTCGGCCTCTGTCCATGAGCCGTCCTCAATAAAGGATCGTGTGCGCGCTTCGTCGATAAAACGCTCATCAAGGAGCTGAATGGGTGGAAGCTTGACGATGATGGTGTCGTGGTCTGTCGTGATGAAGTCCTTCTTGGCTCTGCTTAGGTCAGCGCCGAGTCGGAGAGTGCCGTAATAGATGCGTGAGAGTTCATAGTCTCCGAACAACCCATGGCGGACAGTATCGACAATCTCCTCGTCACTGATGGTCAAGAACTCCCATTGACCAATATCTTTGATGTGTACAATCTCAATGGGAGTAGGACTGATCTGCCCGCTGTTGCCTATGCTGATCAATGGTTTCCTGTGAAGAAAGAACGCAAGGATCAACACGAGGACTAAGACGGCAGAAACGATGGCGGTTGTCGCCACGATATTTTTTTTCCTCATGCTTTATTAATTGAGTTGTCGGATAAGCGAGTTGTAGTCTTGTTGGGTGAAGTCTTTGCGGAAGGTGACAGTGATCTGGCTTTCGTTAAAGCCCAGTTTCTCTGCTGCCGGTACAATGAGTCTTGTTGCACTGGCCTGTGCATCCTTGATGATTCCGGTATGTGAGAGACTTGAGAGAATGCTTCTTCGTCCTTGTTGCTGAATAGCGGTGATCTCGTTGTCGGTGAAATCGTGTCTCAGCAGCCCCACTTTCTGCTTTACGCCTTTGTGGTCAATTTCTGTTGCCGTGAGAGTTATCTCGGGGTCAGGAAGGACAATTTCGATCTGTTTCCCCTGCCTTTTGATGTCTGATGGCTTTATTTTGGATAAGTCGATACAGGCCTTTGCCGTGGCGGAAACAGGGATGGCAATGCGTCTGTCGCTCAGAGGCATGGCGAAGCGTATGTGGTGGTTCAGAAAATGACCATCGATAGTCGTGGTATCGTTGTAAACCAGGATTTTCCGCAGCTCATACTGTGAAGTGTACAGTTTAGAGCAAGCTGAAATGCTTGTTACCAGCAGTTGGATGGAGTCAGTCTGAGTCTCTCTTCGTGTGCCGGACAAATGATTTCTGTTGCATGAGGCAATCATGGCTAACAGTGGCAGGCAGAGACACAGGGCTTGTCTGATCGAGTTCTTCATGTTTTTTTGTAATATTATTACTGCAAAGTTAAAAAATAATCTACATTTTTATTACCTTTGCGAATAATTTATTTATACTGAATCCGAAAAGAGCCGATGAAGAAAGTCTTGCTGTATAGTCTGTTGCCAATGCTTTTTATTGGAGCTACGTCGTGTAAGGAGAAGAGGCAGAGTGATATCATCATCGCACGTAAGCCGGTGGTCATTAAGAAGAGCAGACCGCAGATGATAGGTGATGCGGTGAGAAACACCCGTATCAATTGGGTGGGAGGCACGTACACGGTACGAGTTACCGTCAGGTGCGATACGTCCCTTCCTCTGGCTTCCGATGGAGATACCAAGTACTACGACAACCGAGTCAACATCCATATCAGCCGTTCAGACGGTTCATCATTCTTTGACCGGACATTTACAAAGTCGGACTTTAGTGGATATGTTGACAAGGCTTATTTTGAGGACGGTGCTTTGTTGGGGATCGTCTTCAACAAGGTTGAAGGCGAGTCACTGAAATTTGCTGCAAGCATTGGCAATCCGGACAGGTCCAGCGACGAGTTTGTTCCTTTGGAAATTGTCGTCAGCCATTTAGGCGGATTGTCTATACAAAAAAGTTCGGATATGGACAACGAGTAATCTCATTGTCCATATCTGTTATCTGTCGGGAAAGGATAGAATCTGATATGCTTTCTCAAAGCTCTTGGGATGCTTGCCTATGAGGCAAATATTGACCAGACAGTTGGCAAGCATTTCTGCGTCATTGAGGTCCACACCTCTGTCGCGACTTAAGTTCTTACCTATAATCACATCCCATGAGGCATCAAAATCGCGGTCTTCTGCACCTACATATTGTTCGTTTTCAGAAGAGCCTTTCATCAGTTTGTATTTAATGCCCTTCTTGGATGGTACCGGTGTCATTTCCAAAAGCATGTCCCAAGCCTTACGCAGTTGCGGGCGAAATTTCCCCGTACCGGGAAACATGTCGACAACGACGGGCATAATCTCATCAAACTCATAGGCTTGGAGCAAATCGTAAAGCCGCATATGATCTGATAATAAAGTTAACCTAAAACTTTGCCATCATGATGGCGTCAGCAGCGCACTCTTCCCCTTTATTGCCTAATTTGCCTCCGCTTCTGTCTTCAGCCTGTTGCTGGTTATCGGTAGTAAGTAAACCGTAGATGACGGGGATGTTTTGTGTGGCATTGAGATGAGCAATGCCGTAGGTGACTCCTTGGCAGATGTAATCAAAGTGGGGTGTTTCTCCGCGGATGACGCTTCCCAAGATGATGATAGCATCAAATCCGTCGTTCTTTGACATTTGCTGGGCACCATAAATCAGCTCGAAGCTTCCCGGCACATGCTTGATATGGATGTTTTCGGGAAGAGCGCCGTGCTTCTCAAGAGTGTCGACAGCACCCTTAAGAAGCAATCCGGTGATTTCGTGGTTCCAGTCGGAGACCACAATCCCAAAGTTCATGTTGCTTGCGTCGGGAATATCGACTGGATGGAAGTCTGCAAGATGAAGAGCTGTTGCCATATTTATTTTGTTGTCCTCTCAATGTACTTGTCAATGTCATTGCTCTGAACTAAAGCAGAGTTGACGTACTTCTTCTTGATGTCTTGATAGATCTTATTGGCCTCGTCGGTCTTGTTTTGAGACTCAAGAAGCTCACCGGCCTGAAGCAGGAAAGTGGGTGAGAGACTGTTGTTGGTACTGTTGTCTGCCTTGCTGTCTGCCTTGCTTGCAGCATTCTTCAAGGTACTGATGGCTTTGTCAATCTGGCCCACATGGGCATAGGCATTGCCTAAAGCCTCGATAGCGGCAGGGCTTACCATGGCATCGCCTTTAGGAGAATAGCTCTCAAGGTATTTGACAGCATCCTGCCATTTGCCAAGATTAGCATAACAGAGGCCTGCATAGAGATTGGCAAGATTTCCGGCATCCGTACTGCTATAATCGTCGGCGATCTTCACGAACCCTGTATAGCCTGCGCCATCGCCATTGAGAGCCTTGTCAAACTGGTCGGCGTTGAAATACTCCTGACCACGTGCCAAAGCCGTACTTGCCTTTTCTTGACGTGGCCGGCCGATGAATTGCTGATAGCAGAGCACGCCTGCCACGACGACAATGATGGCGATAATAACGCCACTGATCATCTTTTTGTTTCTCTCGAAAAATGCTTCCGATTTCACGGCTGCATCAAAAGTCTCCTTTTCGTTGTTGTTTGCCATTATTGTTTACTTGTTGTTTTTCGTGTTATGTTCTTGTTGCTGCACTCTCCTTTTCGGTAATTTGCCGCTATTGCATATTGCGTGGCAAAATTAGTCATTTTTGTTCAAACATTGAAATTTATAAGATTCTTTTTTTCATTTTGCCATATAAAAGGTAAGGTTTTTCCGACTATTTGCGCTAACTTTGTCGACAGTTATGATACTACAGAGACTTTCAATCATCAATTATAAAAACATTCGTCAGGCAGACATTGAGCTTTCACGAAAACTGAATTGTTTCGTCGGCAGCAATGGAGAGGGGAAGACTAATCTCCTGGATGCCGTTTATTATTTGTCGTTTTGCCACAGTTGTTTTTCCAATCTCGACAGTATGGTGATCAATCATGAACGGGACTTCTTCGTTATAGAAGGCAAATACCTTACGGAATCAGGGGCCGCGGAGCATGTCTATGCAGGAATGAAGCGTGGACGGCATAAGCATTTCCGACGGAATGGCAAGGAGTATAAGAAATTGTCTCAGCATATCGGCTTGATTCCGCTTGTTTTTGTCTCACCCTCCGACAACACCTTGGTGACCGGTGGAGGAGATGAGCGGAGGCGCTTGCTGGATGTGGTGATTTCACAACTTGATCCCACTTACATTGAGGCATTGAATCGATACAACAAGGCCTTGCAGCAGCGAAACGCTCTCCTGAAAGCGGAGCAAGGGTTTGACTTAACTCTCATGCAGCTTTTAGAGGAGGAAATGGCATGCCAGGGCGAAATCGTGTTCAGAAAACGAAATGAGCTGATAGAAAACGTTGTGCCGGATTTCCAAAATGTATATACCCGTATATCCGGCGGCCGTGAACAGGTGTCTTTGAAGTATGTCTCTCATTGTCAACGTGGCCCATTGCTTGAAGTCATTCAGCATGACAGAGTGAAGGATGTGGCAGTGGGATATAGTCTGCATGGCATTCATCGCGACGATCTTGAGATGCTGATAGATGGTTATCCCATTCGGAGAGAGGGAAGCCAGGGACAGACAAAGACTTATGTTCTTGCGTTGAAACTTGCGGTGTTTACCTTCCTGCGCCGCACATTCAGTGAGAAAACTCCACTTTTGCTCTTAGATGATATTTTTGACAAATTAGATGTTGAGCGGGTAGAGCAGATCATCCGCCTTGTGGCAGACGAGGGCTTCGGGCAGATTTTCATTACAGATACCAACCGAGAGCATCTGGACAAGATATTGAGTCATTCTGCGAACGAATATAAAGTGTTTGATGTGAATGAGGGGGAGGTAACAGAAAGGAACTAAATGACAGAGTTATGTTTAGACGCAATGTGAGGTCTTTGGATGATTTATTACAACAATTCATCCGTGATGAAGGTCTGGAGACGCCGCTTCTTCAAAAACGCATTATGGATGCCTGGGAGCAAGTGACCGGCAAGATGGTTGCGGATTATACGGAAGAAAAGCACATAAAGAATCAGGTATTACATGTGAAAATAACAAATCCTGCTTTAAGGCAGGATTTAAGTATGATGAGGTCCCAACTTACACGACGCCTCAATGAGGCAGTGGGAGGAATGGTAATCTCAGATGTCCGCGTGCACTGAACTGTCTGCCCGGCTTCTCAATTCTTGAAAGAATGGATGGGGGCAGGGATACGTCCTTTTCTGTCCACAAGTCTTTGGCTTGAGAAGCTGTTGACGGGCATTATGGGAGCATGTCCAAGCAGACCGCCCCATTCAATGGTTTCGCCTACGTGCTTCCCGATGACAGGGATAATGCGCACGGCAGTTGTCTTTTGGTTGACCATCCCTATGGCTGATTCGTCTGCAATGATACCGGCGATTGTTGTTACAGGAGTGTCACCAGGTATAGCAATCATGTCGAGGCCTACTGAGCAAACGCATGTCATGGCTTCCAATTTTTCTATAGTCAATGCGCCGGCATTGACGGCGTCGATCATACCTTGATCCTCACTGACAGGGATAAAGGCTCCGGATAAACCGCCGACGTATGAACTGGCCATGATGCCTCCTTTTTTCACCTGGTCGTTGAGCAAGGCAAGTGCTGCGGTCGTGCCGGGAGCACCAGGCTGTTCCACTCCGATGCATTTGAGAATGTCGGCAACCGAGTCACCTACAGCTGGGGTGGGGGCAAGGGAGAGGTCAATGATTCCGAATGGCACATTGAGGCGGCGGCTGGCTTCTTGTGCAACGAATTGTCCAACGCGTGTGATTTTGAAGGCGGTACGCTTAATGGTTTCGCAAAGCGTTTCGAAGCTGGCGGTGGCGCTGTTGTCACTCTTCGCTTTTTGACAATCGATGTCCATTTGTTGCAGAGCCGCTTTAACGACACCTGGGCCTGAAACACCGACATTGATGATGGCATCGGCTTCACTCACACCATGAAAGGCGCCTGCCATGAAGGGATTATCATCTGGCGCATTACAGAAAACCACAAGTTTCGCTGGTCCAATACAATCCTTTTCCTTCGTTTCTTCGGCACAAGACTTGACGATATCCCCCATCAGTCGCACTGCATCCATGTTGATGCCCGTTTTTGTAGATCCTACGTTTACGCTGGAACATACCACATCGGTCGTAGCGAGAGCCTTGGGGATTGACCTTATTAGAAGCTCTTCGCTGTGGGTCATACCTTTACTGACAATGGCCGAATAGCCACCTAAAAAATTGACACCAATTTTTTTTGCGGCATCATCAAGCGTTTTGGCAATGGCAACATAATCATCGGTCGTTTTGCAGCAGGCAGCTCCAATCAGGGAAATGGGTGTCACACTGACGCGCTTGTGCACAATAGGAATGCCGATCTCACGTGAGATGGACTCGCCCGTCTTGACAAGGTCTTTTGCCAAGGTGGTTATTTTCTTATAGATTTTTTCACGGGTTTCCTTGAGACCAGAACAGGCACAATCGAGCAGACTAATGCCCATGGTAATGGTTCTGACATCAAGGTTGTCCTGTTCCACCATTCTTTTAGTTTCAAGAACTTCAGATGCTGTAATCATACTCAATAATAATCGTTAAAGTTTGACAGGATGCACCTCTTTAGATTCTATACATCTTATTAAAGATTTCTTCGAGTTGAATTTTAGCTTGTACGCCTTTGGATTTCCCTTCATCTTCGAGCTCAGTGCTGATGGTCTCAAAAGTCTTCTCTGTTTGTGTGAGGTCAACGATCATCATCATGTTGAAGTAGTTATTGACGATGTTCTGCGTGATGTTGAGAATGTTAATGTTGCTGCTGGCAAGGTAGGTACAAATATGGGCAATGATGCCCACAGTGTCTTTTCCTACTACAGTAATGATAGCTTTTGTCATATTATCAGTTTCTAATTGCGTTTTCATTGCAAAGTTAATACTATATTATTAAATTATCAAAAAAAGCCAGGGGGAAAGTTGCAACTTTCAAATATTTTTCTTATATTTGCCACGTGAACAAAAGTATAATTCTTAAACCGTATTCATTATGAACAGTGTAGAATCTTTAAAGAATCTGGCAGGTATCTTTCAGGAAGAATTCCAGAAGATCAGTGACGATCCACATCCAGTTGAACATAAATTAGGTGGAGAAGTTTGGTATGAGTAATCACAGTAAAGTTTATGAGTTGCCCACTTTGGAGGCAATCGACGATTGAGGGCTGCACAAGTTTTTCTTGGTGCAGCCTTTTTTATTTAGGTATTTTGTTTAACTTTGCAGGCAAATAAGTAAGCCATTGAGAAGTAGAATTAGACTTTTTGCCCTTGCGATGATACTCTTGCTTATCGCGGGTTGTAGCGCGTCTAAATATGTACCTGAGAACAGGTACTTGTTAGAGGGAGTGGAGATACATGCTGACACGACAAATTTTGATGTATCCGGTTTTATTCCTTATGTAAGGCAGAAAGCTAACTCCAAATGGTTTTCGCTCTTCAAGATCCCATTGGGGACCTATTCCATTTCAGGTCGTGACAGTACACGGTGGATTAACCGGACATTGAAAAAAATAGGTGAGGCTCCTGTGATTTTCGATAGTGTCCAGGCTCGTCTCTCTGTGAACGACCTTTGCAATGCCATGAAGAACATGGGGTACATGCATGCTACTGTCAGTTTTTCCACAAAGAAGAAAGGCAAAAAGCTGACAGTTATCTATACTTTACATCCTGGGAATCTTTACCATCTGCGTAACATCACATATGATATCCAGGATAAAGAGATCGAGAAAGTACTTGAAAGCTACAATAATCAACATCTAAAAAAACAAGACAGAAAGAATTTTCTTGTTTCTGGAGAGGCCTTTACGGTTCAGTCGCTTGAGAATGAAAGAAAACGCATTACAGAGATACTCCTCGATTCAGGATATTATAAATTCCATAAGGACTTCATTCAGATTGACGCGGATACAGCTTCAGAAAAAAATGATGTTGACATAACTCTTCATTTGCTGCGGTACAGAGCAAATGACAATTCTTCTGAAGTCTCGCACCCACGCTATAAAATTGGCTCAATTAATTACTCTAGGGAAGCAGGTAAACTTCATTTGAGCAATAGTGTGCTTAACTCTGCAACACAACTAAGAGAGGGATGCTATTATAGTTCTTCCGCATTGGAAAACACTTATCGGAACTTAGGGCGTCTATCAGCAGTCAGATATACCAGCATTCAGCTTCACGAGAGGCCTGATACGGCACTCCTTGACTGTGACATTTTGCTGGATACGAGTAAACCTTCTACAATTGCGCTTCAGCCAGAAGGAACTAACACAGCTGGTGATTTGGGAGCTGCTATGTCGGTGACTTATCAAAATAGGAATTTATTTCATGGATCCGAGCTTTTCAGTACTGAACTTCGCGGTGCCTTTGAGGCCATCACAGGTTTGGAAGGCTATAGAGATGAGAATTTTATGGAGTGGAGTGCAGAAACAAAGCTGCAATTTCCTCGATTTATAGCCCCTTTCGTTTCCAAAGCTTTTCGGCGCCGGAGCACGGCTACCTCTGAGATGTCACTATCCTGGGATATGCAGAACCGGCCGGAATTTCACCGTCGAGTCTTTTCTGCAGCATGGCGCTATCGCTGGACATCATCAGACCGCCGCACCGGTTATCGTCTTGATGTGCCAGACCTTAACTATGTATACATGCCTTGGATAAGTGAGACATTTAAACATGACTACCTTGATAGTGTCAGTAATCGGAATGCCATCCTTCGCTACAACTATGAAGATCTTTTGATTATGAAGGTGGGATTTGGTCTTACTTTCAATAATGGTGTCGATGCATTCCGTTTCAATGTGGAAACAGCCGGAAATCTTCTCAATGCCTTGTCGGATGGGCTGCGCTTTAATAGAAATGATAATGGACAGCATACGCTCTTTGGAATTGCTTATGCCCAGTACGCCAAGTTTGACTTTGACTATACACGCCTTATCACATTTGATTCTCACAATTCCCTTGCTCTGCATACAGATTTTGGCATTGCTTATCCTTATGGGAACAGCAAGATACTTCCCTTTGAAAAGAGATATTTCTCTGGGGGTGCCAACAGTGTGCGTGGATGGAGTGTTAGAGAGTTAGGACCGGGATCGTTTAAGGGGAAAGGTGGACGCATTGATTTTATTAATCAGACAGGCGATATGAAGATTGACTTCAATGCGGAGTATCGAAGCTATCTTTTTTGGAAGTTAAATGGTGCCACGTTTATTGATGCTGGCAATATTTGGACATTGCGTGATTATCCTGATCAGCCGGGCGGTCAGTTTAAATGGCAGACCTTTTTCAAGCAGATAGCAGTGTCTTATGGTTTGGGCCTTAGACTTAATTTCGGATATTTCATTCTCCGTTTCGATATGGGTATGAAAGCTATCAACCCTGCATATAGCAATCGTGAGGAGCATTATGCAATTCTCCATCCTGACTTTAGTCGTGATTTCAACTTCCATTTTGCAGTTGGAATGCCTTTTTAATCTTTTTTCTTGGGTATGTTGGGTATTTTTAATATCTTTGCCATCAGTTTAGCATTCATTATAAGTCAGTCATGATATGCCAGAAAGAATAAGGATAAAGGACATCGCACTGAAAGCAGGAGTATCGGTAGGCACTGTGGACAGGGTCCTTCACAAAAGGCCGAATGTGTCGGAGAAAGCCAGAAGTAAAGTTGAGCAAGTACTTAGGGAGCAGAATTATGAGCCCAATATTTATGCCTCCGCTTTGGCGTATAATAAATCATACCATTTCCATGTTCTCATTCCCCGTCATGACCAAGTGGCCTATTGGGAGGAAGTGGAGCTGGGTGTGAAGAAAGCTGTAGAAGTGCGTAAGGATTTTAATGTCTCGGTGAGCGTTTGTTATTATGATCGATTTGATGATGACAAATTCCTTGTTGAGGCAATGGCTTGTATTGACGGGAAGACTGATGGAATGGTGATTGTGCCTGTAACACTGGAGCTCACAAAGCAGGTGACGGACCGATTGCACGGTGAGAGCATTCCTTTTGTCTTGCTCGATTCCTATATGCCGGATTTACACCCACTTGCATTCTTTGGTCAAGATTCTTTTGCCAGTGGCTATTTTGCCGCACGCATGTTGATGCTTTTGGCAAGGAATGAGTCGGAGATCATGCTGATGAAAATGACGAAAGGCGGCCGAATAGTTAGTAAACAGCAAGAGAACCGTGAGGTAGGTTTCCGGCATTATATGCACGATCACTTCCCTAAAACAAAGATGTGTACCTTAGAACTGCCTTTCTATGGCAATAAAGTACAATATGATGCAATCTTCGAGGATTTCTTTAAGATGAAGCCGATGATTCACCATTGTATCACTATGGGCTCTAAGGCGCACGTATTGGGCGACTTCTTGTTGCGTACTAACCGTCGTGATGTTCAGATTATGGGTTACGACATGGTAGAGAAAAATGTGGAATGTCTCAGGAAGGGAAGTATCTCTTTTCTAATCGCGCAACATGCTTATCAACAGGGCTATTTCTGTATTGACGCACTCTTTAAAGCGGTTGTTCTTAAGACTAATGTTCAGGCTGTCAATTATATGCCTATTGAGTTGTTGACACCAGAGAATGTGGACTTTTATCGTCGTTTGCAGATATGAATAAAGGTTTTCTTGCACTTTCTCCGCTCATCGTTTTTATTTCACTTTATCTCTTGCTCAGTCTCTTAGCTGGAGATTTCAGTCGCGTTCCGATGACGGTGGTCTTTCTCTTTGCGAGCATCTATGCTGTGGCTACTTCTACGAAGTTCTCACTCAGAGAGCGTATTGACATTTACGGTCAGGGAGCTTCCACGCCAAACCTGCTTTTGATGTTGTGGATCTACGTATTGGCGGGTGCTTTTGCACAATCGGCAAAAGGAATGGGGTCTATTGATGCCACTGTAAATCTTGCTTTGGGCATACTTCCCCCCAGTATGATTCTGCCAGGGCTTTTCATTGCGGCATGTTTTATTTCTATATCGATTGGGACGAGTGTTGGTACGGTTGTAACTCTGGTACCTATAGCTGCAGGAATTGCTTCACAGACGGGAAGCAATGTGGCTTTGATGACTGCTGTTATTGTGGGCGGCGCTTATTTTGGCGACAATTTGTCATTTATATCCGATACTACAGTGGTAGCGACACAAACCTTGGAGGTGAGTATGAAAGACAAGTTCAAGGTCAACTCTTTTATTGTTGCTCCTGCTGTCATCATAGTACTTGCTATTTATGCATATATGGGTTATGGCATGCAGGCTCCTGCTCACGTTGGCCAGACGGATTTTCTAAAAGTCATTCCATATATTGCTGTACTTGTAATGGCCGTGGTTGGACTTAATGTCATGGCTGTGCTTGCTTTGGGAGTTCTACTCTGTGGGGCCATTGGCATTGTCTGTGGCTTCTACAACTTCTTTAGTTGGCTCAATGCTATGGGCAGTGGTATTATCGGTATGGGTGAACTCATCATCATTGCGATGATGGCAGGAGGAATGTTGGAGATAATTCGTGTTAATGGAGGTATTGACTATATTATAGAGAAACTTTCAGCAAGAGTACATGGGAAACGTGGTGCGCAGTTTTCTGTGGCAGCTCTTGTTAGTCTTGTTGATGTTTGCACGGCTAATAACACGGTCGCTATCCTTACAGTGGGTAATATCGCAAAGCAAATCGGTGAGAAATATGGAGTTGATCCCCGCAAGACGGCAAGTATTCTTGATACTTTCTCTTGTGCGGTACAAGGAATTATTCCTTATGGTGTACAGATGCTGCTTGCAGCAGGTCTTGCTCATGTTGAGCCGGTTGACATCGTCCCTTTCCTATACTATCCATTTGCTCTCGGCATTGCGGCATCGTTTTCAATATGGTTGCGCTACCCGAAGAGATATTCCTGATAAAAGCTAAAGTATATGCAGGAGATAGACATCATCACACGTAATTTTCTCAGACTGTTGCGATCGGGTGCTTTGCAAGAGGATGAAAGTCTTGAGCCAATGTCTCATTTTAAGTGGGAAAGGCTCGGACAGATGATTCATGTACAACGAGTGGAGAGTATAGTCAGAACAGGGCTTAATCGGGTAGGAGGTGCCGTGTGGACAAATCTTCCGGAAAGCTTCATGACTGATTATTTGAGGGAGGATACCGGTGCCCCGTTTGATCTTCAACTGAGCAATCGCTTCCTGAATGCTCGTTATCATCATATCGTCAATCATGAGCTTCATGCCATTGACACCAATGTAGCCTCTCTTGATCTTTTGAAAATTATTGTTGGCACAGTTTCGACAATGCTCAATAGGGGCATCATGATGAAAGGCGTCATCGATTTGGGTTGTTATCTTCGCACTAAAGGGAACCAAGTGGATTTCGTGAAATTGGATGCTTGGCTTTCAAAGCTTCACCTGCGACGAATGGCACAGCTGCAGGGGAGTATGCTTGTTGCGGTTTTCCATTTTGAGGCAGACGAAATACCGTTCGTTCAGCATTTTGAGACTTCTGCTTACAAACTGGTTTTGCGGTCTGTCTATCATACGGCGAGTGATACTGCTGAGGAATGGCATTTCCGTCAGAGCAGAACAGGATTTGTTACGAATAACTCACAGCTTTTACGGCGCAGTCTTCGGCGTAGTCTAAGGTATCTTGTATACGCTCCCATTGAAACCGTAAGTAATTATTTCAGCAACTTTGCCCGTTCGTTACAGGAGATAGAAGAGTAACCATAAAAAAGTAATGTAAACATTCGTACGCCTCTCTATTGTATATCTGTCTCTGGGCGGTCATAGCAATTTTTATTTCATTTTGCCACAAAAGAAAACGAAGAGGAACTAATATGAAGCCATACCATTCCATATTGCTGTTTATGGCAATTGTCGCAGGTGCTATCATGAGCGGTCACTATAGCTATCGTCGTGCAAAGGATGCCATTGTTGCCGACATGAACCGTGCGTTGAGCAAGACCGTGGCGCAATGCCAAGAAGAATGGATCACGCCCGACACCATCAGGGATTATCGCCGCAACCTGACCATGGCTGCCTTACGACCCTACGCCACCGTCCAATATTATGCAGTGGAGGATCAGGGGAACGGACTGCGCAGCTGTAAGATGAGATGGCGGCATAACGATTTCAACGTGCAGGGTTATGCTCATGTCTCTTTTGCGTCGGTCCTCTTGCTGTCAGACCAGCGCCTGTCCGCCGCTTTGTCCTTGTTGGCTGTAGTCTGGGGACTGTTCTCTGTCTTTTTCTTCATGCGGCAGAGAAGAGGGAAGGTGGTGCTTGGCGAAATGATGCTGTGCGAGGACGACAAGCGCTTCTACACACTGAGGCATGACGCCATACGGCTCACTCCCATGCAGAACCAACTCATGCAGATGTTCTTCCGTTCTGAGACCCATGAACTGACGAAGCAGGAGATTTGCGACTGTCTCTGGCCGAAGAAACCAGACGCCAGCGCAACGCTCTACACGCTCATCAAAAGACTAAGACCCATCATTGAAGAGCAGGGAAAACTGAAAATAGCGTCTGGACGTGGGCAAAACTACCGGTTGAGTCAATCAGACTGATATCAACTAAACCAGTACACGTAAGATTGGTAACGTGACCACGCTTTGGTCAAGGTATGACCACGGCGTGGTCATCAAGTGACCAAGGCGTGGTCATGCAATAACAAACGGAGTAATCCTCATATTTTGCATTTTGGTGTGCAAAGTTATAAGGAAGATTCAGAGGCCACAACGGGGTAGTGCAAGAATGTTAATCATAAATGGACAGACACATCTTTGATGATTGTGCCTGTCTATTTATTGAATTTAGGATCGTGCTGCTAAGTTATCCGCAGAAGAACAGTACGCAAATCTGAGCGGTAAAGATGCGTAGGAACATTGATAACGGGTAAACAGTAGAGTAGCCGATAGCAGGGGCCTCTTTAGAGCAACTTGCGTTGGCGTATGCTAATGCAGGGGGATCAGTGTAAGTACCGGCTATCATTCCCATGATAGTAAAGTAGTTAAACTTAAACTTCCATCTTGCGATCGGACCAATGATCAGAATGGGGATAATGGTTATGAGGAAGCCCGTGAGTACATAAAGAAGTCCGTCTCCCTGTACAACTGTATTTACGAATCCGGCTCCAGCCTTGATACCAACGCTGGCAAGGAAGAGAGCCAGTCCCATCTCACGTAGCATCATATTGGCGGAAGTTGTTGTATAAGTGACAAGTTTGATGCGATAACCGAACCTGCCAATGAGTATGGCGATAATTAAAGGACCGCCAGCAAGACCGAGCTTCAAAGGCACAGGCACCCCCGGTATAGCGATAGGAATGCTACCAAAGAGAATGCCTATGACGATACCAATAAAGATGGTGGCGATATTTGGTACGTTGAGCCTTCTGGCAGAGTTTCCCATGAGCTCCGCTACTCGGTTCACATTTTCCTCCCGGCCTACTACCATGATGCGGTCTCCGATATGGAAGTGGTGATTGCGAGAGGCAAAAAGATCCATTCCTTGTCGAGTGATGCGCGTGATGTTGACTCCATAAACAGAAGAGAAGTGCATTTTGCCAAGCGTCTTTCCATTCATCTTTGGATTCGTGACGATGATACGTTTAGAGATCATCGGTTGTGTGTCTTTTGCACTATCCCATTCAAAATCTGTCTCTGGACCTATAAAAGCTTTGATGGCTTCTGTATCGGCCTCAGCGCACACGATATGAACCTTATCGCCAACTTCAAACGTCGTATTCTTGTTGGGAATAGTTATATTGCCATTGTGGAGTAATCGGGTACAGACGATATCGCGGCCAAGGAATTCGCAAACTTGCATGAGTGTGCGGCTGGCAAGGTATGTATTGCTAACCTCAAGTGTAAGAACTTTTGGTTTAGCGTGAGGATTGGCGGCCTCTTCTGCTTCAAGTTCTTCTTCCTCTTTCTTGATGTCCGTTTTTGTAATGTAGCGGATAAGAATGGTGGCACCGATGATGCCAAGGACGCCGAGCGGATAAGCACAGGCATAACCATTGGCTATTTGGGGGACCTGCCCGTTGGTGAATACTGAATTGAGAGCCTCATTAGCAGCACCGAGACCTGGCGTATTGGTTACGGCACCGAAGAGTACGCCAATCATCATGGGAAGGTTCATCTTGTTGGACGTGTCGAAGAAAATGTAATAGCACGCAAACATCACGAGGATATTAAGGAGGATTATCACCGTAGACAATCCATTGAGTGCTATGCCTCCCTTTTTGAAACTCTCGAAGAATCCAGGACCAACTTGTAAGCCGATGCAGAAGACGAACAGGATAAGTCCGAAATCTTGCAGAAAGTTAAGGATAGGTGTCGGTCCGGTGAAACCTACATGCCCTGCCAAAATGCCACAGAACAAGACGAAGGTCACACCGAGAGAGATGCCTCCGATTTTTAGTTTTCCAAGCAACACTCCGCATGCTATTACGATGCCATACAGCAACACAATGTGAGCGACAGTGTCCTGTGTCGTGAAAAGATTGATAAACCAGTCCATGTCTTATAAAATAGAAAAATAATATCAATTGATGATTTGTTTTTGGATAAAGATGAAACAAGCTCGATAAAAGTTAGTGCGAAGTTACTCCTTTTTATCGTAACCATCGTTGAAAATGGTTCTTTTTCTTAAGGCTGAGAGCTTTTTACTCCATATTGTTCAAGCCACTTATCGATGATTCGCCGTGCAATGCTCAGTTTCTGTGGTATTTTTGGCAGTTGGTCATAACGAAACCATGCGCCAGTTGAGAGCTCTGAGCGTTGCAGTCTGATATTTCCCGAAGCATATTCAGCCATAAAGCCCACCATTAAGCCGCAGGGATAAGGCCAGGGCTGCGAGCCGAAATAGGTAAGATTCTTTATGGTAAGTTGAGTTTCCTCCATTACCTCTCGCTTAACAGCCTGCTCCAACGTCTCCCCTGTCTCTACAAAGCCTGCCACTAATCCATAAAAGTCGCTTTTGAAATTCTTGGCATGAACAAGCAATACCTTATTATCTTTATGGATCAATACAATGATGGCTGTGGCAGGTTGTGGCCAAATTTCTTTACCGCATTGTGTACATCGTTTGGATATGTCGGTGTGCATTTTCATAGGTGCGCCACAAACGCCGCAAAACTGTGTGTTGTAATCCCAATATAGCAGTTCCTGACATTTGCCAGCCTTGAGATAAAGTTCTGTGGGGATGAGATAGAATGATTCGCGCAAGCCTATGAAATCATAACCATCATTTCTCAACCTTTCGGAGATTATCACTAAATGCTCAAGGTCATTGACATTGAAAGTCTTGACCTCCGTTCCATCTTCCATGGGACTGACAGTCAAGATGTGAGGCCAAGGCTGCGTCTTGACAGGTATATCCTCAGTGCAGGGAATGGTGTAACTGCCGTCAGCCTGTCGCTCGAGGAGTAGGGCGGTCTTAGAGAAAATAAAATAATAGGTCATGGATTAAAAGTGTTTGTTCCCGAAAAGCAATTGCCTATCTCTCGCAGCTGCTACGCGCGACCATTCCTCGGGTATGATTTTCCAGTTGTGGTTAGGCTGCGGGTCAAGCACTTTGAGCCGCTTTATTTCTTGCATGATGTAATATCGCTGGTCGTGGCTTGACCGCCAGATGATCCGGCTATTTAATGAATCTTTTGGAATTCCGGCCCCTTTGGTCAGTAATTCGCCACCTCCATTGGCACGGTAGCTATTGACTGCGACTCTGTACCATTTGTTAGGGTCAAAAGGCTCACCGTTACTCATCTTAAGTATCTTGACTTTTTGCCCATTGGGCCTACTCACGTCTACTGTATAATCAATACCGGCTGCAGAGTCGAAATTGAATGATAGATTTTTAAATCCCATTCTTTGGGCATCACCGTTAGTGGTACTGTCGAGAAGTAAGAGATGGTCGTCAGGTTTTTTCATAGTATTCATCCATAAGTCATAGCTCATTTCCAAGTACTTGTTGATTTCCTTTCCTTGGAGGCGCATGACATAGAGCAGGTTCTCATATTTATAAAGCTTAAACAGGTCACTCATATATACTGGCCCAGAGTGGATTGTGGCGTCGAAAGAGAGGGGAGCGTTAAAGGCTATGTCTGCCTGGGTGACTTGAAGCTCAAGATTGAGGATGAGATCGTTGAACGCAGAGTTCCCGAAATAGCTGTCAGCTGTTGTGATAGTATGCTTGAATTCTCCAATTTTCTCGCTCGTGAAGCTGTTTACTTTTTCGATATAGGGCTGGAAGTGTGCGATGAAGTCTTTGTCTATAGGCTCCTTGGTGATATCTTTCAGTTGACCGTCCTTGCGGATAATCTTCCACGTACCTTTTACCTTTTCCAGTGTGACGTTGGCATCGGCTACCGTGATAGCATTATTTGCAGGATCTATGCAGAGTACGGTGTCTCCGGCCACATTCACGACGCGATCAAGATGACGAGTATGGTCATGCCCGAAGAGCACAAGATCGAAGCCCGCGACTTCTTTTGCCACTCTCTCAGAGGCATCTTCCTCATAAGTCGGTGTAGTGATTCCTCCAGACTTTCCGGAATGGAAAAGGCCGACTACAATATCTGCTTTCTCTTTTTCCTTGATGACCTTCATCCAGTGTTTTGCCGTAGTCACCATATTGTCAAAGCGTAAACCACTCCATATATTTTCTGACAGCCAATTGGGAATAGCTGGAGTTAGCAATCCCATGACTGCTATCTTGCAACCCTGTCGCTTGATGATCGTATAGGGCTTCAGATAAGGTTGGTCTGTAGCGGTATTGACTACATTGGCACCAAGCACTGGCATATTGAGCTCAGATATCCACTTGTCGTAGACTTTGTGTCCAGGCTCCACGTCATGATTGCCAATGGTCACGGCATCATAATGGAGGTAATTGACCACTTGGGACGCGATGTTCATATCGGTAGTATCAATATAATTGGAGAAATAACTTACAGGCTGACCCTGCAAGATGTCTCCGTTGTCAAGGAGAATGATGTTTTTCCCGTATTGCTTTCGTAACTGATTTACATAGGTTGACACCCTTGCCATGCTGCCAGCCTTTGGCCTGCGCTCAAGCCAGTCATAAGGGAAGAAAGATCCATGCACATCACTTGTCTGAATAATGCGTAGCTTGAGAGTTTTCGATTTAGCAGAGCAGAAAGCTGCTGAGAAAAGCAAGAGTGAAAAGATAAGTTTCTTCATTTTATAATGCTTCTTGATGAATTAATGTCGGATCAGTTTAATTCGATGGTCAATGCAGGTAGGCAGTTCCTCTTCGTAATGAGTCACCATGATAAGTGTCTTGTTTTGCCGCTGCATGAAAGTATCTATGACATTTTTTACAAGCACTCGGTTGCTGTTGTCAAGTCCGTGCAGAGGCTCGTCGAGAATCAGCAGCTCGGGGTCCTTGACAAATGCGCGGGCCAGCAGCACAAGGCGTTGCTCTCCACTTGAAAGTTTTAGGAAAGAAGTTTCTTCTTTGCCTTCCAGTCCGAAGATATTCATCCAGAACTGACATATAGAAACGTCATCCTTAGTGGGCTTGGTGTAGAGTCCGACAGAATCTTTCAACCCACTTACCACAATTTGTATGGCAGAAAGGTCTTTCTGGTACGCTCTGTGCATCTCGGGGGAGACGTAGCCAATGTGTTTCTTGATATCCCAGATACTTTCTCCTGTCCCTCGGGGAATACCAAAAAGGGAGATGTCACAGGCATAGCTCTGAGGATTGTCTGCACAAATAAGGCTCAAGAGTGTTGATTTGCCAGTGCCATTTTTCCCACTGAGTGCCCATCGCTCACCATTGAGTACCGTCCAGTCAAGGTCTTTCAAAATGGTACGGTTGCCATAACTGATACAGACATGGTTTAGCTTTGCCACTTCGCAGGTGTGATATTCATGATTATTATAGGGTAGGTTGATAATGGCTTTGGCCTTTCCTTCACTGAGTATGAATGGGGGGATGGATGGCTGTGAGGCGATGTAGAGATCACGTGGCATTTTCCGGCCTACCTTCATATCTCTCACCTCCACAACGTGCGTGATGAATTGTGGAATGTCGTCCGTTTTAGAAAGGACAAGAATGATCTGTATCTTATTTTCCTTGGCGATATTGGCGAAGAGTTGCTTCAATTGTTCGCGCGTACTTGCGTCAAGACCGATGAAAGGATTGTCCATGATGAGTACGCGTGGCTGGGAAAGAAGTGTCTCCGTAAGCTTTAACTTCCGCAACTCTCCACTTGACAGTAATATGATGTGCTTGTCAAGCAATGTGCGCATTTGAAACGTGTCATAAAGTTTTTCTTTGAGTGCCTGTCGGCTGCTGTTGTCTTCGCCTGTCATGGTGTAGGCTGCATCAAGCTTGTCTTCAACGGTTGGAGTTTGATCATCAATTTCGGTTTGATTCCATCGTTGTTGAAGATAATATGCACGGTCATTGTCTCCGCCATAGGCATCGCGGAAAGTAATGTATTTAATATTGTCTGCCACGCTTTTCTTGGAGCTTGGCGTGAAATCATAAATGGGGTCCTGCATCAGCAGCGGGTGACTTCCTGTGAGAATATTGACCAACATAGTCTTTCCACCACCATTGGGTCCTACGATAGCTATGTGTTCACCGGCATTTGCCGTGAAGTTCACGGGCTCGGCCATGCGCCAAGCAGGCATACGAACTACACCATCCTTAATCTGGATAATAGATCTGCACATTATTCAAAAATTATTTTATCAAGAAGAGACTGTCACATGTCATTCTGAAGTTGTTATAATATTCTTTGATGATAGCCGCTCTCTATTTTTTCTCACATAGTCTTTCCACGATCCGTAATGCATTGCGGAGGTCTCCGGAGAGGACAATTGTAGGAAGTGACAGTAAGCTGCGCCAAGTGCGTCGGTAGCATCCATAAATTTCGGCATTTCCTCCTTCTTGATCTGTAACAGTCGTTGTAACATTCCTGCCACCTGCTCTTTGGAGGCCTGTCCCTGACCAGTAATTGCCATTTTAATTTTAAGCGGCGCATATTCATGAATGGGTATGTCATGGTGGATAGCCGCCGCGATAGCTACTCCCTGTGCACGACCCAGTTTAAGCATCGACTGCACGTTTTTTCCAAAGAATGGAGCTTCGATCGCCATTTCGTCAGGCAAGTACTCGTCAATGATTCCGGTTACCCGTTCAAAAATCTTTCCCAGTCGCAGATAAGGGTCGCGTTCCCGTCTCATGTCGATGACCCCCATGGTCATGAGGGCAGCTTTGTTTCCCAGAACCCTCAACAGGCCGTAACCCATTACATTGGTACCAGGATCAATGCCTAATATGATTTTCTCACCACGAATGTTATTCACAATTTTTCCCTCTTCATGAATGTGTTGCCTAATTTGTGGATAAGTTATCTGTCCAGATAAGGATTGCCCGCCACTTCGAGGCCTATAGTCGTCTCCGGTCCATGACCGGGGAGAACACGAACATTGTCGGGGAGCTGGGAAAGCATGCGCAGACTCATCACCATCAGGAACATTGATCCGCCCTCAAAATCAGTACGGCCGATGGAGCCGCGAAAAAGAGTGTCGCCGGTAAATGCCACTTTCTCATTTTCACAATAGAAAGTGAGTCCTCCAGGGGAATGACCAGGGGTTTCTAAGATAGTGAATGAATGGTTCCCGTAGTCTATGGTGTCGCTTCCGTCCAGGCATCTGCCCACTGAGACGAAGTCGTCGTCGGTCAGTCCCTCCAATCCGCAGATGGCTTGAGCCTGCTCAGGCATCCGCTTGATGAAGGTCTGATCGGCAGTAGCTACCTCAGGCTTCAGACCCCATGTGTCGAAAATGAACTTGTCGCCTAAATGGTGATCGACATGTCCGTGGGTGGCGATATTGTGCTTCGGCATTAAACCATTACTTTTTATATACTCTCTTATAGCCTCTTTTTCAGGCTCATAATATGCTCCACAATCAATGATGACACACTCCTTGCTCTCGTCACTAACTATATAGGTATTCTCGCGCAGCGGATTGCAGATAAATCTTTGGATATTTAGCATCTTCTTATTATTTTGGCAGAAAGGTCAGTACACTGGCAGATAGACTATGTTCTTCTCCTTGAACCAGTCCTCTTCGAAGAAGTCAGAGATGGGTGTTACCTGCACGATCTTGCGGAAAGGTTTCAATTCATTGTCCAATTGTCCACCTTTTAGAGTAATGATACCATTGGGCAGGGCATTATGCTGATTTTTTTTGGAAATATTCTTCCTTACTATCTTCACCATTTCAGGTAAGGTCATGACAGCTCTGGAGACAACAAAGTCGAAATCGTCTTTCTCGTCCTCACCGCGGCGGTGGACAACGCTTACATTCTTCAGGCCGATAGCCTTGACGACCTTTGTTGCCACAGTGATTTTTTTGCCGGTTCCATCGATTAACCTGAACGAGCAGTCCGGGAAAAGAATAGCGAGTGGAATCCCAGGAAAACCGCCTCCGCATCCGAAGTCAAGGATGTGTGTGCCGGGACGAAAGCGGATGACTTCGGCGATAGCAAGGGAGTGGAGGACATGGTGGAGGTAAAGGTTATCGATATCCTTTCTGGAAATGACATTGATCTTCGCATTCCAGTCACGGTAAAGTTTGTCTAAAGCGTCTATCTGCCATTGTTGCTCCTCACTGAGCCTGGAAAAATATTTTGTGATTAAATCCATAACCTGAGGGTTGTTTTTCTGCTTATTGATGCAAAGTTACTATTTTTTTATCGTAACTTTGCAGCGAAAGGTTGATTTTGTAAGCATCGAAAGAAAAAAGCATCTATAATAATATGTATCAAGCAGCATTGTTTGATTTGGATGGAGTGGTAGTCAATACCGAGGCTCAATACACGGTCTTTTGGGGACGAGTGGGGAAGCGTTATTTTCCATCTCATCCTCACTTCGCGGATGAGATTAAAGGCTCCACCCTTGTTCAAATCTATGACAAATATTTTTCAAACCAGGTTGAGACGCAATCAGTCATTACAGCAGCGCTGAATGACTTTGAAAGTGCCATGACTTACGACTATGTGCCCGGGATCACAACTTTTGTCAGTAAGCTGAAGACAGCCGGTGTGAAGACCGCAGTGGTGACGAGCAGTAATATGCAGAAAATGGAAAATGTCTATAAAGTGCATCCTGAATTTAAAGACTTTTTCGACGTTATCTTGACGAGTGAGGATTTCGAGCGCAGTAAACCAGACCCGGATTGTTATCTGAAGGCTACGGAACGATTTGGCTTACAGCCGGATCAGTGTGTTGGTTTCGAGGATAGCATCAATGGGTTGAAAGCCGTTAGGCGTGCCGGATTGTACTGTGTAGGACTTGCCACGACTAATTCTGAAGAGGTCGTAGCCAAATATGCTGACATCGTGGTCCGCGACTATTTGCCTTCTGAAAACAAGACAGCTCAAGAAAGATACAATAAAATGAGCTCTCTTTTCGTTCTCTGATATGACTTTGAAGAAGAATCTTCTTAAGGACCAGTTGACCTGATTATGAGAAAAACCATCCATCTTTTGTTGTCGTCTCTTGTCGTCGCCTTGTTGTATGGCTGTGCCGACGACAGTGTTTTTACGGCTTCTAAGACAGACCAGCTCTCTTTTTCCACCGATACACTGAAGCTTGACACGGTGTTTAGTAATGTCCCGTCGTCGGCGAGGTCTATGTGGATCTATAACAAGTCGGGCAATGGACTTCTTTGTGATGTCAGGCAGGAGAATGGAGGCACATCTGGATTCAGGGTGAATGTCGATGGCATCTACCTCGGTGAGGCAAATCAATGGCAGGTATCCCAACTGGAATTGAGGAATAAGGATAGCTTGAGAATCTATGTAGAGGTAACCTTGCCAACAGCTTCGCAATCTGCTCCTCAACAGAAAGAGGATTTTCTCACCTTTACTTTGCAGAATGGAACGGAGCAGAAGATATGTCTTAACGCGTGGGCATGGAATGCCGAACTGCTGCATGGTCTCACAGTTACTAAAGACACTACGATCAGCAGTGCTACGCCCATTGTCATCTATGATGGATTGAAAGTGGATAGCGGCGCAGTGCTCTCAATAGCAGCAGGCACCACGCTCTATTTCCATAACAATGCCGGTGTTTCTGTTTATGGTCGGTTGCTCTGTCAGGGAGTCGCGGGAAATAATGTCGTCATGCGGGGGGATCGCATTGACCGTATGCTTGGTGACCTGCCTTACGACCGTACCCCTGGACAATGGCAGGGCATCCGATTCTTCCCTTCATCGTTTGGCAATCGACTGTTGCATGCTGACATTCACGGCACCTTCAATGGTGTGGTGGCTGATTCTTCTGATCTCGATAAAGAGAAGATTCTCATCAGCCATTCGACCATCCATAATTGTCAGGGAGTAGGGCTGAAGGTGTCTCACGCAGATGCATCAATTATTAACTCTCAGATAACAAATACGCTGGGTGATTGTGTCAGTATTGATGGTGGCATTGTAGATATCAACAGTTCTACCATTGCACAGTTTTATCCCTTTGACAGCGGACGGGGAGTTGCCTTCCATGCCGATGTCAGCAAAGATCTGAGAAGACTTCACGTCAACAATTCTCTCATCACGGGTTATGCGGATCGAGTTGTTGACTTGACTATCAGCGATTCACTTGCTGACTGGCGGTTCAGTCACAGTATATTGCGGATGCAGGAGCCGGCATTGGCCGATAGTACAAGATTCGTGGATGTTGTGTTTGAAAACCTTAAGGATACGACCACGATGGGGAAGAGCCAGTTTAAACTGATAAATATAGACAAACTGATATATGACTTTCATCTGAAAGAGACATCGGCGGCTGTCGACAAGGCAGACGCTTCCACCTCTCCAGTCGATGACCATGACGGGAACGTAAGAGATGACAAGCCGGATATTGGTGCATACGAAACCGATAAACACAAGGCCAAATGAACAGATTACATTTTGAGAGCAGCTATGACTCTTGCTCGTTTGATGAGCTTACAGACGACGAAAAGCTTCTTGTAGAAAAAGCGCGCGTGGCTACCCGAAACTCTTATGCGCCTTATAGCAATTTCCATGTGGGGGCAGCGGTCTTATTGAAGAACGGACAGGTGGTTGTCGGTGCCAATCAGGAGAATGCCGCCTTTCCTTCAGGGCTTTGCGCTGAACGCACGGCAGTGTTTGCGGCTCAGGCCAATTACCCTGATCAGCCTATCGTGATGCTCGCCATTGCAGCAAGCGATGCCAAGGGACTGCGTGAGATGCCTGTTTCACCTTGTGGCTCCTGCCGCCAGGTCATTCTGCAGATAGAGTCTCGATACCACCAACCGGTTGAAATCCTGCTTTCGGGGACCAGTCGTATTTATCGTTTTGAATCGATCAGAGACTTACTGCCCCTGTCGTTCGTAGACGAAGATTTGCAAGTTGAGCCGTAATCGCATTGCCTCTACACTGTAATCGCATTGCCTCTACACTGTAATCGCATTGCCTTTACACTGTAATCGCATTGCCTTTACACTGTAATCGCGTTACCCTTACACCGTAGACACACCGTGTCTGCACCGTAAAGGTATTGCAGCTATCATAAATCAGATTTCATCGAGTTTCTTTCTTTTGTCGCCCTGAAGCTTCTTAAACTGACTGGTGGTCATCCCAGTGACAGCCTTGAACTGGCTTGAAAGATAAGCTACACTTGAATAATTCAGTTTCAGTGCGATCTGTGACAGAGTGAGCTCTCTGTAGGTCAGCAATTCCTTGACCCGCTCTATTCTTATCTCCATGTAGTATCTTTCAATCGTTTTGGAAGCGTATTCGGAAAAAAGCTTGGATAGAGAGGAATAGTCTTGCCTTAACTTGTCGGAAATGAAATCGGAGATATTGACGGTGGAATAATTGTCATTGTAGTGTACAAGCTCAATGATTGCCTTTTTTATCAGCTCTATCGTGCGCTTGTTTTGGTCGTCAAGCAATTCAAACCCTATAGCTTGCAGGCCTTTCTTGAGCTGTTCCCGCTGCTCATCGCTCAATGAGCTATTGATATCTGCACTGCCAAGCCTGACATCGACCGGATCCAATCCCAGCTTTCTGAGTGTCTTGTCCACAGCCATGATACACCGGTCGCAGACCATGTTTTTCACATAGATGGTTGAGATCATATATTAATCTTCTTTCTGCTCTGTATTCAAAATGATGGTGGTAACACCGATATTGAAAATGGCACCATTGTCCAAGGTCCGTCTTTCCTTCGGGGCGATGCGCTCACCGTTGAGAAAAGTACCATGATTGGAGGGCCCGTCACGCAACACGTATATCAGTTTTCCCCGTTTGTTGCGAGATACATTAATGATACAGTGAAGCATGTCCATGGTGAGGTCACCGGTCTCTATGGGTATGCTGATGTTGTTGCCTTTCATGTATCGCCCTATAGTGTTGTCTCCCATTTTAAGTGGAAGGATCTGTTTGTAGCAGTAATCATTTTCGATAACCGTGATACTTCCGCAACCTGTATCATTGGCTTTGGCAGTTTCTTCAGGGTTCTCATCATCTTGCCGCGGGCGCACTTTTGATGAGCCCAGGCGTATGCCGAATTGCTTGCCACAATAGGGACAAGTAAAAATGAGTGTTGACGTACTGTTGTATTTCGTTTCATCAAATGTGATGAATTCATCACACTTGGGGCATCGCACGCGTTTCATTATCAACTAATTATATGGAAATGAGCAAGGCTCAACTATTTAATTCAATCACCCATGCACCCGCAAACTCCTCTTTATCATTGAGCTTATTGAGGGCTTTTATTGCCGCTTCACGTGAAATGTAGTGTCCCATCAGTACTTTCAAATGAGTTCCACGATGTATAAAGACATCCTTAAAGCCACGCTTGGAGAGATTTGATTGATAAGATGTTGCATTGAGTCGTGTCACATGGCTTGCTACGACGATTGAAAATCTGCCTTTGCTTGAGGAAGAAGTGCTATGCTGTTTGACCTGTAGGCTGTCCTCTTCCGTCTGACGAGCAGCTATCTTGCTTTTCTCTGATTTACTCTCTATGGCTTCTTTGACAGCGGCATGCCCTTCTGTCATTTCTTGGGGCATTACTTTATCAAGCAACTGGTAGTCGATGTGATTTTCCGCTAATTGTGCATTGTTGACGAGAGGCGAGGGAATGAGAATAAAAAGCATGGCAGCAATGCATGCCACGGCTATATTTCTCCACAGAGCGACAAGGCGTGCACTACGTTGTACGTTGTCTTCGTTTTTCTCTTCTTCCTTGTCAAGATCTGAAGGCAATGCTTTCCCAGGTAGGAAGAATCCTGCTTTGGATTCCGTTGACATGGTCTTTATTTTCTCAAGCGTCTTGATCTTGAAACTTCCGAGTCCGTAAAGCTGTGGTGTAAGCAGTCCGGCTTCGCATGGTGCGAACTCATAGTTTCCGTCAGCGTTTAAGCTGACGATGCCAATGCCATTGAATTCAAAAGAACCGTTTTTGGAAATGAGTTGCTTAAGCTCGTCGGTATCATGTTCGAGCAGTTTTACGGCTTCTGGATAGCTGATATCATAGGCTTCCACATATGACTGGGCCAGAAGAGAGTCGTTAAACGTAACTTTAGGATTGAAACCAATGCTCCGTATAGGCGGAAGAATGCTTCCGTCCGACGAATCTTTCCGCGCATCGACATCATAAGCCATGAACCCGCCAAAGCCGGGTACAATGACACAATCGTTGCTCAAAAGCAATATTTCAATATGTCTGCTAATCTCATTCACTGTTGCAAAATTAGGGAAAAGAGGCATAACATCCAAAAAAAAGACGCCATTTTTATTAAAAAAAAAAATAATATCGTCAAGAGTTGTTAGTTAGGAAATAGTTTGTTATCTTTGTACCAATTCTAAAAGACTGAGAGTATTTTTATAATAGATGATTTACGAGGAGACTGAAATAGAGGGAGTTTGGACTGTCAGTCCAAAGGTCTTTGACGATGCGCGGGGTTACTTCTTTGAAGTGTGGAAACAAGCCGACTTTGACGCCCATATAGGCTATCATGTGGAGTTTATCCAGGACAATGAGTCAAAGTCATCCTATGGCGTACTCAGAGGACTTCATTATCAGAAAGGCGAGTTTTCTCAAGCCAAGCTTGTCCGTGTGATAAAAGGTCGTGTGCTGGATGTGGCTGTGGATTTAAGAAAGTCATCACCGACATTTGGTAAGTATGTGATGGTTGAGCTGTCTGAAGAGAACAAGCGGCAGCTGTTTATTCCCCGGGGGTTTGCCCATGGCTTCCTTGTCTTGAGTTCAGAGGCTATTTTCACGTATAAGGTTGACAATGTGTATGCTCCTCAGTATGAGGCAAGCATCAGGTGGAACGACGAGACGGTGGGAATTGATTGGCCCATAGCCCCTAAGGATGTCGTTACCAGTGAGAAGGACCTGAGGGGCAAAAGCTTTTCCGATGCTGATATCTTTGAATAAACGCGGTAGATAAGAAGCTATGAGATATTCCGGATTGATACTGATATCAGTGCTTTGTGTGTTGGGGATGGCGTCCTGTCGAAAGGGTGGCAGAAAGCCAGAGACGGTAGAAGAAGATTTTGCCGCCAAGAAAATGCTTCAAGGCATTTGGGTGGATGAGGATGAACAAGATGTGGCATTCAAAGCCCAGGGAGATACGATCTTTTATCCAGATTCCACTTCTCAGCCGGTTTATTTCCAAATTGTAAATGACACCTTGGTTATGCATGGTGCTAACTTGGCAAAATATCCTATTGTCAAACAGACACGTCATCTCTTTATTTTTAAGAACCAGAATGGTGATGAGGTAAGGTGCGTCTTGAGTGATGACCCCGATGATGCCTCTTCCTTCTCGGGGAAGCGCCCGTTGCCAATCAATCAAAACCAACTCATCAAACGGGATACCGTTGTTATGGAAAATGGTGAGCGCTATCACTGTTATGTTCAAGTGAACCCTACGACTTATAAAGTGATCAGTCCGACTTATAATGATGATGGGGTAGAGGTGGACAATATTTATTACGACAATATCATCAATTTAAATGTGTACCATAATGCTACAAAATTGTTTGGAGGCGATTTCAACAAACGGCAGTTCTCTAAATGGGTTCCACCTCAGTTTCTCAAAGAAAGCATTTTGAGTGACATGACATTTGACCGTTGTGATGAAAAAGGTATTCATTACACCGCCTCGTTGATCAAACCGGAAGATAGCATGGGTAGTTATCAGGTTGATGTCATGGTTACATATAATGGACATTTGAAGATTTCCTTGAAGTAAGTCAATTAAAAATGAATGCTTATGAAAAAACATTTACTGATAATAATTCTGTTGGGATTGATTCTGATGCCTTGTGGAGTGAAGGCCGAGACAATGTTCAATCTCCAGTCGATAGAAAGCACGGCTTCTGTTGTCAACGTCTATTTTTCTGGCTCAACACTTAAGGTAACGGGAGGCGCAGGTCTCACGCTGTCCGTATATAGCATCACAGGAGTAAGGGTGATGTGCCAAAAGATTGACAGTGATGATAAAAGTTGGAATTTAAATCTCCTGCATGGTTGCTATATTATAAAAGTGGGTAATGTGGTCAGGAAAATCGCTGTGGCGTGACGGATTGTTGGCTACTACAGTAGGACTGATGGTGGCAGTCTGCTTGTCGTCCTGTCATGACAGGCTACATAATCCAAACAAAAAACTATCACTTTCTTATTATGATTCATTGTCTGTCCCTTATTCTCGATTGTCTTATACCAAGATCAAGCGGGAAGTGCAGACAATGGCGGGCAATGACAGCGACAGTACTTTAAGCGACTTTTATGCAAGGAAGTATTACGATGGGCACGGGGCTTTTGTATGGATTAGCCGTAGAGGGGTCAGTAATGAAGCAGACAGCCTGTTCGTCAGGCTGCAGGAAATCAAGAGTATTGGATTCAACCCGAAGAAGTTCCGGATTCCGGAGATAGAACATGATTTAGAGCGGGTTCATAGGCTTTCTTTTGACAAGGAGAACCCTTCGAGTAAGGTCTATGCGCGGTTGGAATATAATCTCACAAAGGCACTATTTCGCTTTGCTGCCGGTCAGCGGTTTGGATATACAAATCCTAACAATCTTCTCAATCGGCTTGATCCGATTGAAGAAACAGCCGAGTCTGCCGGTTCCTTTCATCAACTTTATGCACTTGAGAGTCCGAGGCCGGAATCACGTTTTTTTCGTAAGGCTCTGCATCAGGTGCGTAATGAGAATCTTTCCGAATTTCTCAACGCTTGTGAGCCTCAATCGGTGCTTTATGAGAAGTTCAAGAAAACACTTAACAATGATTCTGCCCGCGTTATCGGAAATCGATTATTGCTTGTGAATCTTGAACGGAGCCGGTGGCGCCTTCATGATTATCCTTGGCAACATGACAAATATGTGCTCGTTAATCTGCCCTCTCTCCATCTTACTGCAGTCGATAAGGATCGTGCCCTGTCCATGCGGATAGGATGTGGAGCCGTTAAAACAAAGACGCCACTGCTCTCCAGTTTTATTGCCAGAATGGATATTAATCCTCAATGGGTGATGCCCAAAAGCATCGTGAGGAAGGCTATCGTGCCCCATCTTGGTAACGTAGGATGGTTTGCCTCGCGCCACTATTTTATTCGGGATCGTGCCACAGGGAAGAATGTGAGTCCGGCGAATGCGTCGGCTGACGAATTGTTGAGTGGCAGGTTGCTTGCTATCCAGGAAGGTGGAGAAGGCAATGCCCTTGGAAGAATCATTTTCCGTTTCAATAATGGTTTATCGATTTATCTCCATGACACTTCTTCAAAAGCGATTTTTGGGCAAGATGACAGGGATGTCAGTCATGGCTGCGTTAGGGTTGAGAAGCCTTATCAGCTTGCCGTCTTTCTTTTAACGGAGGGTAACAGTAAAATTAAGAGTCGGATTTGGTATTCGATGAATGCTGATGTGTCGCCTTTGGGTAAGCAGAAAGGCGACTTGTCGCCACATCAGCGACAGGTCTCTGATACGCTAAAGCGTGGTATGCTCATCGGAAATATTAAAGTTGAGCCAGCGGTTCCGGTCTATCTTTGGTATTATACGCTTTATCCAGATCTTGATGGCGTTCTGCATTCGTATAAGGACATTTACAGCTATGATGCCATCATCTATAATTACTTGAAGAACTATTTATAGTATTTGGGCTCAGCGCACGTGGAGAAAAATGAAGACAAGTGGTTAATAAGTCTGCTTTCAGATCCCAAAATGCGGGAGCGGGCATTCTCAAGTTTAGTAGGGGGCATAGTGGAATCTCTCTACTGGAAAATTCGGCATATAGTCTTGTCTCATGAGGATGCTGACGATATCCTGCAGGAGACGCTGGTAAAGGCCTGGACCAATCTTGATAAATATGAGGGGAAAGCAAAGTTCTCAACGTGGATATACCGTATAGCCGTCAATCAAGCCATTGATTTCCTGAGGCGTTCGAGAAGTACGGATCCCCTGGATTCTCCACAGGCCAGTCATGTTGCCCACCAGCTTATGGCCGATGAGTATTTTGACGGCGACGAAGCACAAGCACGTCTTCAAGAGGCTATTGCCCGTCTGCCGGAAGTGCAGCGCGCTGTTTTCACAATGAGATATTATGATGAGATGAAGTATTCAGAAATCAGTAAAATACTCGGCACATCAGAGGGTGCCTTAAAAGCGAGCTATCATCTTGCCATGAAAAAAATAAGAAGTATGATTGAAGATTCTTGAAATGCGAGAAGCCATAGTTAAGGATAACTGTGGCTTCTTGACAAATAGTGGTGGAATAATGTTATACTAAATATTGTGAGCTGATACTCTTCTTGTCTACAACTCTGCGAATGGTCTCAGCGAAAAGCCCTGCAACACTGAGTTGCTTGACTTTAGAGCAGCGTTGTGTGTAAGGGATGGAATCAGTAAACACGATTTCTTCCAGCGCAGAGTTCTGAACGCGTTCGGAGGCCGGACCACTCATTACGCAGTGTGAGGCACATGCCCTCACACTCTTTGCGCCACCTTCCAACATGATATTCGCGGCTTTGGTTATGGTGCCGGCAGTATCGACCATGTCGTCCACGATAACTACATTTTTACCTTTTACATCACCAATGATCTGCATGCTCTCTACCACATTGGCGCGTGCGCGTGTCTTGTTGCACAAAACAAGTGAGCAGCCTAAATACTTGGCATATGTGTTGGCACGCTTCGAACCGCCTACATCGGGAGATGCTATCACAAGATCTTCAAGGTGAAGGCTCTGCACGTATGGGAGCAGAATGTTGCTTGCATAGAGATGATCTACAGGTACATTGAAAAAGCCTTGAATCTGATCTGCGTGGAGATCCATGGTAATCAATCGGTCAATCCCTGCGGCTGACAGCATGTCGGCAACGAGTTTAGCGCCGATACTTACACGAGGCTTATCTTTCCGATCCTGCCGTGCCCATCCAAAATAAGGGATGACGGCAATAACATGATTTGCAGAAGCCCGCTTGGCAGCATCGATCATCAGAAGTAGCTCCATGAGGTTGTCGGAATTAGGAAATGTGCTCTGTACAAGGAATACATCTTTTCCACGAATAGACTCCTCGTACGAAACTGCAAACTCTCCGTCAGAAAACCTGGTTACGACAAGATTTCCCAGAGGACATCCTAACTCTTGGCATATCTTTTCTGCCAAATAACGGGTGTTAGTGCCGGAGAACACTAGGAAAGAGTTTTTTTCTTCACTCATTGTTGTGGTATTATAATAGAAGTGTGCTGCAAAAGTATTAATTTTTCACCAAATTAGCAATAAAATAGGAAAATAAAAATTATCTTTGCACAAAAAACGGATGATGGTATAGAATATATGAACTTTGACTTGAATACTTTTAAAGGATTGTCATTTCCTGCTTACATTTTAGAAGAAAGCAGATTGAGAAATAATTTGAGACTGATTCACAGTGTTGCACAGGCCGCTGACGTAGAAATCATCCTTGCTTTTAAGGCATATGCGTTGTGGAAGACTTTCCCTATCTTTCGGGAATATATTGATGCAACAACTGCAAGCTCTCTTTATGAGGCACGGCTCGGACGGGAAGAATTCGGAAGTCCTACTCATACTTTTTCCCCTGCTTATACTGACTATGAGGTAGCAGAGATAGCGCGGTGCTCCAGTCATATGACTTTCAACTCTTTGACGCAAATGGAGCGTTATGTCGAAAAGGCACTAAACGCTAATCCCTCATTGAGTCTTGGCCTTAGAGTCAATCCTGAATATAGTGAGGTGGGGACGGCTATTTATAATCCTTGTGCCCCGGGTACCCGCTTTGGCATTACTGCTGACAAGCTTCCGCTACGTCTGCCAAGCTGTATAAAAGGATTCCATTGTCATTGTCATTGTGAAAGTGGAGCTGACGTCTTCGCACGGACACTCAATCATATCGAGCTAATTTTCTCAAAGTGGTTCTGCCAACTGGAATGGATAAATTTTGGAGGAGGGCATCTCATGACAAGACATGATTACGACCCCAGACTGCTCGTCGATACGCTTCATGGTTTTCACAAACGGTATCCTTGGTTGAAGGTCATACTGGAGCCGGGTAGTGCTTTCGGTTGGCAGGCTGGATCATTAGTGAGCCAAGTTGTTGATATCGTTGAGGATAAAGGGATAAGGACAGCTATTCTCAATGTCAGTTTTACTTGCCATATGCCAGACTGTCTTGAGATGCCGTACAAACCTACTGTGAGGTTTGCCAAAACTATAGATGAAAACATTGGCGAGCATGTGTATAGATTAGGTGGAAACTCATGCCTTAGCGGTGATTTCATGGGCTACTGGCAATTTGATCATGAGTTGGAGATTGGGGAGAATATCATTTTTGAGGATATGCTCCACTATACTACCGTGAAGACGAATATGTTTAATGGTATTTCACATCCATCCATTATGTTGGCTAAGGCTGACGGAAGCCTTAGCCTTCTCCGTCAGTATACCTATGAAGACTATAAGAGCCGGATGGATTAAACCAACCGGCTCTCCCGAATATATTATGGTTTATCTATATTGGGCGATGAACTCCTCTACATCCTTTGGATGATAGGGGATACGATCCTTTCCAATAAATCTGCATCCATCCTTAGTGATAAGCAGGTCGTCCTCCAAGCGGATACCACCAAAGTCTTTATAAGTCTCGAGCTTGTCGAAGTTGATAAACTCCTTACAATGCCCGGAGGCCTTCCAATCGTCAATGAGTGCAGGTATGAAATAGATCCCTGGCTCATCAGTCACGACGAAGCCCTCTTGCAGGCGGCGACCCATACGCAGGCAGTTAGTACCAAATTGCTCGAGGTTGGGGCGGACCTCATCGTCAAAACCTACATTGATTTGGTCGAACGACTCCATGTCGTGAACATCCATTCCCATCATGTGTCCTAAACCGTGTACCATAAACATGGCGTGAGCACCGGCTGCTACTGCTTCTTCTGTATCGCCCTTCATCAGTCCGATCTCTTTGAGGCGATCTGTGATCAGTCGGCAAACACCGAAATGCACATCCCACCATTTGACACCTGGCTTTGCAACAGAGAGTGCATAATCGTGAGCAGCCTCAACGATGGAGTAGATCTCAAGTTGTCTTTGGTCAAAATGACCACTGACAGGTGTTGTACGTGTATTGTCAGAGCAGTAATGATCCATGGTTTCGGCACCGGCATCGCACAGCATTAGTTTTCCTGCCTGCAGCTTGCTCATGGACGGAGCTCCGTGCTGAATCTCACCATGTTGTGAAAGAATGGTGGGGAAGCTAACCATAGATCCCATACTGTTGGCAATCCCATCTAAGGCACCGGCTATTTCCTTCTCCACGACTCCCGGACGGCACATTTTCATAGCTGTGGTATGCATTTTGTACCCAATGATGGCAGCTCTCTCAAGTTCGTCAATCTCTTCTTGGGTCTTTGTGGAACGCATCTTAACGACGGCTTTGATAAGGTCCATAGAAGCACTCTCCTTCTGTTGGTTAGGATGGATACCAAGCAAGTCGAAGATTTGGATCTTGATGTCAGCGCGGTAGGGTGGGAGAAAATGAATCTTTCTGTGAAGACGCATGGCATCGTTACAGAGAGTCTTCAGTGTTTTCATGGGGACAGAGTTCTTTACGCCAACTTGTTCTGCCATGTCGTGAACGCTGTCCACCGAACCATACCATACGATGTCGTCAATACTGATGTCATCGCCAACGAGAGTCTCAATATCATTATCGACATCGATTACTCCGACCAGGCCGTCTCGCTGCTGACCGAAATAGTAAAGGAATGAGGAGTCCTGACGAAAGGGATAATATGTGTTGTGTGGGAAGTTGGCAGGAGCTCCGTTATTACCAAAAAGAAGGATCACGCCATTGCCAACAAGCTTCTTCAGCTTTGCGCGGCGATTGATGTAGGTTTCTTTGCTGAACATAATATGAATGCTTTTATTAATAGTTTTCGTGGCAAAGTTACGAAACTTCAATAGAAAAGTCTTAACTTTGCAAACAAAATAACACTTTTTATATGCAGATTGATCCTCATTCTATGGGCTTGGTGCTTGAAGGTGGCGGCATGCGTGGTGTATTCACCAGTGGAGTACTGGACGCCTTTATGAAACACGGTGTGTACTTTGACTATATTGTTGCCGTTTCGGCAGGTGCATGCAATGGTATGAGCTATGTCTCTCATCAACCTCGACGAGCACGGCTATCTAACATAGATTTTCTTGCCAAATACGATTACATCGGCTTGCGTCATCTTGTGACTCAGGGTTGTATCTTTGACCAGAAACTTTTGTATGACCGTTTCCCCAACGAGCTTATCCCATTCGATTACGAAGAGTTCTTCAAGCATTCTGCTGGATTTGAGGTGGTTACAACAAATTGTATTACTGGACGTAGTGAATATCTTACTGAAACTCATGACCGCCAACGCGCCTGTGGCCTTGCGCGAGCATCCAGTTCTCTGCCTTATGTGAGTAAAGTGACATGGATTGACGGACGGCCGATGCTGGATGGAGGCATCATTGACTCTATCCCCATAAAGAGAGCGCAGGAGACAGGACATGCCTTCAATGTAGTTGTCACCACACGAAATTACGGCTTCAGGGAATCAGGGAGAGACCGTAAACAGCCTCCTTTCATCTATCGTAGTTATCCGCGCTTACGTGTAGCTTTGAGCCATCGGATAGAAGCCTATAACAAACAGCTTCAGATGGTTGAAGATATGGAGCGTGACGGACTGATAACTGTGATCCGCCCAATGAATCCCATGGAAGTTCATCGAATAGAAAAGGATACTGTCAAGCTTGAGCATCTTTATGAGGAAGGTTTCAAACTTGGAGAAGAATTCTGTACTCGGAATGAAATTCTAAAAAGAGGGTAGGGATACACAATAATAGCATTTCCTTTCCCTCCCTTTATTATACCTTTATTATATATAGCCTTAAAGTATTCCTGCTTTTCCAGCGACGATTAGCAAACTGAATCCTAAGATGAGTGTAATGACACCAATCAGTATTCCAGATTTTGCCATATCCTTTTGCTGGATAAGTCCCGTTGAATAGGCGATGGCATTAGGTGGTGTGGAAATGGGAAGACACATGGCAGCCGATGCAGCAACGGCTATTCCTATCAGGATGGTTGAGCTGCCCCCGATTAAGCTCAGTTTATTACCCATTCCATCACATACGACAGAAAGAATAGGGATGAGTAAGGCTGCTGTAGCCGTGTTGCTGATAAAATTAGAGAGGAAGTAGCAAACGAGTCCTGCGATCATCAGGATGACAATTGGACTCCACTCTCCGAAAGGTATTGATTCTACTGCTGCTTTAGCCAGGCCGGTTCCGTTCATGGCCAAACCTAAGGCAAAGCCTCCTGCAACCATCCAGATGACACCCCAATCAATTGCTTGAAGATCTTTGGCGGTGATAACACCAGTGAATGCAAACACGGCGATGGGAAGCATGGCAGTGGTATTGGCATTGACACCGATTTTCTTACCGAAAATCCAAAGGAGAATAGTCAGTATGAATGTGATGCCTACAACTACCGTACGCCAATTATGTTGCATGTCGCCTTCAATCTTCAATTCAATCGTCTTCTGAGAGAAGGGGAAAAGCTTGCGAAGCAAAAACCATGCAATAATCAGCAAAATGATCACCAACGGGGCCATTACTGCCATCCATTGTCCAAAGCTGATATCCATATTCATGCCTGTAGGATCGTTCAATACCTTGTAAGCAAAGGCATTTGGAGGAGTGCCTATAGGAGTTCCCATACCGCCGAGATTGGCTCCTATTGGAATAGCCATCGTTAAGGCTATGCGTCCTTTTCCGTTAGCTGGCAAAGCCTTGAAAACGGGGGTAAGGAAGGTTAGCATCATGGCTGCGGTGGCAGTATTAGAAATGAACATGGAAAAGATTCCAGTAATGAGCAGAAACCCTAAAAGAACATTCTCGCTTCTTTTTCCGAAAGGTTTAATCATTGTTTTGGCCATCCAAACATCTAAACCAGATTTGGTGGCTGCTATCGCAAGAATAAAACCACCAAGAAACAGAATAATTGTGGGATCTGCGAAGCAAGCCATGATACCCACTGAATCGAGAAACTGGCCATATTTACCCTCTGATCCCTGCATGAACTTGAACGAAGAGTTGCTGACAAAGAAAAGGAGGACAAATATAATTGTGACAGATGTAGCCCATGCCGGAATAGCTTCTGTGAGCCATAGCATAACAGCCATGACAAAAATTGCAATGACACGCTGTTGTACTATTGTAAGGCCTTCGATTCCGAAAACACCTGATGGCAGATTCCAAACGATGAGTGTCACCAATGCGGTCAGGAAAAACCAAAAGGCTTTTTTCTTGTTAAAATGTCCGGTCAAGGCGTTTTTGACTGTCTCTTGCATAGGTATAATAATATTTTGGTAAAAAGTTAGTTTTTAGGATGAAACAGTTGGAGAAGAAGCAGAAGAGACTACTTTGAATCTTTAGCTTCGGTCATGACTCCTTCAATATAGAGACGGGTCATTTCCGGAATGCCATTGGTTCTCACCGTTACGGTTTTCTTGAAGTGACCGGGAAACTTTCCTTTACCGTTGTAGGTAATAGTAATGGTTCCTTTCTCTCCTGGTTTGACGGGTGTCTTCGTGTACTTTGGTACTGTGCATCCACAGCTTGCCACTGCCTGATTGATGATAAGCGGCTTGTCGCCCGTGTTTGTGAAAGTAAATGTGCATTGCTGTACAGGGTCATTCTCAGAGAATGTCCCCAGGTCGCTCGAGAGCTTGTCAAACGTGATTTTTGCTTGCGCAAAAGTCAGCATAAGACCGGCTACAAACATAAGTGTAGTTAAAAGAAATCTTTTCATTTTAGAGATTCATTTGTTATTTTATTTTCTCTTTTCTATCTTTAAACACTGCAAAAATAAGAAAACTTTTATACGTTTGTTATGGAAAGAATATCTTTTAACATTATTTTTACTGCTTCTTATCGTGACATGATTCTTTTCAATTTTTTTGTTGTAATTTTGCGTCCAAGAAAGACTTACTATATTTATTATGTATAGAACCAATACTTGCGGAGAGCTTCGCCTCTCCGACATTGGCCGCGAGGTTACACTTGCAGGTTGGGTGCAGCGTACCCGTAAAATGGGAGGAATGACATTTGTCGATCTTCGTGATCGATTTGGTATCACGCAGTTAGTTTTCAATGAGGCAGCTAGTAAGAATTTGTGGGAGCAGGCAAACAGGCTTGGGCGGGAATACTGTATACAGGTAAAGGGCGTCGTTTCCGAGCGTCAGAGCAAAAATGACAAAATGAGTACGGGTGACATCGAGATTATCGTTAGTAAATTAATGATTCTTAGTCCTTCACTCACTCCTCCTTTTACCATTGAAGATAACACGGATGGTGGTGACGATCTCCGTATGAAATATCGTTATCTTGACCTTCGACGTTCATGTGTACGTAAAAACCTTGAGCTGCGTCATCGCATGACAATTCTCATCCGTAATTTCTTGGATGCACGTCAGTTCATGGAAATAGAGACTCCCATGTTGATAGGCTCTACTCCGGAGGGCGCGCGTGACTTTGTCGTTCCCTCACGCATGAATCCCGGGCAGTTTTATGCGCTTCCGCAAAGCCCGCAGACCTTGAAACAACTTTTGATGGTAGCTGGCATGGACCGCTATTTTCAGATAGTGAAATGTTTCCGTGATGAGGATCTGCGTGCAGACCGTCAGCCAGAGTTTACTCAGGTGGACTGTGAGATGAGTTTCGTTGATCAAGACGATGTTATCAATCTGTTTGAGGGCATGTGCCGTATGCTTTTTAAAGAAATCCGTGGGGTAGAGCTTCCTCAGCCATTACAACAAATGACTTGGAAGGAAGCTATGAAACGCTTTGGTTCTGATAAGCCTGACCTGAGGTTCGGTATGGAATTCGTTGAGTTAATGGATGACTTAAAAGAAACAGGTTCTTTCTCGGTATTCAATGAAGCTACTTACATTGGGGGAATAGTTGTTCCTGGTTGTGCTGACTACAGCCGCAAACAACTTAATGAGCTCACCGACTTTGTTAAGAAACCACAGATAGGCGCCAAGGGTTTGGTCTATATTAAATTTAATAATGATAGCACGGTCAAGAGCTCAATCGACAAATTTTATACCCAAGAGCAACTGATGAAAGTAAAGACGACGACAGGTGCAAAGGATGGTGATCTGGTCTTGATTTTAAGCGGAGACAATGCAAACAAGACCCGCATTCAGCTTTGCTCACTACGCTTGGAAATGGGTGACCGACTTGGACTTCGTGATAAGAATGTCTTTAAGTGCCTATGGATTATAGATTTCCCGCTCTTTGAATGGAGTGATGAGGAACAACGGCTTATGGCTACACACCATCCATTTACGATGCCAAACCCTGATGATATACCTTTTTTGGATGAACATCCGGAAAAAGTACGCGCCAAGGCTTATGACTTTGTTTGTAATGGCATAGAAGTAGGTGGCGGATCTTTGAGAATCCATGATACCAATCTTCAGGAAAAGATGTTTGAGGTACTTGGTTTCACCAAAGAGCGGGCTGAAGCCCAGTTCGGCTTCCTAATGAATGCATTTAAGTATGGCGCTCCACCTCATGCTGGCCTTGCCTTCGGTCTCGATCGTTTTGTGAGCATTCTCGCCGGTCTCGATTCCATTCGCGATTGCATTGCTTTCCCGAAAAATAACAGTGGACGTGATGTGATGCTTGATGCTCCGTCAGAGTTGGATCAGAAACAGTTGGATGAGCTTCATTTGGCGGTGAATCCGGTAAAGACAAACAGTTGATACATTAGATTGAGGCTTGGATGTTAGGAACAAATATCCAAGCCTCTATTCTTGATTTATATCAAATAAAAGCGTTTATAGAATTGATATAAATCAATAAAATGAGAAAATGTGGCATATTCTCATTTTTTTAATGACTTTTCTCTTGCATTTATCTATCTCCTTTAAAATTAATTTGTTACATTTGCAGCCAGAATAGAGAAGAAGTTTAAGTTCATTTATTTTCAACAAAAATTACTAAATTATGGCAAGGAAGAAAGCTACAGAAGAGAAGGCCGCAGTGAAGGCAGTCGCTCCTAAGAAGACGACAGAGAAAAAGGCTTCAAAGAAAGAAGAAATTTTCGTTGATGCAGAGAATGCTGGTTTTCGTGCTGGCGATGTTTACAATGCACTGCATGATAACGAGGGGGCTAAGTCCGTTGCAGAGCTTGTTAAGTTGACAGGCAAGACTACTGTTGAGGTACTCTTGGGCATAGGTTGGCTTCTTAAAGAAGGCAAGCTGAAGGGAGAAGGCGGAAAGGTCGTTCTCGCTTAATATTTTCTGCACCTCTTAGGAAAGACTCATTATCTTTATAAATGCAGCTCAATGAATTAATTATTGGGCTGTTTTTTATTCTCCCTTTAAACCAATAAATCATAGTTTCGTCTAATGTTATAGAACAAAGAATATGAAAAGCAAAAGCAATGGCATTTTCGACTTTTAAAGACGAAAGGTTCATCAAGAAGAAATTTGGGAATAAGGAGCATTTCCTTGTCCCCAAGGGCTATTTTGATAAATTTTCAATTCGTTCATCCTATGAGGCAAGTGGCTTCCAGGCCCATTTTCATTCAATTTGGTATCGCTATCGTGCAGCAGGCATCTCTTCCGTAGCTGCTTGCTTATTGGTTGGGGTCTTAGTGTTTGGTTCATTGTCACATAAGCATTTATCGGTGTCTTCAAGTGGCGAGGCTTTAACAAATACAAGTGTGAGCCACTTTGTCAGTTCTATGTCGATGGACGATGTGATGAACTATTCCATGATGGATACCGGCGATATGTACTCTTATATGTCGGATTCTGAATAAAATGGTGTTTCAATGAAAAAGGTACTTCTTGTATTCTGCGTGTTTTTCCTCTCTTTGGGAGTAATGGCGCAAGGTCCTAATAAGTTTAATCCGGAACAGTTTGAAAAGGAGCTGCATCAGTTTATAGCTTCTGACGCAGGATTAACACCAGGAGAAGCCGCCGTCTTCTTTCCACTGTTTGATGAAATGCATGCTAAGCAACGTCCACTATTTGACAAGTTTCGCACGTATATGCATACGAATATGCAGGACGATCATGCCTGTTTAGAAGCTATTAGGGCTATGGACAATATAGATATTGAGATAAAAAGACTTCAAAGTCAGTATCACATGAAATTCTGTAAAGTGCTGCCGGCCAGCAAGGTACTCCGCGTAATAAAAGCAGATGAGCGTTTCCATCGTCAGATTTTCAAGAAGATGATGCGGAGGTAGTCTTACAAGACGACCTCTTTCTCGACTCCTGGCGCTGTTGTTTTTTACAGACTTGCTTTAAAGCGCATCCATAACATGGGTCCCCAGTTTTCACGCCTAAGACCTTTTTAACCCTTATAGCAGCATATATTATACATGAAATGAGGATCGCGGCGATAATGATATATTGAATGTGCATGTTATACGAGATATGATTAAATGTAAAGTAATCCATATCTATTGGCCACTAAAATCATGCCAAAAACAAATATTTTGCTTTTTTATTCGTTTGTTCGGTATTCTTTTCTTATTTTTGCAACTTAAGAAATTTATAAAGACAACTGTTTATGACACACCAACACAATCATTTAGTCATTATGGCAGGTGGAATAGGGAGCCGTTTTTGGCCAATGAGTACCGAGGAGAAGCCGAAGCAATTTATTGATGTTTTGGGGGTAGGACGTACATTGATTCAGATGACTTATGACCGTTTTCACGATATCTGTCCTGACGAGAATGTATGGATTGTTACCAATAAAAAATATGCTCTTCTTGTCCATGAGCAGTTGCCTGATGTCCCTCAAAGTCATATTTTGACGGAGCCGTGTCGCCGCAACACAGCGCCTTGCATCGCTTATGTCAGTTGGCGTATCAAGGTTACCGACCCACATGCCAATATCGTGGTGTCTCCGAGCGACCACATCGTAATGAATACGGAAGAGTTCAGACGAGTAATTGTCGAGAGTCTAAGCTTTACCCAGGAGTCCGACTCTATCGTAACTTTAGGTATGAGAGTTACTCGTCCAGAAACAGGGTACGGATACATTGAGGCTGATTTATCTTCTAAAACATTGAGAAATAAGGAGATATACCGTGTTGATACATTCCATGAGAAGCCAGACCTTGCAAAAGCTACTCGCTATATGGGCATGAGCAATTACTATTGGAATTCGGGTATTTTCATTTGGAATGTTGAGACTATTGTTAATGCTCTTCGTATTTATGCTCCACGCATCAACAATATCTTTGAGCGTTTGCAAAGTATATATGGTACTCCTCAAGAGCAATCAGCGATAGACTGTTGCTATCCTGACTGTGAAAATATTTCCATCGACTATGCAGTTATGGAAAAGGCTGAGGAAATTTTTGTATTTCCTGCCGACTTCGGATGGAGTGATTTGGGCACATGGGGTTCATTGCTTACTCAGACTAAGCATGATCTGAATGGGAATGCCTGCATAGGCAGTGATATTAAAACCTATGACACTCATGGATGTATTATTCATACTACTCAAGAGCGTCAGGTTGTCATTCAGGGCTTATCCGATTGTATTGTTGCGGAGCATGATAACAGACTTTTGGTATGTCGCCTTTCTGAAGAGCAACGGATCAAGAGTTTTCTCGAACAGTAGATTCCTTATTAACGATATGGTTGCCACTGACTTCGAGGTAGCTCCCTAAAGCAATGGCTTTTATAGAATTAGCTCGCTTATGATAAATAATGCTGGCTACAATTGTCTTCAGCGCTCTTTCCGACGACTATTTATTCAAGATCTCGCTTAGAGGTTTCATCACAAAGTCACGTTGCTCCATCAATGGATGGGGAATTTTCAAGTCTGAATCATCTACATGGAGGTCATCATAGAGCAAAATGTCGATGTCGATTACCCTGTCGTTATAGCAACCATCAATGCTTTTTCCTGTACGTCCAAGTATTTTCTCAATGGTTTGCGTTGCTGTAAGCAATTCTCGTGGCGAGAACATAGTCTCACAGCAAACGCAGGCATTGATAAATTTGTTGGGTGAGGAAAAACCCCAGGGAGTGGTTTCATAAAGCGAGGATTTCTTTACGACGTGCCCTACTCTTTCGTCAATCAAGTCGACAGCGTCCCTAATGAGCCGTTTTCTGTTGCCGATATTCGATCCTAAGCTTAAATACACTGAATGCATGAGTCTGTTTTAATCTTAGTCGACAATGAGAAGGCTGTCGCCGAAACAACCAAACTTATATCCGTGTTTAACGGCCAGACGATAGCATTCCATCACATTTTCATAGCCGCCGAAAGCAGCTGTTGCCATCACCAAGGTGGATTCCGGATGATAGAAATTGGCGATCATGGTATCTGCCAATTGATAGTCATAAGGCGGAAAAATAAACTTTGAGGTCCAGCCATCATATTCCTTTAAGTAGCCGTCCGTACCGGTGGCAGTTTCTGTAGCTTTTGCTACGCTGCATCCAACTGCGCAGATATGGTGCCCTGCGTCTTTGGTCTTATTTACAATATCACAGCATTCCTTGTTGACGATCATCGCTTCCGAATCCATCTTATGTTTTGACAAATCCTCCACTTCGATCTTTGAGAAATTACTCAGACTACAATGCAAAGTGATAAAGGCCGTATTGATTCCCTTGATTTCCATACGTTTCATGAGCTCGCGACTAAAGTGCAAGCCTGTTGCCGGAGCCGTTACCGCTCCCACATTCCTGGCATAGATGGTCTGGAAATTTTCCATATCTTCTTTTGTTGCATGTGAGTGGACATGCATGTTCTCCATGCCAGGCTCTACTGGCCTATTATTAAGGATATAAGTAGGAAGTGGGCACTCGCCCAAGGCATAGAGGTCGTGTACGAATTGGTCGTGTGGACAATCGTATAGGAAGCGAAGTGACCGCCCACGGCTTGTTGTATTGTCATAGACCTCAGCTACCATAACACCGGCATCATCAAAGAAGAGTTTGTTTCCAATACGAATTTTTCGGGCCGGTTCTACAAGCACATCCCACAAATGAGTCTCTTCGTTGAGTTCCCGAAGAATGAATACCTCAATCTTTGCATCCGTCTTTTCCTTTGTCCCATAGAGCCGCGCAGGGAAAACCTTGGTGTCATTGAGCACAAACGTGTCGTCTTCACCAAAATAATCGAGCACATTACGGAAGTCGAGGTAATCACCTTCAACCGGCTGCCCCTTGGTATCTTTCTTGAAAAGCTCTATCTCTCCTGTCGTACGATGGAGCACCATCAGTCGAGATTCATCACGGCGGAAGACACGAAAAGACTCCTTGGCGCCTTCATCGTTCACAAACTCACGCTCGATGCTGTGAGGATATAATGCCACAAGATCTTGCGGCAGATTGAAATTGAATTGTGATAACTTCATATCTTATCTTTTAACCACTCATCAAAGTGGTCGAAATCTATACATTTGTTTACAGTGATGTCTCCTACACGAGTACGCCTCAGCGCTGTCAGATAGGCTCCACTTCCCAATGCTCTTCCAAGGTCTCTGGCAAGTGCCCGGATGTAAGTGCCTTTGCCGCACACCACGCGGATGGACAGCTGGCCATTATCCTCATTGAAGCTGGTCAGCTCTATCTCATCAATATGGATGTGCTTAGGCTTCAGCTTCACCTCCTCACCCTGACGCCGCAATTTGTAGGCTCTGTCGCCACTTATCTTAACGGCGCTGTAGGTAGGAGGAATCTGCTCGATGTCGCCGGTAAACTTCTTCAGAATCTCTAAGATCATCTCACGTGTGATGTGCTTCCAGGGATAAGTCTGATTGATCTCATGCTCGAGATCATAGCTGGCGGTTGTGGCGCCTAACTGCAAGATTGCAGTATACTCTTTCATATGGCTCTGGAGCTGCTCTATCTGCTTGGTGCAATGTCCTGTGCAAAGAACCAGCACTCCTGTAGCCAGAGGGTCAAGGGTGCCGGCATGCCCAACTTTCACTTTCTGCCCCACAGCCTGTGACAAGAGATAGCGGCAATGAGCCAGCGCGCCGAAGCTGCTCATTCGGTAAGGCTTGTCTATAGCGATTATTTCTCCCTTGATGAAGTCCATTTATCGCGTGGGTTAATCAAACATCACCATGCTATGGCCACTGAGCATCCAAGCGAGGATAAAGGCACCCACTAAGATGCGATACCATCCAAACCACTTGAATCCGTATTTGGAGAGAAAACTCACAAACCATTTCATTGCCAACAGTGCTACGATGAATGCCACCACACAACCTACGAGAAGCATGATGAGATTGTGGGATGTAGCCCAACCTGTGCCGGCAACATTGTGCCCGACAAACAATTCGTGAACATCCAGGCCAGTAGCCGCAGCCATGGTTGGCACCGCAAGGAAGAAAGAGAACTCAGCCGCACGGCGACGAGTCAGCTTTTGGCTCATGCCTCCCACAATAGTGGTCATCGATCGGCTGGTACCCGGAATCAGAGAGAAGCACTGAATCACGCCGATCCAGAAGGCACGGCGCTCCGTCACCTTGTTGGCTTCGGTGCCTTTATTAAAAATGCGATCGCAGAAGAGCATGAAAATACCGCCCACCACGAGCATGACAGGTACGATCCAAATGGCATTGGAAGGCGTCAGCATGAAATCGAGCATTCCACTTTTCTTCACTATCAAGCCGATGACGCCAGTAGGAATGAAAGCTACCAGCAACAGCCAGTAGAAATACCACTTATGCTTGATTTTCTGCCACGCATTGCTTCCTGCTGGTGCCGGTGTGTGGTCGAGTCGGAAGAAACGACTCCAATAAAGCACAACGACAGACAGAATGGCACCAAACTGGATAATAATGGTGAAGGCTTTAACAAAGTCAGAATCCTCCACTCCCAAGAGATTCTCTGCGATGAGCATATGTCCCGTAGACGATACGGGGAGAAACTCGGTGAGCCCCTCAACAATAGCAATGATAATGGTCTGTAGAAGCGTCATCAGTCTTTGGGTTTACGGATGATGGCGTATATCAAGGAGATAAAGCCCAGAAAGCATACTACGGGTGCTACCTTGATTCGACGGGCGCTAAATATATCAGGGTTGAATGCCTGTTCGGTAGAGCTTGAACCGCTCATCAGCACAAAGCCAAGGATGACAATGGCGAACCCGATGGCAAGTAGGATAAAGTTTGTGCGGTCGAATGCATAGTTTCGGCCTCCCCCAACTTGTTTTCCTTGGGTATTGGGAACCTGCTTTGATTGATTGTTAATTGACATATTATCAGATGATTAATAATGTTATTATCAGATTTTATACAAGTCTCCGGCCTTCATCCGCAGGAATCGGTTGACGGAGATATTGGCGCAGATGACAGTAATCACAATGCCAAAGAAAAATACAGAGGCTCCTGTAATCGCCATCTCGCGCCAGGTGATAACCGTGAGTATCTCTGGCTCATAGCGATAGAGCGCATACATGCCAAACCCTAAGGCAGTGCAGGCCAGGGCTGCTGCGATGATGCCGATGAGGACCGCGTTCCAAACAAACGGGCGGCGGATGAATCCCCATGAGGCTCCCACAAGCTTCATCGTATGGATGGAGAAGCGGCGGGCATAGATGCCAAGCTTCACCGTGTTGTTGATCAGTGAGAAGGAGACGAATGTAAGAAGTATAGCGAGCACGATCATGGCTACGCCGATCTTGGCAAGATTGCGGTTGACTGCGTCGATGAGGTCCTTCTGATAGGTGATGTCTGAGACCTTCGGATATTTTTTTAGCTCTTTCGTGATCCATGCCAGTGAGTCGTTATTGGCATAGTCACTTTTCAACGTGAGCTCGATAGATGAGGAAAATGGATTCACGCCATCAGTAAATGTCGATGGGTCGGTCCCCATCTGCTTAGCAGCGTCGTGCAGGGCGGATTCCTTGCTGATGAAATGGATGGTCTTGATGTATGGACGACGAGCCAGACTGCGGGTGATGGTTTGCGCCTCATTGTCAGCCATGTCTTGTTCGAGCATCATGGTGACCCTCAGATTTTCCTTCACCAGGGCAGAAAGATTGCGGCCGCCGAGTGTGGAAAACGCTACTAAACCGAGGAGGATGAGCACCAATGCCGTACTGATGCAAAGTGTCACGGATTGGAGGCGGCCTGTGCGCCTGGTGCTCTTAACATGTTTTTTCTTCATTATCGAATCAGCGATATATATCCAATTTTGCTGCAAAATTACAAAATGTAGACTGAACGTGCGAATGATTAACTGGCATTAACATGATAGGCTATTACTCCCCCGCTGCCTATACACTGTAATGGCAATGCGTTTACGGTGTAATGGCAATGCGTTTACGGTGTAATGGCAATGCGTTTACGGCGTATAGGCAATGCCGTCATAGCGTTAAGGAATGGGACTACTTGCCGTTTGTGTCTTTCTCGCTGATGAAACCATGTCTGTAGGCATATAAGAGTTCCTCTAAATCAGCTATTTGAGCGTTCAGCTCTATTCCCTTGTCAGTGTCGGCGACGAGCATTCTGCGCGATGACATCTCCACGATTTGGGTTGTCGATTTGATGTCGGTACCCCTGAGTATGGCGTCCTCAGTGCTGGTGAAAGGCTCATGCTGCACGAGTTGGAATCCGCGGCTGTGGTAGACTAAAGTGTAGCCGGCAATACCTGTCTCCCGATGATAGGCCTGTGAAAAGCCTCCGTCGATGACCATCAGCTTGCCATTGGCCTTGATGGGGCTTTCCCCCTTGATGGCCCTCACGGGTACGTGCCCGTTGATGATATGCCTGTTGGGGTCGGTGATGTTGAAAGCCTTGAGTATGGCATCACAGATGGCCTCGTTGTCTCGCAGAACAAAGTAGCAGCCCTTCTTCTCTTCATGGGTCTCTTTCTCCTGAATGAAATATCGCTCAAAGGTTGCCATCTTCGACTTGTCGAAAAGGGGGCTGTCAGGTCCGCACCAGAGATACATGAAATAGTCGATGGCATAGTTTCGCATCTCTATTGTCGAATCGTTCTGGAAGGCGCAGCGAATGAGCATACCGATGTCCGTAAGGAGCTGCTGCCCATTGCTGGAATGGCCTGGATAGATCTCAACGTTTTTCAGTGAACCGTCCTCATTGAGCGGAATAGACGCGTGGAAAAGCAGGTTGTTATTCCAAATGGCAAACATGCAGCCATGCGAGAGCATGAGCTTGATATGCTTATGCAGTTTTTCGCTCACTTCAAAGCTGTGGTGTAGTTTCGCCACTAAGTCGGCCTCTTCCTTCGTGAGCTGGTCGGGATGCTTGGGGTCAACGGTTGGGAAGCTACAACTTGTCAGCGGATATGTTTTACCGTCCAGTTTGATGGTCCCTTTGTCGTAGTCGATGAAGTTGAAAAGACAGCGGTCCTGCATCTTCCATTCAGGGTGTTTCTGATAGAGCTGGCTCTCCAGTTTGAATTGCAACACGGCAATGGCCTTATGCTCTTTGGCGATCAGCTGTCGGGTTTTCTCATCTATTGCTCCTGTACCTCCATCGGTCTTTGGCAGGAACTCTGTACAAGGATCATCTCCATAGGCCTCCATGGCGAAAGTAGCCAGCGGCACCAGATTGATGCCGTAGCCGTCTTCAAGGGTAATTAGGTTGGCATAGCGCAGAGAGAGCCTGATGACCGAGCACATGCAGGCATCGTTGCCCGCGGCAGCTCCCATCCAAAGAATATCGTGGTTGCCCCATGTAATATCCCACGAATGGTAGCTGTCAAGGAGGTCCATAATGCGATGGCTCCCAGGACCGCGGTCGTAGATATCTCCCAAGATATGCAGCTGGTCAATAGCGAGGCGTTGAATGACATTGGAGATAGCCACGATGAAGTCGTCAGCGCGGCCTGTGGAGATGATCGTGTCAATGATGACATTGACATAATCCGCCTTATTCTTGTCTTCCGGCCGCTCATGCAGAAGTTCCTGAATAATGTACGAGAAATCGTGCGGGAGCGACTTACGTACCTTTGAGCGGGTGTATTTGCTCGACACATCGCGGCAGACTGCCACCAAATGATGCAGTGTGATGTGATACCAGTCGTTGATGTCTGCCTCCGAAGCTTTGACAAGTTCAAGCTTCTGCTCTGGATAATAGATGAGCGTGCACAATTCACGCTTCTCCGTTTCCCGCAAGGTGTTGCCGAAAAGATCGTTGACCTTGCGCTTGATATTTCCTGAAGCATTTTTGAGTATGTGCTGGAAAGCCTCGTACTCACCATGCAGATCGGCGACAAAATGTTCTGTAGCCTTCGGTAAATTGAGTATCGCCTGAAGATTGATAATCTCGGTGCTCGCATCAGCTATAGTCGGAAAAGACTTCGATAGAAGCTGAAGATAACGCATGTCTTTCTTAATGTCGTAATTATTGGTTGTGCTCATGATTGGGTAGAATTAATAGTTATACAAACCAAATTTAGTTATGGCTGTCAGCATTTTCCTTGTTTTCTTACCGTCTTTCGGGGTAAAGATCCAGAAGCCTTCTGGCAGACCAAGGAAATTGAACAATACATCGGTAAGCCTTGAGGCAAAGTCATCGAGGCCCAGTCGTTTAATCATGTCCCTGATCAGATCCTCATCGACGTCGGTGAATCTCATCATCTTGTATATGTCAGCAAGATGAGCCAATGGCATAGTCTGTCGAGACAATTCATAGTGGAGATTGAGCAATGCCAGGCAGAAACGTTGCTCTGCCTTGCCATTGTCAGCAAACACTTCTTTGACCTTATTACGGAGCAGCAGATTCTTTGAGAGCAGTGTCTCTGTGGCGAGTTCTTCTTTCGTGTATTTGCGTTTGCTCTCAAAGCGCTCAATGGCGGAGGCATCCAGATTCGGGCAAGAGGCTTGCAACGCATCAAAGGCTTGGCGGAGTGGTGTCACAATCAGCTCTTGTTCAGCATAAAGGAGAATGCGTCTCCAGTCTTCTCCGGTAAAACCGGCAAGGGTCTGGGATGCTTCCGCGATGATTTTGTTTTGCTGCTCATTATTTATGCTGGCTACTTGCGGGTCTATTCCGGTTTGCAGAAGGACACCTATGGTCTCCTGAATCTTTGCAGAGAAAAACAGTTGGCTGTTTGAATCAATGACTTTTCTGTAGAGTTCCTCTATCATGGCAGCAGCCGTGGCAAATGAAAGCTGACTTGTCAGCACGGGATTCTTCACCAGAGCTACCCGCTTATTCCAGTTGAGATCTGCGAGATTAGTCTTTTCGAGAGCGCCACAGACATGCACCGCGGCGGCGCGCTCTACCATTTGATGCTGCAATGTAAAGAGGATGGAGTGCTGATGTCGGTGCGCTTCCCAAGGCTGTAGCCCTCCAAGTGGTGTCAAAACATAAGGTATGCCGTGGGCATAAGCCTTTGAAGCCACTTGGCAAGAGTTGTGATTCCAACAGCCGAAAAAATGAATCAGGTCATAATCCGCTATATCAGCCATAGCATGACGGGCACCGTCTACACCTAACTTGATGTTAACGTCTGTCGAGAAGTTGTTGGCAAGCCCTTGTACAAGGTCGTGATGAATACCGACAACATTGACGGAATGAGGTACGTATAGCAATATCTTCAGCATGATAACCGGTTGTGGTCTAATTTATAGCTTGTGTGTGGTGAAGTCAAGTTTGTCAGAAGCCTTGTAGCGTAGCCAGTAGAAGAGCTTCCGCCAGATCATTAACAGCTGATAAGGATAAATCAGCATTGTGGGGACCTGCTCCTGAAATGTGGATATCGCCTTGCAGCCTATGAGGGTATGGATTAGGTAAAGGGTGATAAGTGACACGCCAGAGACCGCCAGAACAATGAGGTTGGTTGTCAATGCGCCCCAAAAAATAGCGACAATGACGAGCAAGAGTGGAAAGTGCAATGCTATCTGGTCAAGATTGAACCAGAGCCTATGGCTGAAGCTTCTTTTAAGCCACTTCCTCGTTTCCTGGTAAACAACGTGCTGTGCCATCCATTCCCTGTGCGAAGGTGCGTCGTCGATGATCCACGCCTCGTTTCTTGTCTCCAGTGCGACTCTCCCCTTGACAGCATATTTGTTGATGAGAAAGTCGTACTCTCCATGAATCAGATGGAGGTTGCCCCGGAAGCCCTCCTGCTTCATAAACTCTGTTTTTCTTATCATGATGTTTGGACTGACAGTGGCATAAGCTGTGCCTCGTGCAGCCTCACGCATGAGATAATAAGAAAAGCAGAGCCGTTCAAAGCGCTTGAAGGAGGACACTCCACCTGCGTAGCATCCATATCCCATGACAAGGCTGTTGGCATCGACACAGTTCTCTGCCATGGTCTGAAGCCATGTGTCGGATGCGGGTCTTGAAGTGGGCTCTGTGAAGAGGAGCCATTCAGTCCTGGCGGCTTTGACGCCTAAGGTCATTGCAAGCTTCTTACGGCTCACATAACGTGATGTTTCAGGGATATACGTGAAGTAAAGACTACCGTCAACCGCCTGGCCCTCCAACGTCTTCTGAAAGCGCTGGAGCACTTCCTCGGTTTCATTCTCCCCCCTCTCAATGACCACAATCACTTGAAACCCCGATGGGTACTTCTGTCCCATCAGGCTTGACAAATTCTTTTCCAAGGCTTCTGCCTCGTCATGTGGAGTGAGAATGATGGAGAGCGTGGGAAGAGGATCAGCGACATCCCTCTCCTGCTCTTCCCATTTCCTCTTTTTGAATCTCAGAAAGGGGCTGATCAATGAAGAAACTATCACAATCACCAGCAATACGGCACAGCTGATAATGGTCAGGTCATCAATATGAGGCAAATTAATCATCTTGAGTAAAAACCTTTTACGGTTGTCTATATCAGAGCTCTTGACTTAACAATCCTTTTGGCAAAGGCCGGCAATTGTACTGACTGGCCATAATTTCGCCATAGGCCCCCGCTGAACGAATTGCAAGTAGGTCGCCGCGTTTGCATTGGGCTATCTTCGTGTCTTTAGCAAAGACATCGCTTGACTCGCATATTGGGCCCACTATATCATAAGCTACGGGCTCGCCATGGCCCGTGAGGTTTTCAATATAATGGTGAGCATGGTAAAGAGCCGGACGTATCAAGTCGGTCATTCCTGCGTCGACAATGCAGAACTGCTTGTTCACGCCTTGTTTGACATAGAGTACCTTCGTGATGAGACTGCCCATCTGTCCGACGATAGACCGTCCAAGCTCAAAGTGAACTTTCTGGTTGGGCTTTAGTCTAAGTCCTTCAGCAAAGACCTTGAAGTAGGACTTAAAGTTGGGTATCGGGTTCTTATCGGGATCGTCATAGTCAATGCCCAGACCTCCTCCTACATTGATATTCTCAACCTCGATATGTCTGGCACCAAGCGCTTCCTGCAATTCGTTGATGCGCAAGCACAGAAGCCGGAAATCGTCCATGTCAAGGATCTGGCTGCCAATGTGAAAGTGCAGGCCTATGAACTTCACGTTCTTCAGTCGGCTGGTCTCTTCGATGATTGGGACCATGTCACTCATGGCAATGCCGAACTTATTCTCAGCAAGGCCTGTGGTGATATTGGCATGCGTATGCGCGCCCACTTCAGGATTAATCCGAAAGCAAACACTGGCTGTCATACCTCTGGCTTCGGCAAGTTGGTTGATGATTTCCAGCTCCGGCACGCTCTCAACATTGAAGCAGAAAATGCCGGCGTCAAGCGCAGCGTTGATCTCCCAATCAGCCTTCCCTACCCCGGCAAACACAATGCTTGTGGGGTTGAAATCTGATTGCAGGGCGGCTTCAATTTCTCCGCCGCTTACACAGTCGGCTCCCAGCCCCGCCTCTGAGACAATTCTTAAGACCTTAGGGTTGGCGTTGGCCTTGACGGCATAGTGTACGATAAAATCCTTGTAAGCTGCCGCCGCAGCTGAAACCTCCTTCAAGGTCCTTCTCAGGAGGCCGGAGTCATAAAAGTAGAAGGGCGTGCGCGTAGCACGTAACTTATCAATTGGAAAAGACGTATTCATGGTCTTCATCAATATTCTAATCTTTCGCTATCTTTAGAATGATGCTATTTAAATAATGTGTCGCTGAGTGATTGCAGCGCTTTCTTCTTGTCAGCCTCACGGATGAGGAAAGAAATGTTATAGTTGGAGCCCCCATAGCTGATCATACGTATGGGGATGTTCTTCATAGCTTCAGAAGCAATGGTCTCGAATCCGATGTTTCGCCAGTCGAGATCGCCCACCACGCAGACAATGCACATATCGGTGTCCACGGTAACCGTGCCATATTTCTTCAGCTCGTCAACGATCTCGTCGAGATGGGTATTGTTGTCAATGCTCATGGACACGCCGACCTCCGACGTAGTAATCATGTCGATGGGTGTCTGGTAGCTTTCGAAGATTTCAAACACTTTGCGCAGGAAGCCGGTGGCCAGCAGCATACGTGAGGATTTGATCTTTATGGCGGTGATGTTGTCTTTTGCCGCCACGGCTTTGATGGTGCCGTGGGCGAGTTCATTGTTGATGATAGTGCCTTGGGTGTCGGGCTCCATTGTGTTTTTCAGTCTCACGGGTATCCCCGCGAACTTAGCTGGCTGTACGCAGGTGGGATGGAGAATCTTTGCGCCAAAATAGGCTAACTCGGCAGCCTCCTCAAAGTTGAGTTGGTGAACAGCCGAGGTGTGCTCAACGAACCGGGGATCATTGTTATGCATACCATCGATGTCGGTCCAGATCTGTATCTCGTCAGCGGGCAATGCGGCTCCGACGAGAGAAGCCGTATAGTCTGATCCGCCACGCAGCAGATTGTCGACTTCCCCGTAGGCATTGCGACAGATGAAGCCCTGAGTGATATAAATCTGATAACCTTGATTTCGGTCCATGACATCGTGTAAGTGCTCTTTGATGTATGGCAGATCGGGTTCTGAATTCTTGTTTGTACGCATGAAACTAAGCGCGTCTATGAGTACGCTCTTGATGCCTTGCTCCCTGAGGTAATTGTTCACCATGTTGGTTGACATGATCTCACCTTGCGAGACAATGATTTTCTCCTCAAAGCTCGTGAAAATACCTTTGGTGAATGTGCGCATATAGCTGAATCTGTCGCGCAGAAAATCGCATGTCTTTTTCTTACAGTCTTCATTCGAGTAAAGCTCTGCTACGTGCTCCATGTATTTGGCCTCAAGGTTGTTGATGACCTCGTTGGCGCCATCGGGATTCTTCTTGTAGAGATAATTGCAGATTTCCACAAGACTGTTGGTCGTGCCACTCATTGCTGAGAGCACTACGAAAGTGGGCTCGCCGGATCGTGTGATAAGTTGGGCAACGCCTTTCATGCGCTCGGCACTTCCAACGGAAGTGCCTCCAAATTTCATTACGTTCATATGAATGTATTGTTGGTCTTACTCTTTGTTTTTTATTTCAATTACTTTGCCGTCCTCGCATCGATACACGAATCCTGGATAACGATCGATCATGGAAATGTTGTGGGTGGACATGATGACGGCGGTGCCCTGTGCGGTGATTTCTTTCAGCAGTCGCACAATGTTGTCGGTCGTCTCCGGATCGAGGTTGCCCGTCGGCTCATCGGCTATGACCACCTTGGGGTTGTTGAGCAATGCGCGTGCGATGGAGATGCGCTGCTGTTCTCCGCCTGAAAGCTCATGGGGCATGGAGTGGACCTTGTTCGTCATTTCAACGGCTGACAGCACCTCATTGATACGCTCGTCGATCTTCTTGCGGTCTTTCCATCCCGTGGCGCGAAGCACGAAGCAAAGATTCTGCCACACATCGCAGTCGCGCAGAAGCTGAAAGTCCTGAAAGATGATTCCCATCTCTCTTCTGAGCGCGGGTATGTCGCGGCGTTTGAGTGTCAGTAGATCTCTGCCAAGCACCTCGGCTGTTTCTGACTCTTCCGGAAACAGATCCAGCTCGCAATAGAAGGTCTTCAGTAGACTGCTCTTACCGGATCCCACCTTTCCTATCAAATAGATGAACTCCCCCTCGTTGGCGTGAAAGCTGACGTCGTCCAGAATCAGGGTATCTTGCTGGTAAACTTTTACGTGATGATAATCTATGAGCATATTGAGATTGATCTAAGAATGAACACCTTTTTTGATTACTCTTTACTTTTCTTTATCCTCCGCGCCTTATCCCAGTCCGGATTGTGGCGCTTGATAAGCTCCGAGGCGATGTCCTCGATGCGTAGCCCTTTTGAGGTCAGCAGCACTATGAGATGATAAAGCAGGTCGGAGGCCTCGTAAATGAGTTTTCCTCCGGTACCGTTGGTGGCCTCGATCACGGTCTCGACGGCTTCCTCCCCTACTTTCTGGGCTATCTTGTTGACTCCCTTCCGGAAAAGACTTGTGGTGTAGCTGCCTTCAGGCATTTCTTTGTGGCGCACGTTGATAAAGTCCTGCAGCTCTGTCAGGAAGAGGATAGGGTTAACATCATTCTCCTCGCCCCAGCACGTGTCGGTACCAAGGTGGCACACAGGACCGTCAGGGTGAGCTTGGATGAGCAGCGTGTCGTGATCGCAATCCTCTTTAATGGAGACCAGGTGGAGATAATTGCCTGATGTCTCGCCCTTGGTCCAGAGGCATTGTCGTGTGCGGCTCCAGAAGGTGACGAGCTTCGTCTCCATTGTTTTCTCGTAGGCTTCTTCATTCATAAAGCCCAGCATCAAGACCTTGGCCGTGACTGCATCTTGTATGATGACAGGCACCAGCCCGCCCATTTTCTTGAAATCTATATTCATAATCTGACGTTTACCTTTTTGTCTTTCAGATAGTGCTTGAGCTTGGGAATCTGAATCTCACCGAAGTGGAAGACACTTGCGGCCAGCGCGGCATCGGCTTTTCCCAAAGTGAAGGCATCATAGAAATCGACCATCTTCCCCGCACCGCCACTGGCGATGACAGGCACCGGCACCACGTCGGCCATCTCGGCCAGAGCCTCGTAGGCAAAGCCGTGCTTCACTCCGTCGTGATCCATGCTTGTAAACAGAATCTCGCCCGCGCCGCGATCGGCCGCTTCCAGCGCCCAGTCCATCAAGCGGCGCTCGGTGCGCTCTCTTCCACCTTTTATATAGCAGTGCCATCCGTCGGTGTCGTTGCGGGCGTCGATGGCGCAGACACACACCTGAGAGCCGTATTTGGCTGCTATCTCATCGATGAGCTCGGGATGACCGATAGCCGCGGAGTTGATGCTGATTTTGTCGGCGCCCGCATCTAACAGCCGGTCCACATCCTCAATGGCATCGATGCCTCCACCCACGGTGAAGGGAATGTTAATCTCCCGCGCCACTCTGCTTACCATCTCGGTGAAGGTCTTCCGACCGTCGATCGTTGCCGTGATGTCGAGAAAAACCAGCTCGTCGGCGCCCGCGTCGCTGTAGGCCTTGCCAAGCTCCACAGGGTCGCCGGCCTGCCGCAGGCGCACGAAATGGGTACCTTTTACTGTCTGCCCGTCTTTGACGTCCAAACACGGTATGATGCGTTTTGCTAATCCGTTGTTCTCCATTTGTTCAATTTCTCTATGTCTATCTTTCCCTCATACCATGCCTTGCCAAAGACAACGGCGGGGATGCCCGCCTCCTCCAGCCTCATGATGTCTTCATTGCCGCTGACGCCCCCACTGGCGATGAGGTGAATATGGGGGAAAGCGCCTATCACCTTACTGTATAAGTCGACGGCAGGACCCGCCAGGGTGCCGTCCTTTGAAATATCCGTGCACAATACGTTGATGACACCAGCATCGATGTATTTGGAGAGGAAGGGCAGTAAGGCCTCTTGGGAGTCCTCTTTCCATCCGTTGATGCTCACAAATCCATTCCGCACGTCGGCACCCAAGATGAGTTTTCCGGGGCCGTAAGCCCCCAGCCAGTCCAGAAATGTTCGTGGCTGACTGACGGCAATACTGCCCACTGTCACCATGTCCGCGCCTGCTGAAAAAGCCTTCTGTAGGTCCTTCTCGCTTTTGATGCCGCCGCCGAAATCAATGACCAGACTCGTCTCCCGGGCGATTCCCTCCAACGTCTCTGCATTGACGATGTGCTTGGCTTTGGCCCCATCAAGGTCAACTATATGCAGGCGCTTGAATCCCAATCGCTCAAATCCCCGCGCTTGAGCCACGGGATCGTCATTGTAAACCGTCTTGAGACCATAGTCGCCATTTGTCAGTCTGACGCACTTGCCGCCGATGATGTCTATGGCTGGTATCAATTCTATTTTCATAGGGTAAGTTTTTCAGTGGGACTCATATTCAGAAAGTTCTCAAGAATCCGCTCTCCTACTCTCCCACTCTTCTCTGGATGAAACTGAACGGTCCAGAAATTATCCTTGTGCAGGGCTGCCGAATAGGACAAGCCATAGTTGGCTGTGGCTATCGTGTACGGGCAGACCGGCACGTAGTAACTGTGGACAAAATACACGAAATCATTATCGTCCACCCCTCTGAACAACGGAGAAGAGATGTCGTGCAATGAGTTCCATCCCATTTCGGGCACTTTGAGCTCGTGGCTCTTTGGCGAGAACTTCCTGACGCTCTCTGGAAAGACTCCAACACAGTCCACGTCGCCTTCTTCGGAGTGGGCGCAGAGAAGCTGCTGACCAACACATATACCAAGGATGGGCTGGCGGAGCGAACGGATGACGCGGTCAAGACTATGCTCCCGCAGATACTCCATCGTCGTGTGGGCACTACCTTGCCCGGGAAAAACAACGCAGTCAGAGCTCGCTAAGACCGAAGCCTTGTCGGTGATGACTGGTTCCACGCCAATGCGTCGGAAAGCGTTGGCGACAGAAAAGATATTGCCGGCATTATATTGGATGATGGATACATTCATAACCTCTGATAAGCTTATTCATCATGCAAATTTACTAAAAATATCAGGGGGAAGTCGCAAAAGCCCAACTTTTTTTGGGTGAATAAAGATAAAAATGAACATTTCGTTCGAAAAGCAACATTTATTTTATAATTTTGTACCGTTTTCCATCCATCGATATGATAAATAAAGAAAAACAATGATTAAGAAATACTTTCTTTTTTGCGTGTTGGCCGTGGTCAGCCTATGCGGTTGGTCAGCCAACCAGCCGGCGAAGGTCTACATGTTTGGATTCGCGACCTCGTTCAACGACTCCACGGTGTGTTTCACTGAGATACAGGAGGTGGATTCGGCTTATATAGACTCAAAGACGAAGTTCCTCTACGGCCGCGAAAACTATTCCTACCAGCTGCGTAACCATCTTACAGGGCTGGGATTCAACACGCCGACTTGCATCACCTGCTTTGCGCTTAAACGCAAGGATGCGGAGGAAAAGTACGCCCGTTTGAGGAAAAAATATGCTAATGGCAAGTTCATTGTGAAAGAGGTCAAGGCACCACAGTTTCATTTCCAGGCCATCAGGCCCGAGGAGTAAAGTGTGAGGCCTGTTGTGTACAGCGATTCCATCATGCACGTCGATAAGCGTTTCTTTCGGGTAGCGGAGTTACCCTTCGCCATCTCATTCGTTGGCTATGAGAATGGCTTCCAGCTGCTGCCCTCTTTCCTGCCTTTCCGGACTGGCGACAAGCCCTGCGAGCCGCTTATGTTCACGCTGACGGTGGACGACAGCTTGCGTCCAATGCCGAAAAATCAACGTGAGCGCATCCGCGAGTTCGACACCGGCAATGGCATCACTATCGTTGACAGGCTCGGAGACGGCGGATACCAGTATATCATCAAGGACGTAGGCGGCGGCCAGTGCTGTCTGCTAATTACCGATAGCCGCTTCACGATTTGCCGCTGTGCGCTCAATGGTGATCTTCTGATGCGGTCGTTTGGCCTAAACAACGCACTCATGCTCGTCTATGCTTTCGCGGCGGCGTGGCGCAGCACAGTACTCATACATGCGTCCGTGGTGAGGCAGGATGGCTACGGTTATGCCTTCATTGCCAAAAGTGGAACGGGAAAGTCAACGCAGGTGAGCAACTGGCTGAAGTATCTGCGTGGATGCGACTTAATGAACGATGATAATCCGGTAGTCAGAGTGATTGACGAGATGTGCTACATTTATGGGAGCCCATGGAGCGGAAAGACGCCGTGTTATCGAAATGTGAAGGCCCCCTTAGGCGCTGTGACCCGAATAGATCGCGCGCACGAAAACGCTGTGGAGAAGGTGTCTCCTGTGGAGGCCTTCACTTCTCTGCTGCCTTCCGTCTCCTCGATGAAATGGGAGAATTCACTTTATGAGACAATTTGTAAGACAGTGACGAAAATCGTCGAACACACCAATATCTTTACACTCCATTGTCTGCCTGACAAAGAGTCGGCAATTGTGTGTAATCGGGTAATCCGAAAGTCTATCTCATCAGAACAATGAAAGAGATATCTGTACAAAATTCGGTCTTCATTCCCGCTGTCGTCAAACTTGTCAACGAGGGGCACACGGTAACGATTCCCTTGAAAGGCTTTTCCATGAGGCCTTTTCTCGAAAACGCGCGCGACAAGGCCTTGCTGTGCCAGGTGGGCAAGCTCCATGTGGGAGACCCTGTTCTGGCGAAAGTTGACCATCAACGATACGTCCTGCATCGCATTGTGCGGATAGACGGTGATAGTCTTACGCTATTGGGTGATGGTAACCTCTCCACAGAGCACTGTCGCATGAAGGACGTCGTGGCATCCGTTGTTGGATTCTACAGGAAGGGGCGCACCCGTCTCGATGCTGTCGACGGGCGGAAGTGGAAGGCCTACTCCGCCCTATGGACGCAGCTTCTCCCCGTAAGACGCTGGCTGTTAGCATTTTACAGAAAGATATGGATCCCTCTGTTCGGAAGTCTTTGAGCGAAAAACATTATACATCATATATCATATATCATTTTGCGTATCCTATGAAAGCAAAAACTGGATTCAGCGTGACCGATGTCTGTGGGTCGCATATCATCGTGGCTTCGGGTAAAGAAAATATTGATTTCAGCAATATTATCAGCCTGAACGACAGTGCTTTACTGCTATGGGACAGCATTCAAGGCAAAGACTTCACCGTTGAAGATCTTGCTGGCCTGTTGGTATCTAACTATGAGTTGGACGACCACGCTCCTTTGCCTATGGAACAGGCCTTGGCGGATGCCGAGGAAGTAGCGAAGCAGTGGATCAAGGCCGGCATTGTCACGGAGTGAGACAACATGCCATCGATGGGATGTCCATCGATGGCGTGAATGTCTTGTGTGCCCCCCACCTTAAAACAACGTCCCAACCGAAGTTTATCTGTCGAACATTATTTCAGGTGCTCCTCAAACCATTGGGTGATCTGCCGGAGCAGATGGTTACGGGTGTTGCCACCGAAGATACTGTGGTTACGATTGGTATAGATGTTTTCCTTGAAGTCCTTGTCGGCTTGCACGAGTGCCTCGGTATACTCAAACGTGTTTTGCGGGTGGACGTTGTCATCAGCTGATCCGTGGCAGATGAGCAGGGCTCCGCTCAGCTTCGAGGCGCGTGAGATGGGACAGTCATCGTAGCCGGTGGGATTCTCTTGTGGCGTGCGCATATATCGCTCGGTATAGACGGTATCATAATAGCGGTAACTTGTCGGTGGAGCCACGGCCACACCGGCTTTGAAGATGGGCCGCCCCTCGCTCATGCTCATCAGTGTGCAGAAACCTCCATAGCTCCAGCCCCAGATGCCGATGTTGTCTTTGTCGACAAAAGATAGGGAGCTCAGATAAAGTGCTGTCTCAACCTGGTCTTTGGCTTCGAGGTTGCCCAATTTGAGATAGGTGCATTTCTCAAAGTCGGCACCACGTCCGCCGGTGCCACGTCCGTCCACACACGCTACAATGAAACCCTGCTGTGTGAGGTATTCGTCAAAGGCGCCGCCCTGTCCCATGGAGCCTGCATTCCAGGAGTTGACGACTTGCTGGCTACCCGGCCCGCTGTACTGAAACATGATGATCGGATATTTTTTAGTAGGGTCAAAGTTGGCGGGTTTCATCATCCATCCGTCAAGTTTTACGCCCTCAGAGGTGGTGAAGGAGAAGGGCTCTTTCTTTACCCAGCCGTATTGTACAGTCTTGTCTTTGAGGGCTTTGTTGTCCACGTTGGTGAAGATGACTGCTCCGTTGTTGCTACGCGTGGTGTAAACAAATGGGGTGTTGTAGTCACTCCAGGCATTGATGAAGTATCTATAGTCACCTGAGAAGACGGCTGTATTCCATCCTTCCTGCGAGGTGAGTCGCTCGGTCTTTCCGTTTTTGTGGATGACGAAGATTTGCCGGTCGTGCGGATTGAGGGCCGCGGCTTGGTAGTAGATATCACCGGTGGTCTCGTCCATGCCGTAGACCTCGGTGATGTCGTAGTTGCCCGGAGCTACTTTTCTTAGGAGTTGTCCGTTGTGGTTGTAGACGTAGAGATGCAGAAATCCATCTCTGTCGGAGGGCACGATGAGATAGTTGCTGCCCATCTTAATGTTGGCCATGGCGTTCTCTTTGACGTACTTACCAACGCTTTCCTTGAGCAGCAGGTGCGCTACGGTGCTACGCGGGTTGACGGTGTAGAGGTTGAGTACGTCTTGATGGCGGTTCATGGTGTAGATGAGAATTTTGTTGGCATCGGGTGTTGGCAGGATTCTGGGCATGTATCCATCGGCATCGAGGGGAATCTGCAGCTGCTGTGTGCGGTGACTCTTGATGTCGTAGCTCCACGCGGTTACTTTCGAGTTGTCTTGCCCTGCCTTTGGGTATTTGTAGCTGTAGTAGCCCGGATAGACTGCATAGTCGTTGTGTTCGGGATGGCTTCCTTTGTAGAGCTGTAGCGAATACTCCTTGACAGCCTTCTCGTTGTACTTGATCCAACAAAGCATGGTACCATCGACGTTGAAGGTGAGCGCCTTATTGAATTCGAACTCCTCTTCGTTGACCCAGTCAGGGATGCCGTTGATGATCTCGTTGAACTTTCCGTCTTTGGTTATCTGGCTCTCACTGTTGTCGTAGAGCAGTTTGACAAGAAAGATGTTGTTGTCTCGGACGAAAGCGATTTGCTGTCCGTCAGGTGACCAGACGGGGCATTGCTGCGGCCCGCTGTCGGAGAGTTTCTCCAACTTTCGGCTTTTGATGGTGTAGATGTAGAACACAGCCTTGTAGGAGCGTCGGTAAACGGACTGGCGTTTGGTGGAGATGAGCATGTGTGTGTCGTCGGGCGACATGATATAGCCGTCGAAGGCATCGATGTGCTCTCCCTGGGTCTTGTCCGCGTCGAAGAGCACATCGGTAAGCTTTCCGGTTTTGAACGAATATTGCTCGATTCGTTTTCCGTCAGCGGAGATACGGGCATACTGATCGGTGCCCTTGAGTGGGTTGATACCTGAGACCCGCTCTCCGGCAAACTCGCTCGAAGCCACCTGTTTAAGGCTGAGTGGTTCGGAAGCTGTCAAAGTGCTTGTTGATAAAAGCATTGACATACAAATGGCAAATAATTTATTCATAGGCGTAAGTATAGTAAAACATTAGGATATAATATTGTTAAAAATATGTTTATATGGTTGTGTTTCTGTGTTGCTCCCCCAGAAATCGTCGCCAAAATCGAGCCGGCCTTGTATCCAGCGCGGCTTCAGGTTGCCTTCGATTGGCGGGTTGCTGACCGACAGTCCCATCAGTCTTACGGAATTTGTGGCAGAGCAATCCACTTTGGTTAAGAGCTGCTTGGCCAGGGTGAGGATGTCTTCTTTCTTTGTCACCATTTTGTGGGATGTCATTGACCGGCTGATGACCGAGAAGTCGGAGTATTTCACTTTTAAGGTAAGTGTCCTACCCTCGAATCGGGCTTTAGTGATGCGTCTCTCCAACTCTAGCACGAGATGGTAGAGCTCGATGATCATCTGTGAGCGCATAGTGATGTCCTTTTCCATGGTTTCCTCACATCCAACGGATTTTCGTTGTTCCGAGGGCTCTACAGGGCGGTTGTCAATGCCGCGGGCAAAGTTGAAGTATACTTCTCCGGCCTTGCCGAACACCTCTTTGAGATGATTGAGCGATACTGTCCGCAGATCCCGGCCGGTGAAGATACCGATTTTGTGCATCCGCTCCATGGTCTTCGGGCCCACTCCCCAAAATCTCTCTACGGGGAGCTTGGCGATGAACTCGAGAGCGTCGTTGTATCGGATCTCAAGCTGTCCATCGGGCTTATGGCAGTCGCTGGCTATCTTGGCCAAGAACTTGTTGTAGGAGATGCCGGCCGAGGCTGTGAGATGTAGCTCCTCGCGAATCCGTGATCTTATTTCGAGGGCTATGTCAGCGGGGAAGTCTATCTTCTGCTTGTTGACGGTGACGTCGAGGAAGGCCTCATCAATAGAGATTGGTTCTATGAGATCGGTATAATCTTGAAAAATGGCGTGTACCTGGGCGGAGACCTCTTTATAATGATGGTGGTTGCCTTCCACTACAATAAGCTGCGGACAAAGTCGCTTGGCAGTTACCATAGACATTGCCGAGTGCACGCCGAACTGTCTGGCCTCATAGCTTGCCGTAGACACTACTCCCCGCGGGCCATCATAGCCCACCGCAATAGGTCTGCCTTTGAGCTCGGGGCGGTCGCGTTGTTCTACGGACGCAAAAAAGGCATCCATATCCACGTGAATGATTTTCCGTAAGTCAGGCATTGTTGTCAGCAAAGACGTCGTCAGCTTCGGTGATCTCGTCTTCATCAAACCATTTCGACAACTTGGCGTGGGCTTTCTCCCTGACAGCGTCGGGCACATCCCCCCATACCTTTTTCAGCACAAAGAGCAGCACGGCGAGGTCGTCGCCCAGCCCTGCAATGGGAATGGCATCGGGAATGATGTCGAGTGGGCTGATGAGATAGCCCAAGGCTCCGATGATGATAGCCTTGTCTTTTACGGAGACGTCACTGCTCTGGAGGGTGTAATAAAGGATAAGGGCCACATAGACAAGTTTTGCGCCTGCGCGCTTGGCAATGTGCGAAATCTTGTCGATGAAGCCTTGCGACGAATAGTCGTCCTTATACTTCATGAAATCGGGTAATGAGCTGTTTTCCATATCAAACTTTTTTCTTAGCCTCATGATAAGACTTTACTTTGTCGGTAAAAGCCGCTATTTGAGGATTGTTGCTTTTGAGATGACTGATTCTTGACTTCACCCCCAGCATCATGATGCCTTTCAGCAGGAGTGCGGTCAGCACCCCCAGCACCATGCCGGCGATGAGTGACCACTTGCCCCAGGGAAGCATTGTCTCGGGGAAGGCACTGAGGATGATGACGGGTATAACGGCGATAATGCCGTACTTGGTAAGCTGAGCCTTCTGGCTGCCCTCGCTGTCGAGAATACTTTGGTATTCGAAGAGATAATCTTCTAAGTCTTTGCAGTCAAGGCTCATCATTTTGGGGAAGTCGGGGTTATCTCCCCACTGCTCAATAGTTCGAGTGATGAGGTGCTCATAGTCGTTGAGAATATTCGGCTTTAAATCTTTCATAATGGCAATCTGCGGTGTGAGACCCTTATATATAGAAAAGTAAGACAGTGCCCTGATAAGCCGGGTTCTGTACCCTCACCATGGTGAGGAGCCTTGTCATTTATCTAATCTGTAAGTCACCCTACAGCTTCAGCATTCTACCCTCCATCGTTGCTTTCGAGGAAGCATCGGGCAGGCGGCCCTGGACATGACGATGGTTTACGCGAATTTGCAGCCTCCAGACGGTACAGCCACGGCGGTCACCCGCCGGCTGGTGGTCTCTTGCACCACCTTCTCACCCTTGCCTCTTCCGACTTACAGGATCATAGGATGCCTGCAGTTTCACAGAATGGCGGTTGTTTTCTTCTACCTTCACCTACCGTTGCCGGCAGCTTCCATTTTCAGAAGTGGAGCGCCTTGCGCTGCCCGGACTTTCCTCTTGCACTCTTGCGGATGCCAGCGACAGGCCGGGGCACTGTCTTACAATATGAACTAATGTATTATTTCTCCGCAAAATTAATAAAAACAATTATCAAACAAGAGAATCGCTTAAGTTTTTGCAAGTTTTTAAACGAATGCAAATTATCATCCACACCTACTAAAGAAGCGTTAAGTGTCAAAATCAAAGTGTTAAAATCGAATAAACATCACTGACAGAATGACAACATTACAAATTAAGCTCCTATATTTGCAGAAAGGAAAGAAAAACTCTGATAGATTGAGAATTGAATTATAACTAAATATTAAGATCATGAAAAAAATCTCTTCTTATGTTATGAGAGGTCTTTGCATTGTGTCTCTGACCTTTTCCGCGGGATCCCTAATGAAAGTTAATGCGGCTACCAGCGCGGCTGTCGAGCAGGCTGGTCAGCCTGTTGACTTGACTTACGCTTCTAAGAAGGCATTAGCTGCAGTAGTTAGTGTGAAAACTGTCCAAAATTCAAAGACAAAGACTGTGGAGGTGGACAGCAGCCCTTTTGATGATTTCTTCTCTGACCCTTTTGGTTTCTTCGGCAATCCGGGACAGGACAATGGTGGGAAGCAGAAACGACAGGTGCGCACCCCTAAGCAGGAGGGTTTAGGATCGGGAGTCATCATCAGCCCCGATGGATATATCGTAACTAACAATCATGTGGTGCAGGGCGCTGACGAATTGACAGTTACCCTAGAGGACAATCGCGAGTTTAATGCTAAGCTCATCGGGACCGATCCTACTACTGATCTGGCACTCATCAAAATCGAGGGCAAGGACTTTCCTACCCTTCCTATTGGCGATTCCGACAAGTTGAAAGTGGGTCAATGGGTCATTGCCGTAGGTAACCCTTTCGGCCTTAACAATACAGTGACAGCCGGTATCGTCTCAGCCAAGGCACGTTCTATGGGAGCCAATGGCGTGGAGAGCTTTATCCAGACGGATGCTGCTATCAACCGCGGTAATTCAGGTGGTGCCCTGGTAACTGCAGACGGAGAGCTTGTGGGTATTAATGCCATGCTTTATTCCGAAACAGGTTCCTATGCCGGTTATGGCTTCGCTATTCCTACGGCCATTATGAATAAAGTAATCAGCGACCTGAAGAAATACGGTACCGTGCAGCGTGCATACATCGGTATCCGCGGCACAGATCTTCATAATCAAATTGATAATCTGAAGGAGCAAAATAAAGATGTACCTGATTATGGTACCAACACCGGTGTGTATGTCGCTTCGGTTGAAGATGATGGAGCTGCTGCAGCAGCAGGACTAAAAGAAGGCGACGTTATCACGAAGATTGACGGCAGAGGCATCTCAAAGATGGCTGAACTTCAAGAGATTATCAATAATAAGAAACCTGGCGACAAAACCACTATCACGTGGTTACGTAACAAGAGAGAGATGACCAAGACCGTAGAGTTGAAAAACAAGCAGGGCAACACCAAACTCATGAAGACGGCCGATTTCGCGGTGCTCGGAGCTAACGTATTGCCGGTGAGCGAGAGTTTGAAGAAACAGCTCGGTATTAGTTATGGCTTGCAGGTGAAGAACGTCAAGAAGGGTGCCTTCAAGGATGGTGGCATTGAGGATGGCTTCATCATCATTACCGCCAATGACAAACCCATGAAGACCATCTCTGATCTGCAGGAGGCTGTTAAGGAGGCTTCACTGAGCAAGAACCCTGTGCTCTTTATCACAGGTGTCTGGCCATCTGGAAAGACTGACTACAAGGCTATCAAGGTCGGAGAATAAGGCACCTGCTGCAGGGACAGCCTCTTGGACTGTCCACTGCTATCCCTATTTGTAGGTATATTCTTAAGATATGAATCCTTTGCAATCTCATTGCAAAGGATTTTTTGTACCTTTGCACGTGAAAAACACAAAGATTGTAAAGATGAAGTTATCAGAACTGCATACCGGTGAGAGTGGTGTCATCGTCAAGGTAACTGGCCATGGTGGATTCCGCAAGCGTATCATTGAGATGGGCTTTATCAAAGGACAGAAAGTGGAGGTCATGCTCAACGCTCCGCTCAAAGACCCCGTGAAATACCGTGTCATGGGCTACGAGGTGAGCCTCCGGCACTCAGAAGCTGACATGATTGAGGTCGTGACAGAGGAGGAGGCAAGACAATTAAGAGGAGAAAATGCTGCGCAAAAAGCACAAGAAGCAGAAAAACAATCAAGCGAGGCTGAATCTGCAAGCAAGACCATCGAATCGAAAGATTCCGACGATCAGCCGTTACCCCGTATCTCGGATGAACAGCTGAAAGAGGCTGCTGAAGAGAAGCGTAAAGTTATCAATGTGGCTCTCGTAGGTAACCCTAACTGTGGCAAGACCTCATTCTTCAACTTTGCCTCCGGCTCTCACGAACGTGTTGGCAACTACTCCGGTGTGACGGTAGATGCCAAGGAAGGACACGCACAGTACAAAGGTTACACTTTCAACCTTGTTGACCTCCCGGGTACCTATTCACTCTCAGCTTATTCTCCCGAAGAGCTCTATGTGCGCAAACAACTCGTGGAGAAGACTCCGGATGTGGTCATCAATGTCATTGATACCAGTAACCTCGAGCGTAACCTCTACCTGACGACACAGCTTATCGACATGCACCTCCGTGTCGTCGTAGCTCTCAATATGTTCGACGAGACGGTAAAACGCGGCGACAATGTGGATATCGACAAGCTCTCAGAGCTCTTCGGTCTCCCGATGGTACCAACAGTCTTCAAGTCGGGTAAAGGTGTGAATGACCTCTACGATAAAGTCATTGAGATTTATGAAGGCACAGAGGACTCTGATTCCCACTACCGACATATCCATATCAATCATGGACATGAACTGGAGCATGGCATCAAGGAGATTCAGGAGCACCTGAAGAAAGAGCCTGCTCTGCGCGAGCGTTTCTCCACCCGTTACCTTGCTATCAAACTTCTGGAGCGTGATAAAGAAGTGGAGAACTATATCCGTCAGCTCCCCGATGCCGATGAGATTTTCAAGCACCGTGACGAGGCTGCAAAGCGTGTGATGGAAGAGACGAAGGTCGATTCCGAGACCGCTATCATGGATGCCAAATATGGATTCATCCACGGTGCACTCAAAGAAGCTGAATACAAAGAAGGCAACAAGGAGGACACCTATCAGATCACGCATCTGCTTGATAAGATTCTTACCAACCGCTTTGTCGGCTTCCCCATTTTTATTCTTGTCCTTGCCATCATGTTCATGGCAACGTTCTGGCTTGGAGCTTATCCCCAGGACTGGCTCGATGCGTTCTTCGGCTGGCTTGGTAACATCATTGGCAATACGCTCCCTGACGGACCCGTGAAAGCCATGCTTGTGGATGGTGTCATCGGAGGTGTGGGCAGTGTAGCTTCATTCCTCCCGCAGATTCTGATCCTCTATCTCTTCATCTCATTCATGGAGGATTCAGGCTATATGGCACGTGCCGCATTCATCATGGATAAGATCATGCACATGATGGGTCTCCATGGTAAGTCGTTCATCCCACTCATTATGGGCTTCGGCTGTAACGTGCCCGCCGTGATGTCAACACGTACCATTGAGAGCCGTCGCTCCCGCATCGTGACGATGCTTATCATCCCGCTCATGAGTTGTGAGGCACGTATACCTATTTATATTATGATCATCGCGACGTTCTTCTCCCGCAGTGCGGCGCCGTTCATCATGATGTCACTTTATTTCATCGGTATGTTCCTCGCAGTCATCATCAGCCGTATCTTCACCAAGACACTGTTCAAAGGCGAAGACACACCGTTCGTAATGGAGCTTCCACCTTACCGTTTCCCGACAGCCAAGGCGCTGGGCCGTCATACATGGGAGAAAGGTAAGATGTATCTGAAGAAAATGGGTGGTATCATCCTCGTGGCTTCCATCATTGTGTGGGCGCTGAGCTACTTCCCCCATCCGCAGGGCATGGCCCAGCAGGAGCAACAGCAGCAGAGCTATCTCGCTACTATCGGTAAGACCGTGGAACCTGTGTTCTATCCGCAAGGCTTCACCTGGAAACTTGACGTAGGTCTTATCGCCGGTGTAGGTGCCAAAGAGATCGTGGCCTCCACAATGGGTATCCTCTATTCGGGTGACGACAGCTTCGGCGATGATACAGGGTACAATGATGAGGGCGGCAAATACGAACGCATACACAACGACATGTGTCAGGATTTTGCCGAGCTGCATCAGAAGCCAGTGAGTGAGATTGGACCGACAGCCAATCTCACAGCCTATAGTTACCTGCTCTTCGTGTTGCTCTACTTCCCTTGCATCGCTACAATCGCAGCCATCAAGGGTGAGACAGGTTCCTGGAAATGGGCACTCTTCGCCGCAGGCTACACAACAGTGTTGGCATGGATCGTCTCTGCGATCGTATTTCAAATTGGATGTCTTTTCCTGTAAATTATTCGCAAAATATTTTGTGGACTCATGAAAACATCGTATTTTTGCAAACATAAAGGAGAGTAAATATCGGGGGTTGTCCTGATTCGATCGGGATACTCATCAAATTACGTTGAAAACCGAGTAGCTTCTCTTGCCAATGGCGGGCCACATAAGCCTGCGAAAGCAGCCTAAGCCGTAAGGTCGGTGGATTACAAAGACGGAGAGCGCTCACAACTTTTATAGCTGGAGTTTTCATCACATCCTCAGGGCAACCCCTTTCTTTTCATTCTTTTCATTGATATTATGTTTAGCGGAATTGTTGAAGATATGGCGACAGTTGTTGCTGTGAAGCAGTATGGTGGTAATATGGACTTTACGCTCACTTGCTCTTTTACAGGGGAGTTGAAAATAGACCAGAGCATCAGTCACAATGGTGTATGTCTCACTGTTGTCAGTATTGACGAGGATTGCTATACAGTCACGGCCATGGAAGAGACCCTCGACCGTTCCAACCTTGGACTGCTCAAGGTCGGCGACCGTGTCAATGTGGAACGCTCGATGCTGATGAACGGCAGGCTCGATGGACATATCGTACAGGGACACATCGATGAAACCGCAGAATGTGTGGACATGAAAGACGCCGATGGAAGCACCTACTTTACATTCCGCTACCGTACCGATAAAGAGATGGCTCGCAGGGGGTATTTCTGTGTTGACAAAGGGTCGGTGACAGTCAATGGTGTATCGCTCACCGTCATTTCTCCAACCGATGACTCCTTCACGGTTGCCATTATTCCTTACACACGCGAGCATACCAACTTCCACGACATCACGATTGGTTCAAAGGTCAACATCGAGTTTGATATCCTTGGAAAATATATCGCGCGACTCAGACATTTTGATAATTAGTTGGGACAGTTAGAGATTTGTTAAAGTTTGTCTGCTTCCTTTATGGCTAAACAGTTATGATGGCAATCCGTAAGTGGATTGCCTCTTTTTGTAATTAATTGCAAAGTTGCAGCCAATGATTGTTAACAATCTGAAGTCTGGATAAACCTTTTGTTCATTCTTTCATCAAATCACTAAACGTAGATAAAACGAGAAATAAATTAGTTTATACAAGTGTTTATGACGAACAAAGCATCTGCCACCTTCATTGTGGCAAGCCTCGCACTGTTCTCTCTGCATGCCTCTGCCCGGCAATGGACCTTGCAGGAATGCATCGATTATGCGCTGGCCAACAACATCACACTTCAGAAGAACCGTATTTCCAAACTCACCGCTGTTGAGGACATCAAGCAGAGCCAGGCCGCTTTACTGCCTACTCTCTCTGCTTCCACTTCGCAGAATGTCGCTTACAACCCATGGCCTGAGCAAGGCACTTACTCCGTGCAAGGCTCACGGGTTCAGACCCAAGTGGATAAGACCTACTACAATGGCTCCTATGGCATTAATGCCAACTGGACGGTGTGGAACGGCAATCAGAACCACAACAAGATCGCGCTCAACAAGCTCATCGTAGAACAGGCCGCGCTCGACTCAGCACAGACCGCAAACACGCTCCAGGAGCAGATAGCCCAGCTCTTCGTGCAGATCCTTTATTCCAAGGAAGCTGTAAAGGTCAACGAGGAGACACTCACGACTTCCAGGAAGACAGAAGAGCGCGGCAAAGAGTTTATGGAAGTTGGCTCCATGAGCAAGGCTGAACTCGCACAGCTCACAGCTCAGCGGGCACAGGACGAATACAGTGTCGTGTCAGCACAAAGCTCGCTTGCAGAATATAAGCGTCAGTTGAAACAACTGCTTCAGATCACTGATCAGGAGGAGTTTGATGTGACCGCTGATGAGCCGACAGATGTCATGGCAACAGCCTCTATACCTTCTGTCACTTCCGTCTACGACTCCGCCCTTCAGTATCGCCCTGAGATCAAGAACGCGATGTTGGGTATTCAGAGTAGCGATGTACAGATCAAGATTGCCAAAGGTCAGCGCATGCCGACCATTGGCCTGAACGCAAGTATCAGTACGAACACCACCTCCATGAATAACAATGCCTGGTCATTGCAGATGAAAAACAATCTTATCGGTGGTGCAGGCTTTACGGTGAGTATTCCTATTTTTGATAACCGCCAAGCTAAGACGGCCATTAACAAGGCTGTCCTCTCAAAACAGAGCTATCAGCTTGATTTAAAAGACAAACAGACGCAACTTTATTCTACTATTGAGAACTATTGGTTGCAGGCTTATAACAATCAGGCTCAATACAAGAGCGCGAAGGTCACTACGGCGAGTGCTCAGGAGAGCTATGGCCTCTTGCAGGAACAGTTCAAACAGAATCTGAAGAACGTCATCGAACTGCTCAATGGAAAGGACCAGCTCCTCAAAGCCAAGCAGAGTGAGCTTCAGGCTAAGTATCTCGCTATCCTCAACATCGACCTGCTGAACTTCTACAAGGAAGGCACACTCAAAAAATAAGAAATAGAGAAATAATATATACAATGGATAAGGACAAGAAAGTCGTTATCGAACTCCAGGATATCAAGCGCGATTTCCAGGTTGGTGACGAGACAGTGCATGCCCTGCGCGGAGTCTCCTTCAAGATATTTGAGGGTGAGTTCGTAACCATCATGGGAAAGTCCGGTTCCGGCAAGTCAACGCTCCTCAACCAGCTTGGATGTCTCGATACACCAACGAGCGGCGAGTATTTTCTCGATGGGGTGCCTGTCAGAGAGATGACACGCTCACAGCGTGCCATTCTCCGCAACCGCAAGATAGGTTTCATCTTCCAGAACTACAACCTTCTGCCGAAGACCACTGCCGTAGAGAACGTAGAACTTCCCCTGATGTACAACCCGGACGTGTCAGCCAAGGAGCGGCACCAGCGTGCTATCGACGCGTTAGAGGCTGTAGGGCTTGGCGACCGGCTCTACCATAAGTCGAACCAGATGTCGGGTGGACAGATGCAACGCGTCGCCATAGCACGTGCCTTGGTCAACGACCCAGCCGTCATCCTCGCTGATGAGGCCACGGGTAACCTTGACACCCGCACGAGCTTCCAGATCCTCGTACTTTTCCAAAAGCTCTATGCTGAAGGGCATACCATCATCTTCGTCACCCACAACCCCGACATCGCCAACTACTCCTCACGCAACATCGAGATTCGTGACGGAAGAGTTATCAGCAACGACTACAACGACAACATCAAGGATGCGGCAAAAGCCCTTGCTGAATTGCCTGCCAACACGGATGAATGACACATATTAGATTGTTTTCATGAACTATACAAACTTATTCAAGATAGCCCTTCGCGCCATCGGTGCCAACAAGATGCGGTCGTTCCTTACGGCCCTCGGCATCATCATCGGTGTGGCCTCCGTCATCACAATGCTCGCCATCGGTCAAGGCTCTAAGCGAAGCATCCAGGCGAACATTGCAGAGATGGGTTCCAACATGATCATGATCCATCCGGGTCAGGACATGCGAGGCGGAGTACGTCAAGACGCTTCCTCAATGGAGACGCTCAAACTCTCCGACTATGAGACGTTGAAAAACGAGTGCAGCTACATCAAAGGCATCTCTCCCGTGGTGAGCAGTTCGGGACAGTTTATCTACGGGAACAACAACACACAGTCGACTATCTACGGTGTCAACCGTGAGTATCTCGACATCCGCCAGCTCTCAGTCTCCGATGGCGAGTGCTTCACCGACCAGGACATCAAGGCGAACGCCAAAGTCTGCATCCTTGGACAGACCGTCGTTGACTACCTCTTCCCCAATGGGGGCGACCCTATCGGGAAAGTTATCAGGTTCAACTCCACACCTTTCCGTGTCGTGGGTGTATTAAAGAAAAAAGGTTACAACTCCATGGGTATGGACCAGGACAACCTTGTGCTCGCCCCTTATACCACGGTGATGAAGCGTATCCTTGCCCAGACTTATCTCTCCGAGATTCAAGCTTCAGCCATCACCGAGGGAGTGACAGACCAGGCTGTGGATGAGATGACCTCCATCCTCCGCCGCACCCACAAGCTAAAGGATTCCACCGACACCCAACAGGCTGATGACGATGACTTCAACATCCGGTCTCAGGAAGAACTGTCCACGATGATGAACTCCACCACCAATATGCTGACCATCCTGCTCGGTTGTGTGGCTGGCATCTCGCTTGTCGTCGGTGGTATCGGAATTATGAATATCATGTATGTCAGTGTCACGGAGCGCACACGTGAGATAGGTTTGCGCATGAGTGTCGGCGCACGTGGAGTTGACATTCTTAATCAGTTCCTCATTGAGGCCATCATAATGTCGGTTACAGGTGGCCTCATCGGCATTCTCATCGGCATTGGCTCAAGCTATGTCGTGAGGTTCATTGCAGGGTGGCCTATCTATATTGAGCCTTGGACGATCCTCATGTCGTTTGCGGTCTGCACCTTTACTGGAGTCTTCTTTGGATGGTATCCTGCAAAGAAAGCAGCCATGCTCGACCCGATAGAGGCCATTCGATACGAATAAATCGGCCATGCTGCACAGAGGCAAGACAGCTAATGCTTCTTGCCACACTTTCGACAGCCAGTCTTCTGATGGACCCGATTCATCCACACGCGCCCAGCCAACAGGCTGAAGCGTGTGTGGATGATGCTTTCAGTGCCAATTGCCCGCATCATTTATATGCGTTAAAAACACTAAAACAGTATGATGGAATGTCTTTATTCTCTATCTTTGCAAAAGATTTAAGTAATATATAGATTAAAGGAAATGAGACATCTCAAGTTAATTCTTATGTCAGCCGTTACCGCCCTGTTGTTTGCAGCATGCGGTACAACATCGACAGTACCTATTACAGGACGCAAGCACACTCTTCTCCTATCTGATGCAGAAGTACTCAGTCTGAGTAATCAGCAGTACTCGGAATTCATGAAGTCGGCTAAGATATCCACCAATGCCCAAAACACGGCTATGGTAAAGCGTGTAGGGCAACGGCTTGCCAATGCTGTAGAGACCTTCTTGAGGAATAACGGCATGTCCTCTGAGATTCGGAACTACGCATGGGAGTTCAACCTTATACAAAACCAGGAGGCTAATGCCTTCTGCATGCCCGGCGGTAAGATTGTGGTCTATGAGGGCTTGCTGCCTATCACGAAAGACGAAGCATCGCTTGCTATCGTTCTTGGTCATGAGATAGCTCATGCTGTTGCAAAGCATTCAGCAGAGCAGATATCGAAAAAGATCCGTCAGCAATATGGTACACAAATCGGCGGCGCGCTCTTGGGACAGGTCGTTGGCAGTAACGCAGCATCTATCGCCACGCAGATAGCACAGACCGGCTTCAGTCTTGCAAACCTGAAGTACAGCCGTAACGATGAGAGCGAGGCCGATCACATGGGACTGATCTTTGCAGCTATGGCAGGTTACAATCCGGAAGCCGCCATACCTTTCTGGCAGCGTATGTCGCAGAGCAACAGTAACCAGAGTGATTTCCTCTCCGACCACCCTTCCGATGCCAAACGCATTGCTGCCTTGCGGAAGGAAATTCCAGAAGCTATGAAATACTACGAGGCTTCCGGCTACGCTCCTAAGACGATGAGCAGCAAGACCATTACAAAGCGGACATCAACGAAACGCACGTCCACCAAGCGCAGGAAGTAACCCCACGGCTCTCCTATTGAGAACAACAACCACACGGAAGGCTCGTGATATGTAGCCCCGTGTGGTTTGCCTTCTACCTTCCAACTCACAGTTCATCAACTTATTATACGCCTTTGACTCAATGATTGAATATTTTTCCTCCAACCTTTGGCTTGTTTGGACGGCAGTTTGTGTACTGGCCTTGATTCTTGAAGTGTCTTCAGGCACTTTTTACCTGATGTGTTTTGCATTGGGTGCAGCAGCCTCTATCGTCGTCTCGCTCTTTGGCACTCCCCTTTGGCTGCAAGTCTTAGTCTTTGCCGGTATATCAGCTGTCTGTGTGTTCTGCGTTCGTCCGTTTGCAGTCAGATACCTGCATCCGCATCATGACGACCGCCCAAGTAATGCTGATGCGCTCATTGGACGCAAGGGGGTCGTCATTGAGGCAATAGCTCCAGGAAAGCCGGGATACGTGAAAGTTGACGGTGATGAATGGAAGGCGATATCTGACGAGCCTGTTGCCGTTGGTACTGAGGTGCGCATTATTTCGCGGGAGAGTATCATCATGAGAGTGGTTAAGGCTTAAAGAACTATCGAAGCCCCTCTTGGCTCATACCATAAAATTAAAGAAACATCTTTTCACATTCAAACCCAGACACCTATGATTGGATTCTATGTATTGACGTTTATCGTTGTCCTCGTGCTCCTCTTTGCTAAGATGGCCATTGTCATTATCCCTCAGAGTGAGACCCGAATCATTGAACGACTCGGCAAGTATTATGCAACACTTAAGCCTGGCATCAACATCATTATCCCCTTTATCGACAGGGCTAAGGTTATCGTCACCTACCAACGTGGACGCTATACCTACAGTAACCATATCGACCTGAGAGAACAAGTGTATGACTTTGACAAGCAGAATGTCATCACAAAGGATAATATCCAGATGCAGATCAACGCCCTGCTCTACTTTCAGATTGTGGATCCATTCAAGGCTGTCTATGAAATCAATAATCTTCCCAATGCCATTGAGAAGCTGACCCAGACTACACTGCGAAACATTATCGGCGAAATGGAGCTTGACCAGACGCTCACCTCACGTGACGTCATCAACACCAAGCTGCGCGGTGTGCTTGACGATGCCACCAACAAATGGGGTATCAAAGTGAACCGAGTAGAGCTTCAAGACATTACTCCTCCGCAGAGTGTGCTTCAGGCCATGGAGAAACAGATGCAGGCTGAGCGTGACAAACGTGCCACCATCCTCACCTCTGAAGGTCAGAAGCAAGCCCAAATTCTGCAGTCGGAAGGTGAGAAAGCCGCGACGATCAACCGTGCCGAAGCCGACAAGCAGCAGGCAATTCTTCGAGCTGAGGGTGAAGCCACGGCACGTATCCGCAAAGCGGAGGCGGAGGCAACAGCTATTGAGAAGATTACACAGGCAGTGGGACAATCGACAAATCCTGCCAATTATCTACTCGCCAAAAACTACATCCAGATGCTCCAGCAAGTGGCTTCGGGTGACAAATCGAAGACGGTTTTCCTGCCTTACGAAGCAAGCAACCTCATGGGGAGCCTGGGAGGAATAAAAGAGCTGTTCAAATAGAAGAAAAGAATGGAATTATGTATTGTATGTGGTGCACGCCCCAATTTCATCAAGGTGGCACCGCTTATCAGAGCTATCAAGGCCGATAAGGAGTGCCAACCATCTGCTGAGACGGCAGTTGACATGCAGTTCGTTTACACAGGTGCGAAAGACGACCCCACTCTTGACAAGACACTTTTTAGGGATCTGGATATTCCCCATCCCGACACGTTTCTTGGGGTTACAGCAACCAACCTCAGTGATATTACAGGTCAGGTGATGCAAAAGTTTGAGATCTATCTCCAACAGCATCCGGTTGATACAGTGGTGGTTGTGGACGACCTCGCTTCAACAATGGCTGTGGCTATCGTGACGAAGAAGCATGGCATCAGGCTCGCTCACATCGCAGCAGGGACACGGTCGTTCGACATCAATATGCCTAAAGAAGTGAATCGCCTCGTTATCGATGGACTATCGGACATACTCTTCACTGCCGGAGCAAGCAACAATTCCATCGCGAACCGCGAGGGAGCCGAGCTTTCCAAGATCTATATGGTAGGAAATATCCTCATGGACAACCTAAGGTTCATTCACGATAAGTTGCAAAAGCCGGCAATCATTGAGAAATCAGGTCTCAAAGGCAACGATTATATCGTTTTCACACTGAATCGCAGGAAGCTCATCGCAAACAAAGAGAACCTGAGCCGTATGATACGAGCCATCATTAGCAACGCAGGGCCCATTCCTGTCATCGCACCTTTGCGTCAGTCGGCTTCACAGGTAGTCAGCGAATGTCTGAACGAAGACCATCTGAAGACATTTCTTGTCGTGGACTCCCTGCCCTATCTGAGCTTTTCATGGCTTACGGCAAATGCGAAAGCTATTATCACCGATTCGGGAAACGTAGCTGAGGAAGCGACATTCAACCATGTGCCTTGCATCACGCTCAATTCTTATACGGAGCACATCGAGACCATAAAGATCGGTACCAATATCCTCGTAGGTGAAGACGCACAGTTGTTAGGCAAGGCAGTGGCTGATGTTGTTGTCGGCAATTGGAAAGAAGGAGCACTCCCCGACCGATGGGACGGACGCAGTGCCGAGCGTATGCTTAGGATACTCAGGGGGGAGAAAGATTAAGTTAGTAGATAAGTCCCTAACCCCTGTCAAGGATGTATCGCAAGAGTTTGTGTAACCTTCCCATATTTAGGCCATATTTTTACTTGCCGTGTGTTTGCGGCCTGTGCCGAAAAACTCACGGCTTTATGTTCTATCTCAACGGGAGCAATCGTTTTTTTTCATCCCCAACTTTCCCCACGGACATACGGGAGAGTGCAATACCATGTGAGGCAAAGTTCATGATGCGGATTTGTAAACTTTTATAGCATAAAAAAGTACCTTCTCGACACTGTATTCTAGAGTATAAAACGAGTGATTTAGCCGGCAACACGACAACGGGCATTGAGCTCCCCCACGTCTTTGTATCTAACAAAGAATAAAGGTTCTCCCAAAGACAAAATAGCCTTAAATCAGCAACGATTTCCTTCAAGAGATCTCTCCAGCCAAAGACTGGTTCATCAGTCCACGGATAATATTCGCATCCGAATACATCCCTTGCAGGAACATGAGCTTGGTGATGGCTGACTCCACTGTACCATCATGGCCTGATACTATCCCAATATCCATCAACTGATACCCGGTGTCGTAGCGGTTCATCACCACACTGCCTGCCACACACTGAGAAATATTCACGATGACGACACCCCGTTGTGCAGCCTCTTTAAGCAGCGGCATGAGCCAGTGGATATGAGGCGCGTTACCACTTCCATATGTACGCATAACGATGCCACGCAAAGCATTCGAACTCAAAATGTTTCTGAAGATACGTTCCTGAATGCCGGGGAAGATGCTGAACACTAATACGTTTTCGTCCATGGCATAGTGTGGCATCATGCGTTTGGAAAAGTCGGGCTTCAGAATATGATGGTCGGCAAACGTGAAGTTCACTCCAGCATCGCACAGATGCGGATAGTTGAAACTATCGAACGCATAAAAGCCATCAGCATTGATCTTCGTTGAACGGTTACCGCGCAGCAGCCTGCCGCTGAAGTAGATACAGACCTCCGGCACATGTGCATGCCCGTTCTCATCTTTCATCGCCGCCAGTTCAATGCTCGTGATGAGGTTTTCCTTACCATCGGTACGGAGCTGGCCAATAGGCAGTTGCGATCCCGTTAAGATAACAGGCTTCGTAAGATTCTCCAACATAAACGACAAAGCAGAGGCCGTATAGGCCATGGTATCGGTACCATGGAGGATAACGAAGCCGTCGTACTGGTCATAGTTGCGTGCAATGATACGTACGATTTGTGCCCAGTTTTTCGGTATCATGTCACTGGAATCAATAGGAGGCGTAAACTGGTATACGTCCACGTCTACATTGGCACGTATCAAATTAAACTCCGGCATAGAGTCTTCGAGGTGGTTGAAGTTGAGTGGCTCCAAAGCCCCCGTCTGAGGATTCTGCCCCATCCCGATGGTGCCTCCGGTATAGATCAATAATACTTTATTCATGCTCAGAGCTTTGCTTTAAATAGAAATACATGTGTTGGTTTTTACGCCTATATTTTTCTGTCTCAAGGAGAAGGAAGTATAGTTTCTCAGCTCTTTCAGCACAGAGTTTCCTTTTGTTGGCCAACTTCTGATTGTACTTCAACCAGTTTGACCAGTTCCTTGTTATCAAGGTGACATTTGGATAGGCATCGTTTATGCTCTTCAAGATAGGACATGTATCCGTGCCACACCATCAGCCAATGCTCCTTGAATGTCATCGTTGAAAAATCATTTAAAATGATGAGTATCGATGTACGAATGTCAGTTCTTCCGTGCAAAATTAGTTATTTTCTATGACCATTTTAGCTTGAGAGGCAATTATTTTTCATTGAATCCTTTATACTTTGAAAAATAAGTCTTACCTTTGCAAATATAAAGTATCATTATCTTAAGAGATGAAAAAAATCCTCTTTTTCCCGTTTGTGTGTGCGATTCTTTTGCTTATTGGGAGTTGCACGAGTATGCGACATTTCACCTATTTTCAGAACATCGACTCTGTTGATCTGTCACCGTCAAAGGGTCTTCCTGAAACGAAGGTGATGCCCAATGATGAACTCACTATCATTGTAAAGACCACGAATCCAGATGCGTCAGAGCCTTTCAATCTCTTCGGTACCAAAAGTGGATATAACAATGGGTATGAAAATGTGCGCGGATATCTTGTTGACAATGAAGGCGCCATCAATTTTCCTGTCTTGGGACGGATCCATGTGGGTGGCCTTACCCGACCAGAAGTGGAGGACACTATTACCAAGAAGCTGAAGCCTTATCTTGCACAGAATGAGAAACCTGTTGTGATCTGCCGTTTGAAGAGCTTTCGGGTTACAATGATTGGTGAGTTAGGATCAAAAGTCATCGATGTACCTAATGAAAAAATTAACATTATAGAGGCGTTGGCTCAGGCGGGTGATATGTCAATGTATGGTAAGCGCACCAATGTCCTTCTTGTACGCGAAGATTCCACGGGTGAAAAGCACACTCACCGTTATAATATGAACGACGCAAATATCTTCAATGATCCCTATTATTACCTCAAGCAAAATGACATTGTCTATGTCCAGCCTACTAAGCAGAAGACTGTTCAGGCCTCTACAGGCTCATGGACCACGCTTTGGGTGACCGTATTGGGTTGGGTCACATCGGTTGCTTCCCTGGTTTTGACGATCTTAAAATAAGGCATCACGGATCTTTATTCTTAGGCGAAGTTTAACAATATTATAAATGGAAAACAGCATCCACGAGGACTGCGGTGTGGCATTGGTACGTCTGCTGAAGCCCTTGAGTTATTACCAGAAGAAATACGGTTCCTGGAAATGGGGGTTAGGCAAGCTTTACCTGATGATGGAGAAAGAGCACAATCGCGGCCAGGAAGGCGCGGGCATCGCATCGGTAAAGCTCAATAGCAAACCTGGCCACGAGTATATGTTCAGGGAAAGGGCAGAAGGAGCCAATGCCATCACTGGAATCTTCGGTGAGGCACACCGGCAGATTAAGCAAGTGATGAAAGAAGAGGATGTGAACACAGAGTCTTATGATGAGTTGCCTTTTGCCGGTGAACTCTATATGGGGCATCTACGTTACTCCACAACAGGGAAGAGCGGTGTGAAATATGTTCACCCCTTCCTCAGACGAAACAACTGGAAAGCAAAAAACCTTTGCATTTGCGGTAATTTCAATATGACGAATGTTGAGGAGGTTTTTAAAGCATTAACCACCCAAGGACAGTGTCCACGCATCTACAGCGATACCTATATCACCCTTGAGCTGATGGGGCATCGGTTGGATCGCGAAGTTGAACGCAACTTTGCTGAGGCACAAAAGCGAGGTCTCCAAGATACGGAAATCACTAAATATATCGATAGTCATGTGCGCATGGAGCATGTCCTCAAGACTACAATGAGTCATTTCGACGGAGGATATGTCATGTGTGGCATTACTGGAAGCGGCGAGATGTTTGCTATGAGAGACACCCATGGCATTCGTCCCGCTTTTTGGTATAAGAATGATGAGGTCGTAGTGCTCGCCTCGGAGCGTCCCGTCCTGCAGACCACATTTGATTTAGAGTATGATGACATCCATGAACTGACGCCAGGAGCGGCACTTCTTGTCAGGGCCGATGGTGAGACACTCGAAAAGCAGATCTTGCCAGAGGAAGAGAATTTCAAGTGCTCTTTCGAGCATATCTATTTCTCACGCGGTTCTGACAGAGATATCTATCGTGAGCGCAAAAAACTCGGAGAGCAACTCACTCCTCAAGTTCTTGAATCAGTTGGTGGTGACACGGAGCACACGGTCATCTCTTTCATTCCCAATACTGCGGAAGTAGCATATTACGGGCTGCTTGATGGCTTTAAGGGCTATCAACGGGAGCAGAATATCAGAGACCTGATAGGATTAGATCACAAGCCGTCTTACGATGAAGTGAAAGCCATTCTGAACAGGGACGTTAGGTCAGAGAAAGTGGCTTGGAAAGACATCAAACTGCGCACCTTCATCACTGAGGGCAAGGCGCGCAATGACCTCGCCGCGCATGTTTATGATGTCACTTATGGTTCCATTGAGCCCTACAAGGACAACCTTGTCATCATTGATGACAGCATTGTCCGCGGCACCACACTCAAAGAGAGTATCCTGCACATCCTTGACCGGCTCCATCCGAAGAAAATTGTCATTGTAAGCTCTGCACCCCAGATACGCTACCCAGACTACTATGGCATTGACATGCCAAGCTTGGAGGAGTTTTGTGCGTTCAGAGCGACGATAGCTCTCATACGCGAGAAGGGAAAGGAGTATCTAATCCACGACATCTACAAAGCTTGTAAAGAAGAGTTGAGAAAACCTGCTAAGGATATGCACAATCGTGTACGCGATATCTACCAACCTTTTACGGTGGACGAGATCAACTGTAAAATCGTAGAGATGTTAAAGCCCAAAGACATGACTACGCCCGTGAACATTGTCTTCCAGTCCCTTGACGGACTGCATCGCGCTATACCTGAGAACCGTGGCGATTGGTATTTCTCCGGACACTACCCCACTCCAGGTGGTAAGAAGATGTGTATTCAGGCGTTCATTAACTATTATGAAAACGTCTATGGGAAAATGAATTTAGGCATCTAAAAACAGCATCAGATGAAGAATGTTACCTTGATATTATCCGATGGCTCTAAGTTTCATGGCCGTTCTTTCGGTTATGAGGCGCCAGTAGCCGGCGAGGTTGTTTTCAACACAGCTATGATGGGCTATCCTGAGTCACTGACCGATCCCTCTTATGCCGGACAAATATTAACGTTTACCTATCCACTTATAGGCAACTACGGCGTTCCCCCATTTACTATGGAGCCTAATGGTCTTCCGACTTTCATGGAGAGTGGTAAGATCTATGTTGCTGCCATGATCTGCTCCGATTACAGCGAGCAATACAGCCACTGGAACGCAACTGAATCGCTGGCTTCATGGCTTCAACGAGAGCACATTCCCGGGATCACAGGCATCGATACGCGGCAGCTGACAAAGGTGTTGCGCGAACATGGCGTGATGATGGGGTCTATTGTTTTCGATGATGAGCCGGACAAGATCACTCATGCCGACTATTCTGGCGTGAACTTCGTGGATAAAGTCTCATGCAAGGAGATTATCCGTTATCATGAGGGTGCAGGCAAGAAAGTCGTGCTTGTGGACTGCGGCGTGAAAGCTAATATCATCCGGTGCCTTATTCACAGAGGTGTTGAAGTCATCCGAGTGCCTTGGGACTATGACTACACCTCGATGGATTTTGATGGCCTTTTCCTCGCCAACGGACCTGGCGATCCTGATACTTGTCAAGCCGCAGTGGACGTTATCAAGAAGCAAATCAGCACAAGCCGCAAACCTATCTGTGGCATCTGTATGGGCAACCAGCTTCTTGGTAAAGCGGCAGGAGCCACCATCTATAAACTTAAGTACGGTCATCGCTCCCATAACCAGCCAGTACGCCTTGTGGGCACCAACCACTGCTACATCACTTCACAGAATCACGGTTATGCGGTTGACGCGACCACATTGAGCAATGATTGGGAAGAGCTCTTTGTCAATATGAATGATGGTTCCAATGAAGGTATCCGCCACAAGACCAATCCTTGGTTTTCCTCCCAATTCCATCCTGAGGCCTGTTCCGGCCCAGTGGACACAGAGTTTATGTTTGACAAATTCATTGAAACATTGAAAGGTTGATAAAATGAAAAATCAAGATATCAAGAAAGTCCTTCTGTTAGGTTCTGGAGCACTGAAGATTGGAGAAGCCGGAGAATTTGACTACTCCGGTTCACAGGCACTTAAGGCACTTCGTGAAGAAGGTATCAAGACTGTCCTCATCAACCCTAACATTGCTACGGTGCAGACATCGGAGGGTGTAGCAGACCAAATATATTTCCTTCCCATACAGCCTTATTTCGTGGAGCGGGTCATTGCCAAGGAGCGTCCCGATGGTATTCTGCTCTCTTTTGGTGGACAGACGGCGCTCAACTGTGGTGTAGAACTCGAAGAGAGCGGTGTACTCAAGAAGTACGATGTAAAGGTACTTGGCACTCCCGTGCGTGCCATTATGGACACTGAAGACCGCGAACGCTTCGTGGTGAAACTCGATGAAATCAGCGTAAAGACCATCAAGAGCGAGGCATGCGAGAGCATGGAGCAAGCCCTCACGGCTGCCAAGGACTTGGGCTACCCTGTTATCATCCGTGCCGCCTATGCGCTTGGCGGACTGGGATCAGGCTTTGCCAATAACGATGACGAGCTTAGAAAGATCTGCGAGAAAGCTTTCTCTTTTTCCCCGCAAGTGCTTGTGGAGAAAAGCCTTAAAGGTTGGAAAGAGATAGAATACGAAGTTGTGCGTGACAGATACGACAACTGCATCACTGTCTGCAACATGGAGAATTTTGATCCTCTCGGCATTCACACTGGCGAGAGCATCGTTATTGCGCCTTCGCAGACACTTACCAACTCCGAATATCATAAGCTCCGTGCACTGTCCATCAAGATTGTGCGACATATTGGCATTGTCGGCGAATGCAACGTGCAATACGCTTTCGATCCTAATTCTGAAGACTATCGTGTCATCGAGGTTAATGCGCGTCTCTCGCGCTCTTCTGCCCTTGCCTCCAAGGCTACAGGCTATCCTCTCGCCTTCGTTGCCGCCAAGCTTGGTCTGGGTTACGGTCTTTTCGAGCTGAAAAACTCGGTCACCAAGACTACTTCTGCATTTTTTGAGCCTGCTCTCGACTATGTGGTCTGTAAAATACCGCGTTGGGATCTGAGCAAATTCCGTGGCGTAGACAAGGAGCTTGGTTCCAGCATGAAATCTGTAGGTGAGGTAATGGCCATTGGCCGTAACTTTGAAGAGGCCATTCAGAAAGGTCTTCGTATGATCGGACAGGGCATGCATGGCTTTGTGGAAAACAAGGAATTGGAAATTCCAGACATCGATAAATCGCTCAGGGAACCTACCGACAAGCGCGTATTTGTCATTTCCAAGGCCATGCACAAAGGCTACACCGTCGACGAGATTCACGATCTGACAAAGATTGACCGGTGGTTCCTCTATAAACTCAAGCACATCATCGACATTGATGAGCGGCTGAAGAAATGCAATGTCAACACTCTTGACAAGGCATTGTTGCGTGAGGCGAAAGTCTACGGATTCACTGACTTCCAGATAGCACGCGCCGTTGGCCTGGAGAAGGAAATTGACAACATGCACAAAGCTATGCTCGTAATACGGAGTCTCCGCAAGAACTACGGTATCGTGCCAGTAGTGAAACAGATAGATACGCTTGCAGCAGAATATCCCGCGCAGACCAACTACCTCTATATCACTTATGCCGGAGTGCAAAGTGACATTGATTTTGCGCGTGATCACCGTTCGATCATTGTGTTGGGTTCAGGTGCCTATCGCATCGGCTCCTCGGTGGAGTTCGACTGGTGTGGAGTTCAGGCATTGCAAACAATTCGCAAGCAAGGATATCGGTCCATTATGATCAATTATAATCCAGAGACCGTATCGACTGACTACGATATGTGTGACCGCCTCTATTTCGATGAACTCACTTTTGAGCGCGTAATGGATGTCATTGATACGGAGCAGCCTTATGGTGTCATCGTGTCCACGGGCGGCCAGATACCCAATAATCTTGCCATGTATCTCGATGAGCAGAATGTGCCTATTCTCGGTACTCAGGCAAAAGACATTGACCGCGCAGAAGACCGTGCCAAGTTCTCACAAATGCTTAACGAGTTGGGTATCAACCAGCCTGAATGGAGTGCGTTGAAGACCATGGACGACATTGACGACTTTGTGCGTCGAGTTGGCTTTCCCGTACTTGTCAGGCCATCTTACGTGCTCTCTGGCGCAGCAATGAATGTGTGCTCCAATGACGATGAGTTACACCGTTTCCTGCAACTGGCTGCTAACGTGAGCGAGGATCATCCCGTGGTCGTATCAAAATTCATTGAGCATGCCAAGGAGATTGACTTTGACGCTGTCGCACGCAATGGCGAGGTCACGGCTTATGCCATCTCTGAGCACATTGAGTTTGCTGGTGTGCACTCCGGCGATGCTACGTTGCAGCTGCCACCCCAGAAACTATATGTTGAGACCGTGCGACGTATCAAACGCATCAGTCGCAAAATCGCTGCGGCACTGCACATTAACGGTCCTTTTAACATCCAGTACATGGCGCGGGAAAATGACATTCTTGTCATCGAGTGCAACCTGCGCAGTTCCCGCTCTTTCCCCTTTGTGAGCAAAGTGCTTAAGCTCAACTTTATTGAGCTCGCTACAAAGATTATGCTTGGAGTGCCAGTAGAGAAGCCGGCTAAGAGTCTTTTTGACCTCGACTATGTGGGTATCAAGGCCTCGCAGTTCTCGTTCAACCGCTTACAAAAGGCCGATCCTGTGCTCGGCGTGGATATGAGTTCCACTGGAGAGGTAGGATGCTTAGGCGATGACACCAATCAGGCACTGCTCAAAGCGGAACTTGCTGTGGGCCAGCGCATTCCCAAGCACACCGTGCTGCTCTCTACGGGTGGAGCCAAGCAGAAAGCTGACATGCTCGATTCCGCACGCAGGCTTGTGGAGCATGGGTATGAACTCTATGCTACACCAGGCACCTCACGCTACCTCACTGAGAACGGTGTGGCCAACACACTTGTCAACTGGCCATCGGAACCGGAGAAGAAACCACAGGCTCTGAACTTACTGCATGAGAGAAAAATTGATATGGTGGTTAACATTCCTAAGGACCTTACAGCCGGTGAGCTTACCAACGGTTATAAGATTCGCCGTGCTGCCATTGACCTCAATGTGCCGCTGATCACCAATAGTCGTCTTGCTTCAGCGTTCATCAATTCCTTCACCACGCTTAAGCCTGCCGACATTGATATTAAGGCCTGGGGAGAATATTGATGCCTCTTATTAACTATTACATAAGACTTAAGGGCGGCCGTATGGTCGCCCTTAAGTCACTTAACGCTGTAAGCGTATCGCCTCTACGCTGTAAGCGTATCGCCTCTACACTGTAAACGCATCGCCTTTACACTGTAAAGGCAACGCCTCTACACTGTAAACGTATCGCCTTTACACCGTAAACGTGACGCGTCTTCTAAGACAGGTATTATTCGTTGAAATCCAGCGCTGGAGCTTTCTCGGCCCCGATTGCTGCCTCGAACTTTTCCATTCGGTCAAAACCAAACATTCCCGAGAAAAGGACATTGGGGAACCGGCGTACTGTTTGGTTGTAATCCTGCACGGCTGCATTGTAATTCTGCCGAGCCTCATTGATACGGTTTTCGGTACCTTCAAGCTGAATCTGCAGGCTGTGGAAATTTTCATTCGCTTTTAATTCAGGATAGCGCTCTGCCACAACCATAAGCTTACCTAATGCAGCAGACAGTTCTCCCTGTGCGGCCTCATACTGATGCAGCTTTTCAGGAGTGAGGTTTCCCGCATCAAGCTTGATTTGTCCTACCGATGCACGCGCTTTAGTCACCGCCTCAAAGGTCTCTTTCTCATGTTTAGCATAAGCCTGTACGGTCTTGGCAAGATTGGGGATAAGGTCGGCACGACGCTGGTAAGTCGCCTGTACATCAGCGAGGGCTGTCGTAGCGGCCTCTTGCTTGTCAACCATCCCATTGTAGGCACTGCATCCACCAAAGCAGGCGAGAACGACGACTACAACGGCGACTAAAATAATAATGTTGCTTTTCTTCATAAGTGAAAATGGAGTTTTCTTAACATGTTATATCATTTTTCCTATCTCTTTATTCATTCATCACCATCCTCCTCCGGCGCCGCCACCGCCAAAACTACCACCTCCAAAGCTGCCGCCGCTGAATCCGCCACCGGAAGACCCAAATCCACCGCCACCACCAAAGATGAATGGCGGAAACCAATCATCATCGTTGCGACGCTTGCGCCTGGATGTCGGCTTGGCATGGTAAAGACCTAACTTTGAGAGAATTGCCAACAGTAATCGCCAGACAGGATAGCCAAAACAAAAAAGGAGTATTGCAATCCCCATTATCAAGGATCCTGCATCGTCGCCTTCTGTGTCAATTTCCTCACCGTTTACGGTGGCATGCCCTGTCTTGAACTTACTGTATAGCGCTCTGACAGTGTACAGCACTGCCGCATCAAGATTGTTTTCTTTCATGTTGCGCACGATACACGTGCGGGCGATGTCATCGCATTCTACATCGGTAAGGTCACCTTCCAACCCTTTGCCTGGCGCAATGAAATACTTACGGTCCTCTACAGCGATAACGATGACAAGCCCTCTTCGAGTCTTTTTGTCACCTACACCGTATTTGTTGCCAATATCCTCCGCTACTCTGAAACAATCTCCATTCTTGACATGATTCACCACCACGAACACTGTCTGTATGCCACACTCTGTTTGAAGTCGGCGCAGACCGGCATCCGCTGAGTCGAGATCGGCAGGACGGATGAGATTCTCAGGATCGCACACGTACCGGTTACGGTCTTGCAGATGCACCATGGGAATATCATCGGCCGACCAGGTTTTGGCCTGCAGACAGAGTGTTGCGGCACACGTTATGAGCAGCAACAACCATTGCCGAATGGAGCTTCTTGCTTTCATGGACTATAAGGCTGACATAAGGCTATTTAATGACAATGGCCTTGATGATGCGCACATCTTTCAACGGGCGCGCGTGATCATCTGTTGCCACAGCATCAATGTCGCCGACAACAGACAGTCCTTTCACAACCTCGCCGAAGACAGTGTATTGTCCGTCTAACCATGGAGTGCCTCCATGAGACCAGTAATAATCACACATTTCGGGTGGATACTTCACGGTTCCATGAGTTGTGGAGTCAAGTCTAGACTGAAATTTTGCCATGCTCTTGGGACCATAAGGGAAACCCCAAACAATGTAAAACTGGGACGCCGATGACTCGTGCTTGGGATTTTCAGCGTCTCCCTCACGCGCGGCTCCTAACGCTCCACGCTTATGAAAGTACTTGGGGAAATGAATCTCTGCGGGAATGCGATAGCCTGGATCATACTCACCCACAGCTGAGCCTGCAACGGAATGGCGTGTCGTGGAATCGCCAGTTTGGATCATGAAATCGCTGATGACACGGTGCCACAGATTGCCGTCATAATAGCCCTGTCGCACCAATTTAAGGAAGTTATCACGGTGGCGGGGAGTCTCATTATAGAGCTCAACAGTGATGTCTCCCATAGTGGTTTGCAGAAGTACCTGATGACGCACGGCTGAAGAATCGGTTTTGACAACCAGGGAATCCTGAGTAGCGGCATAGGACAGCTGGGCAATCATGCCTAAAAAAAACAGAATATACTTTTTCATGGCATGCCAAAGTTACTAATTATTCATTGAAGTACTGCTCTTTTTATTCCCAAAAGTAGTTAATTTAAATATTAATAAGTTTTACGTAAGTATAAAGTTATGGCGGTATAAGAAAAATTGATTACTTTTGCAGTAATTATCGTCTGGGACTTGTGTTACTTAGGCTTTTAAAAACGGATTATTCAAAAACGAACTATACAAAAGATGAATAAAAAAATTCTGATTCCATTGATTGTCGCCATCGTCCTGCTTTTAGGCGGTATTGGATTACTTTACCATAGCCTGCATCAACAGCGTAAGGAAAATGCTGATATGGAGCAGCTTGCCGCTCTCGACAAGAAAGAGATGGAGAATGAGTATCAGCAGTTTGCCAACCAATACAGCGAGATGAAGACACAGATCAACAATGACTCCATCGTGGCTCAACTCACTGCAGAACAGAAGAAGACACAACGTCTGCTGTCTGAACTCCGGAACACCAAAAGTACTGATGCCAGAGAAATAGCCCGTCTGAGGAGAGAGCTCACTACTGTCAGAGCGGTGCTGCGAAGCTATGTCATTCAGATTGACTCACTGAACCGCGCCAATCAACACCTTACAGCAGAGAACTCCCGCATTCGTGGACAATATGCAGAGGCTAACCGGCAGATTGAAGGGCTGAATACTGAAAGGGCAAGTCTGTCGGAAAAAGTAGCAATTGCTGCCCAACTCGATGCCACCGGTATTCAAATGACCGCACTCAACAAGCGGGGCAAGAGTACGGACAAGTTGAAAAAGGCTAAACGCTTCATGGTAAGTTTTGCCATTGCACGTAATGTAACTGCACAGAGTGGCATGAAGACAATCTATATTAGGGTGACGACTCCTACGGGTGCACTCCTTGGTGGCGCAGGCAACTTCAACTATGAGAACCGCTCGCTGACCTGCTCCGCTAAACGCTCAGTGGAATATACAGGCAATGAAACCCCAATGAGCCTTTACCTCGATATTGACCAGTCGCTTGAAGGAGGAACTTTTAATGTCAGTGTCTTTGCAGATGGCAATATGATTGGCAGCCGCAGCTTCTCATTCAATTGAAAGGACTGCTGTCAAACAAATATTAATAGAAATGAGGAAATCAACGATAGCCATACTTTTTGTCTGCTTCTCAGGCTACTTTCCGCCAGCCATTGCCCAGCAGGTGCTCACGCTTGACAGTTGCCGCGCTCTGGCGTTGAGAAACAACAAGCAGCTCCAAGTGTCGCGCATCAACAGGGAAATGACGGAGTATGCGAGGAAATCGGCCAGGACACAGTACTTGCCAAAAGTTGACGCCATGGCGGGTTACTCATATTTTAGCCGTGAAATCAGCTTGTTGAGTAAAGGTCAAAAGAATGCTCTGAGCAATATAGGCACAACAGGGGTGAGCCAACTCAATAGTGACCTTTCTGCTGACATTGGTAATCATCTTACCAATATGGTTAAGCAAGGGCTCATCACGCCACAACAAGCTCAGCAGGTCGGTGGGCTGATGCAGCAGTTTGCTAATGGTCCTGTCACGCAATATGTGGAAGGACTCGGCAATACCATCGGTAAGAAAGTTGTAGATGCTTTTCGTACCGACACGCACAATATTTTTGCTGGCTCCATTTTCGTACGCCAGCCAATCTTTATGGGTGGTGCCATCACCGCTGCCAACCGTATGGCTGACATTGCTACACAGATGGCTGACGACAATATTACATTGAAGGATCAGTCCACCTTGTTTAATATAGACCAAGCCTATTGGATGGTCGTTTCTCTCAGACAGAAGCAGAAGCTTGCCTATAGCTTCCGCGACTTGGTGAAGAAGCTCGATGACGACGTGCAAAAGATGATCAGGCAAGGAGTGGCAACACGTGCTGACAGACTGAAAGTACAAGTGCGTGTCAATGAGGCCGATATGCAGATTACGCAGGTCGATGACGGATTGGTACTCTCAAAGATGCTTCTCTGCCAACTGTGCGGATTACCGATGGACGACAACATTACGCTTGCTGATGAAAACAAAAGCCAAATTGACATTGATGAATCTGTTACCGCAGAGAATTATACTCCTGACAAAGATGTCAGCAGTCGTCCGGAAGTGAGGCTGTTGCAGCAGTCGGTAGCATTGGGCGAACAAAACACCAAACTCGTGCGGTCTGCATTTCTGCCCCATCTGGCGCTTACGGGAGGCTACTCTATCGCCAACCCCAACGTCTTCAATGGTTTCCAAAAGACTTTCTCTGGCGTATGGAATGTAGGGGTGATGCTTCAAGTGCCTGTTTGGAATTGGTTTGAGGCACGCTACAAAGTGCGGGCTTCTGAGGCTGCCACTGGGATGGCACGCCTTGAGCTCGCCGACGCACAGGAGAAAATAAATCTCCAAATCACCCAGAGCCGTTTCAAGGTGAAGGAAGCGCGCAAACGCCTCGCTATGGCTGAGAAGAATATTGCAAGTGCCGAAGAAAACCTCCGCTGTGCCCAAGTCGGTTTCAAGGAAGGTGTGATGGAGTCAACCGATGTACTCGCTGCACAAACAGCCTGGGAAAAGGCACAAAGCCAAAAGATCGATGCACAAGTGGAGGTGAAACTCGCGCAAGTAAACCTTGAGAAAGCATTGGGTATTTTGCAATAATATATTTCAAGAAACGTTTATTTAATACGTAATAACGTTAATACAACACTTAGAAATGAGCGCAAAGAGTCAGCATCAAAACATATTGCTTGCGGTTTTGGGATTTGCCATTGCCGTATTCATCGTAGCTATAATAGGTTTCTTTACATTAGGAAAGACCGATGAAATCATCCAGGGAGAAGTGGAAGTCGGCGAATACAGGGTCAGCTGCAAACTGCCTGCGCGCGTAGTTGAGATACGTGTCAAAGAAGGTGACTTTGTCCATAAAGGAGATACTCTTGCCATCTTAGAGATTCCTGAAATAAACGCTCAAGAAAAGGTTGCACAGTCAACAGAGGCTGCCACGCAGGCTTTAAGCGATCTCACCGAGGAAGGTACTCGCCGCGAAGCCATCCAAAGCGCTTATCAATTGGTCATTCAAGCCCAAGCCGCAACCGACGTAGCGAAGAAGACTTATGACCGCATGCAGAACTTATTCACTGAGGGAGTAATGAGTCAGCAGAAGCGTGATGAGGCGAAGGCCGCATGGGAAGTGGCGCAGGCACACGAGAACGCCATGAAGAGCCAGTATGAGATGGCAAAGAATGGCGCAAGAGAGAAACAGAAAGAGATCTCGCAGAATCAAGCCAATGCTGCCAAACATGCTGTAGACGTAGTGCGCTCTGTGCTTAAGGAGACGGTGCAAGTGGCTGCTGTCGACGGCGAGATAAGCGATATCTATCCGAAAGAAGGTGAACTTGTGGGCATGGGCTCTCCCATTATGAGCATTTCTATGATGCAGGACATGTGGGGTACCTTCAATGTCCGAGAGGATCAGCTTAATGGTCTGAAGATCGGCGATACCTTTACAGCCTTCTCGCCTGCATTCAACAAGACGTTGAAGATGAAAGTCTACGAGATCAAAGA
>ERZ772881.109-NODE-109-length-89068-cov-7.043196_pt1 | contig 89068 bp, 119 predicted proteins | sample MGYA00580581_ERZ772881 | MGnify/ENA primary metagenome ERZ772881 (study PRJEB29015, sample SAMEA2737668) | human gut metagenome | biome: human gut; feature: human-associated habitat; material: faeces | place: China | collected 2012 ...
TATTTTACTTCGCCAGTAAACTCATATTTCATTTTTGTTTTTCCTCCCACGGCGTATTCGCCATCTCTTCCGGCGTGGGCTTCCGCAGCCAGCACCGCCACGTCTCGCCGTAGGTGTAATCGGCGTACCATGTGCGTCCGCTGTCGAAATATATGCGGTGGCTTTTACCTTCCCAGTACGTTACCATTCGCGCATGTACGCACGGCTCGTCGTCTCCGTTGTTATCTTCAATCCACACGAGCGTTCCTGCGCTTACCGCAAGCTCTGCAAGGGACAGCACACGGTTTTTGTACTCATTCATCTTCCTTCGTCCTCCCACGGCGCGGTTTCCCGCTCGTTTTTCGTCGGCTTGCGCCGCCAGCACCGCCAATGTTTACCATAACCTTCCGTAATTAACGCGACCTCAAAGCCAATGCCAGAAAATTCAGCGACAATTTTACCGTCTTCTGCAAAAATATTTGGAATGGTAGCATATCCTCCCTCCTCGACACGGCGCTCCAACCATAAAACTGTCTCTTGCTCCGGAGTATTGTAGCCGCTACTTGCAATTACAAACACTTCATCCAGCGTCAGCACCCGGTTTGGCCCTTGCCAGCGCGACATTGCTGCTATGTAAGCACCGACTTTCGTGTGATTCGCAGGGCTTTTGATGCCACACAACGGAGTATTGCATTGATACCAATACATTTTCTCCTCGTCCGCGAAAAGTCCGAACAGAACATCCTCGTTGTTTTCCAAGCTCATTTCCGCGCCGCAGTACGGGCAGCGCGGAGCTTGTTTCTTTTCATTATTCATCATCGTCGCCATCCTTCTTCTTCTTCGGCAGCCACTTCGCAGCCTCGCGTTCATCCTCCGTCGGCTTCCGCATCCAGCAGCGGAAACCACGCAGATATTCATCCAGTGGATAATCCCAAACGTCCCAGCTCTTTGTATACACCTTGATTTTCTTTTCTGTTTTCTCTTTGTCGTTGATTACCTCTTCCACAGCCACAAGACATTCTTCAATATCGCACGCCTCATCATGCCACTCAACAAAACATTCTTTTGAGCAAATATTGTACAGCGACAAAATCTTGTTCGGCTCTTCGTCCCGTTTTAATGCCGCTTTGTAGGCTTCTTCTGCCGTTCTACCTGTTGGGCTTTTGCTTTCACACTCTGCATTTGTACATTTGTACCAAAACCGCAGCACACAATTCCCGTCCGTTTCGAGCAAGTCAAAGATTCCAGTTTTAAGAAGCATCTTTGACCCACAATACGGACAAGAAACGGGAAACTTCTCGTTACTCATTGTCGCTTTCCTCCTTTGGCGCGTCCGGGTATGGCATCCAGTGCGTGATGCTCACAGGCTTGCCGGGGTACATTTCGTCGTGAAATTCTTGCGTATCTGGATAAAAACACAAGTAGGGATAATCACACTCTTTTTTTTCGTCAAATCCAAGAACGTACATTTCATGCGACGGGAGTGTTTTCGCAACGAGTTGCCATCTGCTCACAGCTTGTATAGCAGCTTCATACGCTCTTTCTGCCGTGTTCCTCGCTGGGCTTTCGCTTTCACACTCTTCATTGGTACATTCGTACCAGTGCAGCATCACCATAACGTCAACGGCTTCTTCTCCCCAGCGGCACACGAGACTTTGCTTGTGCCGCATTTTTGAGCCGCAGTACGGACAGCGCGGAGCAGGGTTGTTTTCCTTATTCATCCTCTTCATCCTCCTTTGGCGCTTCCGGCACAGGCTGCCAGTGCGTCACAAGACGCGAGATGTTACACAGGTCATCTGTCATCCATTCGCCGTTCCCGTCGTAGCCCGCGAAAACGCAATCATATCCATACATGACGAGATACCTTCCTTCTTCTGCTGGTAACGTCTCCGATACAGGAATCCAGTCTTTCGATATTTCGCGCCAGTGTGTCACCTCATACCCGATCACACTGATTCTCGTTTTCCAGTTGCCCGCAAGGCTGTATCGCGCAATCCCAAATCTGCCAGCCGCTGCAACGAGATACTCGTTCCCATCTACTGGTACTGCCTTTTTAGTGGACACCCACTCCGGTGCACGGCGATTCCACTTTTCGGCCGCCTCTTCTGCCTCAATATCTCTGGCTTCTGCAATCTCGCATTCGGGGCAATAGATGCGATAGCCTGTTCCCCATATGTAACGCAAATCAGTAGTCAACATTTCTCTTGCCAAAAGCGGTTCGTGCCCACAGAACGGACAAGGTTTCAAGTTGAGTTTGGAACGCAGTTCTGCAATATTCGCGCTCATTATTTCCACCTCTTTACTTACTCGTGCCGTAGTCTGCTCGCGCTGACGAACCAGCAGTGCCCATATCTCCCTCCGCCATCAGCATTGTGCCCTCCTATTTTGTCATCAAATTCAACGTAGTAATCTGGGCCAATTCCGTATGGAAGAATTTTGCCATGTGCGTTGCGGATGCGGGGGTTGTCATCCGCGTAGGAACAAACGACTCTATCTCCGATGCGGAACTTATCAGAATCATTTGCCTTTGGCTCTCTGGAAAACAGTCGCTTGAAAGCGAATGTTGCACCGACCTTGAAGTTGAACTTGTCTGCCGGATTGCAGCGGGCGGTTGCGCTCTTAACTTCTTTTCCATTGATAATCATCCGCGCAGTTGTCGTCTTGCCGTCGCAGTCAATGGTAATGCGATACGGAGAAGATGGAACAGCTTCGCCTAAATCAATGTCTTCAAAGTCCGCAATGAGTAGTCCTTTTTTTACGCAATAACACACATCATCCCAGTTGATGGCATTCTCGCTCCGAATAAAGAAAACCGCAGGCTCTATCAAACGGGTCACTGCATCTGCTATGATATGTATACCGCAAATTGCAGAGCCTCCATAATGCCATGAGATTCCATTTTTACCACATGCAACTAAAAACGATTCTGCATTTTCTTTCTTTAGACGAACTGCAATAGGTTTCTCGATAAAATCCTTCATGGTATACTTCATAACAATTCCTCCTGTTAAATCATAGGCCAGCGGTTATTGTTGTCAGCCAGTGCAATCATCATGATAAGTGCCCCGATAAACAGAGCAAGCATTACACCATCAAGCATCATCAGCATTCACCACTTTCTGTGCTTCAAGAATGTAGTCGTCACCCTGCTGAGCATAAGACCTATATGGTTTGTCCGATACACCAAATCGTGCACCAAATTTCTGCATTGCAAGCATTGGTTGCTCTTCGTATTTCTTTCCTTCAAAAGAAACGGCAGCGCCGCATTCTGAATAATTGCTGCAATAAAAAGCAACTCCATCAAGCAGCATATACGGCCGAGCGGCAGACCCACAAATCGGGCAAATATATTTCAACTTTTTCGCGCCTCCTTATTAGAACGGCATGGTTGTTTCTGCGTACTTCACACCGTATTCAGGACGAGAGCAGGCGGGGACGGCAGGTTTTTCGATACCTGTTTTGTCCCAGCTAAATTCGTTGTTGTCGCCAGCATCTACTTGATAGATTCTGCGGCTATCTGCGCAATAAGCGCACTCGATTACCTTCAAGACGCCTTCTTCGCGGTTCTTCAGCACTCGCAAATTCGGACGTTCTGAAGAAATTCCGTTATCAGCGAGGTTCAAAATCTGTGAATTGCCCGCAATGTCATCCCCTCTAAGCTGTTCTCCTGCTTTTGTCTTGCGAGGATGAGCAATCAGGATAACGTGGACATTAAAACGTTCCGCAAACCTCTTCACCGCGTTAATAAACTTGCCTTGCGCTCGAAATTCTTCCTCGGAGTCGGAGACGGAAGTCATCATGTTGTCAATTAGAAACAGGGAGCACCCATATCGCCTTGCAACGCCCGTAAACACATTGATGATGGCATCCGCTTGAGATGTATCGAAGAACTCTTTGTTATCATAGAGGAAAAATTTACCGTCATACCATTGACGAATACGCTGATGCACCTCCCACGGAACGAATGGCACTTCTTTCCCTTTAACTGGGTCGAATTTCAGCCCAATATAGTCGCTTCCTGCTGCCTGAAAGTGAATCCAGTTTTGAAAACGTTCCTTATTTAACTCCCCAGAGTACGCACAGACGCTTTTCCCTTGCTCGATGGCATTCAGCAAGATCAACCCTGCCAATGTTGACTTACCATGACCTGTCTTACCAGTCATAATGGTTATTTCTCCGGGAGCAAGCCCCCCAATACAGTCATCCAGCGCGGGAATCATCGTCTTGATTCGAGGAATTGCCGTTGTATCGACAGGAGAAACTTTTGCGAGGTTAATTACCCCCTTAATAGGGATTTCCTCTGCCGTTTCTGCCGCCGCTATGACTTCCAAAGCCCCGTAAAAGTACAGAATTTCGTTCGCATCCTTGCAAACCTTCCCATCTGGGCGTGTTGGATAATTGCTGACGATTTTACAGCGGCTTTCATCAAGTCTGCGTGACACTTCATGCACCATTTTTTGCCCCGGAGCATCATTATCGCCAAAAAGGACGATGGTTTTGAAGCGTTCAAGCCAATCGTAGCAATTTTCAATCCATGTCGTATCTTCACAGCCGCTCGGAACGGATACAACATTGCTGATACCCGCTTCATAGAGGCTCATGGCATCAATCAGCCCCTCTGTGATGTAAAGCGGCTCGCTAAACACGCAATCGTCCATATGAAAGAGAACCGCTTTTGTGTTTGGCTCACGCCATTCCTTTGGACGTTTTGCTTCCTGTGGATTCGGCTTGTAAGGCGGGCGGAATTTCACGAAAACATTGATTCCGCCTTCAAAAAACGGAAAAACAATGTTTCCTTTGCTGTCAGCGCCCACCTTAAACGCATCAACCGTCTCGCGACTGATTTTTCGCCGCTCAAAGTAGCGATAAATCTCGTCTGTCGCAGGAAGTATCTCTACTTTTGGAAGCGAAAAGTCCTTTCCTTGTCCAGAGTTGCTCGATGAATGCTTTACAGCAGCCATAGCAGTCCCAAACTTCTCCGCAAGCATCGGAAGCGTACCATGTGCTCGACAAGAGCCGCGCATACAGACATAGCAGCCTTTGTCAATTGATAGCGCAAAGGTGTTTTTGTCGCCATGTTCTCCGCCGTGACAAAAAGGGCACAATTCTGGGACAATTTCTCGACCAAGCGGCTTCTCTCGTATTTTATACGGTGAGAGGTATTTATCAGCAAATGTGATGATTTCGGATTCGTTATTTACCGCCATCGCCACTCCCTCCTTAGTCCAAATACGGGAGCGATGTTCTGATGTCTGTTGGAATGTTACCATTCCAAACAAAAGAGTTCTTTAGCACATATTCGTTATAGCTTGCCGCCGTTTTATTGGCACGCATCTTCGCCTGTTCAGCCCATGACAGCTTTTCTGCATTTTCACTGTCTTTGTACTGCTGGTAAATCAGGCTGTCACTTGTGTAACTTGTCATCATTGCGCGGCAGGTATCCTCAACCTGCTTACGAGTGCTATACGCCGTCGCATCATCAGCCTTTTGGACGGCAAAAAACCATGAGTTCCACATGGCGCGTCCGGCAGGGAAGCAGGAGAAGAAAACCGTGCAGAATAGCAGAACGACCATCAACAGACACAGCAAACCAACAACGATCTTATTCATCCGCCACACCTCCTTCGTACCGAACAACCGGGCTATCAACGATGAAGGGAATGTCGGAGTAAAGGTACTCGCCCGTCCACTCTATATATTTTCCATCCGGGGTGAAGAAGAAAATGCCGTCATCATTCTCGCCGTAGCTGCCATCCACGTCAGCCAGCCACTTGTTATACGCCCGGTGTTCGCCGCCTGAATACTCGTAGTATTCACTGTCAGGGGACAGGAAGCTATTCAGGCTCGTTACCTTTCCATCTACCACGAAATTGCCGACAACAGTATTTCCGGCAAAGAGCACGATATAGCCCAGCGGTTTTTCAACCGCACACATGAGCGCGTTTGCCTTCTCACGCTGACCATTAACCCAGTAAGCACGCCGAATCAGGTTATACCGCTCCAGCGAGTAGCTGATGTCCTTTGGTGTAGGCTGGTTATCCGTCAGGGAATTTGCCACCGCTATCTGAGCCTGAACGTCCGCTTTCGTACCGCCCACGGTGGGTGTACCAGAACAACCCGTCAGCGCCAGTAGCGCCAATACAATAACCACAAGTAAGCTGACCACGCGAACCGTCTTTTTCATACGTTTTTCCTCCCTGCAATGATTGCCAATAAGTTCCCAAGCTGCACGCCGAGCTTAACAAGTTCTGCTTTGACTGCTTCTGACATTTTACCTCCTTGTGTCCCGGCTATCATCACTGATTAACCCATTGACTTTTCGTAGTTGGTCTTATAAAGAATGGAGCCGAACACAAGTGGCTGTATTCGGCTGTTGCTTCTGCATATCAGGCAGAACCTTGCATGTACTTGGTAAACGCTTTTCCAATGCGATTTTTCGCGCGATAAACACCAGACTTTGAGAATCCACAGGCAGATTCCACGGATTTCCAGTCTCCGCCACCAACGATTGTCTCAACCGCGAGTTTATCTTTGTCGTCTAACAGCGCAGCGAATCGCGCGACATTAACGTCATGCAAAACTCTGCTATATTCGGAATCGTCTTCCGCCGCTACCATCGCAATTGCAGGTTCTACGTCAAAAGCGTTACCATACTTCTGCATCATCTGCGTATAACGGTCACGCCTTTGCGGAACTCTCACAGCCAACTGACTTTGCGTATAAGAACACATAACCCCTTTTAGTTCAATGCCTTTTACGCGGAAATCCTCTACGCTGCACCTGCTCTTTCGAAACTTTTCGATGCAATAGATGTAGCACTCCTGCTCTAAATCCTCGACGGACACGCGAGAAGAAATCATCTTGCAGTGACCGTTGTAAAAGTTTCGCACACAGTTTTTAATCCTGACTTCGATGCTTCGGATTAACTGTTCCTCCATCTTAAACGCTCCTTATGGAGCAGTCGGTGAAGGTGATAGCGTGTCGCAGATGACTGCGGTGATAGTGTGTGTGTGACGACTGCAATCAATGTCGGTGAATTAGTGTGACATGTGACAGAAATTAGAAGGGCAAATCATCATTTGCGACTTGAGTAAAACCGTTGCTCTGCGGAGAAGAGGCGGCGGCACACTGCGGCGCGGCATTACTATACGCCTGTCCGTTGGAAGCAGAGTTTGCATTATCACGACGAGGCATCATACCTTCAATGTTATCTGCGCGGATCTGCACGGATACGCCATCCGTCTTGTCCTTCTTAACGTAGTGTCGAATAGTAACAGGGCCAGACACGCACACCTTGTCTCCCTTATGGAACCATGCAGACGCTCGTTCGGCAAGGCTGCGCCATGCAGTTACGTCAAAAAAGTTAGTCATATACTCGCCATCTGCGTTCTTTGACACAGAGCGTTCGGCGATACTAAACGACAGGCACGCATAGCCATTGACATTTTTAAGCTCAGGGTCTGCGGTCAGCCGCCCAACAACGGTGATGCTATTCACGATTTCTTTTCCTCCTGCTGGTTCTCATTTTCATCTACGACGTCGCCATCCATTTCGATAACAGTCGCAGGGACAGCGTACATTTCGTCGGAAATATCTTCCTTGATGCTGTCATCCTGCACAACAGCGCGGACAAATTCTGTCTTCAGCGGCGCGTACTTCAGAACACGCTTCAGAACAGTCTTTTTCGCCATTCCCTCGAAGTCAGACTTCCACGGAGAAAGGCTGCTGTTGTAAGCCTTGCTGTACTTTGCAGCGTGCTTGCGTACATCATCCATACTCATGACTTCAAAACCGAAGCCGCCGCTTTTGGTCTTAAACACAGCATAGACCTTGACAGGTTCGCCCCGGTCTTTTTCGGCGGGTTTATGGGTGAGCTTCGGGTTGAGGCCATATTCACATTCAAACGTGTCATTCGCATACACGACATGTGCCTGTATGGATTCGACTTCTCCGGAGCGGTAAGCGAGGTCAATCAATCCCTTGTAGCCCAACTGAAACTGCGCTTCCAGAACGCCCTTATTAAGATAGGGGAGGACATACGCCTGACCGAGCGGCGTATTAACTTCCATACCCAACTGAGCGCTGGTCATCATTGCCGCAAGGAAACTGCGAGGTGTACAGTCTGCAAGTTTCGGATTGACAGAAATCGCAGAGAGAACAATTCGAGTAAATCGTTCCGGCGTAATGACGGAGGGCTACGCCTTCTTGATTTCCGGAGCCATCTTCTCAATGTACGCCTGCATTGTCATCTTTTCGGGGGCTTTCTTCGCCTACTGATTCTGAATCTTTGCTTCCATTACATATCATCCTTTCTTTCTGCAACCTTAAAGGTTCTAAAACTGCTCTCCTTATAGTATTGGGAGAGGTCGATGTGTGGGTTGTCCTTCACAAAGGCTTTGACGTCAAAGCTCTTGCGCGTCTGCGGTCGCCACGTTACATAGTAGTTTGCCGATTCGCCTCGCTCTGCGCTTGCCATTGTGAGTTTGATACGATTTGCCGCTTCGTCGCGCAGGGTTTCCAGTTCCTTGATTCTCTGCCCCAAAGATATGTAAGTATCAAGGGCAGAGGAAACATCAGACAAGTCAGCATCCGCGTCGGATGTGCCTGTATAGATGGCGGCAATTGTATCCGTCGTGGATTTCAAACCATCAATAGGCGGCGGCTGTTTGGTTTCGACGTAAGACCAAAATTCTTTTTCCGCGTCCATCAGTGCCTTGATTTCATCCTCATCACGTTCGAGCGTGAAGATTCGGAAGTCGTGATTGCCAATTAGCACGGCAAGATACCAGCGTTTCTTCCCTGTGACTGCCATATAATGAACCATCTGGCAGTAGTAATTCGACGGATATTCCCCGTTCTTGAACTTCTTGAGGTTCAGTTCGTTGGTGGTTTTAATTTCCTATCCTGCGTTTTCGCCAACGATCGCCCGGTCGATATTAGCAATCGCCCACGGATAGTCGGAATTAAAGTAGGACTGCTGGTCGTTGCGTATCTTCTTGCCTGTTTCCTGCGCAAACTTCTTTGCGACAAAATCCTCCAAATAAGTTCCGACTTCTGTTGCCAGATTGCCAGCAAACCCCGGTACTTTCCCGGTCTTCTCTGCCCACAAGCAGTAAGGGGAAGTGTAGTCGTTCAGACCGACAACCGCCGCCGCATCAGACCCCCCGATATAATGGCTTCGTAATTCCGCCCATTCATCGTGGTTAGCGGTAGACTGTTTTGTAATTTTACCCACCAAACAGCACCTCACTTATAGACACCTATCGAAACATAGGGCATCCCTCCTTAAATAATCAGCGTACATCTTTTAAGTGCGATTAAAGCGGCGCTATTCCCGCTTGCTTGGAAATAAATTTGCAGTTGTCAGCCGCGCTTTTTAGACAAAACAAAAGACGACTGAAAGATTCTATCCTTTCAGCCGCCTCTATATAGGAGTTGTTACGGATTCAATGCTTTGACTGGACACCAGTCAATCGCTTCCACACATGCCCGACGTTCTTCCAAACTGGAGTGGTCGTAGCGGTTTGTAATGCGAATAGACTTATGATTCGCAAGGTCGCGCGCCACGGCTACACCACCAATCTTTTCGACTTCGGAAACATATGTGTGACGAAGAACATGCGAGCCTGTGCAGCAGCCCAGTTTGTCCTGCAAAGGACGAAGCATGGCATATACAGCGCTTCTCGTCATCGGTCGTCCGCTTTTGGAGGCAAACAGCGGTGCTTCATAATCATCCGCATCACGGCGAGTTTTCAAATACTCTTCCAGATACGGATAAAACGCGCTTGCCACCTCAACGTCCTTCCATGCGCCGCCCTTTCTGCGACAATGGATTAGACCGACCTGCTTACGCCGCACACAACCAATCGTCAACGAGCAAAGTTCCTCGACACGGATGCCGGAGTAAACAAACAAGGCAACAATCGCCTGATTACGCTCCTTGAACCCTGTTTCTCCCGCCTCTTCCAGAAGCCCTGTCACCTCGCTATGAGACAACAGTTTCTCTTTCGGGCGTTCCCATTCCGGGAGTGCTTCCGCTGTCGGTACTTTTGCTGTGTGAAGCAGATGCGAAAGATCAACCGCGATATAGCCGATTGCATACGCCCAGCGCAAGAAGGGATTGATAAACGCGACGTAATTGTTTGCGGTCGATGGCTTCTTGTCTTGCATAAACGTGTTGTACCACGTTTGCAAAACCTCCCCATTCAAACGCTCAATCAGATCAGCATTAACAATGACACCGTAGTTCGACGTAAGGTCGTCGAAGAATGTACTCAGCCGCTGCTTACAGAGAAAGTTTGTGTTCTCCGTCACATCGAATCTTCTCGACTCCAAATAGAAATCAACCATCGGATAGTGCCGAATTTGCTTCAGCAGGGTGGTGGCTGTGATAATTGTGGTCATGTGAGTCACCCTTTCTATGTATTTTATTTTGCCGCCTTATGATAAGGGCGGGCGCGTCCACAGATTTTCTGGCGAAGTTTGCGCCGCTCTAAGATTTCCTGCCATTCCTTCAAGATACCCTGAAGGTACGGCGTGTTCTCGTACTGCCACGCAGTTGTACCATCAGCAGTCCGGTAAGAGCGAACAAAGAAAACATCGTGAGCGAACAGAAATTGTTCAAAATCTCGACTCATTGTGGTGTACAGTTCCGCGACCTGCTGCATAGAATCTTCCTTTCTTACTCGGATGTTTTTGTCCAATCGCAACCGCAAACCTTTTCGTTCTTGGTTGCCTGTATTATAGCAAGAGATTCCTCAAATGTCAAGAGGAATACGAACATTTGTTCAATATTTCCTCATTTGGAATCTGGCTGGATACCACGGTCAAGGAGGGTATAAATGCCGCGCTCCTTTAAGAAGTCGTACAGAAATTTGCGCCCCTTCTGCGTCCACTTCAGAGTGTTCGAGATGATGCTGCCGTCTCCAACAATAGTCGTCTTCTTGAAAGCGTACCCTTTGTTCTGGTACTTCGCATAGAGTTCGTAGCAAGCCGGTTCGGTTTTGCCGCCGTTCCACCATTGGATACCAAGTTCATGGAGCATGTCATTGAAATCCTTCGCCGACATGCCGTACTCCTTCGAGATAGATGTGACGTTAATCAGCGTCTTGTTGTCGTAAATCTTGTCGTAATGCTGTGCCTTCGGGAGAAGCACCGCATTCTGCGCCGCAAGCGCCTTTGATTTGGCGCGCTCCTCTTTGAGTGCGGTCAGCGCACCGATGAGCATGTCGGGGTCATTCAGCACTTCTTCCACCGCGTATACACCATGCTTGCGGATGGAGGGCAAGACCTCATCAAACACCCAACGCTCAAACTTTTCTGCACCCGGCAGCTTGCTTGACACAATCAGACGGTACACATCGCCTTCAGGAATGTATAACATGGTCTGGATTCCGCCCTTATTAAGGGTGCACTGATTTGGTGCAACCTTTCTTAGGGTGCTATTCTTACAATACTTGATAATTGCATTCTGTGGAGCCGTATACCCCAGCGCTCTCGCCACATCCGAACCACAGAACAGAACCTTGTCATCCTCAACGATGGTTCGCACGTTCCCGAACTCCGGGTTCGTGAAAATTCGCTCGGCGGCAGACGGCAAATTTGCCACCCCCTCATTGTCGGGAAAATCTTCCGCATTTTCGGCGCCAATAGATGCGTTTTCAGGTGGGACAAGGGGCGACTGTTCTTCTTCGGGTTCATCAGGGTCAACCTCAGGAAGAAATTCTTCCGACAGGAAACGGTTGAAGTCTGCATCTTTCGACTTCAGGTTTGTCAGCATCTCCACAACGCCAGCCTTATTGACGACGTTCATGGGATAGTAACGCTGATTCGCGAAGAGTGGAACGTTGCGCTTGTTTTCGGCGCTTACTTTGTACATACACACGGTGGGGTTGCTGATTTTCATACCGCGAATGATGTCCGCGACAATGTACCACGTCCTGCCGGTGATGGTCGTGGTGCGGATGATACCATACTTTGTTTCATGAGGGACGACCAGATGCTCGTTGTTAGCCATTGATTTCGCTCCTTTATATGTATTGTCAAGCCAGCAGAAGGTTCTGCATTTTCGGCTCGGACGTCAGGTAGAAGTCAGCGTGCGCCATGACTTGCTCATAGGCTTCCCGGCCTTGGAAACTATCAATCACGGCGCGTTCCTCTGTATCCATATCAGCATAAGTCTTCTTGCCGTAGGTCGGAGGCAGCCAATTTTTATGCTGTGCGGCGAAGATGTTAAACTTTTCCAACAATTTCTCATCCTTAAAGACGAGATGCGCAGTTCCCTTCTTGTAGAAGGTGACAGTGAAGTATTTTGTGTCGATATTGCGTGTGTTCTGCGTATACTCCGCCTCCTTAAAGCGAAGCGCCGTATTGCAATTTTCGGTGCGTCCGCCATCCAAATAGTCGAACACCTTTTCAATGTCCATAAAAAGGCTCTCCACATTATAGGCTCGGAACTCCTTCGACCACGTATAGTAGGCTTGAAAGAAGGGAATAATTACCTTCTTGCCAACAGCAAAGCAGTCATTGGTCTTCCAGCCGTCGTAATAGTGGCGGTTCGGGCTGTCCTCATTCCATGTACGCGCCGTCCATTTATCAAACAGGTCAATGATGGTATCAGTCACGCCTTTACTGATTTTCTGCACCATTTTCTGCATCAGTGTGAAGATATTGTAGGCAGAGAAATCGTAATCAGCAAAGCGACTGATGTCTTCTTGCAATTCTGACAACAGATTGCTTGTCAAGCCGCTGCTGAAGATGGGATTATGGAAAAGCATCTGCCAATACTTGATTCGGGTTGCGCGAACATAGTCGTTGATGGACAAATCACTCTTCCCGCGCAAGGTCATCTTCAAAAGTGGCTTCGCATATGCGCCATTGTCGCTCAACATATGGGGGACAAGCGCCTGATACTCTTCGATGAGCTTGATGCCACAGGAAATCTCGTACTGGCAGCGGTTCGCCATCTCATCGACGACATGATAGCGAGCAACTTCTGTTTCTGTTGCGCCTTCAGGGACAGCAGTCGGGCGCTGGACTTCGGAAGCCTTCATTTCATCGAAAATCGTCGAATCTTTCTGCACTTTTGGGATAGAAAGCGCAACAAGTGCCACTTCAACGCTGGTTTTTCGCTCCGCATCCTCAAATTCGCCGGAAAGAAACTGAATTTTTGCGCCGCCTTTATGAAGTGTGTCCAGCAGACGCTTTCGCTCGTTGGTATAGGGGTTGCGGATGGTTTCGGCGTTCAGCAAGCAACGAATTTCGCCGCCATTCTGCATCAACTCAATCGCATGAAGCAGATGCGCCGCTCCTTGATCAAAAGGAGGGTTCATAACGATGAGATTGTAGCGCTTGTAAGTCCAGTAGTTGAGAAAATCGTCATGAACGACGCGAAATCCGCGCTCTTCAAGCTGATGACGAAGGTACGGGTCGATTTCGATGCAATCAAAATCAACCACCTCCATCAACCACTCAACATTTTCTGGATTTTGCCGCTCTATATAGGAGTCTCTACACATTTTATGGGCTACGGCAAGCGCAATATCACCCTTGCCAGCGGATGGTTCAAGCGCACATCCAACTGTATACCAGTCGATGCCATCCAGCAGCTTTTCAATCAGCGCAGGAGGCGTTGGATAAAAATTCTTCCTTGCTTCTTCGGTTTCAAGACGGGAAATCATGTCCATATGTGTGCCTCCTTACTCTGCCGCCTGCATAAGCGATGTAACAGCCTCGTCAATCAGGGTTAAGGCATCATCCAGATTTTCAATGGCTTCCTGCATACGGTCTCCGCGCTCGCCATCTTGGATAGATTCGGGGAGATTGTCGTAGGCGTCCTGTTCTTCGGACTGGATGCTTTCGACATCGGACTTCAAGGCTTGAAGGCTGTCAGCAATCTTCGTAATACTGATGCGACGTGCTTTATTCATGTGCTTATTCCTCAACTTTCTTGGGCATTTGCCAAATGATTTGCGGAGACTTAAACCAACCGTCTTGGTAAAACAAAGTGCCGTTATAGTAGCGCAGGGAATAACCCGGACGGAATGTCCACGCGTTCAGAAGGAATGCGACTTCATCATGGTACTCCGCAGGAATCCTATCGAGCATTGATAATGTATCCACGGCAATATCCCGTAGAAAAAGACGTTCTTTTTCCTTGATACGACACGCAATCATGTACTGTGCTTCAACAAGTGCCTCTTCACGCGTCTTGAACACCTTCTGCTCGCAAACAGAGGAGCCGCCAATCCCCATGTCCCATTGCGGAACATAACGTACAAGCCGATAAGAAGTCTTGTTTACTTCAACATCAACTCTCACCTCTGCGTCACGCTTTGGAATGAGCCAACCACGCTTCATGCACGCCATCAGGGTTTCTGATTCAGAAGCGTTCTGTTCGTGCTGTGCTTTCACAAACGTATTGAACGCATCATACTCTTCCTGACAAAACTGCTTGCGTTTTCCGTACAACTTATCGTAGTCACGATAGGATTCAACAACCCCTTTTGGAATCTTTTTCCACGACTCGTCCGAATGAAACGCACACGCTCGAACGCCATCGTAAAGGGTAAAGTCCCACAAAGTGTACTTTTCACCTCGCCAATTGCCGTGCTCATCTTGATATGTGAACAGCGCAAAATGTGCGAGCGGCGTGAATGTCTGACTGACACGAGCATCTTCCATCTCATAGATAGCAGCCGGGTAAAAACCGAAGAAAGCATCCATCAAGCAAGACCTCCTTTGCAAATAAAATACGGGCAGATAAATCCATCTGAGCCAGTGCTTTCATCCGCCCAGTAAATAAGCTCACGCAAACCTTTGCAGGTGAAGTACGCATTAGGAAATAGGCGGACAACAGAAATCAGGAAAATTTTCTGGCAAAAAGAATTTTGGGTCACTGCAATAGAACGGCGCATCGCAGCATCAAATGAAGAAAAACCATTAAAGGTACAGTTATCTGGAATCAAATCACCCATGCAGCAAATATCAGATCGCGCGTCGGACGCCTGTTTGATTTTCTTCTGCGTGATGTTCCGAAGCGCAATCAAGTATTCACTATCTTCCGCTTTGCGGCGGGAGATTAACTGTTCGGGTTCTGCCCACTGAGGGCAGGGGAGATTATTGATCAGATTATCTGTCTTGCCGCGCAGAAAAGTGACCATGTAGCTCGTAATAATAACCGTTGCGCCCTCAATGTATCGTACTTTGTACCCATCTTGCTTCTTCATCTCCTTGTCGAAAGCAAGAACCCGTTCTTCAAGCGACTTTGCCATGCCATTTTGCCTCCTTTATATCTTCCTCGGACGGAATGTGATTCCAGAAGCGCCATTCTGTCCCGTATGTGTTTTCTCCAAACAAAAAAGATTTGTTATCTGTCATGTGAATGTTCCGCGCAGCTACAAACATACCATTTATAGACTTTACAACAATCACTGCATAGATTTTGCCGTCATTGGTTTCTGCGTAGCCGCAGACGCCATCGGCAGGGGAGCGTTCAGTGTGCGAATACCTGTAATAGGACTTCAATTCTTCGAGGGAAAATGGGTGAGCGCGTCCAATCAGCCCTTGCTGGCACATGAACTCTATCATCTGTGCAAAAGCCTTGCCAACTTTTCCTTGAATCGCTTGTAACTTGTCAATCATATCGCTCCATTCGTCGCATCCCTCTGCTGCAAGTCTACAAACCTCTTCCAACGCTTCTTTATTCATAATATTTACGCCTTTCTATATAATGAGCCAGATTTTTACTTAATCGAGGCGTTTACCTTGGCTTGTTCGCCAGCGATTCGCGCCTCCTCATAATAACGTCGCGAGCGGATTGCCGCATTGCAGACAATTGTTTCCGCCCACTGATTATAAGTGCTGTTTTCATGCGGTTCACTTCCTTTCCGCAATAAAAAGAGCCTGCATGACACTTGCAGACTCATTTGCCACATCAGGATTCTGCATTTTCAAGCAAACATTCCAGAACTTCTCTCACAGCGTTTCTCAAGCAGTCATACCAACTATTATCGTTGTCCTTTTTACTCTCGTACACCGTTGCTATCTGCTTGATAACACTCTCATTCTCGGAAGCATTGATAATGACATCGCATTCTTCGTCGGTCGCATCGGGGAATAAGTCGAGCATAAAATCTGTGTCTGCGTTATTCACAACATCGTCAATGTTGAAGTTCTCCTGCTGTGCAAAATACGCTTCCATCAGCTCATCCGGTGTGAGTTCGTAGGTCTTACCTTCACGGACGATGGAAAAAGTTTTGCGCTCCATATTACATGCCTCCCAATACTTCTGTCATCTCAACGATTAACCGCAATGCAATCAGCCCAATCAAAATCTCCATATTGATTCTCCTTTTTCAGCTCCAACTTGCTGGAATGGCACACGAAGTAGGTTAAACATTGAGCATCCTTCTGCCGCAACTGCGACAGCCATAACGTGTGAGACGGATTATCCACCCATGTGCCATTGAGTGTTACAAGTGCATCCGGAAGACGGAACTTTTTATCTCGCTCGTCACACAAGTCATAGCATTTGCGATTGGGAACACGCCAATCCCATCGCGCATTTATGTTCTCCATCTTACCGATGCCGCCGGAATCGCTCAATACAAACCCCTGCTCTTTCAGATAGGCATCAAAGCTGCCATATCTGTAATGGTCAGCAACAAAGCAGTCCCACATAGAAGATGTGCGAATTGCCGGAAGTGGGACGAAGGAGAAATAGTTTTCGTTCAGCTCGTCGTAGGGCGCAAGGGAATTTTCTGCCTCATAGCTGTTGCGATTAACAACCGCAACCAGCAGCATCTTCATCAGCATCTGTGCCATCTTCTTCCTTTTTCTGTTCACTGACTTTTAGGCGCTTCAACTGCTCAATGTAGACTTGCACAATGAGATCATATGCAGCTTTCAAAATCTCGTAATCTTGAGCATGAGAAAACCTTTGTTGTGCTGGATTATACACCATCATCTCGTGATCGTCGATTACTTCTTGAAGAGTATTTCTTGAATATCTCAACCCAAGGTCATCCTCTTCTTCAAGGCCTTTTCGCATATCATTGATGTCATCGACAGAAATATTTTTATACGGCATAATAATCGCTTCACCGCGTGGACTCTTTGCCAAAATTCCGTTTAGAGGTTTTTGCTTGTCTCCGTAAAACAATGTCTGCGAACCAAGAACCATCATGGCATCCAACAAAAGTTTGGCAGAAACAGAAACACCGGGATAATCATAGCTAAAATGCGGCGTTTTAAGAGGCGAAGCGTCGATATATCCCTTCATCACTTTTTCATTCGGGAATGGAATTAAGTCAGCCATGCACTCTCTTTCTGCAAAGATTTTCTTGATAGCTGTAATCATGAACGGGAAATCGTCGTCGTCATTAACAATGCTCTCTTTCATTCGGAACGATATATACGAGCCGCAAATATATTGCCATCCCTTCTCATCACGAAAGACTCGTGCCCCCTTGATTTTCAAGTCTTCGCGTTTCAGTAAGTTTTCAATTGTCTTGACCGCCTTCTTATCAGTCTTCATGTAAGCCATGTGCGCCATGTTAATCATTCCTCCGTTTCCATTTCAACGTAAACGTATTGAATAGTGACCATTCTATCATTATCACAGAAGAAGCGTTTAATTCGCCGTCTAATAATCTCACGGTCATCCTCGTCCAGCGTATCAGAATAACCGTTCAGCGGAATTGCCATAGCCTCTTCACCGCCCGCATAATCAATCAGGATGAAGTTGGAGCCGTATTTGGAAATCTTCATGCGCTTGGCAAAGTACCAATTGTACAGAGGGTCATTATCATTCAGGACTTCCACATAATCATTTTCCTCAATACCGGCTGCAAAATCCACTTGCTGCCCAACTTTAAGCGTCATCAGGTAAGCGGTAAACTCATCAGCATCCATCCGCTTGTAAAACTTTCCCATATTCGCGCCTCCTTAATTAAAATTTCCGCATTCGGAAATCTTCTCAATCTGTTTGTAAGCATAATCCTCAAACACGTTCATCATTGCTTCTTCCACTTTCTCCATATCCATCGCTTCAATAACCTTGTCGATATTGACGGGCGTTATTGCAATGCCTTGACGCTCCAGCATGTTCGCAATATCTTCTCTGTCATACCAGACATCCACCACTGTTTCAGGGGATGCAGAAGAATACCCCAAATCGCCGTCCCATTTGACATTGATAGGTCTTTGCGATGTCAAAGGGCAGTATTCATCCGCGCCATTGTGGAAGTAATGATACCAGAGGTCATCATCTTCTTCACCAATACCATGCAGGCGGAACTGCATATCCGGGAAGGCTTTCGACATGGCAATCATATCGTCTGTATACTCGTACCACTTCGCGTCATTCTTCGAGTCGAAAGCCGCCGCATTATCACAATAAGTGCCGTCATAGAAGACGAGATCCATTGTCTCGTTTTCATGAATGTACTTCTGCAAACGAGAGAACTCTTCTTCATTCTGCACATGCAGAACTTCAAGACTATACATCGTGTAATAACCCATAACTATGCCCCCTTAATATCAATGCTTATGAAACACAACGTCTCGCCCGTTCAGCGCCCAGCATTTGCCGCATGATTCGCAGTTGCCAGCACAGGCGATTGCATCACACGGGATGCGGTCTTCTTTACCGTCATCCATCCATGCAACAGGAAGCACGCCAATCACATCGGGCGGAATCGGGACGCCCGTCCACGCAGACCACACAAGCGAAAAGTTCTTCGGCAGCTTGTGCAGATAAGGGCGGATGATTTCTATCTGCTTCGTGAATGCAAGAAATCGCGTCCCCGGATTTGCCGCAATTACACGCAGCCACATTTCAAAGTAGTCGGTAGAGAAGAAATCGCCGCTAACATGAAGACGGAATACACGAGGCGTATTCAGCCCTCCGAAGTAGCACATAAAATACTGTTCCACAAACTGCAAGTTTTCTTTGCAAAGTTGCAAATTCTGCATATAGCAGTTGTGGACAGTGGGGCGAAGTCGCTCAATCTTTCTGGCGTAGCAACCATCTTTGTAGCATGTCCGGCAAGCCTCAGGGGAGCAAGTCACACCTGCCGGCAATGAAAAAGATGGGCATTGTCCCATCTTGGAATTGCCATCTGAAATTTTAATCATGCGTGAATCCTCCGATATTCTTCAACAATTCCTTCACATACAACCGGTGGCATTGTAGCCTTCGTCTTCTTTCCGGCGTAGCGTACTCTGACCTTACCGTCCTCGTAGATAATAATTTTGCGGTCTTCTTCCTCTTTGATAAGCCAGCCTTTGGTGCGCAAAGGGATCTTGTAATCAACCTCTGCGGCAATTGCAAATAGATAGGGGAACTCTTCCTTTTCAAGAGTACCTCCGTGCAGAACCCTTTCGCGAACGGCTTCCATTTCGCGCTCTTTTCTCGCACGCTCTTCTTCCTCTTCCTTTTTGCGCCGTTCTGCTTCTTGCCGTGCTTCTTCCTCCTGCTCTTTCTGAATGCGAACATACTGATTTTCCAAATACTGTTCAATTTTCACCCTGCTTGAAGGGCAAAGCTCAATATAGGTCAGTGCATCCGCCTTCTTCAGGAAGCGACCACGACGCATGGTATCATCAAGCAGCTTGACAAGCCAATTAGCATCCATCGGCGGATGCTTGGATAACTTTTCCAAAATTTCTGCATTAGACATTTCATAAGTTGGAACTCGTGCACAAGGGAAGCACAGTCCTTTCTCGTTCAGCAGCGTGTAGACCGTCAGGGTTTCATGGTCGATAAACAAGGTGTCTGACATTTTCTCCCAGTCAAGCGCACGCTTCTTGCAAGGCGTGTTCCCGTCCTTCTTATAGCCGTAGTAATACATGTGTTATTCCCCCTTCTCTTCGTCTTCGTCACCAATAACTTCGTATGACACATTAACATGTGTGATGTCCTGCTCTTCAATCTCCAAGTCGTTATCCTCTACAAGCACAGATTCCTGTCCTTCGAGAATCTTTTTTCTTTACAATTTCTTCAATTTGTGTGTCGGAAGCATTCCGATCGACGCGAACGTAGCAAAGATACGGGCGTTGTATCATAACACTACACGCGATGGTCATCTTCATCAAATCAACCCTTTCTTCTTGCGGAGAACGTGACATTCCTCTGCATACTTGCGCATTGCAAGCTGTCTATTATGAAAACAGTACATTCGGCGACCGATAATCCCATGAATTACCCAGACACCTTTGGAATTTTGCGTTATGGAGGCGATTTTCTTCATGGCCGCACCTCCTGTTCGTCAAACTTGCGCATCCATTCATCTGCAATTCGTTCTGCATCATCCCAATTATCTGCGTTGCGATGAGGGAACTCGTCGAAATCTATTTCTAAAATACATTCTGCAAGGACTTGATTCTCATAACAACCATACATTGTTCTGAATGATTCGATGTCACGATAACCATACGGGGAAAGATATTTTTCAAAGAAATCTCTGCTATCAACATCATAACAATCGAGGTCAATAACTCCGAAAGCGACCTGATTAAGGCAGGGAAGGATCTGACAAGCGGCAAATGTATGAGGATTGATCTGCTTTACATGTTGATAGACATCATCATCCGTAAGTATCCATCTGCTCATGCCAACACCTCCTGTGCACCTACGCCTGTCCCGAATTGTTCCATCAGTGCAGGAACGACGTGGCAGAAGAATGCTGCCTCAAAATCCCAATCAGGATTGTCCGCGTTAGGAATATCCACATCGTGTTCAAAGCGGACAGCTAATGTATAACACTTCTTGAACAGCTCTTCGTTGTCAGGGCAGGCGATAAGCCCCTCTTCGATGAGCGTTTGCGCAACACGCCCGACCTCAAACATGATCTGCTCAAATCGCATATAACGTTCTCCTTTCTTGATTTCAATTTTCATGTTTGTCCTCCTTGTCCTCGTCTTTGATGTTGAAAATCAGCTTGACTGCTTTCGCTGCGGCAGAAGCTGCATCAACAATCAGGCGCTTGTCTTTGCAAATTGCTTTGAGCCAGTTCTGCAAGTAAGCTGCGCTGTTTGTTTCGGTTTCCTCGTTCGTCAAACCAAGCATATTCATGCAGATTGCCGCGCCCATTTCCGCAACAAGTTCTTCTTTGCCATAATCTGCATTGCCAAACGCTGCCGCTTTGCTGATGCGGTTCAGGCGGCTCTTGTGCCCGGTACTATGGACATGCTCATGGGCAAGCGTCGAGTAATACTCACCGGTAGAACGGAACTGTGCCATTAGCGGCAGACGAATCTCGTCCCTGTCGGGGAAGTAATAAGCTCGGTCGCCGCCATTATGGAAGGCGATGCCGTACTTGGTGCGGTAATCAGAGAAAAATTTCTCCGCATTAGAGATTTGAGTCGCGCCATTCGGCATCTGCACATCATCAGGAGGAGCAATGCGCGGCTTGATGGGCTTATCAGGGTCGTTGGGTTCAACCTGTGAGATATGAAACACTGTGTTGTACTTCAAGATGGGCACAGTCTTCATCAGCGGCTTCCCATTCTTGCCCATCATCGGATTGCCATCGTTGTCCTTGATGGGGTAGCTCTGGATTTTCCACCATACGCTGATGGAACCCTTCTCGCCCTTCTTGACGTGCGCCCCTGCCTCTTGCCACTGCTTGAAGCTGGCGTACTCACCCGGTTCGCCGAGAAGCATCTGGTTCAGCAGGGAATAAGGCTCCTTATTCGCTCGCTTGTAGGCGACGTTCGTCCCTCCGAGGCAAACCCACGGCTTCTTCCACGGGATTTCGCCCTTCTCCATACGGGCAATGATTCGGTCGGTAACAATCTGATACACATCAATGGTCATAATGGTTCCTCCTTTATTGTTGTAGGTGCGGTTTAGGCATTCATGTGTTCGCATGGATTATAATTCCACACTTCGATACGGCTCATGGATTGCGAGTTCTGTATCAGTCGGAAGCGTCTTGCGGAGTTCATCAAGCTGCCGCATTTCGGCTTGCAGCGTTTCCAGCTTCTTCTCAAACCTCACAATCTTCATATTGTAGGCTCGAATCTTGCGGCACTTTTCGTCGTACTCTTTCATCCCTTCACGGCGATACGAAGTGCGAATTTTGGCGATTTCGCCAGCCTTCTTGTAGGAAGCAACCGTGATGCTCTGCGGCTGATAGCCGATGATCTTAAGCACGGTTTGATAGGCATACCCGGTCAGTTTCGCAATCTCCGCATTGGAGAAGCCTTTAGCACGAAGCATCTGCATGTGCTGGCTGCGGTCGCCCACATCCTTAAAGTGATGTAGAGAAAGAGTCTTCGTGTTCTTGTAGCCAACCTTTTGGCTGTACTCCTGCACTTTCTTCATCAGCTCCGGGCGCAGTCCGCATTTTGGATTGCCTTTCAGAGACGCACTGACGGTAAAAGTCGAAACACCGAGGTCTTTTGCAATCTGAGCTTGCGTAACACGTTCCATATCTGTTCATTCTCCTTCGTCTTATTTCTTAAATTCGATTTGATGGGTAAATTAAAAGCCGGGCGTTTATGCTCGGCTCAATGGTTGCCTATTTAGTTAGTTACCGCACATGGAAATCGTGCAAGGTTTCACTTTCACCGTACCTATATTCGTAATCGGCATGTGCTTGCGCTTCATCTCGCGCATCGTAGGCTTCTCTGTATGTTTTGAACTTCCCGACAACCTCTTCTTCCCAGCTTATTTCGTCGGGAAGCTGATACTCATCAACGAGGTCAAGTTCCTGCGGAGCATCTGAACAGCTCGTCTCATCATAAACGAGGTCGCCCTCTGCGTAGTCATAACTATCGTCGTCATCCTGAGCAATATGCACCTCGTACTCACCGAGAAACCAGCCGCTTCTATACAGGATTTTCCCGTAATACCCCGGCGTCACATAGAACCCAGAATGCTTGCCTTGAAAGAGTTTGTGCGCCTTCTCGCAGTCTTCTGTAACAAGGCGCACATCAGAATCTTCCTCTATTTCGTTGAAGTCCGGCCCCTCTTCCTCCATTTTGATGAATTCGCTTGGCGTTTCATGGAAAGGGCTTTTCACTTCCACGTCGTACTCGCCGACAACGTACACTCTGGCGCTGGTTTTATTCGCCCTCTCAAGATAATCCTTGATGGCAGTATCAAGTGTGCTCATGGCATTCTCCTCCTTAACAGCCTTTCAATGTATCGATAATATCACGCGCTTCGCCTGTCCGCAGGATGATGCAGAGGGCTTTCCCGTTTATCACCCACGCACGGGCTGCTTGTTTTTCCGCATACTCCTCGATACTCATGCCTTGCTTGGCTGCGTTCTCCCTGCACTTCTCATCATTCAAAAACCGAACGATTCCAGCAAGGCGTTTGGCGCTTTCTTTTTGGGCCAGCAGCTTGTCCCGCAAGTCGCTGGCGTACTTGATTTGCTTATCAGACTTGCCCGTGATTTCAGGCAAATTGAAGCGCTCAATAATTTCTGCTGCCTTTGCCGCGTCTTCTTCCTGCTGTAACTTCCGCCAGCAATCAGGGCAGATAGTGCAGTTCTCTTCTGCCCATGCTTTCCATTCATTAGCCATCTTGCTATTGGGGCGGAACTTGACTTTCTCGAACTTCGCGCCACACTGTGCGCATGTGCATTCTGCGATTGCTCGTGCCGTAAAGCTCACTCCTCCTTCAATTATCCTTGCCCTTCGGACGCTTCTTTCAGCAACAAATCAATCTCTTTTAAGCAACATGTCAGGCGGTATTTTTCAGCTTCAAGACTTTTAACATACTCATCCAGATATGTCCAGCCTTTTCCGATTTCATCTGTTGTTAGTACCGCCTCCGCGTGAGTCTTTATCAAATAGTTTGGCTCCTTCTCTACGCCAACGATTCGCATACCCTCGTCGAAGACAGCAGAGAGTTGCTTAAGTTTATCTTTTGTTGTAAAGTAATCGTCATCCCAAAAGACAGGGCAGGAATAATGTCGCTTTACACCATGTACATCTTCCGTTTCGGATGATTTCACTTCCACGCGGAAATCCTCATAGAAGTGAAAGTCCGGCGTAGCAATATGAACATCCAGCTTCTGCGCTGCCTGCCAAGCGACTTCCCAAACCCAGTCGGAATCATCAGGGCGCTTTGCAAGCTCCTTATCCATCCCTGCGGCATGGCAAAGTGCTCGCATATCATCAAGACAGTTTGCGTAATCTTCTGTATTGTTGATTTTGTCGGCGATTTTCTGGTATTCGCTCATTGTCATCACCTTATTCTTCTGCGTCAATATGCACGACGCCATCAAGGTTTTTCTGGAAGTCACCAGATTCTGCCCAGTCAAACATTTCTTGAAGCGTGGTAAAGCTCCAAGAAACCTCGTCATCATTTGTTGCTTGAGCATGAGCGCTTGCCATGAAATACATTTCCGGGTCACGTCCACACAAGGTTAAGCGTTCCTCGTCGATTTCATACGCAATGTTTTCAGCAAGAGCATAATCCATCCCCTGCCAGTGAATGACTTTCCCTTTTGTGTGTGGAAAATTGTATTCCACCATGTTTTACTCCTTCTTATATCCCGTCTCATACCCCTCCGCTTCCAGACGCTCGGCGACTGCAAGACGGAGGTATTCTGTTCTCGTAGTACCATTTTTTGCACAAGCAGTATCAAGTGCATCAAGAACACCGCTATCTTTGCGGAATTTAACTGAAAATTGCGAATCTTTCCTCTGATAGTTCTTATGATACGCCTTGCCCGCTTCGGACAAGTCCCACTTATTAGCCATGATTTCTTCCTCCTTGACAAATTCCTGCTAATATTTTACCATATCGGTAGGGGAGTGTCAAGGGCTTGGAATCACAAGTCCCCATTGGAAGCCAGTGCAAACAGGCACAGGAGCGCAAGCACTCCGGGAATAATAAATTCCATTATTTGTTCACCTCACTTTCAACGTTAATCTGAGCTTTTGCCAGCTCGATTGCCAACAGGTACGTCTTTTCGTGCTTCGTCCCGGCGTGGACTTGCTTGACTTTTGCAGCAAAGTCGTCAATCGAGCCGCTGAAGCATCCGCAGGAAACGTATATTCCCCCATCTTTGCCACGGTAAAAAGTGGTTGTGTCGTTACGGCTTCCGATTGCGCCGATGGTAAGGACATCGCTCGGCGCTTTTATTGATGCGTTCGTTTTGATTATTGCATTGCCACCCACAAACGCCCAATCGCGCACCTGCGCGTCGCCGGATACAAGCGCATCGTCGAACACTTTTGCACAATTGAAAACCTTCGCAACATCTTGCACCCACGCCTTGTCGAACACCTGCGCATTGTCGAACACCAACGCGTTGCCGAACACACGCGCCTCGTCGTACGCCCACGCCTCGCCGAACATCCGCGCCCTGTTGGCGACCCATGCGTTGCCAAACACCCACGCGTTGCCAAACACCCACGCCTCGTCAGCGACCCACGCTGCACCTTTCTGAGACAGATTTCTCTCCGCCTCAATCCAGCCGCCCAAGTCGCCCGCCTTCACGTCATGCACCGGAATATCAATCAGCGCACGGATGCGATGCAGAATCTTTCCGCCGATTTCTTCTGTTTCGCCTGTCAGTTCGTACTTTTTCATTTTGTCATGCCTCCTTATTATACTTATACCAGCGGAAGACGTATAAGCCGTCTTCTTTCGCAATGGTCAGCTTGTAGATTCCGCCGATATAGTCTTCAGAATCATACCCACGAAACTCAATCATACGTCCACTATCGCAGCCGCATGTGCGGATACCAATCTGACGTAGTTCTTTTTCCTCTTCATCAATTTGCATGGAAGATAGCTTCACGCCGACTTGCACCACATCGTACAGGATGTCCTCTTGATATGCCTCCTGTATCTCAATCACCTTCGCAAAAACATCTTCCCAAATTCTGCCGACAGACTGAGCGTAGATGCTCGAAATGTCGGCACCACTCAAAATGTCGCCGTTTCCAAATTCAACCCATTTCTTCGTTGCCTCTTCCATGTTTGCTTATTTCCTTTCTGCCCTGTCTCATCAGTGTGCGTGGGGCGGTTCGCACATACGGGAGCACAACCGCTCCCGTTTCGACTTGCCTCCTTTATCGGTGAATTTCCGCATAGATATTCACAACAACTAACAAGATTAAGAAGAAGACTACCTGCCCGATCATCTCAAATGCTTCCATCAGGCTTCCACCTCCTGAATAAATTGCAGAACATTGCGCTGGATATTCCACGGCTGCTTTGCGCACCAGTCCATCAGGCGCTTTTTCTGCTTGGTGTTGATAGCGTCGTACCTGCCGTAATACGGCTTGCCTTCGACATCGTAGCGCTTTTCAAACGCCACAACATCCCAGTTCTTGCCGTAATGGTTGATTGTGCAGAATACCTCTCGTTCCATTGTGATTATTCCTCCTTATTTTTCTTGCTTTATTTCATCTTTGACTTTTCAGAAACAAGGCTCGTCCTCTTTGGCGAACAACTCCTTATAGGCGTACACAACGCCATCAATCGTGACCGTCATCTCGACCTCGTTATCGCAGACAGTATGCCCAGCGATTCGGAGAACTGCCTCCGCCCCTGTGAGAGAACCCAAATCAACCGGGCGGCAATGATTGCACCACCTATTCATACACCAAAGAATAAACTTTGCGGTTTCCCGCAGCGTCTTTTGATCCATCACCGTTCCTCCTTGAACCAGCGGACGAACATCCGCTTATAAATTTCCGCATCTGTTGTGTCGTTAATGCAGATCTCCCAAATGTCCGAGAGATAAGCACCGCCGACACAGAAGGAATCATAGTATTGCGCCACGAAGTTAATCCAGATGTCCAGCCGCCCCGACCCCTCAAAATAGCGGTCGTTGATTCGGGCGTTCATCGAAATTTCCGCATTCGCCCGAATGATTTTCGGGTTCATGCCCGAATGCCGCATCCGGGCAACCAGATTTGCGGCACTCAGGGCGTAATCATCTGCCGTGTTTGTGTCCTCATTGTCCATCTTGCGAATCAGCCGCCGGACGTTCGGAGCATCCGCAATGCAGATGTGCCGCTTCATTTCATCAGTGAACTCAACCTTCATAGTAATCTCTCTTTCTGCCCGTTTTGCCGATAGCACAGCTTAATTTACCTGAACCAGTAAGGCGGAACTTCCACCCCATCCCAATAACACCGATATGCCCGCACTTTCCCGTCGTCAAAAACAGCGGAAAGCGTTACCTTCTTGCAGCCCTTGCTACTGTCACGGGCAACCGCAATGGCTTTATCTTTTTCGTTTTTTGCAAAACGAAGTTCTGTTGCTTGCCCTTTTTGAGTGACAATAAATGCCACAACATTGAACATAGCTGTTCCCTCCTGAAAATTTCCGCATAAGAAAAAGGCTATCCGCAAAAGATAGCCTTTCCATGCCTTGTTGTTTTATTCTGCTTTGGGCGGCAGGAAGCCGTCCTTGGTTAATTTCCGAACTAATGCGTTTCTAACGTAAGCGCCTTTACTTTCTCCGCTTTTTGAAACAGCCGACAGGAATGTGTCATTCATTTCGAGCGGTAACAGCACGGAAAGAACGTCGTATATTTTCTCAACAGACTTCTTGTTTGCTACTTTTTGTGCTTCGCTAACCATTCTCATCCCCCCCCAGATGATTCTACCATAGGGGAGGGGAGAAGTCAAGGCAAAATTTCCGCATCTATACGCCCTGCAAATTGCGCACAGAACGTCGGACACTCTGCCTTCAGCTTGCGTTTTGCTTCTTCTGCAATGCGTAAAGCCTCCTCGTATTTGCGAAAGTCCTCCCGGAAACGGGCATACTCTTGCAAATACGCAGACACACGCGTCTCCTGCTTAGGAGACAGCTTGACCTTTTCGGCTTCCCGCGTGCACGGAGAGTAGCCAAATTTGCGCACGCCACGCTTAAACTCCGCGACGTCCACCCAGATTTCCCGGTTGCACTTGCCGTCCATACACAGGACGTACTGCAACATAACGTTATCACCGGGAAAACGAACGCCCTCGATTTTCTTTTCGCCCATTTTCTCCTCCTTATTTTTCCGCATTAGGCGTCCTTATTCGCACAAATGCCGTTGAGCTTCTTTTCGATGAGTTGCCCGTGTCTTTCACAGAACGTCGGGCATTCTCTCTCCATTCGCTTCTTCCACGTTTCCGCAAGAGACAGGTACTTCGCAAAACTCCGATAGTCTTTGAGAAACGTCTCGTATTCTCCCAAGTAGGCAGATACACGCTCCGCCTGATCCGGAGTCAGCTCCACCAATTCATCATCATCCGGGAATTCACAATACCCAAATTCCCGGATGCCTACACTGAAGAACTCAACATTTACCCAGATGTCCTTGCCGCAGCGTTCGTCCTTAATAAGGACGTAATCTGGCGTACAGAAAAAGTCTTCCCGATTCTCCCCGCACACACCGTTCCAGAAACGGACTCCCTCAATTTTCTTTGCACGTTCCAGCCAAGCCATACTTCCCTCCTCAAATCTCCGCATTGGCGGTAGTCGTAGAGCCGCGTTGCAAAAATTCCGCATTGGCTCTTGCGAACGTCCGCATTACAGAAACTCCGCAAGAATTTCCGCATTACACGGGCGCTCATAGGAACCAACCGAAAATCTCCGCATTAGTGAAATTTCAAAAATTTCCGCATTGGAGACTTTCGGCGTAAAATTCCGCATATGAAAAGAGCCATCCCGGATGAGATGACTCTTTTGCCAATGGGCTATCCTTTCACCACAAATGAGGGTGTAGGTCAAGCGCCCCTTTTTAGCCCTGCGGGGTGGAGACTTCATTCCTCCCCTGCCGCATCGGTAAATGGAGCGGTATTGATATTATACCACTCCCCCCTCCATATGGAGTACCGCAGGGGCACAAAGTCCCGACAGTTGTATGCCGGGAGATGGTATTCCGGGACAATAAAGCCCGGAATGCACCCCCACTCGTCCTCCTCAGCGAATGGGTCGTCATAGCTGCCCAGCACGGGCTGGGGAAGCATTGCGTCGGGAGCCTCAAACTCCACGAGAATTTCCCCATCGCGGATGCACGGGAGTACATCCGCAGGGGTAATAGTCGCCCCGTCCCCAGCCGGAATATTTTCCGGCAAGAAACAGAACGACCCGCCCTTGAGACAGTGCATCTGGAGACCAAGCTCCACTGCCTCATTAAACTCTTTTTTATTCATGCAACGATACAATTTCATGGTCGTTGCCTCCTTTTTTATTTGACAATATAGCCGCTTTGTGCTATACTGTCTTTGTGTACATCCAGACACTATCGGCAGACAATGCCGGATGCACACAAGGACAGGGGACGAGATAGTCAGACCGCGCCCCTTGCCTATGGATACTCACCGATTGCATGGTACACTCGTGCCGTTTGAGGTGGGGCATTTATAGCCCAAGCCCAGAAGCCTTCTGTCCGTCCTTTGGCATGAACGGGGGACGGCATAGCCGCCCGCTTTGTGCTTCTTTGGCAGACGTCGCCCGCATTCTTCAAGTCTGCCGATTAGGGTAGACTTGTCCCTTTGCGGGCGGGTATAAACCAGTACCAAGTTCGGTGCTTTGGCTGCACTGCAATACAGCCCCGCGAATGTAGTTGTCACGTCTGAGGCGTACAGGGGTAGACTATCCCCGTATGACACTCATGCCCAGATTCCGCATTCCGGTGTAGTGCGTCTTAGGCTTGCGCCCGTCCCCGTTTATCTGCCATGTACCGCGCCTGAGCGCGACAGAAACCCCGTCAAACAAGAATCTTGCAGTGCGAAAACTGCCTAACATCTTTAAGGGTATGCCAACGATGGGATTCGTTGGCAGAATGACACGACACCACCCGCGAATTTTTTTTGCGCAAAGGGGCACACTGTCCCCCTGAATCTGAAAACATTCGCGCAACGTGCTACACAATTCCTGCCGGCAGTGTTGACCGCTTCCGCCTAACAACGTGCCGGGAGTCGCCCAGTGATACAGTACGCCCGTAAAGGGATACAAACGTTTGCAGGGCATAGCATGGACGGCAGACCGCGCCCACGTTCGGCAGACCAATTCTTGGAACGCCGATCGTTTTTGGGTGCAGCAAACACACGCCATGCGCAACCCGAAACGCCTGAATAGACGCACAGGGGAACGCTGGAAACGACACGCTACTTAGTGCGCTTTTTGCAAAGGGTCTTTTCCGCCCCCAGTGAACAGGAGCAAGGGGATCACTTTTTGAACGGGTTATCGGAAACCGCCCGGCGCGCGTCGGCTTCATCCTCTGACAGACGCTTTGCGCGCGCCTTGATTTCATCCGTTCCGCGCGCCGCCGCCATGAGAACCGGCAGGCAGACCTTGAAAAAGTCGCGGGCAGACTGGGCGAAAACGTATTCCCCAAAATTCATCTTGCAGATATTTTGGAGGATCGCGTCTGCATAGTTGGAACGCATGGCAGGCGCGTCGTCGACGAAGATCGCAGTGAACAGCTTTTCAAGCGTACGCTTGCACCCGCGCTTGGAGAAGCAAGCGACGTTTTCAGACACTTCGTCCGTGCTGGAAACGACAGACTTCACCCGTTCCACCTCGTCATAGGTCACGCCGTCCTTGGTACGAACCATTTGACGGATTTCAGACAGTCTGCCTTCGTCCAACTTTTCCCACTTCGCCTGCAAGGCATAGCAAACGAAGGTGTACCGTGCATTTTCAAGGGCAGACTGCACGCCTGCCCGTTCCTTCACAATATCGTAAAGGCAGGATTCTGGTTTTATGGCTTTATTGCCATAGTCCGCCGCCTTCTTTTCGGACTTTGCAACGGCATAATACCCCTTGATGTAATCCGCCGCGAACATAGCACGCACGCCATGCTTTGCAACGTACTTGGCAAAAAGGGCAGAGTTTTCCCGCGCAACCATTTCGCGCAGGGCGGACTTATCCGCCTCGGTTTTCGCCGTGTCGGCAGCAGACTTGAGACGTTCAACCGCCTCGGCGTTTTCCTCGGCAGTCATGACAGACAACAAGGCAATGTTGTTAAACTTCTTTTCCATTTTCAATTCCTCCATTAAATCAGTCGTTTTTGTTGACAGATAGACTGGGGGCGGAAAAGACCCTTTGCGCATGACCAGCATACAGCCCGCCCGGCGTTCGTTAGTTGTAGTCGTAGATGTTCCCGTCCGGGAATTCTACGGACACAGTTGTCCCGTTAGTGGTGTAGACTTTGAGCTGTTCGGGCGTGACATTTCCGGCACGCCCTACAAGCAGACCAGCGACGAAAACCAGTACAAGCAGACCGACGGCACAAAACTTTTTCATACTTTGCCCTCCATTTTCTGGGCGGGCTGTATGCTGATCACGCACTTTTCACACTACAATTTGCAGTTGTCAAGGTGCACATGGCTACAGCCACGATCAATCGCGCTTGTAATCCGCCGAGCATATCCGCGGATGTTATCCGCTATGCTTGGCAGGGGCTTGCCACGTCGCCCGGTGGGATTATAGCCCTACACCGATTCGGGGCTTGGCTGGGGCTTGCGCCCTTGCCCTTGCAAGGCTTGCTTGCGCTTGCCTTGCAACACCAACATAATAGCACATTGCAACACCATTGTCAAGCCCTTTTCCGCATTTTTTTGCGATTTTTTTGCTACTTTATTTTATAACGTATATTATTCATCAATAGACGAAAATCGTTCGCCTCTGGGAACGAACGATCAGCGCTGGGATCACCAGAAAACAAGCGGAAAAGGCGAACGGCTGAAAAAAAAGAATTTTTGAATTAGACTATTTCCTATCAACTGGGAAATATTAGGAAGGCAAACCGGCTGCAATCCTGCCTATAATAGTAGAGATCACGCCACACTATCCAGCGCCATATGATTGCATGGCGCTGGGCAAGAAGCGATACAATATTTCCCAACAAGTAACGTTCACCATATTCTTCCATTTGAACCTTTCAAATATAGAATAACGAGCATGGAAGAAAAAGGAATTTCACGCGCGCACGTATATAATAATGTAGCAATTGCACAACTTGCAAAGATAGAAAAGATTTAATATACATAAATTGCAAGCATAACAATCCCATTTCTTGTAAAATCGCGTATAACAGGCGTCTGGGCAGATGAGCATATAGCAATAGGGATGTACTTACAAGCGCTTGTAGGGCTGTTTTCAATCGTTTTCGTGGGTATATCCGCGAACCGTTGATTTTCCTACATTTGCGGACTGTCAACAACTGAACGCGGTTAGTTCATCGAAAATTTTCGTAAAACAGCGAAAACGAAATAATTCTATCAAATGGAAGAAAAAAGGCGAACCGAGACGGCTGGATCACCATTGCATAGCAGAGTGATAGACTTTAACGTAATAAAGCATACACAATCAATAGGATTTAAGTTAAAATTGTGAATAAAATCATAACTGTTTTTGTGCAGATGGATAAAACAAAAAATATAGCAATACTAAACAAGAATAGCTATGAAATTATAAACAATTGAAAGCGGTCAATATCCAGAACAGATGAACGGTTTTTCAAAAACTGATTATGGGATCAAGAGGAACGGAAAAGGGGCAGAGGTGGGAAAGAATAGAAAAGAATAATTATGCAATATGTAAGCACTTTCATGCAAATAGCGGAAAATGTAAAGGAATGGTAAATGTCAGTATTTGGATATATAGAAACATGCCTATAAACGCGAATTGTACAAAATGGGCATTTACGTTCAATTCAGATTCACCAGCGACGATTGCACTATACCAGTCATCTGTACTTCCCCCAGAACCAAAATGAACACAGCCCAGTTCTCGTAGGTTATTTTCCAGCCATGCTTAAAACGGGTTCTTACCCGCCGGATTATCTGATGGACGAATCATTGCACAGTCTGTTGAATGCCTGTGGTTTGCTGCGGAATTGGTGACTGTTTGATTTGATATGGGGTATGAGGGATGTATTAAACCGTGGAAAAGTGCTATGGCTATTGGACGCAATAGTCATGGAGCTTGGACAGAGCTTATTAAAGACCTATGTCTTATTTGTCCTTGGTACGGCATAACTTATGTTCGGTGGATTATATATTTTTCTATTAACTTATATATATAATGAAAGATGGGCTTTTAAGACAAATAGTATTAAATTCTACATATTGTATAATATTATATATTTATATTGTGCAATATATACAAAAAGAGATATAGTGTATAAGGAAACTATCTTTCTTAAAAATAGAAGTTGTAATAGAGCTTTATCTAATAGAACTCTGTCTACTAAGTCTTAAGCTATATTATAAGCTAAAGCTATTAGAACCCTATTACCCTTATACACTATATCTATAATAAAGTTTATATATATTATCTATTGTATAAAATAGCCTAAGCTGTATTATGTGCTTAGGCTATTTTGTATATAGAACTCTTATACACTAAAGCTATAATAAAGTATTATATATGATATATATTATTTAATAAAGCATTAGTTTCTAAAGAGACTTAAGTTCTTAACCTCTAACTGATATAGTTTCTAATATATAGGACTGATTTCGATGAATGATAGGTGCGGTATTTCGCTGGGATTCCCGGATGTTCCCAACTATCCAGAAATCAAGTACAGCAATTCAACAGACGGTAAAGTATACATTGAAACTGAAAAGTGGATGGGAGAAGTACCGTGGTGGAAGGCAAGGCAGGGCTTTGAGATGCGCGGCTTTACGTTCTGAGCGAATTGGTTTTACGCTGATGGGGATGGCAGATGGGATACTGATGAGTAGGAGTACGGTTAGTGGTGTGTCTGGAACAGCATTGTAGAGACGTACTGGAGAACGCTCTGAGCGCTTCTGGATGTGCGGTAGTGGTTTTACCTGTCCCGAAGCTGGAGCGCCTCAGAAGGGCGTTTCTGTCGATATATGACCGTGTGGCGGGAGAAGAGGTCTGAACGGCAGAAGATAGAGACGGGGAAGTGAATGCGGTACAGGGCAGTTGGGACAACGATGGCCGTTTGAAAAATTTCGATGAGTGACGGTCGATGTTGCCTGTGTTGTAACCAACAAATTCAGGTTGTCTGAAATTCTTAATAACTTTACAAGGAGTTTGATTACTCTGAGGCGTTCTGGCTTCGGAGGTGGAATTATCCCACTTTACCGTTGAAAGCGCTCAGAGCATCAAAAACGCTGCGGGGTTACTGCATTTTCAGACAAACGCAATAGCGGGTTTGTCTCTGCGTGATTGTGAAGCGGTTTCTTCTTGCGGCAAATCGAAAGTTGTCTATAAAATCTGAAGCCTAACGATGACTCCGCGATTCACAGAGTCACCATTGGGGAACGGTCATATTCGAGTTTTTCAATCAGCCGTCGTAAAGAAAAGAAAGATAACAAAGAAAAGAAAGATAGGGCTTATCTTATAAGCTATATCTTTATTATATTATGACAACAGGGTCACCCAAATATTCCCAGAAACATGGACAAAAAAGAAGGGGGGTCGGCATTTCACCGACTCCTCGATTGAGATTACTTCTGCTCTTCCGGCTGACGCGGTTCGCCGCAATTGAGGCAGAAGAGATGGTTCGGTTCGTTGGTGTACCCACAGTGTTGGCAGACCCACGGTTCCGATATGTTGAAAACAGCACTGTCGTATGTCACGGCTCTTCTTGCTTTTGCCTTAGGGACGTCTTTCTGCGCGTCTTCGAGAAGCTGGATGATTTGCTCGTTTTGTTTCTGAATCGTCTTGTCGGGCATTGCAATCAGAAAGATGTAACCGATGGGAGGCAGCAAGAAAAGTAAAACTGCCCATCCAATATTGTCATAGCCTTTCTGTTTCGCAATTCCGAAGGCAACGTATGCAATCAGAACATCAACAAAGATAACGATACAGGCGATGACGACCTCGTTCCACATACCATGAATGTACATGACTTTTGCCCTCCGTTTACTTGTGCTTGCCGCACTGAGCGCAGAGCATGTCTGTTTCGTTGTTCACATGCCCGCAGTGCTTGCAAGTCCACGGCCAGCTTTCGCCGCCGTCGTCAGAGGCTTTTGTCTCTTCTTCGGGCGACGAGGCATCAGAATGTGGAACAGCCTCGACGATAGGGAACTCAGGGACAGGTGTCCCGTTTGCAACGGCGATAAGAATGCGGTTTGTTTTCTTCTGCTCTTGAAGAAGCAACTTCTGTTGCGCCTGTGCTGTGAGGTCAGGAAGCGCGGCGACGAGAATTAGTCCTAATGGGCCTGTCAGAAAACAGAGAATACCGTAGAGAGAACCATCGTAGCCCTTTGCAACGGCAGCGACGTTTGCGTTGACGGCAAGAACAACATCGAGAACGATGGCGGCAAGGATGATGATAAGCGTGATTTCCATCTGTGTTTCCTCCTGATGTGTATTTTATTACTTGTGTTCACCGCATTGTGAACAGTAGTCGAGTATGTTGGCATTCATCCGCTTGCATTTCGGGCAAACCCAATACTTACTGCCGTCGAATGGACGATATTCTTCGGGTGGCGTGTCCTCGGCTGTTTCAACGGTAGGAGCATCGGAAGCAGGGAGGCTGTCAGTGCCGATGAGTTTTTCAAGAAGTTCATTTGTCTTCTTTTGAAGCTCGTTTGCCTTTTGCTGCTCCAGAAGGATCTTCTCCGAAGTACGCTGAAGTTCCAGATTGGGGAGTGCAATGACAAGAAGAAGCCCAAGTCCGCCGGAGAAGAAGCAAAGCCACCCATAGAGGGAAGTGTCGTAGCCTTTATCATTGGCGACCGCACTGGCGTGTACGGCGAGAATAATATCCACTATGACGGCAAGGATGATTATCAACGCGGCTATGTCCATCTGTATTCCTCCTGTGATGTTGGCGTGTGTTTATTTAACCCGATGCAGGGTCGTGACGATTTCCTCATTTCCGCAAACGAACACGGGCGGTATCCACTTCAGGATGAGCTTCCGGTCGGTGCTGTCCCGTGCGCCTGTCCAGAAGTGATGCCAGTGGGCGCGGCGGATATGCGCGACAGGAGAGGCGTGAGAGCGACCTTCCTGCGTATTGGTACGCGCATTGCGTTCCTTGACTTCTGCGTTTCCTTTTCGGATGACTGCTCCGATGCGCTGCCCGACGACGGTGTAGGACAGTTTGCGGGGAGGCTTGTCCGCGATGTAGTTGGGCTTCGCGGAAGCCTTGCGCGGCTTTCGGTCGTAATCAGGTTCTTCTGCACAAAGGTATAGAAGAACGTTGATAATATGGGAGACGGTGTTGCGTATGCTATCCAGACCGTAGTCCTCGATATTGACGTCTTCGGGCGTGTTTCGTTTCGCGGATTCCTCAAGCGCCAGAAGTGAGTTATCAAATGTATCGAGAAGAGGACATGGGGTTGACTTGGCACAAGCACCATCTTCACTGATGAAGAGAAGACGAAGCTCGCGCCATTTGTTAGCGTTGTCGTATTCAATCCACGCGAAGAATCCACTGTAATCATTTTCGGAAATCAGAAACGGCATATCAACAAAGACGCATGGAACTGGCAGACGAAGCAGAATGTCTGACGGGAGAGTTCCCTCGAACGGCTGTTTAATAAGCGTCTGGAACAGGTCTTCATCGAAAGAAAAGATTTGCTTTTCTCGCCGCCAGATATATGCGGCAGTCAATGGCGCAAGGTCTTTCACGGTGTCTATCGTCAGCCGTTCCTGTCCGTACTCTTCACAAAGCACGGAATATACTGCCGCCATTGGCAAGGCACACCAGTCAGGCCACTCGCCGTCTGCTTCGAGTTCAGAACGATGGGATTCTATCAGTGAGATGCGCTTGATGGCAGTGGGGTGACGAGACAATGTGTTGATGACAAACTGCTCTGCGTAGTGCATTGTTATTCCTCCTTGTGTCTTATAAGAAGTATACATTGCGGAGGGCACACTGTCAAGAGTTTGCAGGATGACGGCATACAAATTGTGCAAAAAGTTCTAAAATATTTTGAGAAAGCCGGAACTGCGACGGGAGTAAGCGCACTTATAACAACCAGAAGTTCGCTTCGCAAAAAATTTGAAGGGAGAATGCACATGAGTCAATTCGAGAACGACATCCGCGAAATGATTTCTGAACTTTGCGACGGCATTCAGTCATTGCTGGACAGCTTGCCGGGAAATGAAGCTCAACACAAACCCAGTCAGTCGGAGAAAACAACCTGCCCAAATTCTGCGACGGCGGCACCGATTTCTTCACCTGCCCAAGCTATGCGAAAAAATAGAGATGCGCGAATCTATGTCCCTGCATCCGAAATAGAGAAGGACACTTTGAGCCTGTCTCGGCCGATAACATATTCGGAGTTTGTGTCACTTGCACAGGCGTATATCGAGCAGAAGTATGGTGCGAAAATTTCAAGCACTTATGGCGAATGCAGTGACAGAATGTTCTTTGTGTCGTTTCTTGACGCACCCCAGGAGGAATCGGACGCCCATGCCAAAGTGATGTATATTGTAACATATGACCTGCGTGGAACGATGCGAATTGCAGCCTACGCGCAGAAGAACCGGACGGAAGTTAGTTTTCTTACGCAGTAATTGAGACGGAGGACAAGAGACGATGAAGAACACAGGTGTGGTGGCGGATGTGACTGCTGCGAAGAATCATTATGACAGTGCGCTGCGAAGTGGGAACGGTGTGGCGACGATGAAGCAGCGGCTCATGAATGTGCTGTTCAACAACGTGGACGACATTCTGGAAGCGTTCAAGTTTGAGACGGAGCTTGCGGAAGAGCGGCTCAAGAACGAGCGATTGCAGAAGGATATGGAAGCCTTGCAGAATGCACTGGAAGAGGCAGACAAGGAGAACGAGACACTTCGAGCCGTAGGCAAGAAGGGCAAGGAGAAATCCGGTGGTACAACTTGAAGATTGATACCATCGACCTGTCCTATGCCCCACTGAATGACGTACAGGTGCTGCGAGCGCTGATTGCGTCTCCGTACACTTGTCACGGCATTGGGGTGCACGAGGACATGGAAGAACTCATCTGCATGTATGCAGACCTTGACCGCCTGATTCAGGAAGCGCCGCTGACAAAATCCGAGAAGGCCGTGCTGGAAATGAAGCGCGGCGGGTACGGCTCGAAGGAGATTGCGGCAGAGAGAAAAGTATCTGTGCAGACATGTGACAAATTGTTTTCCCGCGCGGTGGAAAAACTCGCGGAGCAAGCAAAGCAGAATTGGAAGATAAAGAACAGGAGAATAGAAAATGGTTAATGTGAACGGTATCTTTGAAACGGCAAATCGAAAGCTCGAACAGTTCCTCTATGCGCACAAGATTGTTGCGTGCGGACAGCACAAGAGTGAGGACGCGATGAACGTGTGGGAGTATCAGCGCACGCCGGAGCTGGAACGTGTTGTGGCAGAATACAAGGCACTGTACGCTGTTCCCGCGCAGGAGGCATAAGATGAACGAGCCTGCGTGGATGGAGCTTGGCTATGTAAGTTCCATTGAATTTGAAACAGACGCACTGAATAAAGCCACGTTGGATATGCTGTGTGGAAAGACAACAACTGACGCGGTTTGCAAAAGGGAAGACAGCACTATCACCATGACCTGTCGTCATAAGCAGCTTGTTCTTCCGAACAGCAAGGTTGTTGTTGAGTATACGATTCCTCATCCGGAGCGCATCGACCGCTTTGGAAATGTGACGGTCGTGACATGGGACGACGGGAAGAAGACGTCGGTCAAGCTGCCGGAAGGTGCAACGCATGACGACCCGTATCAGGCATATCTGGCGGCACTCGGCAAGCGGCTCTACGGCTCGAACGCGAAGCTGCACCGCGAAGTGGATACGCACCAGAGCGCGTACCTGCAAGCACAGAAGGACGCGGAGATTGAGAAGAAGCAGCGGGAGAATCGGCAACGCGAAGAGCGCAATCACCGTCGCAAGGTTCGAGCGATGGCAAAGCAGATGCGGCTGGAAGAGGAAGCAGCATTTTACAACAAAATAAAGAAGGACGAAGAAAAATTCCGCAAGATGATTGAAGAGAAAGCAAAGGGTGAACCTGTTTGCAATAAGTGCTGTAAAGGGGAATAAATATGAGCGTTTGGCTGGAAGTTGGACATGGGTATAAGGTGTTTGGGGAAGAACCGGAGTCTTATGTCGATTCCCGCTTCCTTGCCCAAATGCAGAAGGTTTGTGGATGCCCGGAAGTGAAAGTGATTGCACTTCCGGACGAAATCCCCGGTTGCCTAAAGGTAGGGCTTGTGTTCGGTGAGAAAACAGCGGATGCACAGCGGGCGATTGACCTGTGGAGTTCGTGCGGCTCAGACGTCAGCTATGCGTATATGCGCCCTGACGCGCAGGCTGTACACTTTTGCGAACGGGTGAAGAGTATGATGCAGACGTGTGACTGGGTATATGTGCTTGTACCGGAAACATATCTGCTGCGGGATTTTGAAGGGTAATCATTATTGGGAACAGGTGGTGAGATGATGGCGGTACGCTGTAAAATACGACAGCCGAACGGGAAAACGTTCTACGCGCTATCACCAAGTATTCGAGGAAAGGACAACTACGATGCAGTAATTCAGCGTCGGTAGAAGGTCGCGGAAAGTCTTATTGCCAAATGGAAAGACCAGTGCGAAGATAACTGGATTAGCGATAAGGACAGCAAGACATCAGGAGAATCGCGTGTCAAGTATTTCTTGTCAGGCGTCGCCTACTATCTGCTGTTTGGTTTGTGCGATGGCATGGAGTCTTATTACAAGCGCAGGCAGATACCACAGCGAGAACTACCGTTTTCGGCGGTAACAGAAGCGGTGGTTGCAAAAGGAAAGAAATGCTTTTGCGAGAAACAGCCCTATGCGAAAGCACGGAAGCTGTCTCCCGCCGAAAAGTATCAAGAGCTGATAGACGAAGGCCATGTGAAGAAAACAACGCGTGCGGTCGTGAACACAGAGAATGTGTTTGTCTACGATGGAGTGCAGTGTCGGATTTCGTCAGAGCTTTGCCCACAGTACAGCCCGACGGAGACAAAAGAAGGGCTGATGTACGGGATGGATTACATCAACTGCATCCTGATGGATGATAACGAGATTGCCTTTTACGACGCAAACATGGACTATATTCCCGACGAAGCAATTGAAACGATTGTGCCAACATGAGATTTGCGAATGTGGCCGAGTCTGGTTTATGGCGGCGCACCTGAAATGCGCTGACGGGCAACCGTCCATAGGTTCAAATCCTATCGTTCGCGTTGTCGCCTACGACGGCGGAAAATAAATAGTCGGCTATGATTGCTGGCGCAGCTTCACAGGAAACTGGGGAGACATCAAGTGCAGCCAGCATGAAGCAGAGTGCGCAACGCTCTGACGGGTGAACGAGGTAAGCGCATACCGATGACTTCCCCGCGTTTTTAAGACAGAGGAAATATCAATGGATTTCGGCAAAGCGAAAAAGAAAATGTGGTATGTCTGGGTGGACGATGAACGCCCTGTCCCGGAGATGGACAGAGATAAGTACGCGGTAATTATCTGTCGTACTTACGCGGCGGCGATTGACGCAATTCGCCTTCTTGCGGAAACGAACGAAGCATTTATCATCGACCTTGACCATGATCTTGGGGAAAAGAAAACGGGGTACGACATCGCGAAGTACATTGTGGAGCATGACGTGCGCAAGGTGAATGTGTTTGTCCACACAATGAACCCGGTGGGGAGGCACAATATTGTGCAGTTAATGGAGCATTACGGATATACATCCTGATAAACAGGGAGAAGGAGAAGCAAATGACAAGAGCACATATCAGACTGGAGACAACACCACAGGTGGCGGTATTCACGGCACAGATTGGGAATCTGCCGGGAGATGAAGCGTATGTGGTGGAAAATGCAACAGGGAACTTCCGGGTAGACGCAAAGTCCCTGCTTGGAATGATGTATGCGGCATCGACCTTCAGCAATGAAATGTATCTGGTGAACGAAACGAACGACGGGAACTTCCCTGTGTTTGTAGATTCCTATCGGGCACTTTGAAAAGAACGGGACTTGGCATGACGTTCCCCTGTCGTGTGGTAATGTTTGCAAGTCATGGCGGAGTGGGAGCCGCCGCAGGGGTCTGCTCGACAAAAGTCTTTATGGAGGGCCAAAAACAAGTCATCCATGTGCCTTCCTCCTCAACATTTCGACAGTTCCGCCAACAGCTTGATTCGCTTCCAGTTGACAACAAAGCTGGTGTGACGCCAACTGAGCAGACCCAATTGTGGAAGTCAAGCGTGTCCACCCTCTGGGCACACCGTAACAGCCGGATAAAGATTTCTTTTAAGGAGGAACAGCACGATGATTGTTCCGGGGTTGGATTCGTTTGAAGACTTGTTGTCGGGCATGAAGGACATGTATGAGAAACTAAACAAAGAGTGCGAAGCGCTGCGCGAAACGCTGAATGCTTACAACGAAGAGGATGAAATTCGCAAACGTGACGAGCGGATTCAAGAGTTGGGAAAACGTGCGCTGGAAGTCTTCTCAGAAAAAGAGTACAAAGAGGACAAAGAGTTTCGGGAGGCGCACTGGATTTCTTGTAAGAATGGCAACGACTTTATTTATCGGATTTCTGGGACAGGATTGGGTGATTGCATCACCGTGACTTGTCCCTATTGCAGGAAGAGCAAAGACATTACAGATATAAGCAGTTGGTAAGGCACACGGCGGCGGTGTGATTATCGGTGAGATAAAGATGTGTATTTTCAAAACCGAGCCGCCGCATCAACATTGCGGAGTGTATGGTAAAGGAAGCCGGGTTGACTCATACTCAACAGATGCAGGTTCAAGTCCTGCCTCCACACAAGTATTTGGCTGGTTTCGGGTCAATAAGATAAGCGCAGTGATGCGTATAAAGCATATTGGGGAGAAGCTGATTGTCTCTCTGTGTGCGGCTGCTTTCGGGCAGCTTGACGGAAAACCAATATCGGATATATTCTGCCTTCTTCGCGGAGCCGATCGGTGAGCGAATGGCGGGACAGGCATTTGGAAGTGAGTGCTATATCGCAGAAATGCGTGATGTCCGAGTTGATACATGGTGTGAGTGTCGCAAGCGCAAGCGCTGTGTTTATCTCAAAGAGAGCATCGAACTGCGAAAGCATGGTGCGCTTTGAGAAGAGGGGTGATAGCAAACCTCGCAGGACGGCGGTGACTGGGACGTATCCAAAAGATACGCATGGTCAGACGCATACCCTGTCGTTCAGAAAAATCAGCATCAAAGAGAGCATACTTTTGATATTTAAGAAAAAAAGCAAAAGTGTGTGCGACCATAAGGAAACAAGCGACTTATTGTCCTGAATAAGATGGACACACATGAAGCTCGCAAGGCGACATGTGAGAAAGTACAAGTATGTGCAACCGTAAGAGTCCGCAAGCTCTGCATCCCGCAAGGAGCGATGTGCTGAAAGGAAATCTATAACGCCTTATGGTAAGAGTTTGCTGGCTTTCGCAAAACCAGTGTCGCTGCCGCTTACAGCTTAATCGGCTGTGTGCCCACCAGCTTCCAACGGCTGGAGATAGCGGTGCGCAGGGTCAAGGACTCAGCCCTGCACGAAATGTTTGTCGCATTGGGTTCGCGCTAAACTTCCGCCGACCTTGCAGAAAAGCAAGGGTATGCGGTTTGTGCTGCGACTGATAAATGGCAAAGCAAGCGCGAGTTATGCGGGATTGGTGTAAATGGCAGCACAAGTGACTTCCAATCATTTAGTGCCGGTTCAACTCCGGTATCTCGCTCCACATCGCTTATAAGCTGCGGGGTCGCTCCCCTCCGACAGCCGGACGGAATGAACGAACCGATAGAAAGTGACACGACGGAAAGCCACGCCGCGAAGTCCTATGGGTGAGAGGGCGCCTTGGGCAGAGGCAACGGACATAGAAGAGCCGAAAAATCTGCCCACCATTCTTCTGGAAAGGAATATACGAATGGCAAAGGAAATCCACCGAAAGCCAACCCCCGAACCGCCGAAATGGTTTTGGTAGGCAAATGACGATTGCCGTGGCTGTAATCGCAAGCAGCACGGGTGTCGTGGATGTAAGCGCTTGAAAGAAATGCGGGCAGAAGAGCGGGAACGTCGAGCGCGTAAGGAAAAGTCACAGCTTCACAGCGAGGCGTTCCAAGAAAAAGTGTAACAACTTTGCAACAAATCTGCGCAGCGTTGTCTGCGCCTTTGTATGGGGATGGTGCAATGGCAGCATGGATGTCTCCAAAACATCGGATGGAGGTTCAAACCCTCCTCCCTATGATAGAGCAAGGACACTGATGATTCTCGCGGAACTTGCAAACGGTGTATGATAAAAAGAGACTCTTCCTCTTTGCAGAGAAAGAGCCTGCGGTCATCGGAATAACCGCATTAGCAGATCTACAATGTCAAGACATGTTGAAAGTGAGTCTACGACTTCGCCAAACTGCTTCAGACGCTATTCCAATGTTGGGCTTACCGCAATGTATCCCTTGTCGATTAGCAGCTACAAGAGCCACTTCCCAACACGGGTGGCGGTAAGCACCATTGAAAATTCATTCATGGGCTTTCCCTCCTTTTCCCGATTGTCGGATGGCTCACCCATCCGCATCTATATCATACACCTTTTTGGGAAGCGTTGCAAGTACCTTATGCAGATTCATCAGAATTTTGCTCGTTGCCCACCACATCGGGCGTGATGGGCATATACACGCTTGGCGCAATGGTTAGCGTATCCGGCTTATATCCGGACGGTTCTGGGTTCGAGTCCCAGAGCGTGTACTACATGGAGCTGTGGTGTAATGGTAACACAGAGGTTTAGCCAGCCGTTATTCCGGGTTCAACTCCCGGCGGTTCCATGCTTTTTTCTTTTTTTTTTGAAAAGACGATGTGGCGGAATGGCAGATGCGACGGACTCAAAACCCGTTGGCAGTGATGCTGTAAGAGTTCGACTCTCTTCATCGTCATAAAAATTTTAGCAACCCGAACCAACATCCACTTCAATCGCACCTATAATAGGCGGAACCCAAAACAAAAACAAAGGAGTGCTACACAATGGAAAACATGCTTCGTACCTTTACCGATGAACGCTTTGGCTCTGTCCGTACTGTCCTTCGCGACGGAGAACCGTGGTTCGTGGCGGCGGACGTGTGCCGTGCGCTGGAATTGAGCAATCCGACGGTTTCCGTTGGGCGGCTGGATGACGACGAACGGGCTAAGTTCAACTTAGGTCGTCAAGGTGAAGGAACCATCGTCAGTGAACCCGGTCTATACACCCTTGTCCTTGGCTCTCGCAAGCCGGAAGCGAAAGCCTTCAAACGTTGGATTACACACGAGGTTATTCCTGCTATCCGCAAGCATGGCGGCTACCTGACCCCGGAAGCAATTGAAGAGGCAATCACGTCTCCTGACTTCCTGATTCGATTGGCGACAACGCTCAAAGAGGAACAGGAGAAGAACAGGAAACTGGCACAGGAGAATGCACAGCTTGCAAAAAGAATAGAGGAAATGACGCCTGATGTGGAGCTGGCACAAGCGGCACTGCAATCAGGGGAGGCCGACGCAATTGGGAATGTCGCTGATATGTACGGAACAACGGCGCAGACGCTTAACAAGATCCTGTGGTATAGCGGGATTCAAAAGAAGGGGCAGAATGGCAAAGCACGGTGGGAACTCACTGCAAAGTATGCTGAAAAAGGTTATACGGATACATATGCCGTGTCTGTTTCACCGTGGAAAAGAGCATGGCAGATGAACTGGACGTTCCGTGGAATTCAGTTCATTTATACATTCTTCAAAGAAAATTTCGGTCTGTACCCGATGAAATACTGGCACTTCGACGGGACTGATGTGAAGCCGAGCGCCGTCTTGAAAGAACTCAAAAAGAATTGGAAACCTGAAAACGAAGAAGGAGTGGCTGCGGTATGACAACGTATGAAAAGATTAAGAACTGTGGGACTGCCCGGTGGGTATGTCCCGTGTGCGGTGGTCATCGTGACGCGAAGGGCAAAATGTGCGAGAACTGTCGGAAGAAATTCCGGGAAGAGAACATCGGACAGCCGGGATGCCGGAAGGTGAAACGCCCATCCCGTGAAACGCTGAAGAAGCTCATCCGCACAGAATCGTTTGTGGGGATTGGCAGAATGTACGGTGTATCGGATAACGCTATCCGGAAGTGGTGCAAGGCAGAAGGGCTTCCTGTTGGCAACCGTGAAATCGGTGGTTATTCTCAGCGCGAATGGGATGCGCTATAAGAAATGCGGACGACGCACATGATGGTCGTGGCGGCTCGGAAAGACGAGCAATCTCATGCTGGGTAATGTGGCGGCAAGTACGTCAGCGTGATACGCAGACAGGAAGCCAACGCAAGTTCGACTCTTGCTCCCGGCACTTGCCTGCTGCCGTGGCTCAATCGGCAGAGCAGTCGTCTCGTAATCGGCAGGTTGGCGGCTCAAGTCCGCCCGGCAGCATATTATAGTTCTGTTTCTGCATGGAGCAGAATTATGCCATCATAGCGCAACAGGTAGCGCAACTGATTTGTAATCAGCAGGTTGTGGGTTCAAGTCCCACTGATGGCTTGTTATAATTCTGTTTCTGTGTGAAACAGAATTATGTCTTCGTAGCTCAAGTGGCAGAGCGGCTGATTTGTAATCAGCAGGTTGTGTGTTCGAGCCCCATCGGAGGCTGCACCGCAAGGAAGAGGGCAGAAAGCGGTATAAAAGTTTTATCACCAAACCTCGAAGTCCAAAGAGGTGAAAGTCCTAAAGCGTTCTTCGAGTGAGTCCAGACGCCCTGATGGTAGGACTGCGGATGAACATAACGCCTTTTGTGCGGGAGTAAAAGCCATCTGAAAATCCGCTGGCACAGAGCCTTGACTGTAAAAAGATGGGTGCAGGAACGGGGAAGCTGTTCAACGTATTCGCACGGTGCTAATACCGATGCAAAGGATTAGAGCAACACCTCCCGCAATTGAAAGTTAGTATGAAGGGTCTAACGTGCGAATGCTATTTGGGGGAAGCGGACAAGGCTTTTGCAGATGAGCCGATTCTGATTTGGGAGACACGCGCAAGTCGATAAGACCAATAAAGAATTCGCAACAAGCTGGTGGGATGCGAGTGGCTTCTCTCATTTAAGTAGTGTCAAAATGAGGTAAAAGAAATGAAGTATGCAATTCATTATGGTAATAATTCCTATGTAGTTCGGCAGACTGCCGCCGAGGTTTACTTCCATACGACCAATCTTGCTGGAAAAGAGCCTTTTACTATCGTCGGTATTCGGGATGATGCACCTGACGTGATTACTGGCGATTTTCTTGCTTTTATTCTCGATTGGTTTGAACCCCGTGTAGTTGCCATTCACGAGTATTCTACGACAGAAGAATATGCAGATTTTATCGCTTTTGGTGATGAACATCCGGCATTTAAGTTTGCAGTTCACGCATATGACGTTTACTGCTACGGCAAAGCACCCGGTTCTTATCGAGATTTTATAGTAGAGACCGAAGATGAAGAGTATGCTAAGGCGCGTGGTTTTGAAGCCGCACGAGATGTCCTTGAAAATTTCAATAATGTGGCGGATGGATTGTGGGATGAAGCGCGTGCGCGAACTGATACTATGGAGCAGGCTAATAGTTTGTACGCGGCGATGGTTGCACGAGATTCGCGAGTGGTAGTTCGCAAGATTTCTCCTACTGCGCCTGATACCATAGAAGGTTCTTTCTTTGACTTCTGCACCAAATGGGAGGTTCGGTAAGTGGATTGGCTTGTCGTGTGTTGGATTCTTATCTTGATTCTTGATTTTAAGACTTTTTTCGATGACATGAAACAGCCTAAAGACGCTCCGTGCTCTTATGCGCAGATAGCCATCAGAAATTGCAAGATTTGCCTTGATAATATTATGATTATTTTTCTCTTGCTTACAGAGTAAAAATGACATAGTATACAGAAAAGTCTTAGTGACCCAATTGGTTTCTCTCATTTATCGGGGTGTAGCACAGATGGAAGCGCAACGGACTTTTAATCCGTGGGTCGTGAGTTCGAGTCTCACCGCCCCGATATGTGTCGGCGTAGCAGAATTGGCATATGCGGCGGACTCTAAATCCGCGCTCTTGCGGGTTCGACTCCCGCAGCCGACACTTTTTTTATAATGACAAGTACAATGGAGGCGTTATGAGAAAAGGCTTTGATGCACTCAGCACAGAAGAAAAGATTCGACTTGTACAGGAGATACGTCAGAAAAAGATCGGGTTGCTGGACAAGGATTGGATAACGCTGTGCGAAGAGTACGAACTTGATATGAGTGCGGAAACACTACGGAAAGCTGGCGTTGGTGTACAGATGGCGGAAGAGGCGGGTATGCTGTCCTCTTCTTCTTATCAGGAAGCGATTGCAGGGAAATATGATGCAGACAAAATAGAGCGCCAGAAAATACGAGACGTCGGGAACAAACTGAATGCGCTGACGAGAAGCGAAGCAAGAAGCCAACTTCTGCGTGAAACCGTGTATGCCGCAATTAGGCAGGTCGCCAAAGAAAACCCGATAAAAATTCCTTCCTGCAATATACCGATGCTTCGCACTGAAAAGCACAAGGAACTTGTGGTCTGCCTTGGTGATTTCCACTACGGCGCGGACATCAATATACAGGGCTTGCATGGGGAGACCATGAACCTCTACAACTCGGAAGAGTTTGAAACAAGGATGAACTTACTGAAGGATGAGATTATTCAGATTGCAGAACGAGAACACGTTTCGCTTATGAATCTGTTTCTTGTCGGCGACTTGATAGATGGGATGCTTCGGCAGAGCCAATTGATGCGGTTGGAATTTGGATTGGTAGAATCTGTCGTTCGCTTGTCGGAGTTCCTCGCGCAGTGGATAAATGAATTATCGAATTATGGATGCGTGAAAGTTGTCGGATGTACTGGTAATCATTCGGAAATTCGACCGCTTGGCTCAAAGGCGCGGGAGTTCATGGATGAGAATTTGGAAAAGATAATCTTTTGGTATCTCCATGACCGATTGGAAAATAATCAGCGAGTTGAAGTAGACGCCAAATGCGACAAAATGAAACTGGCGAAGGTCTGCGGCTATTCGTTTGTTCTGCTTCATGGGGATGCGGCGAAGTCGATTCAGGATATAGCAAGGTCTTCCATCAATGTGTATGGTGAGCCTATTGACTTCTTTGTGTGCGGTCACTTGCACAGCGAACAAGAGATTCCAACTGGCGTTACGCCAGACGGCAACTCGGTGATTATTCGCACTCCGTCTTTGTGTGGACTGGACAAGTACGCGTTGAGCAAAGGCTACGGCGGACGAGCGGGTGCGACGGCGATCTTGATGGAAGATGGATATGGGCGCAGGTGTATGTATCCGATTCGCCTACAATGAGGACAAGAGGTAAGTGTTCATGCTTACCTCTTTTTCATATTTTTTTAGTTTTTGTCTTAAAAACAGCACCTTCATTTTATATTTATATATGTAGAGGGAGTGAGCAAAAGATGGTGAAAGCAACGGCAAACTTCAAGCTGTGTGTCAAGTGTAACCGCTCTTTACCGCTAAGCGAGTTCTACTCAAACCGCAAATGGGCAGCACAGGCGAATCATGATGCGTGGTGTCGCGACTGCTGCAACCGTTACTGCACGGATGTGGAATCCTTGAAGCAGTATTGCTATGAGAACAATCGAAAGTGGGAAGACCGATTCTGGGAATCAGCTTATAAAAAAGCGCAGTACGCATTGAGTACCAACAAGACATACATCAGTACAAAGACGAAAGCAGAGACGAAAAAGTCTATTATAGACGCTGCTACATGTCGGCAATTTTTTTCCATGATGAATGTTAAGGGTATTTACGAGTACACGGAAAACATGAACAACAAAAACGTGTTTGTCAAACGGGAAGATGAAGAACAATTGCAGAAGGCGAAATATGACCCAGTTTGGCGAGGCACGTTCACACCGAACGAAATTGCGGCATAGAACGCCACATACGCGGAATATGAAAAGGACTTCGACCTGAGCAACGTTTCTATGCGGGACTATGCACGCAAGGTTGCAAAGGCATCACTGAATGCGGACATTGCCGAAAACAAAATGCGGCATGGGGAAATATCAGTCAGCGAGTACAAAGAAGTGCAGAAGATTTTTGACGACCTCTCAAAATCTTCCAACTTCGCGGCGTGTGCAAGAAAAGCCGGAACTTCAACTGGCTTGTCTTCACTGGGCGAAATTATTTACGCACTGGAAATCAACCATGAACTGGATATAAATCCGTTTGAGTTCCCGCCGGATGATATTGACAAGGTGTACAACGATTACGCACACCTTGCGGCGGCGGTGGGGTCACAGTTGTAATGGTTACGGAAAGTCAAATCAGCAATGTCCGAGAGGTCAAAAACATTGCGGCATGGACAAAGCTCATCTGGTACTGGCGGACACATTAGGATGAGTTCATTGTAAATTATCTTAAAGTTCCACTGAAAGATACACAGCGAGTGGAAGCAAGAGCGATTGGCAATGCAGCCACGCTTTTTCTAACGCAGTCGCGCGGCTACGGCAAAACGTGGGTCTGTGCAATCTGCGCGGTAGCGATTGCTATCCTGTATCCCAACAGTCTTATCGCAGTTGTTTCAGCCACAGCGGAACAGGCGACGTTGATCGCGAAAAAAATTGAAGACGAATTCGCGATGAATGAGAACATCCGCAGGGAATTGGATTGGGGGAGCAACAGAAACCCGGTCAATGTCAACCGAAGTAAGGGCATTATTCGGTTTGCGAACATGTCCAAAATCGAGACGTATTCATTGGGAACGTTCCTCGGTTCCCGCGCGAAATTTATTATTGTGGACGAAGCGCCGGAAGTCAAAGAGGCAACGTTGATGAAGGTTGTTAAGCCTGTCCGCAACACATCTCGTTCTCATTGTGTGGCGAATGGGATTAAGGATTACCCCTCGAAGATGGTCAGCATTACGTCTGCGTGTCTGAAATCCAACTACTTTTACAGCGCGTTTTGCGACGCGGTAAAAAAGATGGGAGCGGGCGACAAAAGCTATTTTGCTTGCGCATTGAATTACGAGTCTGCCGCACGCGTTGGAATTACAAATATTGACTTCTTCCTGCGAGAGAGGGAGACAATGCCGGACATCAACTTCCAAATGGAGTACGGTACAATCTTTGTTGGGGCGGAAAGTGGGTCAATCTTCCCGTATGAGCTGACGGAGCGGTGCAGAACATTGACGGAAGTTGAAATCGCACAGCCTGCGAAGAGTACATCACAATATGTGATTTCACTCGACCTTGCAACATCGTCAGCCAAAAATGCTGACAATGCAGTGGTATGTGTTTTGAAGCTCATTGAGCGCGAAGATGGCACATACTTGAAGAAGCTGGTGTACATGCGCTCCTTCCACGGGAAGCGGTTGGATGCGCTGGCGGTTGAAATTCGGAAACTGCTTGTGAGATTCCCGAACACAGTCAAGGTCGTATTTGACTACCGTGGGCTTGGTGATGCGTTCCCCCAGTTCATGTCGCAACCATGGACAGACCCGGAGACGAACCGTGAATATCCGCCGCTGGTGATTGATACGGAACGGTCAATCATTCGCGATGCTATCCCTCTGCTTCGTCCGTGCACGGCGAACAATCAAATCAACCAGCAGCTTGTAACGCAGACGACGGTGAACTTCGAGCGCGAGCTGATACAGATTCCGGTCAACAGCCGATATGTTTTGGGAAACACAATTGTTGACCCAACGAAAGACAACGGCGCAGACGACGACGCAGATGATAAGGGGAAGAACAAGCCGGGGCGTGTGCTGACGACACAGGAAAAATCAATCTTTGTGGAAACAGACGCTTTGCAAATCGAAATGGGCAACGTGGTATCCAAGACGACAGCGGCTGGTTCTGTCGTATATGACACGGCAAAAGCGACGCAGCACAAGGATAGATGGTCGTCCCTGTCAATGGGATTATGGTACATCGCCGAACTGGAAGAAAAGCGGAAGAGCAGGATTGCAAGACGCAGCAGCACGGCATGTATCGGCGTTATATCAAGATTTTAAGAGGTGAAAGGAAATGGGTTTGTTTGGATAGCAATGGCAATTCCCGTTAAAGCGGCAAGCAAAGCCATTGCCTGAAATACAGAAACAGACAGAGGAAGAGAAAGAAATAGCGATTGCTCCGGCAGAAAACGCCATCACAAACTTTACCGAACGAAAGATAACATTCGGCGGCAATTTGGGCGCTTATAATTATCAGAGCATCCTGCAAAACAAGCAGGTACATATCGGGCAACTGTACGCGCTATCTGATTATTACTGCGACGCAGACCCTATATATCGTGGTATCATCAAAGAAGTATATACACCATTTAGTATCTGCGATGATTTCAGGCTGGTTGGCGCGGATGAGCGAGTGAAGAAAAAGTTTCTGGCGTATTACGAACGCATCGGATTCCAAAACTTTATGGAAGATGTATTTCTGGAATTTTACAAGTATGCGAACGTAGTGATGTACCTGATGCCGGATGACAGGCTGGTCGTCCTGCCGATACATCTTTGCCGGATTTCCAACATCACGGTCAACGGTGAACCTGTTGTAGAGTTTAACTGCGAGGCAGTTCGCAACGACTTCTTGGCAAGAATGAAGCTCTCTATCAAGGACTTCATTGACGATGAAGATGTAGCTGTGCGGCTACACGGGTATCCTCCGGAAGTTGCGGAAGGTGTTATGCAGGCAAGCCTTCCGTGGGTGCAGCTCAATCCGGACAATACATTCGTAATGCAGGACATCAAGGAAGGATGGCTTCGCTATTCCATCCCCATGATTGCAGCTTGCTTAAAGGCACTGGAGAAGAAAGAACGAATTTCCAATTATGAAGATTCGTTAATTGACTTGGCTGCGCGTTCTTTCGTGCATGTGCGCTACGGAGATAACACGCAGGAAGTGCTTCCCGACCGTGGTGCGTTAGGGCAGGTCGCAAGCCTATTCTCATCGGCGATGAAAGGCTCGGCACTGGCTGTGACAAACAACTGGTGCAAAGCCGAGGTGATACAACCAAAGACGGACGACGTGTTTGAATATGACAAATACAAAGGTGTCAATTCAGACATTTTATCCGCTGGCGGAATCTCCGGTATTATTGTTTCTGGACACGCAGAGGACGGTTCGACATTCGCGTCGGCACAGGTTTCCATGCAGACAGCAGCGCTGCGTATCAAGAAAGCAAAAAATACTTTCTGCAACATCATGAACAAAATCAATCGCAGGGTGAATGTGCGCATGGGCAACACGGTGGCACACAGTGCGGAGGAGAAAATCCCGCGCTTCACGTTCCCGCCTACGGACTTGTCTGGTTCAAAAGCGTTTCAGGAAACATGCCTGAAACTCTGGAACGAAGGCGTGCTGTCGCACGAGACGCTGATGCAGGCCTACGGTCTGGACATGAAGCAGGAAGCGGAACGCAAGAAGAAAGAAGAAATATCTGGAATTCACCAGATTCTCGCACCGTCCGACAAGGACGACTGCAAGACGCAAAAACCGGAAACAAAAGGAGACGTTGGCCGTCCGGAATTGGACGATACGGAACGTCATTCTGATCCGTCAAAGGCACTGACGGGGAAACAGCCAAAGCCCTCAAATGAAAAAGGGTCTTTGCCAATTTGAAATCGAACGAGTTGGATTCGCGAAAGCGAACCGACATCGTTTGGTGATAAAACTTTGAAGTGAGTGCGACCTCCTACGCACAGGCGGAGAAGTAGAAACGAGGTAGGCGTATGGCAAACAGCAAGCTGATGATACTGGCTTCCGATGTTGCCATGCCACAGCAGGAACACAGTGACATCTTTCTACTGATAGAGATGCGCATCCTTTCGACTCGCCCCAACGGAAACAACGAGGGTGTGACGGAAGCATTTATCGACGAGATTGTAACTCACCCGGATAAATACGCGTGTCTCCCCTTGTATGCGGATGTTACGAACTTGCTGCGGGGAGCGTACCAGCACCTTGGCCACATGTATGACTGCGACACCAATTCCTTTGGGACGAAGCAAATCGGCAGCATCACGAACCTTCACAGGGTGAATGATGAGTACGGCGTATCGCTGATTGGGCAGGCGAGAATCCCGAAGCGGGAAGAAGATGTGTGCAACGCACTGATGGAATTGTATAGCAGGGGGATACTGAAATTCTCTTTCGAGATTCAGTACGCAAGCGACGCAGCAGTAGAGGAAAATGGCGTCCTTTATGTAGACGCGAATGAAATGAATGCTCTAACAGGTGTTGCGGTTGTTTCTATCCCGGCTTACGATGAGTCGGTCGCGCTAAAACTTGTGGCACAGCAGCATGGTACGCCCCATGAAGGAAAAGCATCGGAAGCAAAAAATGAAGGAGTTGAAAATGGTATGACATTGGAAGAGGCAATGGCTTCTCTTTCCGCGAAGGATGAACAGATCGCGGCGTTGACAGCTCGCGCGGAGAAAGCGGAGAAGGAGCTGGATGAAGAGAAGGCGGCGAAGGAAGCCCAAAATGACGCTCACGGAAAAGACGTGGATGCGCTGGAAACAGAACTCGCCCAGAAAGATAGTGCCTGCGCGGAACTGAATGCGAAGATCGAAGCATTCAAGGCGGTTGAAAAAGAGAACGAATCTCTCCGCGCGGAACTTACGCAGTTGAAGCACGAAAAGGCTGAAGCCGAAACGAAGCAGAAGCAGGAAAAGGCGAAGAACTTTGCGGAACTTCAGGGGCTTGACCTGAAGGATGAAACGGTTGCAAAAGCGGTTGATGCGGCAGATTATCAGATGCTTGCAGAACTGTGTGTTGCGAAGCGGGAACCGCAGAGCCCGAAATTTTCTATCGCAAGTTTGGCTGGCGACGGTTTTGAAATGCTTAGCGAGTATGGCGACCTTGTGTAAAAACAGAATGGAGGAATGAAAACATGGCAGGATACATGACGCGGTTTAATGGACGTGTGTACGATTTTGAACACGTCTCCAAAGAAGAAACACTCCCGAATGGTGTGTTTGTTGAAATTGACACGGATGGTGGCGTAAAGCTGACCGCAGCAGCGAAGGACACAAAGATGAAAGTTGTGGAGAAGACAACTTTGTGGGGAACTCCCGCTGTGGTTCTGGACGTTGACTCGGTTGGAGAAGACGCTGTTTACTTTGTTGAAAACGAGTGGGAAGTCTATGAAGACGCGGGCGAGTACAACACAGCGAAATACGCGGTGAAGAAGGGACATTACGTCCGCATGAAGCGCCCGCTGGTCGGCGAACGTCTGATTATGACAGTGGATTCTACATAGTATGAAGGTCTGGCTGTTGGAGATGCTGTGACCCCTGCGGCAAATGGCACGATTGCCAAGGCTGCCTAATGAAGAGCAAGAGGTGAGTAATAATGGAATAGGTTAATATCAAAAAGGATTCTCCTATTGTGAAGGTTCTTGTCGCACAGGCTCGCGGCGAGAAGGTGGACTCTGACGTTTCCTCCCGCTGCGCAAAGTAGATTGCGGAGCTGGCGAAGGATATGAATCCGCACAACCGTTACCAGATTGCACAGTTGATTGGCTTTGCGGTGAATGAAATCGTTCGTCCGAAGACAAACTGGCTGGAACAGGTTGCTGACGTGAAGAACGTCGGTTACGGAGAAAAGGCGCAGTTTAAGACACGCCTTGAAGGTGTGCGCGCGTATATCGGCGCGAAGGGCGGCACTCCTGCACGCAGCAAGGTTGCGAACAAGACCGTGACGCTGGACACTGTTGCGGTGTCTGCACGTCCGTCTGTCAACCGCGTGGAACTCCAGAACGGTCAGGTGGATATGGGTGCACTGATTAACGACGCAGCGTACCAGATGGAACTGGCGATATACCAGTACATTCAGTCCACGCTGAATGCAGCGCTTGCGGCTGCTCCGTTTGTTTCCCCGTACTACGGAATGGGTTCCGGTATTGTGAAGGCGACGCTCGACCCGATGATTCGCCACTGGGTGCGTATGTCCGGTGGTGCTGCCCCGACGCTGATTGGTGATGTGGATATGACGCAGCAGCTTGCCGAACTGACGGGTTTCACTGCTTCGACCACTTCTAAGCAGTATGCGGACTCCATTATGGAGGAATACAACAACACGGGTATGATTGGCGCGTATATTGGCTGCAAAGTGGTCAATCTGGTCAACCCGCTGATTGACGGCACAGACGCTCCCGTGTTTGATACCAACAAGCTGTTTATTCTTCCGGGCGGCATCAGCGCGGAAATGCGTCCGCTGAAGGTTGTCTTTGAAGGTGACGTGTCTACCTGCGAAAATCAGGATATTGACGACGGCTCTTATGATGTCCGCCTCGACCGTTATGTCGGCGCTGGTATTGTGGTGGGCGACCGTCCGTATATGGGCGTTTATCAGGCAACCTAATCAATACTTTGGGGAGATGGAAGGGAGAAATCCTTTCCTTCTCCCCGATTGAAGAATTTTAAGGGAAGAGGGAAACAGAATGGCAGACAAGAATCTTCGGTTGACGAACGTACAGCAATTTGATATTGGTGTGAAAACGCCGGACAAACCGATGGGTGCAAATATCCAGCGCGGTTCATTTCTTCCGGTATCAGAAGATGATGTGAACTACATTGCAAGCGTGAGCAATTTGATTCAGCGCGGGTTGCTGATAGTAGAGAATACTGCTGGTGCGGAAAAAGATATTGCAAAATAGGTTGTAGCTTCTTTGGGCATCGACGAGAAAGAAAACCCAAACTTTGCGACGGACGAGGAAATCCGCAAGTGTTTGTCCGCGTCTCAGAAGAAGATGGCAGATTGGCTGGACAGCATTGAAGAACCTGTGCTGCTCGACCGCATCTACACCATCGCAATGGGAATGGAAAATCTCAATATTAACAAACTGAAATTGCTGAAAAATAAAATGCCGAACCGAGAATTTATCGGCGACTGAGGTGACTGCCGATGACGGACATTATGAAACTGGCAGCAGCACTCTTTACACGCATTGAATGGCAGAGCGTGAATGACCCGGTGACGATTGAAGACATGACAGGCTATATTGTGGAAGCAATTAAAACACTGTATGTGATGACCGGGCGGGCGATGCTGTTCTCTGATGATTTGATTATAAAGACAGAGGAGGCATATGTCTTCAAGGAGACGCTTCCTTTGGACGAGCAGGAATATGTTCTGGTAACGGCACAGGTTGATTTTCTGCGCAAAGTACAGACCAGCGTAGACAATCTGACAAGCTACACGACGGATGCTTAGAGTGTGTCGCATGGTGACAAGCCTTACGCGAACTTGAAAAATACTATCGCGGAGCTTGAATCGAAACGCCGTACTATTTGGTACAAGATGACACGATACCATCTTTTGTAACAGGGAGATGGGAATGATGAAGAATTAGAAAGTGGAAGTCGTATATCGCGACCGTGAGCTGAATCCAACAGCGGAAAGAACGTATGCCCTGCGCGACTATACAGATGCGTTTCGGATGGATTTGCTGAAAATTCTCTCTGATGTAGAAGACCTTGTGTATATTGCGAACAACGGGCGGAGCAAGGGAGAGTGGAACGACGCGGTATGGCTTGCGTACCAAAAAATCCGGCACAAGATACTGGACAAGGCAGGCGCGATAGCCCGCTTGCCAGATGACATATGGGATGGTGATGATGATGGCGACACCGAAATGGATTACAAGCGACAAGTAGACAGAGATGAAGAACGCGTTTAACCCGATTCCGGCGACGAGCAAGAGAAGCGGACGCGACTTTCGACCACCGCCCACGTTGGAAGATGATTTCCGGCGGCTGCTGAATCACGACATTCCGCACACGAACTACACGTTCGAGTTGATTCATGACTGGTATGATTCTTTGCAGGATGGGTATGAACCGATATTCGTCCGTGCGCAGCAAACGCCTATTGAATGGAAGTCAAAGATTGGAAACTCAGATATGAGTACAAACTTCAAGACGACCTACGACGAGTAGATTCATAAAGGCGATATTGCAGTGCGGGAAGATGGAACGATTTACCTGATGACGTGGAATGTCACACGACATCCGAACAATCAGGCGACGCAGATTTTGGAGTGCAACGACTTCCTGACGTTTGTGCGAGAACATAAACCGAAAACGGATAAGTTCGGGTTTGTGATAGAGGAAGACGCGAATGTGGAACTGGACGAGAACGGCATGGAGATTATTGTAAAAGACATGCCGTGCTCACACAGCGAATATGCAGGGCGTCCAGATTACGCAACTGCACAGAACGGAGCTGGTATCGTCCCTGACCATTTAATTACATGTGTCACACAGTGGAACGACGTGACGCGGAAAATTAAGATTGGCGACCAGTGCAAAATAGGGGACTATATGTATCGTGTTGTCAGCGCTTATACGGCGGAGGTTAGCATGGACAAAACATACGGCGTGTACTCTATGCACATGCGGCGTGTTGCGGGTGGTGGAACTGCTGATGGTTAAGTCAGTGCAGTTTAACGCGCAGAAGTTTCAGGAAGCCTACACGGGGGCGATTGCCGCCGTAATGAAGAGGATGGTCTTGCCTCTATTTATCAATCTATTACAGATAGAATACAAAATGGCATCCCCGACGAAAAAGAAATGGGGCGAGGACGTCGCAAGTAAAATTGTAAAAGGGCGCATTGATATAAATGGTTTGACAGTAACCGGCTATGTGAAGTAGAGGTCAAACGTCGGGAATTATACATACGTCCGAGCAATGGTGCTGGATGGCGGCAATAATCATAATGGCCCATAGTATACTGAACCCGGTCGTGTATCATGGAATGTAGCCCTGACAAAACAGCACAAGCAGAATCACACGCTTAGAGGCCGGGCGGTGGTTTGGGTTCACAACACGAATTATCCAAATGCCAAGAAGGTCATTAAAGATAAGAAGACAGGAAAAGAGAGAACCGTGACAATCTCAGAATTCTACCCTCTTTATAAGAGAACTAATCTTCCGGCTGATTTTAACCGGGACGGACAGCATGTGATAGAAAATGCGCAAACCCGGCTTATGAAAGACCACAGCACAGATATTAAAAACGAACTGAAAGCAGAGCTGCAAAAGCGGCTTGGAAATGTGATAACAATCAAGTGAGGTGAATGTTGTGCGAGTTGAAAAGACGAAGACGTGGAAGGACAATTGGAACGACATTCTCCGCTACAAAATTTTTCAAGACGAAGCATTGAAACAATTGATGCTGATTCCGGATGGAACGGGAATTTTACATTTCGTGGATAAATATTTCCTTGAAAATGTTACGGGTGATGAAATCCTGACAGATGAAAAAGTCCGTGTCGTCTACTATGACAGCGATGGTGGGGACAGTGACAACAAAGACGTCAAGCTCCGATACAAAGAGTTTGACATTTTTGTCCGCGAGGATGTGCTGCACAATGCTGACCCGAAGGATATGCTTCGCAACCGTTACGATATGATAGCCGAACGGCTTCGTTTCCTTCTGACGGGAGAAACCTACCTATATGGGATGCGCTTTAGTTACAAGAACGCATACAACTTGTGGACAAAGACAATCGGGTACAGACGGTGTCACGTCGTTTTTACCTATTATATTACGGTGTAACGAGGGCGTTGCTGTGTAGGAGGCGGCAATGACCTTGGAACATACAAAACAAAATGGAGGAATGAACATGGCGACTTTTTTGAAAAATTAGGAAGGTTATATAATTGATAACCCGAATGTGGACTTTGAGCGCTGTGATGGCAAGGTATTTTCCTACGACGAAGTGAACACGGCTTCTATCAACTATACACAGGAAAACGTTTCCATTACTGGCGGACAGAGCAGCTCGCCGCTGGCAATCATTGACACGACAAAGGGAATTGAGGTGACGTTTGAGTCGTCTCAGTTCTCGATGGATATGTTCGCGATGGCGAATGCGGAGAACATCAAGGACAGTGATGCGAATTACGACGTGTTGGAGACGAAGCGGTTTGACGTGAAGGATAACGGCGGCAAGCTCCAGATTGAGATTCCGTATAAGATTACGGACAAGTCCGTTAAGATTCGCGGCTTGGAACTGATGGAGGGCGCTACAACCCCGACAACCGGAAAGTTCACACTGAAGGTTGAAGAGGCGAAGGCTACGATTGAACTGGCAAGTGACGATGTGACTGCTGGCGACAGCATTCGCGTGTCCTATCGCAGAGTTGTGAATCAGGGTTCACACACACTGAGTGTGTCTACTACTTCAACGACAGCAAAGGGCGCGGTGACATGGCATCTGCCTGTGTATTCCAGCGGTACGGACTGCACGGAATCCGCAATCAAGGGCATGGTGCACATTGTCATCTACCGTTGCCGCGTGACCGCACTGCCGGGATTCAGTACCAGCTACAAGTCAGCGTCTACCAACAGCGTGACATTCACGGCTATCGACCCCAAACGCGCCGATGGCAAGTTCTGGGATATGACATTCGAGCCGATGGGTTAATAACAAAAAGGGAGGGATTTGATTTTTATTCATCCCTCCCTTTTGTCTTTATTGAAGGAGAAAGGTGAAAAGATATGGCAGTAAGAAAGAAAGTAATTCCCGATACAGAGCAGGGACAGAAGGAAATACCGGAAGCGACGGCACTTGACAAGCCGAAACCGACGGGCGAAATAAAGAAGAAAGAAAAGCCAAACGCCGGGAATCCGGAGAACACGGTAAAAATCGGCGGGCAATAGATAGAGATCAAACCGACGAAACTTGTATATCAGCGAAACAGAACGGCGATCTTTTATCGGATACTGGATTCGTACCCGTTGCCGGATATTCTGGCGATGGAAGCAGGGCAATTCGGAGACGACCGCGATGGAGATAAAGCGGTAATGGACTGGCTGATTGCTGTGACGGATAACCCGGAACTGATAGAAGAACATTATGACGAAATTGATACTGGCGTGGTGGAGCAGATGCTTACGATTTTTAAGCGCATCAATCATATCACGGAGAAAGAAGATAAATTAAAAAACATGACAGTGGCAAGGAAGGGGGTGGAATAAGCCTCGACCGAGCCGTTGCAATTATGGCTGCGCATCTGGGCATTGTGGACGAAGAAGAAATTAACCAAATGAGCTACATCTTTTTTGAAGATGTGCTTCGGGAACTGGGGTATCGACTGAATTATGAGGCGGTTGTGAATTATGCGGGAAACAGCTTTTGCGAAAAGAGCTGGAAGATGATACAGGATAGCAACCCATTTAATGTAGATGTGGAGAAGGAAACCCGCGCGGGAGAAAGTGCGCTGGCAAATTTCTTCGCGAACGCGGAAATTAAGATTAAGAAAAAGGAGTAAAGGATAATGGCAGAACGGCTTATGGTTACGGCGGACATGATTAAGTTTGATGAGGCGAAAACGGTTACAGGCAAGGACGGCAAGTCGATTGAAGTGAAGACGGAGATTCCGTATGAAGAGAAGGAACAGATGGCGAAGGAATATGTCGCCTATACGACGGTACTGGACGAAGAAAACTATGCCGTCTACGAAAGCTACCAGACAGAGCTGATTGAGCTTTTGCTGACTTGCAAGTATTACACCAACATTGACACAGAGGAAATGCAGGACGAACGAAGCTGGAAAATGCTGTATGATTACTTGGCGGCAAATAAAATGCTGGAAGAACTGCGTTGTATCGTGCAGGAGGATTTCTACCGTGTGATTGGGATTGGCAGTTATATTTCGGATTCTTTGAAGAAGACGTTCGAGGCAAAGCACTCTCTTTCGGTGCGTCTGCTGAAGACCTTTGGGTCTATTCTGACGGATGAGGATATGGCAGAAACGTTGGCGAAGAGCGAAGAAGTCAACAGCGTGATGCTGGATTTGATTGGTGCGTACAAGGAGAAGAGCGCCAATAAGACGATGCGGACGGGCAATGGCACGGTTGTAAACTTCTCGAAGAAAAAGAAGTGATGAGTAAATGAGATAAAGGAAGTGAGCGGGCATGAGCGAACTTAATCTTGGCAGCATTACGATTGGCACAGCCGGGCTGGATAGGGTTACTACGGAAGTAAAGAAAGCGGTTGAACAGATTGAGTAGCTGACAAAAGCCACGAAGAAAGCAGGCGAGGCAGGGCAGAGCCTCAGCAAACTGAACGGTGTCAAGCTGACTTCTATCGAGGAGCAATAGAAGTCGCTGAATACAACGGCGACGAGCGTGCTGACTGCCATGCAGTCCGGGTTTGAGAAACTTGGCAACATAAAGACAACCGGGTTCACATCAGCAGCGGCAAACGTCGGGGAAGCCGCGAAGAAGATGGCGGAACAGGTCAAAGAAGCTGCGAACAAAACAAAAGCCGCGATGACGACAACGGTGACAGATACAAGCGGGAAACAACAAATTGCTGGCATTAAATAGGTTGTATCAGCTTACAAGGAAATGTATGACCTGATGACGAAGATAGTAAGCGCAAAAGGGTCTGCAACGGCACAAAAAGAAGGATGGAACAACCGGCTTCAAGGCGTGGTAGCAAGCATAGAAAATTATCGAAAAGAAAATGCTGCACTGGCAGAAGTGGCCGCGTCTTACGATAAAGTCGTAAACGCAAGACATCGTTACGAGGACGCAGTAGCAAAGAAAACTGATACTGCCAATGACGCCGCAGCGCTTCAACAGCAGAAGCTGGCAACGGAAGCGTTCACTCACCAACAGCAACAGGCAATCGCAGCACTCCAACAGTGGCAAAACTTAAACCGTCAGATGACAGGGATGGACAGGTCGAGCCAGAATTTTCAGGAACTTTCCAGACAGGCGGAAGCCGCGAGGGGAAAGTTTCTGTCCTTTTCTGATGCGGTGCGTACATCCCAGAAAGTTGTAGATGAGTATAACAAGCAGGTCACGAAGACGCAGGGAAATGCCGGTGTTACGACTTCGACCGCGAAACAGGAAGCGTATAATAACGCGCTTCGTGAAAACCTTCGTGTCTCAAAGGAAATAATCTCCCTTGAAGGGAAGAAGAGCAGCAGCGGTTCTGCCGAGGTGCAGGCAAGAATTGCTTCACTGAAACAGCAACAGGCAAACGCACAGGCGCAAATCACGTCGCTGGAAGGGCAAGGCGTATCCAACGAAAAGCTGAAAGCGCAATGCGAAGATGAAATATCAGCGGCAAAAGCACGGCAGGCGGCACAACAGGCGGCAGTTAATCAGGCGGAGACACAAGCACTCAACCGTTTGATGTCAATGGTGAAGATGTATGTCGTTATGCGTGGACTTCGGACATTGTGGCGAAATGCGACAACATATGCGCAGGAGTATTATGACAAGCTGAACGAAATCCAAATTGTCACGCAGAAGAGTGACACGCAGATGCAAAACATCAGCAACACTTTCAAGAACATGGCGAAGGGACTGAAGATTTCTTCGACCGACATTGCGACGGCAGCAACAACCTTCTATCGTCAAGGCTTGGATGAGGAAGAGACGAAATCGCGCACAAAGTGGGCATCCATGTACGCAAAAATTACGGCGCAGTCCTTTGATGAAGCGGCGACACAGGTCACGGCATCCGTCAACTCAATGGGCATTTCTGCACAGGAAGTCGTAGATGTGTTCACTTATCTGGGCGACAACTCCGCATCCAGCGGCGCTGAAATCGGTGAAGCTATGCAGAAAGCTGCTGCGGCTGCTGCCGAATTTGGGCTGGACTTCCGCACGCTTGGTGCGTATATCGCAACCGTTTCTGAAACAACGCGACAGGAAGCAAAGACAATCGGTACGGCGTTTAACTCCATCTTTGCCCGCTGGCACAATATTAAAAAGACGGGGTATGATGTAGACGACAACGGGAACGTAACGGGAACGAACGATATTGAACGCGCATTGAGCAACATCGGCATGAGCTTGTTTGACACCAACAACGAATGGCGCGACATGGGTGTTGTGATTGATGAACTGGCTGGCAAGTGGAACGGATTGGACTCCATTACGAAGTCTTATATCGCGACAACAATTGCTGGCACAAAACAGCAGAACGTGTTCTTGGCGTTGATGCGCGATATGTCCAAAGGCGTCGAGCATGGAAGCCGTATGTACGAACTGTACAACGGAACATTGACGGCGAGCGGCACAGTTGCGTCGAAGTACGAAACCTATCTGCGTTCGGTGACGGCAGCGCAGGAAGGGATGAATGTCTCTTTGGAACGGCTGTATGCGTCTATCGTCAACAGCGACGACTTGAAGAATTTCTACAACCTGATGTCCGGATTGGCGGATGCGGCTGCGAGCGGTATGGAAGCGTTCGGCGGTGTTGCTCTGAAAATTATCGCGATTGCGGCGGCAGCGGCTTCTCTGGTGTTTGTGATTTCGCAAATTGTCACGCTTGTGAAGGACATTAAGAAAGCACTTATGGCAGAGAAGGCGATTTCTGCTGTTCTTGGTGTGCTGTCCGGAGGCAAGCTGATGCTGGCGGTCACGGCGATTGCGGCTGTTGTTGCGGGTGTTGTGACGCTGGTTGGCGCGATTCGCAACGCGACGGATGAATCCGCCAAACTGCAAAAGCGAATGGAAGAAATCTCGCAGGAGAAGAGCGACCTCAAAACTGACTACGCGTCACTGAAGAGCTTGCGGGATGAATACAGTGAATTGGCATCAACGGCAAACAGAACAAAAGAACAGCAAGACCGCCTTGAAGCTATCTGGAAGCAGTTGAAGTCTTTCTCGCCTACACTGGCGTTGGCTTTGGCACAGGTGTCGGGCGGTTACGAGAATCAAACGGGTGTCGTCACGGTGCTGAACGGAGAACTGGAACGACTGCTGGGGAACTATCAGAAGTTGTCACAGGAGGAAGCGAAGCAGAAGGCAAAGGAAATTGCTGAGGACTTTAAGACGGGATATGCGAACGCAAAGGGATTTGATAATGTATTTGAACAGAGGGAGTCACTTAATGTCGCGTTTAATAGTCAATACGGGATTGAAAAGTTACTAAATTCATATGGTTCATACAAGGATGGTAAAAAAGCACAAGCTGCGTTATCATTATTTTATGATTATGATAATAAGAGATTCAATGATACACTATACGAGTATTTTTCACAAGACGGGAAAAACCTCGACGATATAATCGCAGCCAAAGGCGGTAATATGCTGGAGGCTGCGGCAGAGGCTGCAAAATACGTCGAAACAGAGTTCAAGAGAGTCGGTATGAGCGACACCCTATATAATACTATTATGGACGAATACAATGCGTTCATAAAGAGAACAGGCGAGTCGATTAGTCTTACTGATTTCATCATGAAGGTATTCTCTTCCGATGATGCTGGTTTGTCGCTGGATACATACGTTAAACAATATGTGGACGGGTTCTACGAAACGTTGTTCACAGCGCTTGCATCGCCAGATTATTACACGGGGACTGCGGCAGGGCAAGAAGGATATAAAGGCACGTTTAAGGAAACACTTAAACAGACACTGATAAACATGGGGTTTAGTGGGAATACGATTGAGTCCCTGATGGAAGATCTGTTGTTGAATGGCGACTCTCTTGATATATCTAAGGTTATGGCAAACATGGCCTTGAGAATGAGCGGTGTAACAGCTCAAATTGAAAAACAGCCGTGGTACGAATCGTGGAACAGTGCTATGCAATACGTTATCAAGTCATACAACCCTGACGACACAACGGCGTTTGATGAAAACTATAAGAAGCTGGCAGTCGCTTATCATGGATACATGACACAATACGGAGATGGCTTCACTACATACTACAAAAATATGCCTACCAAGACATCGCTAATCGAACAAGCAGAAGGGATGGAGACACTTTCCGAATCTTATGGCGAAGCTGGCGACGAAGCAGAATCCCTCGCGGGGAAAATCAAAGACGCAATTGACAAGCAGGTCGAAGCGAATAAACTTGCGGAGCTGAAGAGTAACGGATTCAAATCATGGATTGATGAACTGAACGGCATTTTTGAGAATAAAAAATTTGCAAACGACCCGATGGCAATGGGGAACGATATTATTTCGTGGCTGTCCGAGGATAAGACAGAGGACGAAATGAAAGCGTTCATCGGTGTTTACACGGAGTTTGCGGATGATTTTGCGGCTATCAATACAGCGATTGCGGGCGGCAAGGCGGAAGAAGTTGAAGCGGCTATCCAGCAATTGCAAGACCATGTTGCGCAGTCGGCAGACTCTATTGCACAGGCGGCGAAGAATTACAAGCAGGCAGAAGAAACACTGACGGATGCGCAAGGGAAAGCGCTGGTGTTGGATTACGCGAGCAGACAGTTCGATAAAAATAACAGTGTCGTCAATTTCTTTGACGACCTAAACGCGAAACAAATTGCATGGCTTACAAAGCACAGCGAGGCGTTCCAGAAGTTCCTTGTTGCGAGAAAGGCATACGATGAGGCAGCGCCGGGCGAAGAGAAAGACGCCGCACTTAATGATATGCTGGACTCTCTTGTGCTGCTGCAAGATGAAGCGGCAAACTATAACTTGGCAAACATTACGGAACAGATAGAAAATATAGGGAAGGTTTCTGACGCGAGTGCGAAGAGCATCTCAGAAGCATACAGCACCATCAATGATAACGCGGACGCATGGTACAAAGCACAGACCGAATTTGACGCGGTGCAGAAACAGATGGACGAAGGCGGAACTCCGACATAGGAGGATGTGAGCAATATCGCATCGTACTTAGGGATGACGCCGCAAGTGGTACTGGCAGACTGGGAGAATGTACCCAATCGAATTGCAGCTATCGTATCCGCCACGCAGGACAAATTGGAAGCGTTGAATGCCGCCGCTTTTAAGGCAATTACTGGCGCGACAGATGAAACATTCCAGAGCATCAAGGATGGCGCAGTTATCGTCGATGGTATGAGCAAAGATATGCTGAATCTGCTGACGATGTTTGGCATGTTCAAGGTAGAGTCGAAGGAAGTCAATGGAGACGTAACGGCATGGAACGCTGAAAGTGGAGCGTTTGGGAATGCGACAGTAAGCGGAACGCATGACGTGCTGACACTGACAGGGTACACTCCGTACACGGCGGCGAACAGAACGACAAAAGAGCAGAGCAAGTATTCAGAAATCCTCGCGGATGCGCAGAAAACGCAGGAGCTTCAGGAACTTTCTGAATCCAAATACAGCGAGTGGATTTCAGGCATTATGGATGCGCTGTCCGCAGAAGGGAAAACAGACGCGGAGAAAGCAAAGGCTCTTTACGAATATTTGTCCCAAATGGATACAGACCAGTTCGAAGCGTTTATCAACATGTACCCCAAACTGGCGGAAGCGCTCAGTACGATTTTTGAAGAGGGGAACAAAGGAGAAGAAGCGGACTGGGGAAAAGCAGGTGAAGAAAACAGCGGTATTATTGGCTATTTGACAACAGTCACGGCAAAAGCAAACGCGGCAGTAGAAGCACTGGAAAAATACAAAGAAGCGAACAAGTCAATCACGGACGAAGAAGGAAATACCCTGCTTGAAGAATTGGCAAATGGCGCAAGCGAGAATAATCCGCTTGGGTTGATGGACTCTATTGGCACAAAGTCTGACGAACAGGTGACATGGCTGGTGGAAAACAGCGAGGCAATCCGCGACTATACAGAGGCATACGATAAATATCAGAAAGCACTGGAAAACAAAAACATAAAAGAAGCCGAGTATGCGATGCGTGATATGCGCAAAGCCATCAGGGGTCTGAACAGGGAAGCAAAGGCGGTAAGCCTGAAAAATCTTCAGACGCAAATCAGCAACCTCGGCAAGTCTGCGGACAAGAATATTTCGGCGGTCATGGACGCCTATGACGACCTGAATGATTTTGCAGACAGTTATCTGGATGCGGCAGATGAATTCGCGGAAGCACAGGCAGCGTATGATGCGGGGACGGAATTGACGACAGACAGCGTACAGAAAATTGCGTCTCTTCTGAATATGACCCCTCAGGCGGTGCTGGCGAACTGGAACCAGATTCCGCGCATGATGCAGGACATTATGAATGATGGACTGGCGGCATTGGATGAACTGAATGCGAATGCGTTCTTTACCATTACGGGCACATCTTATGCAGACTTCTCCAACATCACAGAAGGAATGGCGGTTGTTGAAGGCATGGCGGACGACATGCTGGAAGCACTGCTGAGGACAGGACAATGGACGGTCGAAACCGTTGATCTTGACCAATTCATGGGATACTGGGATGCGAAGTCACAGAGCTGGAGCAAGAAATACTTTAAGGGACAAGCACAGGTATTGAAACCATCTGGCTCAAATCCGTTCTCTGGCGCTGGGCGAAAATCCTCTGGCGGTTCTGGCGGTGGCGGAGGCGGCGGTGGTGGTGGCGGAAGCAGCGGCAGTGAAGGAAAGACGGAGGAAGAACTGTTTGTCGAACGGACAAATGAAGCGCTCCAACGCATTTCTGACACGATGAACCAACTGAGTACCATCACAGACCGTTATGATTCACAGGGATACTACACGGCCGAAGCGGACGCACTGGAAAAGATGAACGCGCTGTTGGAAGAGCAGAGCGACATCCTCCGCAAGAAAATCGACGAGGCAAAGGCGCGGCTGCCCGGATTATATGAAGAGCTGAAAAACGCGACACCCGATACAGAGGCATACGAAAAGATACAGGGGCGCATTGAGGATATACAAGACGCAGTTGTGGACTGGACACAGAAGCTCGAAGAGAACACATCTTCAGTTATCTCCAACAAGCAGAAGATTGAAGATCTGCATGATTCAATTCGAGACCTTGAAATCAGCCTTGAAAACGAAATATTGGAAGCGATTGAGAACCGCGAAGAAAAACAGCAGACAATGCTGAAGGCGCGTATCTCGATGGAAGAAACGATTCTCGACATTCTGAAGGAACAGGCGGAGAAAGCAGAAAAGGAAATCACAGACTCCATTGACAAGCAGATTGACGCACTGAACAAAGAGAAAGACGCGGTATCAGAAATCCTAAACAAGCGCAAAGAACAGGCAGACCAAGAGGATAAGCTGAAGGAACTGCAAGAACTGCAAGCGAAGTACGCACGCATTTCCGCTGACCCAACAAGGGCAAAGGAAGCAAAAAGCATCCTTGATGACATTCATGATTTGCAAAAAGAAATCGCGTGGTCGCAGACAGAGAACGAGGCAGAGGAACAGCAGAAGTCCATCGACCAGCAGATTGAATCGCTGGAGGACTACAAGGAAGAAGTCGAGAAATACTACGAAGACCTTTTGGAGAACCCGCGCAACTTTATTGAGCAGGTTGAATCCGTCATGAAGATGAGCCGCGAAGAAATCCTGAAATGGCTGGAAGAGAACAGCGAGGACTACAAGAACTCTCTTGACGACAGCCGGGAGGATATGCGGCAAGGCTGGGAAGATACACTGGATGAAATGAACGGCATTGTTGAGTCTCATTGGGACGAGGTACAGGAAATCATCAAGGGCGGAGACGAAGCTATCATCAAATTCTTAAAAGAGAATGCGTCAAAATATGAAGAGGCAAGCAAACTTCAGCAGGAATCCTACCTGAAAGGATGGCGGGAGACACTCGACAACATCAAAAAAGCGCATAAAAAGATGGAAAACGACCTGCTGGATACGAAGGACTTTGCCAGCACAGTCACAACAGGCAAGACAGACGGAGACGCGAAAAAAGAAACATCAGGCGGAGGCGGCGACAACCCGACAGCCACAAAGCCCAAGGCAACTACGGGATATAAAATCTACGGTACGCATCCGCTGGCTGGCTATCAAGAGGTTACGTTCGAGGCATCAAAATACGGAGGTATGTCTGGCGCGTATGTGAGGGCACTGGCTATTTATAACGCGGAAAAAGAACGAGTCATAAATGGTAAGAAGTGGCAAGGGCTTACGCTTGAAGCCTACAAGAATGGCGGTGTGGCAAATTACACGGGACTGATTCAAATTGACGGTACGAAAACCGCGCCTGAAAGAATCCTCTCTCCGTTCCAGACGGCGCTGTTCGAGTCACTTGTCAAGTCAATGGAAACGATGAGCAAGGTGAATATCGGCTCAATGCGATACTACGGAGAAACGCCGACGATTCAGCGAAACAGCAATAGCTCGTACACGATGGGAGACGTGATTATCAACGTGGACAAAATCGCGACAGACGATGATTATGAAACCATCGCGGAGAAAGTGAAGGAATCTATTGTGGAGTCCATCACAAAAGGTCGCGCGATTGGTGGCATTACCCTGTAAAGCAGAGGGCTGTTCCGGATGGGGCAGCTCTCTTTTCTTTTGGGTTTTTGTCTTAAAAAAGGCGACTTCATTTCATATTATATTATATAGAGGGGTATAACAAAAGACACGCAAACTTTGTGTTTTTGGTGAAGAAGGTGAGAAGGGTGAAAGATACTTTTACATTTGCTGGAATTAACAGCATCGCGTTTTCGGTGCATTACCTGCCGAGCGCGAGTAATATATTTGGTGAGGCAATAGAACGCGACACCTACGATGAGGAAATCGCGTGGCGGAACGGTGGCGTTTATTATGGAAGCCGCGTCAAGAAAAAGACAATTTCACTGTCCTGCTATTTTGAAGATATATCAGAAAGAACGCTGGCGAGTTTGAATCGGTGGCTGTATCAGGAGAAAGAAGCAGAACTGATTTTTGATGAGATGCCGTGGAAATACTACACGGTGCGTGTATCGAAAATCGGCGATCCAAAGGCATACCGTTCGGCAAGTGTTGGCGCGCCCTCTATATACAGTGGAACATTCTCGATTGAGTTTACCGCTTATCAACCGTTTGCGAAGATGGCTTACAAGAGCTATGACCTGATAGACTTGGACGGCGCATCTATCTATACGGGTATCGTTGAAACATCTATGATGCCGGAAAGCCCAACCATAGACAGCAGACGATTTCTGGTGTATAACTGCGGCACTGAACGTGTGGCGACGCGCATTTGCATCGGCGGTGAAAGCGGAAAACCCGTGCTGATACGAAACGAAACGAACGGCGACAAGTGCAAGGTGATAACGCTTCCGCCTGACCCTGCCTATCTTGATATAGACGGAGAGCGCGGTCGCGTGGATATTGTCAACCCCTCAACGGCAGACAAGATTTTATCGTACGAATCACACGATGAAGGGTATATCACACTGGAACCATGCGGAAATATTCTGGACGAGAATCTTATTTCCTACACTGCGGGAAGCAACGTTGCACAGTTAGTAGGGATGCAGGCAAACAAAAGTCTGGTTGGAAAGTACGGATGGATAGACGGCAAGTGGCATCGTATTGCGGCAGTTACGGATGAAGGAATTATTTTGGACGCAAAGATGGAGAACACGGGGGACGAGAATGTTCGCTTTGTTGCGATGAACATCATCAGCATAGAGACAGAGGCACAGTTGACGCGGCTGGAAATAGATTACACACCGATGGTGCGGTAAGGGGTGAAGGGAAATGCACAAGAGTCTCGCCATATGCGATTATAACAGAAAGAAAATCTGCGACTTATACGACAGCAATGTCCAGAACGCAGGACAGGCGTTTGATATACAGAAGACAATTTCGATTTCTGGCGAGCAGAAGTAGACCTTTTCTCTCCCGTACCGCATAAAGGAAGAAGAGAACTGGCGCTGGAATCTGATTCGCGCGGAATATCAGGTGCGGCTCAAAGAGGGCGACCGAACGGAATATTATATCGTGACGACGCCGAAGAAGAGCAAGAGCAGCAACAAGATTGACGGAACGGTTGATTGTGTGCTGCTGGCGGAAATTCTGAAAACGAAAAACATCTATCTTGTGTTTGATGAAGAGAACGGTATTGGAACGATGCCTTATTTGATGGAACAGATTCTTGCCGGGACTGGATGGTCTTTCGATTCGGAACGGTCGGATGTGTTCTACGAGAACTGGGGTGTGGATGAATCAGCGGAAAAAGTAGAGAAGAAACGCTCCCTTTCCGTGGACAGCAAAAGCGGCTCTTATGAATTGATAACAAAGGTCTGCGACCTCTTCAAAGCATACCCAGTATTTGACACGGAGAATAAGAAGGTTATCTGCTATGCGTTGGAAAACAAGCGTCCACTTTGGGAGATGGAAGTTGGGAGGAATCTAACGGCGCTGACGAAACAGATGGACAGCAGTTCCATCGTGACCCGACTCTATGTGGAAGGGGATTACGACGAAGAAGCGTATGTCGGCATTGATGACGTGAATCCTACGGGGCTTAACTTCCTGCTTAGCTTTGACTACTACAAAGAAATTGGGTTGTTCACAGAAGAACATCAGGCGGCGCTGAATAAATACTTAGAAGATATTCAAAGAATAAAGAGGCAAAGTTTACAGACGTCCGCAGCCCTAATAGAGAAGGAAAGCAATCTGGCGCTGTTATGGGGCAGTGTGAATTATGTGCTTCGCGTGGTAAAAAACGGGGCATTGGCAGAGACGTATGTCGGCGGAACGGTGACGGAAAAGCAGAAAGAGTTTGTGATTGGCGATACCGTCTACTGGTTTACGGACGATGGAAAATACACAGTTGAGAAGATTACAAAGGACACGCTGACAAACTTGGCGAGCAATATCATCTATGCACTGAAGTTTGTAAACACATCCTGCAACGGCTCTATCGGTGCGAAAGAAATCTCCATCGAAGCAAAAGAACAGACAATTGCAGCCCTCGAAAAAGAGAACGAAAAAACAACGACCGACGAGGACGAGAAGAAGCGCAACGAGGAAGAAATCGCGCGGCTAAAAGAAGCGATTGAGAAAGTTAAGACGGGCGATGAAAAAGGTGAAAACCAAACCTACACCATCAAGATAACAGGAGAAGAAGCACTATACGGCGGCAAGGCAATCACGGCGACGATAAAGCGCGAAAGTGTGTCGGCAGTTCTTAACCGCATGACATACAAGCTGAAAGACACAAGCGGGGAATTATCCTCAGACGAAAGTGTCACGATGCTGGAAGAAGGCGTGTCGCTGACGTTCGGTCGCTATGCAAAATCCGGGGCATTGCCCTATCAGAGCAACGTGCAGAAGCTCGAAGGTTTATCAACAGAGATTCTGACGGATGAACTGATAGATGTTTCTTCGGTCGAACGCGAAATTGAGATAACATCGAACGCGGCGGTCGGAGTACATGCAGCGGTATTTACAGGGACAACGTTCACCCTGACGGCGCACATGGTCGCTTATGGGCTATATGAACAGTTTGCAATGGCGGTTAGGATTGCGGAAGAGGTCGGCAAGCTGGAAATTGAGCAGACGAAGAATGACGCGGAACAGAAAAATATCGAAGCGGATTTTGCTGTAGCAATGGGGGACATGCTGCGCGACGGATATTGGAGCGACGAGAATTACATCAAGGGGCAGGAGCGGTATCTCTACAATGATGCGCTTTTGGTAATGGATGAAATCTCAAAGCCGACGGCGAAGTATACGGTGTCGCTGGCAGGACTATCTGACGCGATGGCTATCCCTCCCGACCAGATGGAAGTGAACGCAAAAATCCGCCTATATGATAAGGAATTGGATTTGAACGATACGTTGTACGTCAGCAAAATATCCTATTATATAGACCAAAACGGGAAGGGAAGCGTGGAGATTACCAATGAAGAGGTCAACATCTCCGCGAGTTTTGATAGCATATTCAACCGCATTACAACGATTGCGGACTTGATACAGCAGAAACAGAGCATCTTTGACAGAGCGAAGGCGTTGACCTCGGCAGGAAGTTTGAAAACGGACAGGCTGAACGGCGCAATTGATATAATGATGACGAAACTGATGTCGTCAACGTCAAACTGGTATACAGATGACAATGGGAACATCATCTTTGAAACTGCGGACGGGAAGTCTGCTATGCGGCTATGCGGCGACGGCTTCATGATTGCGGACGGGAAGAAGGATGATGGCAGTTGGAATTGGCGAACATGCTCAACAGGGAAGGGCATTGTCGCGGATACGATCACGACGGGCTATTTGAGCGCGGACGTGATTGAGGCGCGGTCGATTACAGCCAACAAGTTAGCAAGTGATGTAGGGGAAAGCCTTGACTTATCCAGTAACCAGAGCGTCACACAGCGAGTGGAAGACCAGATTGCCGACGCATATACACAAATCAAAACGACAAAAGAAGCAATCATGCAGGAAGTAAACGGCGCGTAGAAGACGACAGAGGATTCGCTTGCCACACAAATGAATACGATGATTGAGCAGACCAACAAAGATATTACATGGACAATCACCAAAAACCAGAAGGAGCTTTCGGATTCGCTGTCTGATATGAAAGAAGCAACTGAGGAACAAATCAATCTGTTTTAGACGTACTTGAAGTTTACCGAAAGCGGGTTGATGATTGGAAAGAGCGACAGTGCCATAAAGGGCTACTTTGTGAACAACCGCTTAGTTTTCTATATGAACGATACGCCGATGGCATATTTTAGCGACAACAAACTATATGTGGCGCAGGCGGAAATTTTGACGCGCTTGCAGATAGGACACTTTGCGTTTGAGCCGCAGGCGAATGGGAATATGTCAATTATTTACGCGGGTTAAAGGTAAGGTGAAAAGGAATGGCATTAACGGCAACTTATATAGCGAGTCTGCGGACATTGAGCTACACGGCTTCTGGTATTGTGGACAGCAGCAGAGCGCAGCAGGAATATTATGTTAAGAATGCAAACCGCGTTGGCTTGCTGCACTTCCCTGCAATGAATTTCGTCAACAAAAAAATCACGGGGATAAAGATAACGGTTACGGCTGCCTATGAGGGATACGGAACAGGGAGAGAGAAGACCGTCTATCTGCGGAAGTCTAATTATCAGACGACATCCGTCAATGACGTAAATGGCAGCGCGTTTGTTGGTGATCTGCTTGGCACGTTTCGCGGCGAGTTTTATGGTAACACAACCTCCTACACGCTGACAGGAACACTACTGGAAAATTTATGCAGTTATTTAACGGCTGGAAATAATACGCTCACGCTTTACAACCCATCGCCGGGTGAAACGTCCCAATCATTTTCGGCGAACTATTTTATCTGGACGGCGGTGTCGCTGGACATCACATATCAGGAAAATACCAGTTAGCCAACGTTCGATAAGGACGAAGTAGCACTCGAAACACCTGTGGTAATTACGACAAACCGCCAAAGCGAAGAGGTAACGCACACGCTGCGATACAGTTTCGGTGGGGCAAGCGGAACGATTGCGGAGAATGTAACAGATACAGCAACATGGACGCCGCCTCTTTTATTAGCTTCGCAGATTCCATCAGCAACAACTGGGCTATGTACTATTTTGTGTGATAGCTACATTGGGTCGAATATGATTGGAACAACGCAAAAAATGCTAACGCTAACCATTCCAGACACTGTTGTACCGACGATTTCCGCCGTGACAATCTCAGAAGCATCGGCGGGTATCGCGGAAAAATTTGGCGCATATATAAGAACACACAGTGCGCTAACAACAAAGATTTCGGCGTCTGGTACGCAAGGCAGCACGATTTCTTCCTATCGTTCCGTACTGAATAGCGTGACGTACACAGGAGATACCTTTCGCAGCGGCTTTCTAAATGTGGCCGGAGAAAACCAGATGACCGTCACGGTTACGGATTCGCGTGGAAGAATTGCGACAGCAATAAAAAAGTTTGTTGTTGTTGATTATTCGACACCGAGCCTTACAACCTTCACGGCGGAACGCTGCAACACAGACGGTAGTGCCGCGCAGTTAGATGGCGACAAGGTTCGTGTTGGAATCGTGGCAACAGCGTCGGCTTGCGATGGGAAGAATCTACTTACTGGGAAGATTTATTATCGAGTGCGTGGGGACACGGACTGGATAGAAGCGCAAGAGCTGACATTTGTTGGTTACGCAATTTCAGAAGGGCAATTGCTGTTGGGGCAGACATTTAATCCACTGTCAAGCTACGACTTGAAAGTTTCGATAACGGATTACTTTACGACAGTAGAGCAGACGATTTCCATCGGAACAAAACGAGTGTTGATTGACTTTTATCGTGATGGGTCTGGCATCGCGTTTGGCAAGAGTGCAGAAAGACCGAACGAGGTTGATTTTGGTTGGCCGATTGTACTGGCAGAGCCGCTGGCGCTTGAGTATGGTGGCACAGGAGGGGCAACATCGGCAGACGCTTGTAAAAACATTGGGGCTGTAAACAAAGAAGGAGATACCATGACGGGTTCTCTGAAAATTGAAGGTGCGTCAGAACCGGGTTTTTACCTTATCCCAACAAGTACAAACAGGACATTCCGCGCATCTATGCAAGGGACATCTACTGGTGTTATCAAAATTACTGCATGGGAAAATGCGGATGGCAAGAATCGCCGTGCCCTTGTTATTAGTACGGCAAAGAAGGAAAGTACAAAGGACAATGCGTTGATAATGCAGTGCATTGAGAACGATGTATATACCTCACATCGTGTTTTCCACGAAGGGATGGAAACGGCTATCCCAATTAAAAACGGTGGCACGGGTGCTGTGACGGCGGAAGCGGCGAAGGAAAACCTTGGCATTGGCAATGCGAGTGAACTGACCAGCGGAACAGTACCGATGGCGCGGCTCCCTTATAAGATGGCATGTGGGACAATCGAGGCAGCAGGAAGCGATGTTGAGATTGATTACTCTACGGCTGGTTTTACGAAGATTCCGTGTGTTACGGTGACGTATGCAACAACGGAGGAAAACTGGAACGGGGGAGGAGGCACATTAAAAGTGCACACAAAAACATTGACGGGAGCAAAAGTAACAGTCGGCGGATTCGATGGAACTCGGACAGCTGACTGGATTGCGATTGGAGAATAAAACAGGAGGTGATGATAATGGAGAGAACAAATGTTGTTTATGCGAATGTGGTTTCGAGCACGCAAACGACCGTTACAAACACTGTTTACCAATATGATTATGGGCTTGAGTAGTGTATATCTGGCGTTCATGGCACGGCGACGGAAGTACATTTTTCCGTTGACGGAGCCAGCGAAGCAATGGTGCGTGAACCATATATAGACGAAAATGATAATGTAGTGTGTGGTATTCCTGATGCGATGCTGAAGCAAAGCAAAAACATTCGATGCTATATTTTCGCGAAGAATGAAACAAGTGGAGCGACAATATACGAAATTATTATCCCCGTTACTGCCAAGGCACGCGCAGTCAACGCTGCGTCAGGGCAAGTGACGACAGATAAAACATAGACAAAAATTGACTACGCTGCTGACGCAAAAGTAGTTGGCGACCGCTTGATGAAAATCGAAGACAACATTTCAAGTATGTTTACTTCAGAAGAAAAACTATTACTTTTGGAATTGCTAAAAACAGCGGTTTATCAGTCAAACACAGCGAACCAAAACTACAGCAAACTGTTATCTGCATGGCAAGAAGAGGTTTCTGCACTCGCGAATGCGCGTCCGCAAATTATCAGTGTGACACCTGATAAAACGAACATCACGGTTGGTGAGAGCATTACGTTTACGGTGGTGCAGAAGAATGCAAAGAGTGTCCGCTTTATCGTGGACGAACAGGTAAACGAAAGAATCTACGATGTAACGCAGGAAACAATCAGTTTTTCAAAAACATTCCAAAACGCAGGGAATAGAATTATTGCGTTTCAAGCAGTTGATGCCGATGGAAATTTGGGCATGGAATCAACGCGACTTACTATTTCTGTAAAGGAGGCTTAATCATGTGGCATTTGATTTCGGAAAACAGTGGAAAGACAATCTATTCCGACAACAAAGAATGGATGGTTGACTCTGCGGAGGATATAACAAACGGCAGCGAACCTAAAAACTCTGGGTCAATCAGCAGTTTTGCGTATACAGCCGGATATAAAGAGCTGTGGCAAAAGAATGCAGAAGGAAAATGGATCCAGATTGGAGGGGTTAATAATGGTTGACGCAAGCACGATTGGTGTGATTCTGGCGCTGTATGGCGCAGACGTGAATGGCGAGATTCCTACAGTGCTGGTGACGGACAAAACGCTGGCGCTGGAGAACCGCGCGGCGGACGCGAAAGCTGCTGGCGACGCTATCCGCGCGGTTGCGAATACCGCCAACACGCTTTCCGCGCGCGCGAATGTGTTGTCTGGCAGTGTGTCCGGCGCGTCGATTACTACGACGGATTCTTTCGCCGCGCCTTTTGTCGGCTTGCGCGTCTGCGGCAAAAGCACGCAGGATGGTACGCCCCTCCCGACCGCGCCCGTGCCGATTGTTAGCGCGGGTGACGGCGGAACGGTGGTGGTCACGGTGTCGGACGGCGCGAACAAGTCGCAGACGCTGACGCTGCAAACACCGAATGCGCTGCCGGGCATCCCGGTCACATCCGGCGGCAATTACACGGATGAAAGCGGGCAGCATTGGGTGTGCGATGAAGTGGATTTGACGCGCGGGGTGTATGTGCAACACGTCACGAAAATCAAGTTGACATCCTCGAAGAATTGGATGAAGACTGGAAACAAAGTTGACCGCTATTTCGCGCAGTTTGACGGCACTTATGCGACAAACGTTCTTTGCACACATTTTTCTACCAGCGTAGGTTCGGAAGTTGTCGGCGGCGCCATGACCAACCTGAATCACCTTATCGGTTTCGCTTACGCGGAAAAGGGTACGACGACCGTTTCCGACTTCAAAGCATTCCTTGACGCGAACGAGGTATATGTTTTGACATCGCTTGCAACACCCGTCGAAACCGCCCTTTCCGCTGCTGAAATTGCCGCGTACAAAGCGCTGACCACCTACGCCCCAACGACTACCATCAGCGTGAGTGACGGTGCAGGTGCGACGGCGACGTACCAACGTGATGTAAACGTTGTAATCAAAAATCTTGAGGATGCGATTGCATCCCTTACGCAAAACTAAGGAGGTATCTTTATGGCTATTAGTAGTAAGGCACGGCATGATTTGACGCTGCGCGCAATTAAGCGCGAGATTTCCGCGGGACGCGATGTGGCATTTTGGCTCGATAAGGCGTACACGCACCTCGATAACGGATTGTTTGTCGAGGACGACATCGCGGAAATCGAGAAGCTGGCGCAGGCGTACTATGATTCGCTGGACGCGGCGGAAAATGAGGAAGACGCGGCAACAATCTAACTTGCGCGCAAGTTGCAATCTTTAGTTTTAACAGCGCGCAAATGCCGATTTTTCGGCATTTTTTTAAGTTGCGTGCAAGTTGCGGAATATCAAGGTCGGGCGGTGCAGAAGGAATAAATAATAAGGGACATCATGGGAACACTGTGATGTCCCTTGCAAAAGGAAGGTGTTCAGTATGGCTTATAAAACAGTAAAAGCGAGCTGGTAGATCGAAAAGTTCCTGATAATGGTCGAGCCGGGGAAGGCATGGAAGTATGTTGCGAATGCGGCGTCACAGGGTGCGGTGGACTGTTCCGGCGCTTTTACTTACTGGTATCGACAGGCGGGGAGCTACATGTATCACGGCAGTAACACGATGTGGCGAAAGTACACAACAGAGAAAGGGAAGATAGGGGAGGTCAATCTCATCCCCGGCATGGCGGTCTTTAAGATGCGGCGAGATGGAGCAGAACCGTCAGCATTCAAGAATGATGGACAAGGAAACTTTTACCATGTCGGGCTATATATCGGGGATGGAAAAGTCGTTGAGGCAAAAGGGACGAAGTACGGCTGCGTGACAAGCTGCATCAGCGATTGGGGATATGCCGCCAAATTGAAGTACACAGAGTACGATGTAAGCGGTTCTGCGGAGACTCCAAGCACAGATGATGCCCCTTCCGAAGAAACAAGAGGAATGGTGAAGGGTGGTACACTCAACATGAGGGGAAGGGCGGACAAAGGAAGTGCACGAATTACAACGATTCCCAACGGCGCAACTATTACAATTATCGGGGAAAACGGCGCTTGGTACAAAGCGCGTTACAAAAATTACACAGGATATGTGATGAAAGAATATGTAAATCTGATGCTATATTTATACAAAATTTCCGGCGAAACAGATGACAAAGAAGCGGCAGAAAAAATTTCGGGTTACGCGAAAGAACTCGGTATTGTGCTAAATGTTACAGGCGGGTGATTACGATGACCATGATAGAGAGCTTTTTGCAGAGCGCCTATGGGAGATTCGCAGCATTCGCTGGCATTGCCGCCACTTTCTGGGGATTCGCGAAAGCTGTCGGCGCACTAAAACGGTGGATCATCGCAAGAGGAGAAGAGCGTCACACAAGAGAGAACCTGCCCAAAGAAACGTATCATTTGATACAGAAATTGAGGGAAGAGATGGACAAGCACAATGCAGAACATAAAGAGCAGTTGACAGAAATTAAGCAAAAGGTTGAGGCGCTCGTTGAAAAGCAGGCGTTCACAGAAGAACAGATTGCAACAGTTCAGAATGAAAAATTGTGCTGGGCGTATATCCATTATGGGAAAGAGCATCACCCGATTACGATGGCAACTAAAACAAGTTTTGAGCGCATGTATGAGCAGTACAAAAATAACGGGAAGCGCAATCATGTGCCGAGCGACTGGTAGGAGGTCATGAACGCCGTACCAATACAGGGGGCAGATGACCATGAGTAAAGCGAAAACATATGTGCAATATTCAAAACGGTTGACGACATCCGTGGCGATTATATGGTGTGTGTACAGATTTTAGGCACTTATACTAATCAGTATTTTTCAAGAAAACGCCGCGCCCATTATAGAGAGCTTGGCAGGAATGGACAACATCATGATAACGGCCATCAGCCTATACTGCGGGAATAGCGTAGCAGAGAAAGGCATCGTCAGCTATTTCAGCGGACGAAAAGAGGAAAGTTCTGGAGAAAACGGATAAGGAGAGGATTTTATGAGTACGGAAAACATTATCTTTTTGTCAGTAATCGCGGCGCTGATTATTGTGTTTCTTGTTGATAAGTTTACGGGTCACACGTTGCTGAAGAAAATCCTTCAGTGGAAGCCTGCACTTGCCGCACTGACAGCACTGGCGGAAGCAATTGCAAATGTGCTGCCGTCCAGTGAATTTGCGGTTGCAGTCACGGTGTTGAAGGCGGCAAGCAGAGCCGCGCAGGAAGCAGAGCGCCTTTACAAACTGAACGAATTGCCGAAGGAAGAGCGCAACGCCTACGCGCAGACGATGATTGCGGCTATCCTGTGCGAGGCTGGTATTGAGGTAACGGAACAGGTACAGCAGATGATAGACGGGGCGATTGCTGTAGTGTGTATGCTGATGCCGCATGAGGAGAAGAACGAGCAGAAGGAATGAGGGCGACAGCAATGACCATCTGCCGTAGCAGGGAAGCACTTGACTGGTTCGGTTACAGCTGAGTGTGGAGCCAGACCGTGGGTTATGCGGATACCACGAGCCGAATAGATTCTTCGGAATTGAAGGAAAACGCAAAAGCGAGGAAGAGATGACTTGTCTCCTCCTCGCTTTTTTAGTTATTCTCGATTTTCTCCGCAGCCAAGGCAGAACGTAGCGTCTTTGTCATTTGTGGTTCCGCAGTGCTTGCAGACCCACTGGCCATTAGTAACGGAATTTTCTTTTGTGGTATCAGACATGGCAGAAGTTGTCGCCGACGCAGGAGTATGAGAATTTGTACGATGCTGCTGTGCGGACAGGTTATTAGAAATCTTTTCGAGAAAGAAGTTGGCGGCTCTTTGTGCGGAAAGAATTTCTTCCATCTTATGGTCGGGAAGCGCAGCGACTATGATGCAGCCGACGGGGCCAGTAAAGAAGCACAGGAATCCATACAGAGTTCCATTGTAGCCTTTTTGCTTTGCGATTGATGCGGCCGCGACTGAAACTGCAATGTCGATGAGTACGATGAAAAATCCGGCGATAAGCAAGATGTCGTTGACAGAGATGGTGGAAGAAGCTGGGGAGTATGTTCCGTAGTATCCCATGATATACCTCCTATGTTTCTAAGTCAGTTCCTATAGTCTACCAGACTGCGAAACAACTGTCAATAGCAGCTTAAAGATGCGGTTGCTTTTTGTCTACGGCTGTGGTAAAATGCTCTTGCATAACCATACATCTCAAAATCATGCGGCAGAAATGTGGCTGTACCCCTATGCGTACCCCTAAGCCCAAATAACGTAGTTGCACGTTATTGTACTGAATGAGAAGGTGATGTGTGTGATGTGAATGTGGTTGTACCATATTGCACATAATTGTGCGTAATTGAATTGGGGTCAAGGGGCAACGCCCCTTGGGTCTTCTTTACCGGAACCTTTCCCTCCCCAGCATCGCGCCGCAGCTTTCGCGGACGATGAGGGAGCATTCCAGCTTGTGGCTGATGGGGGTCGTGTCGCCACCGTTCAGGGCGTTGATGAGTTCCTCCATCGCGAAACTGCCGCGCTCGGTGGCGCGCAAATCCACCGTCGTCAGCGGCGGATCGAGGTACTGCGTGAAGAAGAGGTTGTCGCAGCCAGTCAGAGCAATGTCCTGCGGGACGCGGAAGCCGCTCTTCTTCAGATGACTGAGGACGCCCAAGGCACAGACGTCGTTGATAGCGACGATGGCGGTTGGCAGGGGCTTGTCCGCCAGCTGCGCCAGCATCCGCGCAGCACCGATTTCACCGGACTGCGTGGTGAAGCCGGTAGGGAAAACATACTGCTCCTCCGGCGGCACGCCAAGGCGTGTCATTTCCTGACGATACATCGTGATGCGCGCATCGGAAAAGCGAGTGTTCAGACGACCGCCGATGAACGCAATCCGCCGATGTCCCAGATTCGTCAGGTGTGTCATCACTTTCCGGACGCCCTCGAAGGAATCCGACGCGATGTTGATGGAGGACATGCCCTCGATTAGCGGCCCAATCGTCACAACGGGCATTGCGTGGTGCAGCCGTTTCAAGTTGTCCAGAATCACCTCCGCCGGGCCGTCTTCCACCAGACCGCCCGTCAGCGCGACACCGTCCGGACGATGCTCCAATAAGCGGCGAATCATCTGGTCGTTCGTGATGGTTCCCGGCGTGTGGCAGAAAACCTCCAGCGCGTAGCCGTGGCGGGTGGCTTCAAGTTCCGCGCCGCGCATCAGCATCGAGCAGTACGGGTTGTCGAAATCGCCGATGACCAGCGCGAGCGTGCCGGTGCGCTTCTCCTGCCCCTGCGGGTGCGAATGCGCGGTGGAGGGCTGATAATGCAGCGCTTCTATTGCTTCCTGCACCTTCTGGCGCGACTTGGCGGAGATGCTGCCGCCGGACATAGCGCGCGAGACAGTGGCAATGGAGACACCCGCGCGCTCCGCCACGTCGTAAATCGTAACTCTACCGTTTTCCATTGGGAAAACCTCCCTCCTGCCCTGCTGACAGGGAAATGCTGTAACCTTGCCATCATGGGCAGAAACCTTTCCTGTTCCGACATCATTATAACACAAAGAGTGAAAGAAAACAAGTCGCTTACAGAAAACAAGCGAAAATATTTTTCAGAAATCATGATGTAAATGGAAAGGAAACAGCCTTTTCAAACATTTTTTCAAAAACCCCTTGACAAGTACTCCTCTAAAATGTATAATAAGGTCACAAAAAAACGTCAAAGGTACAAACTGCCGAGACGATGAATTGTAAGCAGAATTGTAAGCGAAAACGACGTTCTTTCAAAACCGGATCGGACGGGAATGAGCCCGTTCAGATAGAGATTCAAGAGGAGGAACCAAGGCATGAAAAAGTTGTTCTCTCTGGTACTGGCGGTCGCAATGGTGCTGAGCATGGCGTGCTTCGCATCGGCGGAAGAAAATACGACGCTGACCATCGTCGCGTGGGACGTTGGCACGACGCCGTACTATCAGGCGCAGAAGGAAGCCTTTGAAGCAACCCACCCCGGTGTGACCATCGAATACGTTGACGTGGCGTCTCAGGACTGGGACACCAAGGCTGGCACGATGCTTTCCGGCGGCGACACCAGCGACCTGTTCATGGTCAAGCAGAACATCAACATCATGAACTGGGCGCAGCAGGGCTTCGCGGAGCCGCTGACTGACTACATTGCCAAGGACAACTACGATCTGTCCGGCTTCGTGGGCATGGAACCCAACTACGCGCTGGACGGCACGCAGTACGCGCTGCCTTTCCGCTCTGACTTCTGGGTGCTGTTCTACAACAAGACCCTGTTTGACGCGGCGGGCGTGGCTTACCCCACCAACGACATGACGTGGGAGGAATACGCGGCGCTGGCGAAGGAAATGACCGGCAAGGGCAACTGCAAGTATGGCTGCCACTACCACACCTGGCTGTCTGCCATCGTCAACTTTGCGGTGGACGACGGCAAGTTCACGCTGCTGGGCGGCAAGTATGACGAAATGAAGTACTTCTACGACCTCGCGCTGTCCCTGGAAGACGCGGATGCCTGCCGCAAGTACACCGAGCTGACCGCGGCTGGCCTGCACTACTCCGGCGCGTTCCAGACCGGCGACACCGCCATGATGCCCATGGGCTACTGGTACGTCGCGACCCTCATCAACAACATCAAGAATGGTCTGTGCGACTTTGAATGGGGCATCACCGCGCTGCCGCACAAGGAAGATGTGCAGGCGGGTTCCTCCTTCGGCAACCTGACCGGTATCATGATCAACAAGAAGTCCGAACACAAGGATCTGGCTTGGGAATACGTCTCTTGGCTGTGCGGCCCGGAAGGCGCGAAGGTCACCGCTGGCTGCGGCAACCGTCCGGCATGGGTCTCTGAGGAAGTTGCGGAAGTGCTGGCGTCTGTGGATGGCTTCCCGAAGGATGAGAACTCCAAGGCTGCGCTGCTGCCCAGCATGGTTTCCATCGAAATCGGCGTGAGCGACAAGCTGGCGGAAATCCAGACCATCCTGAACGAAGAACACACCATGATTATGACGCGCGAAATCTCCGTCGATGAAGGCATCGAGGAAATGAACGAGCGCGTGGCGGAACTGTACGAGTAATCGGCATCCGCAAGCAAATCAAGCATCCATAAGCCAGTGGGCGGGGAGGGCGACCAAAACTCGCTCTTCCCGCCTGTTGTCGATTTTTCGGAAAATCAGGCTGAAAGGGGAGTCCAACTATGGCGGAGGTTGCTGCCAAGCAGCGCAAACACAAGATGAGCAGGCTGGAAAAGAAAAATACCCTCATTGCCTACTCGTTTCTCGCGCCGAACTTTCTGGGGTTTGCTATCTTCACGCTCGTCCCGGTAGTTTGCGCAATCCTGCTGGCGTTCGTGGAGTGGAACGGTGGCGACATCAGCAATGCCCATTTTGTCGGACTGCAGAATTTCGCGGAAATCTTCAAGGTGGACAAAGTTGCCAGCAAGTGGGCAAACGGCGACTACCTGTACTTCTTCAACCGCGTTGACCTTGGCATTGCGCTGAAGAACACTGTTTTCTATGCGCTGATTAACGTGCCGCTGACGCTGGTGTGCGCGATTGCCTTGGCGCTGGCGCTGAACAAGGCGAAGGGCGCGGTTGCGTTCCGCACGATTTTCTTTTTCCCCTATGTCGCCTCGATGGTCGCTATCTGCGTCTGCTGGAACTTCATGCTGATGAAGGATGGCCCGGTCAATCAGATGATTATGGCGCTGGGCATCAACTTCAACAAATCGTGGACCGCGGACTCGACGATGGCGATGTGGGCGATTATCCTTGTCAGCGTGTGGCGCTCGATGGGCTACTACATGGTCATCTACCTCGCTGCGCTGCAAGGCGTTCCGCGCGAACTCTACGAAGCGGCGACGGTGGACGGCGCGAACAAGTGGCAGCAGTTCCGCAATGTGACCCTGCCGCAGATTAAGCCCACGACGTTCTTCTGCACCATCATGCTGGTCATTGGCAGCTTCAAGATTTACGACACGGTCGCCATCATGACCAACGGCGGCCCCGGACGCGCGACGAAGATGCTTGTGACGTACATCTACGACGTGGCGTTCAACAACATCAAGTACGGTCAGGCGAGTGCGATTGCCATGGTGCTGCTTGTTATCGTCCTGATTGTGACCATCATCCAGTTCGCAAACGAAAAGAAATTCGCCAACGACTAAGAAAGGAGGAAGAACACCATGAGTCAGACGGCTGTTGTTACCCATCAAAAAGCGATTCGCAAGGACAACCCGGTCATGAAGGTGATAGGGCGTGTGCTGCTGTATACGGTGCTGATTGCGATGGCGCTGTTTACGCTGATTCCGTTTGTGTGGATGCTTTCCTCCTCCTTGAAGCTGGATCAGGAAGTCTTCCAGTACCCCATCCGCTGGATTCCGGAAACGTTCCATTGGGAAAACTACCGAGTTATCTGGGAACGCGTGTCGCTGCTGACGTACTTCAAGAACACGGCGATTATCGCGCTGGCAGTGACGTTCCTGCAAACGCTGACGTCCTCTTTCGCGGCATATGCGTTTGCAAAGCTGCGCTTTAAGGGGCGCGACCTGCTGTTCGTGGCGTATATCGCAACGATTGCTGTGCCGTGGCAGGCGTACATGCTGCCGCAGTTCATCATGATGCGCTCGATGGGGCTGTATGACACGCTGCTGGCGATGATTGTCCTTCAGGCGTTCAGTGCGTTCGGCGTGTTCCTGATGCGCCAGTTCTATCAGGGTATTCCGACGGAACTGTGCGAAGCGGCGCGCATCGACGGGCTGAGCGAATACGGCATCTGGGCGAAAATCATGCTGCCGCTGTCTACTGCTGCGATTGCGACGCTGGTGATTTTCACCTTCGTCGGCACTTGGAACGACTACATGGGCCCGATGATTTACCTGACCCGCGACGAAAACAAGACGATTCAGGTCGGCTTGCGGCGCTTTATTCAGGAGTACACGAGCGACTATCACCTTATCATGGCGGCGTCGCTGGTGTCGCTGCTGCCGGTGTCAGTGGTGTTCCTCTGCTTGCAGAAATACTTCATCGAAGGCATTGCAACGAGCGGCTTGAAGGGGTAAAATAGGAAGGAAAACAAAAGGGCAGACGGGCGGAAATTCCCTGTCTGCCCTTTATCAAAAAGGATGGGAAAAAGAGTGGAAAAATACACGCAAGCCATGCAGCAGGCAGCCGACAAGTTCCGCTGGAGCGCAAAACTGGCGGCGGACGCGGGCATTATCCCGTATAAGAGCGAAAACGGTGCTTGGGTTGCATCCCCTTACGACGGCAACAGCTGGTGGACAGGCGGCTTCTGGCCGGGGCTGATGTGGCAGCTGCACTGCGCGACGGGCGACGAGCAGTTCCAGACCGAAGCGCGGCGCGTGGAGAAGCTCCTTACGGAAGAATTCCGCACGTTCCGCTGCCTGAATCACGACGTTGGCTTCATGTACCTGCTGTCCTGCGGCGCGGATGCAAAGCTGACCGGCGACGAACAGGCAAAAACCGACACGCTTCACGCGGCAAGCCTTCTCATGGGGCGCTTCAACCCGGCGGGGTTCATCCGCGCGTGGAATCACCATGACCAGCGCGGATTTGCCATCATCGACTGCATGATGAACCTTTCCCTGCTCTGGTGGGCAACCCGCGAGACGGGCGACCCGCGATTCGCGAAAGTCGCGCAGATTCATGCGCAGACGACACTGCGGGAGTTCCTGCGCCCGGACGGATCGGTCAGCCACATCGTCGAGTTTGACCCGGAGACGGGCAAGCGCGTCAAGGAATACGGCGGACAGGGATACTGCCTCGGTTCGCAGTGGAGTCGCGGGCAGGCGTGGGGGTTGTACGGCTTTACACTGGCGCATCTTAACGGCGGCAATACGGAATATCTGGACGCGGCGGAGAAAATCGCAGCGAACTTTATCCGGCACATCCGCCCCGACGGACTGACCGACTGCGACTTCTGTCAGCCGAAGGATGAAGAGCGCATCGACAATATCGCGGGCGCGGTGGCGACGTGCGGACTGCTGGAACTGGCGAAAATCACGGGCAAGGCGGAGTATCACGCGGCGGCGGTTCGATTGGTGGATGGTCTGCTTGAGCGCTGCGTCGACTGGACGCAGAACAGCTGCGGACTGTTGACAAAATGCACTGCGAGCTACCACGACGACGGCGCGGGGCGGCACACGAACATCACCTATGGCGACTACTTCCTTGTGGAGGCGCTGGCGAAGCTGACGGGCAGCGACCCAATGCTCTGGCGGTGAAAGGAATAGTATGATTACAATTCTGGTGAAAGCGGCAGACGGGACGATGATTGCCTCAGCACAGAGTGCAGATGATGCGCGCCTGTGCATCGACCGGGTCTATGAAGACGGCGACACGGTGGAAATCCTTGCGGACGAAAAGCATCTGTGCGTGCAGATGGACGTGACACTGCTGCCGGGCGAAGTGTATCTGCCGAATGGACGCATGACGTGGCGCGTTCCGGCGGGGGAACATCGGCTGGCATATGCGCCCGGCGCGTTCGAGGCGAAGCGGCATGTCATTACGGCGCGCCCAATGACGGCAGAGGAAATCAATGGGCGGCGCGATATTGCCTGCAATCCGGCGGATCTGCGCGGCGAAACGGACTTCTTCCCCCATATCACCGCGAATGTCGAAACGCGCAACGAGGCGTGCTTCTGCGCGCGCAACGCCATCAACGGACTGCACTGCAACAATTATCACGGCGAGTGGCCGTTCGGCAGCTGGGGCATCGGCGCGCGGGAAGACGCGTGGTGCTGCATTGACTTCGGGCGCGAGGTGACGGTGGATGCAATGGCGCTCATCCTCCGTGCGGATTTTCCGCATGATGCGTATTGGGTCAGCGGACACGTCGTGCTGTCCGACGGCGCGGAAGTCGCGTTCGACCTGCAAAAGACGGGCGAGAGGCAAATCATCCCGCTGGGGAAACACATGGTGCGCTGGATGCGGCTGGAGCGGATGCTGAAGAGCGACGCCCCGTCGGCATTCCCTGCGCTGACCGAATGGGAAGTCTACGGATGCGACAAGGAAGGCAAATAAGATGGAAGCAAGAGCGTATTGGCTGCAAACAATGCTGAAAATTGCTGATCCGGTGCTGAAAAACTTGGCGGCGGGGACGCTGAAGCAGAACATGCCGATGGTGTTCCATCCCGACCGGGCGGAGTATATGCATCTCGAAGCGCTGGGGCGGACGGTCTGCGGCATTGCGCCGTGGCTGGAACTGGATGACCTGACGGGCGAAGAAGCGGAGATTCAGGCGGAATACCGCGAGCTGACCCGCAAGGCGATTGCAAACGCGGTAAATCCGGAATCGCCGGACTTCATGAACTTCACCGAAGGGTATGGGCAGGCGCTGGTGGACGCGGCGTTCCTGGCGCACGGCATCGTTCGCGCCCCGAAGCAGCTGTTCCATGCGCTGGATGAGCAGACGAAGCGGAATCTGGTGGGTGCCCTGCGTGCGACGCGGAAATTCACCCCGTTCGTGATGAACTGGCTCTTCTTCTCCGCGATGGTGGAGGCGGCACTGCGCGTGATGGGCGAAAGCGACTACGACCTGACGCGCGTGGATTATGCTGTGAACATGTTTGAAAGCTGGTATCTGGGCGATGGCGTGTACGGCGACGGCCCGAAATTCCGCTGGGATTACTACAACAGCTTCGTCATTCAGCCGATGTATGTTGATGTGCTGCGGACGTTCGCGGATGTCGGGCGCGGCTATGACGAGCTGCTGAAGCAGGTGGAACACCGCGCGGGACGCTATGCGGCGGAGCTGGAGAAAAACATCAACGCCGACGGGAGCTATCCGGTCATCGGGCGGTCGATTACCTACCGCTTCGGCGCGTTCCAGCTGCTGTCACAGGCAGCGCTGGAAGATTTCCTGCCGAATGAACTGCCGCCGGAGCAGGTTCGGACGGCGCTGACGGCGTGCATCCGCAAGGTAACGGAGCATCCGGCGATGTTCGATGCGCAGGGGTGGCTTCAGCCGGGCGTGTATGGCTGTCAGCCGGACTTGGCGGAGGGGTACATCTGCGTCGGCAGCCTGTACCTATGCCTGACCGTGTTTCTGCCGCTGGGGCTTGCGCCGACGGCGGATTTCTGGTCGAAGCCGGAGATTCCGTGGACAGCGAAGCGGATTTGGAGCGGTGAAAACGTGATGCTTGATCACGCGGTGGATTGATGCGGACGTGCCGGGCGGGCGGGTGACTCCTGCCCGACACGAGTCGGACGAATAAACCAAAAGGAAATCACCTGAAAGGTTCGCAAATTTCCGAACGATGAGCACTGAAAATTGTGATTATCGTTCGGAAAATAAAAAAGAAGCAAAAAAACCGCAAAAACCTTCAAAAAACCCCTTGACGGGCGGGCGAAAAAGTAGTATACTGACAAAGCTGGTTGCGCGAGCCGCTGAAAAGCCGCTTGCGAGACCGGTACGAACCTTGAAAACGATACAGAACAAAAACAACGCAAACAAGACAGTAATT
>ERZ772881.110-NODE-110-length-89047-cov-42.136181_pt1 | contig 89047 bp, 77 predicted proteins | sample MGYA00580581_ERZ772881 | MGnify/ENA primary metagenome ERZ772881 (study PRJEB29015, sample SAMEA2737668) | human gut metagenome | biome: human gut; feature: human-associated habitat; material: faeces | place: China | collected 2012 ...
ATTGCATGAAAATACATGTATAATCGGACTCTGCGAATTAATCAGCGCTTCCCTAAACATTCAGGCCCATTTACATATTTGCTGCGGTTCTCCAGATATGGAGCAGCTGGTCTTCGGAAATCTTATCCACCTGGAAGTAGGACGCTCCCATGGCCTTGGCCAGTTTCTTCGCAAGGCCCAGCTTGATGAAGCCCGATTCCGTATCGATAACAGCTACCGGAATATTCCTACGGCCGATGCGTTTCGCTTCTTCCAATGCATCGGTGACCGGGTTCGTCCCCTTATTCAGGGGGCTGGTAGCCCTGCCATCGGTAATCAGAATCATCACGGGATCCTGGTTGGCATCCTGCCGATAGAGCATATCCAGCACGTCTTCCGCCTTCAGGAGGCCCTTGGCAAGAGGCGTCTTTCCGCCGGTGGGCATGGTGGCCAGTTTCTTCTGGGCGAAGTCCACGGACCGGGTCACGGGGAGGAGCACTTCCGCCTGATTTTTGCGGAAAGCTACCATACCCACACGGTCACGTTTCTGGTAAGCGTCCAGAAGGATTTTGAAAATGACGCCTTTTACGGTCTTCATCCGTTCCCTGGCGCCCATGGAGCCGCTGGCATCCACGACAAAGAGGAAAATATTGCCTGTCCGTTTTTCCCGGATCTTGCTCCGGAGATCGTCCTTGCGAATCACCACGGCGCAGCCATTGGAAGGACGGGCTTTCTGGTAGGGCGCTGCAGCCCGGAGGGTAGCATCGAAAGCAATATCGCTGGTTTTGGACTTCGGAATTTCTGCCCGTACGTAGCGGCCCTGCATAAGGTCCGTCATAGTAAGGCTTCGTTTTCCGCTGCCCTTCTTCGGTTTTCTGTCCTTCGACGGTTCGATCCACATGGGCGGCAGGTTCACATGGAGATCAGCTGCATCAATCCGTTCCCGGCTTTCTCCTTTAGGATTGGAAAATTTAGAATTTTCCGGATTGCTGTCCTGATTGCTGTCTTCTGAATCTTCGGTGTCCGTCTGCGGCGGTTGTGCTTCCGGAGGATGGCTGAAGGCATTCTCATCGGCCGGTTCATTCTGGGGCTGCTGCTGGTCTTCCTTATTTTCTTCCGGCTGCTGGGGCTCCTCCTCCGGCTGCTGCGGTTCCTGCTGCTCCTCTTCCGCCTTTCTCATGCGGTGGGGCAGGACAAATTCCGCTGCTTTTTCCAGGTCCTTCGGGAGTACGTACTTTCTCCCTTCCAGAGCTGCTTCCGCCCGGGCTGCCTCAATGAGGTAAATATCCGCCCGGTGGCCTGCCACGTGGGCCTTCAGGGTGTAAACGGCGGCCAGCTGGATCATGGCCGGCGATACTTCTACTGTCTTCAGCGCTTCCCTGGCATTTCTGACTTTCTCCTTCAGTTTCTCCGTCTCTTCCTGCCATTTTTCCCGGAAAGCAATGCCATCCTTTTCAAAGTCCAGCACTCTCCGGATGATTTCCAGTCTCGTTTCGTCGTCAAAATCTTCGTCGGTGGAGGCGAAAAGGCCGAACCGGTCGAGAGAAGAGGAAGACAGGGTACCGCTTTCCGGATTCATCACTGCCAGAACGGTGAAGGAGGTATCCCTCTGTTCCGAAAGGCCATCCCTTTCGAGACGGTACCCGCCGGCTTCCCTGATATTCAGTACTGCGGAAAGAAGATCATCCCGCAGGAGATTTACATCGTCAATATAGATAATGCCACCATCCGCTTCGTCAATCAGCCCGGGAAGGAGCTTCTTATGACCGCTGCGGATTGCCTCTTCTGTATCAATGGAACCAAAGAGCCGATCCTCGGTGATGCTGATCGGAATTTCTACCCACGGTGCATCCACCAGTTCCCTGGCCGCCCGGACCAGGGTAGATTTACCGGACCCCTTTTCTCCTGAAATCAGGAGGCCGCCGGCAAAGGGATTCACCAGGGTAAGGAGGATGGCTTCTTTGGCCTTTTCCATTCCGCAGACAGCGGCAAATGGGAAAACATTACGCTTCATCGTCAATGACCTTATCCACTTCCGACCAGTCCAGGGTCTGTTCCTCGAACGGACGGCGTCTCATACGATGCGGCAGGGCCAGTCTGGATGCTTCCCGGATATCTTCTTTTGTGACTTCCGTATGGCCTGCGACGGCAGCAATGGTTTCTGCTGTCTTGATCAGTGTAATATCGGCACGATGACCATCGACACCGAGGGTAATGGAAATCTTCGCTGCCAGGAGAAGGATGTCATTGGACACGGTAACCTGGGGCAGGAGTTTCATGGCTCTTTCGATGCGGCGGACTTCTTTCGCCTGTTCATCTTTCCACTGTTCCAGGAACGGTTCCGGATCTGCTTCATAGGCAAGGCGTCTCTTGATAATTTCCGCTCTCTTTTCCGGATCCTGTTCACCAACCACCTTGACGGACAGGGCAAAGCGGTCCAGGAGCTGGGGACGGATATCCCCTTCTTCCGGGTTCATGGTGCCTACAAGGGAGAAACGGGCCGGATGGGAATAGGAAATACCTTCCCGTTCTACCGTATTGATACCCATGGCTGCGGAGTCCAGAAGCACATCTACCACGTGATCATCGAGCAGGTTGATTTCATCCACGTAGAGGATATTCCGGTTCGCATCAGCCAGGATGCCGGGTTCAAAAGAACGCTTGCCTTCACGGATAGCAGCTTCGATATCCAGTGTACCTACGACGCGGTCTTCGGTGGCACTGACCGGAAGTTCTACTACCTTCATGGGCAGCATTTCCACCGGCGGCTCTTCATGGTCATACTTTTCATGGCATTCATCGCACCAGTTGGCCTTATCATCCGGATCATCGTGGAAACGGCACCCTTTAATGCACTTGCGGGGTGGCAGGAGATCGGCCAGCGCACGGACAGCGGTGGATTTGGCGGTACCTTTTTCCCCCTGGATCAGTACGCCTCCCAGTTTCGGGTTAACCACGTTCAGGACCAGCGCTTTTTTCATGGTGTCCTGGCCAATGATGGCGGTAAATGGGAATGTTCCCTGTCTTTTCATAATAAATAAACTCCTCCTTGCCATATAAATGAAATAATGTGTATGTATATCAAACACCAATAAGTGAATGAAGCTAAAGGTTGCGGGTGAACGCTGCTTCGCTCGTTCACCGGATTGAGAGCGCTTCGCGCCTGGGCATAAGGTGCATCAGGATGCGGGGCTGCGGTCTTCGGCCAATGCACGAGGCCGTCAGGCAGAACCCTGACGCAGTCACAGCCCTGGCTGCGGGCTGGTCCCCTTCTTTTCTAAATATTTCTTTATAAAAAATTTCTTCATGGCACATTCAGCTTCTGAGAGCCGTACGTGGCCATCTTTATCAAGCCACCGGGAGAAGCAGCCTCCGCCGCAGAGGCGGAAGTACTCGCAGCTCCGGCAGCGGTTCATGGCTTTTTTGATAAAGTCCCCCACTTCCCTCACCTTGTCCGGGTCCCGGCCCGTTTCTACGGTACCGAGAAGGTACTTGTCCCGTCCCATAAGGGAAGAGCAGGCGTAGATGGAGCCATGGACATCCACAAAGGCAGCCTCGCCGTTCATGGCATAGCACTGGGGAAATTCATATTTCCCGGTCCGATCCAGCCGTTCTGCCCGATCTTCCTGGGTAAAGTGGATGTGACGGCCCGTGACCTGTTCCAGCAGGGCCATACGGCGGTACACGGCCTCCAGGGCCTTCGTCATAGCTTCCGCCGAGGGCTCGTGAAGGGTGCTGCCCCTCCCCTGCTCCCGGAGGATATCGAAACCCACCTGGTGCACGTTCCCGTAAAACTGGGCCATGTCGGCAATGCCCGGCAGTTCGTCCACCATATCGTCAGTAACGACGCAGGTGATGCCGGTGCCGATACCCTCTTCCGCTAGGTTCCGGAAGCCCCGGGCCGCCGCCTGGGACGAGGAACCGCCGTCTTTCATGAGCCTGGTCCTGTCCATGACAGAGGGCCTGCCGTCACAGGAAATCCCGATGCCCACGTTATGGTCGTAGAGGAAACGGCCTATATCCTTCGTGAGGAGGGAGCCGTTCGTCTGCACCTGCATCTGGGCATCAAAGTGATGCTCTTCTACGAGATGCACCAGCTTTCGGATGAGGGGAAACCGAAGAAGCGGCTCACCGCCAGAGAACTGGAGGAGAAAACGGCCCCCCGATTTTCCGGCCATCATCACCGCTTTCATGGCCGTTTCCTCAGCCATGTCTACCTGGTCCACATCAGAAGCATAGCAGTAGCGGCAGGCAAAGTTGCACCGCCCGGTAAGGGTAAGCACCAGCATGCGGATAGGTGGCATGTTATTCGTCATCGTCTCCGTCATCTTCCAGTTCCCCTTCCACCGACAGGTAGAGCTGCTGCAGTTCTTCCTTCATGGAATCATCGGCATTCCACATCTTCCGCTGGTCCGCTTCCAGAAGGGTTTCGGCAATGTTCTGGAGAGCCCAGGGATTCACTTTCTTCATCCACTGCTGCATCTTTGGATCCAGGGCGTATTTTTTCGCGTACTGTTCATACATGTAGTCATCCATAACGCCGCTGGTGGCATCCCACTGGAAACTGATGGACAGCCGGTTTGCCAGGTCCGTAGCTCCTTTATAACCGTGTTTCATGAGGCCTTCGATGTACTTCGGATTCATGGATTCACTGCGGAAAACCCGCTTCATTTCTTCCTGTACCGTCTTCACCCCTACGGCACTGCGGTTCGTGGAGTCCCCCACATAGGACTGGGGAGTCTTGCCGCCGAGGCTCTTCACCGCGGCAATCATGCCGCCGTGGAAAGCATTGTAGTCATCGGAAGAAAGAATATTGGATTCATGGTTTTCTTCATTCTTTACCGTAAGGTCCAGGGAGGCCAGCCGTTTCTTGAAGAGTTCCGGTTTGAAGACGCCCCGGTTGCCGCCGCCAAAGACGTGGCCGCCCCAGCGGACATAGACACTGGCCAGGTCATCCTCATTCTGCCAGTTCTTGGAGTCCAGCACCGTATTCACACCGGCCCCATAGGTACCGGGAGCATCACCAAAGATGCGGAATGCCGCATTTCTCCAGGCATCGTCTGCATCCACCCCTTCATCGGTCATAAGTTTCGTATCCGCCTTCACGTGCTTCCGGATGAAGTTATCTTCGTCCTTCTCATCCAGGGAAGCCGCCAGGAGCACTGCCTTATCCATGAGTTCGGAAATCTGGGGCAGCGTATCCCGGAAGAGGCCGCTGATACGGCCGGTGACATCGATTCTGGGGCGCTTCAGTTCAGAAAGGGGAATCGGTTCCAGGTCCCGGACCTGGAGGCTTCCTTTCTGCCATACGGGGCGGATACCGAGAAGGTAGAGGAATTCCGCAATATCCTGGCCGGAGGAGCGCATATTGGGGCCGGACCAGAGAACCATACCGATATTTTCCGGGTACTTGCCCTGGTCGGCGATGAACTTTTCAATCATCCGGTCGCCGAGCTTTACGCCCAGCTGCCAGCCTGCCGGAGAAGGCAGTGTCCTGGGATCTACGCCGTAGAAATTCCGGCCCGAAGGCAGGAGAGAGACGCCACCGGCATTGGGGGATCCGGAGGGACCCGGTTCCACGTACCGTCCATCCAAAGCATCCAGGGTGTGGTCCATTTCTTCCGTCACCCGGGAAAGGCGGGGATAGATTTCCTCAGTCACAAAGTGAAGAAGGTTCTCCGCCTTACTGCGCCATTCACCGCTCCCCTCCATTTCCGGAAGGTCCATAGCTTTGGAAATGGCGTCTTCCGTAAAGCCGCCGTCCTGCACCGTCCGGATGACCTTTCTTGTTTCTTTCCGGATCCGGGTCATGAGTTCGCCGTAGGTGCAGTGTTCCTTCTCATCCATTTCAGCAGCCCTTTCCTGGATGGTATCCAGGTCCGTGCCATACTTCTCTGCCCACAGATCATAGATGGACGGGATCTTGTCATTAGAAAGACGCAGCAGCTGGAGAATACCGTCGGTAAGGAGATCTCCTTCCAAAGGCTGGCCCAGGATATGGAGGCCCACATGGACTTCGCTGTCCTTCAGCTCTTCAATGTAATTATGGAGTTCTGCCACATAATCATCAAAGGCAGTTCCCTCCTTCATGGGCACATCGCTTTCCAGTTTTGCTTTTTTCACAAGCTCCAGAATCGGCTTTCCCATGTCCGATACGTCGTTCCCCGTTTCCTTCAGGTGGGCGTATTCGTCCATGGTCTTTTCCAGTTCCTCCAGCTCATCGTAGGCGCCGGCATCGGCTACCGGAGCCGGCATGTAGCCGATAAGACAGCCTGAAGAACGGCGCTTGGCAATCATGCCTTCACCGGTAATGGTCATATGGTAAGGATATACATTGGGCAGGTCTCCCAATGCGATATCCGGATAACTTTCTTCATCGAGCCCTGTTGCTTTGCCCGGCAGCCATTCCAGGTTGCCATGGGTACCCATGTGAATTACGGCATCCGCCTTCCATACATTCCGGAGCCAGTAGTAGAAAGCCACGTACTGGTGGGTCGGCGGGATATAGGGATCATGGTAGGCCTTGGAGGGATCCATACCGTACTGCCGGGAAGGCTGCACCGTAAGGAACAGGTTTCCGTCCATGGTCCCGGGAACCAGGATATTTCCCTTGTCCGAAATCATGACTTCCCCCGGTGCCTTGCCCCAGCTCTCTTCCATTTTCTTCTGGGCATCCTTTCCAAGGGTATGGAAGAAATCAATATATTCCTTTGCCGACAGCTTCTGGCATTCCTCCGCCTGCTTTTCGGTCATCATGGACACATCATTCGTAGCATGGGACGTCATCATTTCGATGAATTTTTCCGTATCCTCCGGAATGAAATCGATGGTATATCCTTCGTCCTTCATCCGCTTCATGAGGCGGATAGCGCTTTCCATGGTATCCAGACCGGAAGCGGAGCCGATATTCGAATTCTTTGCCGGATAATTGTGGAAAATAATGGCAATTTTCTTATCAGAGTTTGCCATCCGATGGAGGTGAGCCCATTTACCCGCCTTCCCCACCATCCGGGAAATCCGTTCCGGAATGGGATGGAATTCTACGGTGCCATCTTCCTTCCGTACCCGGCCGGCAATTGGCACCCCGTGAATGGCGCCATCCAGTTCCGGCATGGCCACGGCGATGGAAGTCTCAATGGAATTGAGGCCTTCCTTATTCTCCCGCCAGTCCTTTTCCGATACGAGGAGGGTATAAGCATCAAGAAGGGGGACCCCCAGTTTCTTCAAAGTGGCAATAGAGGCCTGGCCGCTGCCGGTCAGAGCAAACTTCATGGTACTGGTAAGGGAATCAATCACCGGCTTACCATCCTTCATGAAATAGGTTTCAATGACCTCCGACAGGGTAGGCATGCCAAGGGCTGTTTCCGGCGCGCCATTGGCAAAGACCGGAATCACATGATAGCCCTGCTTCTCTGCCTCTTCCATAAAAGCGTTCTGGTAGGACAGGTCCCCCCAGATCCATTCCTCCCTGTAAAAGAGAAGTCCCAGCACAGGCCGGTCATCGTGCCAACGGCCGATAAACTCTGCAAGGTCCGTGGTGAAGAAACTCTCCTTTGTGGGGTCATAAATACCGGCCCAGGTGTAAGTCTTCGGAGCTTCCGGTTTCTCAATGGCACTATCAAAAAGGGAATTCGCATAGAGCCAGAGATTTTTAAAATTCTCCATGCCACCGTAGAGGCAGTACTCCCGAAAATGTTTCATCATATCATCGGTGAGACTCTCGCTGTGTTCCGCAGCGCCACCGTCCACAGCATCTACGAAGTAGGGAATTCCCTCTCCATCCAGGAAACGGCGGCATTCCTTCCAGAAATTCGACTTCAGCCCGTTCTTCATGAGATGCACCATGACCAAACAGGCACCTTTCATCTTTCTTTCCCAGGAACGGTCCCAGTCACTGGTCTTCTCAATCATCACCGGCAGGCAGAGGTCAGAGATCTTTCCCTCCTCCTGCAGCGCTTCGCAGGCTTTGCGGATAGCCGCATACCGCCTGTCATGGTTTGTCATGTAAATAATCTTGCAGTCCATAGTTCCTCCAATCAAGCAATCTGGCAACCACCCAACATAAAGAGCAGTGTCTTCCTATTTTTCTGTACATTCATTCAATCAGCAGTAATTAATTATAAATAATCTACGATACAGAATTCCTAATATACACATCTAATTATACTATTTCTGTAAGTTTTTTAAAGTAATTACATGAAAATTCTTAAGAATTTATAGGCAACATTACATATTTTCCTACTGCGATTTGCGTGAATCGTTAGTAAATTAAACAATTTCCTGATATCGGATTGTTTCCTGCTATGTTGTTGAAAGGTGAGAAAGCACAAATCAAGGCATGAAAAACGCCTGCAATCGTTCTAACGGAAAAATCCGTAGAAGAATGCAGGCAAAGAATGGGGCCAAAAAGTAACGATACATTCAAAAAGCTGTGTTGGACAGTGTCTTCATCTCATTTCCCTCAGTTTGGCATTCCAGATTCGTTCATAGAGGTACGCCGCTCCCCGAATGCCACAGAGTGGTAGATCCGTAATCATGAGTTCATCGTGAGAGGGCCTTGCGATATGGACGAAGGCAAAGGGCTTTTTCATCCGTTCCAGGTTCGCCGTTTCTTCGCTGGAGGAGAGGACAAGTCCTCCCTTCCATTGTTCATAATCCTCTTTCACCAGGGCGTCGTCTTTCGGCAGGGTTCTAACGGCGTCGGCAGCGTCGGTATGGTAGGTTGTGGGCATCTGGAGATGGATGGTGAGATTGGCCGTATCGAGCCATTCGTTCCGAAGGGCATCGGCCATACCGATGGCCTCCGACGGCGGTGCCGCTACCAGGACCTGATCGAACCACAAGGAGCCCCAGAGGGAAGCCAGGTAGCTGCCCCTTCTCATGACCTCCGGACGGATGCGGTCCACTTCTTCCCGCACCGCCTTCGGATTTCCGAAGCCGCAGCCTTCCACCACCTGCCGGATCCAGTGCAGGGTGCCTTCGTAGCCGTAGGGCAGTCCCACCTGGAGATAAGGTGTGCCGAAGCGGTTCTTCATTTCTTCCGCCGCCGGAAGGGCCAGTTCATCCCGGACCACCAGGTTCACCGCCGCCTCCGGTGCTTTCATGATGGTGTCCCAGTCCTCGGCGCAGCCGGGGGTGGAAATGACGGAAATACCGGCCATGGAAAGGATCTGCCGGATTTCCCGGGCGTCTTCCCTCCCCTTCATGGATACATCGGACAGGCCCAGTACGTTCACAGCAACCGGCTTCACAGGGAGCGGCTTCATTTCTTCCACCACACGGAGGAAAGCATTGGCAAATCCCTTTTCAAAATTTCCTTTAAGGCCGCCGCTGTCCATGGTGTATACGGGCCAGGGGCCGCCGAATTTCCTGGCGATTCCCTTCAGGTCATCCCCGATGAGGCCGATGCTGCAGTTGTTCATGAGGAAAACCCGGTCCACGCCGGGCACCGTCTTCACATAGGAAAGGCCGTCGGTGATGTCCTTTTCCGTGCCATACACCAGGGACGCCGGACTGGGCTGGGTGCAGTAAAACATGGTGGCGGCGTTTTTATTTTCGTCGTCCACGTGTTTCATGGCATAGAAATAGCACCACAGGGGGCCATTGATCATGACAAAGCTCTTCGGAATGGATGCGAAGAAAGCGGAAGATCCCGTAAGGCCGCAGCGGTTATTATGATGACAGTAAGACTCAAATTCAGGCTTTGACATAGGCGATGCCTCCCTTTCTTCCCCGGCGGCAGAGGAGCCGGTACAGGGAGCGCAGGAAGACCTGCTCTCCCTCAAATCCCGCCAGTGCCACCATGGGGATAAACAGCTGCCGCACGGGGGCATTGGTCATTTCATTGGTGGTGAGGAGCACGTCGCAGTCCTTCAGGAGATCATCGGTGGACCCTTCATAAATGGGAATATTTCCAAAAGCTGCGATTTCCTTACGGAACGCCGCCTTATCCTCTTCCGTGAGATTCGGGAAGAAGAGGACACCCTGGATATCCAGGGCCAGCCGGTGCAGAGAGGCCAGGGTCTCCTTCGGATGGTACCACCGGACGCCGCGGCCGATGGCGATAGCCGTCTTTTTTCCTTTCGTCACAGGAAGATAGGAAGAAACCTCTGCGGTGAGCCGTTTCGTTTCCTCTTCCACCACTTTGTCTCCCCGGTCTTTCCGTCCTGCGGTCTCCGCCACCTTACGGATCCAGTGGCAGGTGGCCTCAAAGCCCGTGGGATATACATTTCCCACAGATTTCACGCCGTATTCCGTTTCCAATTCTTTCACCATGTCCACCATGCCTTGGGGCTGGCCGGCGGTGCCCAGCATGACAGAATAGGAAGCCTTCGTCACGTTTTTCCAGTCCTTAAAGGGCACATACCCCGGGAACTGGTAATCCACATGGAGCCCCAGAAGGGAGAGGAGCCTCGTCACTTCCCGCACGTACTGGCCGTGGGGTCCCATCTGGTCTCCCAGGAGCACCACGGAGTCCGGCTCATGGTCATTCTTCACGAAGAACCGGTCCATGATGGCTTTCGCCGTCTTATAATAGCCGTCGGAATACTCGCCGCCCAGGAAGCCCGCAAAGGGCATGGACATGACAGGGATGCCGTATTCCGCTTCCGCCGAAGCCGCCTCTTCATCCACGTCGTCGCCAATGACGCCGGCGGTACAGGAAGAAGCGATGAGCAGGCACTCGGGATGGTAGGTTTCCATGGTGTAGGCAATGCATTCATGGAGCCTGTCGATACCGCCGAAGATGCTGTCCTTTTCCCGAAGGTTCGAGGAAACAAGGGGGACCGTCTCCTCCACTTCCCGCTCCCCATCGGCGGACAGGCGGTAGTGGTTGCCCAGGTCCATGGACGCCGCCACGTGGACGCAGCCCATGGGACTGTGGAAAATCACGGCGCATCCCTTGCAGCCCACCACCGCCCGCCATACGGCGGTCATGGTGCAGCTCATGGATTTATTCTTTGCAAAAAGCCACTTAGTTTTCAGTGCCATACCGGCTCACCAGCTTTTCCAGATCATCAAAGGAAACGGGCGTAGGAATGGAAAGATTCTCATTGGTCAGAATCGTCTCCCCCAGCTTCCGGTACACATCGGCCTGGGCAGAATCCGGCGCGTACTGGAGTACGGTCTGCCTGTTATTTTCCGCCAGGTTCACAATTTTATCCCGGGGCACAAAGGCCACCAGCTTCGTATGGAGCATATCCGCAAATTCCAGAAGAAGCTCCTTCTCCCCCGGCACCTTACGGCTGTTGCCGATGATACCTGCCAGCCGCACCTTGCCACGGGACGCGAAGCGGCGGATGCCCTTGGCAATATTATTGGCCGCATAAAGAGACATGAGCTCCCCGGAGGACACCACGTAGATTTCTTCGGCGTACCCTTCCCGGATAGGCATGGCGAACCCGCCGCACACCACATCCCCCAGTACGTCGTACAGGATCACATCGGATTCCGGCAGCGCATGGAGCCGGTCCAGGAGCTGCAGGGCCACGATGATGCCCCGGCCTGCGCAGCCCACCCCGGGCTCCGGTCCCCCTGCCTCCACGCAGGTAATGCCGTTGAACCCGGTATGGATAATATCTTCCTTCTTGATTTCAGAAGCATCCTTTGTGCGGATCTGGTCCAGCACCGTCTCCTTGCAGATATGGCCCAGGAGAAGGCGGGTGGAATCATTCTTCGGGTCACAGCCGATCTGGCACACCCGCTTTCCCATGAGGCTCAAAGCGGCGGATACATTGGAAGCGGTGGTGGATTTGCCGATGCCGCCCTTCCCATAAAAAGCGATTTTTTTCATAGGGCTCCTCTCCTTATGTGTGAAAGATGAAATGAAAGTTATATGTATATTATAGCATTAACCGATATGGTAAAGTGGCTGAGGGGTAACGCCCTTTGGGCGAAGTGGCGTAGGGGTAATGGCTTGCGGCCAAGGGAGAGGTGCGGCGCACAATTCATATAGCGCCGCAAATGATGTATCTGGCGGCTAAGCCACAGTTGTGATTCATAAAGCGGCGATTCCGACAGAATCTGTGGTTTATCAGGTTGTCCCCCCCTTTCCCAAAGGGGGACGTCTGCACAGCAGACAGAGGGATTCTGATGAGTTTACAGCGGATGATACGGACATTGTATTATGACTCGCGGTCCGGTTATCGAACGATAGAAGATAATAGAAGATAGCTGAAAGAAAATAGATGAGGACAGGCCCTTGGGGACAAACCCATCAGTTCCCATCAGCTAGGGAAGCGCTGATTAAATCGTTGTCAGATTTCATTCTTGTTTTTTTATGCAATGCGAGGAATAATCCGACGCGAATAGCGAGCTATTTAAGGAGGATTATGACGAAGCAGTGCATAAAAATCCTTATGAAATCTGACTCTGCGAATTAATCAGTGCTTCCCTAGCATCATGGCCGGTCCCGAGAGGAAGTCGCTTTAATGTGCAGTATAAGCGCCAACTTGGGCCAACCTCGCAGGTCCTCTACAGGACCCGCCTTCCCAAGGAAGGGGCCTACTCCAGATGCACTTTCATGTTATTTGTGTAGAGTCGTTAGGATTCCAGCTGCGGCGGAGTATATCGCGTTTTATAAGGCGGCGCTTTTCTATCTGTGCGCCGCCACCTTCCCCTCGGGCAAAGCCCGTTCCCCTTGCGCCACTTCGCCCGGAGGGCGTTACCCCTCAGCCCCCATCTCCTTTAAAACACCCTTCCTCGTGGGAATCAATCACTCCTACCGCCTGGAGATAGGAATAAATAATGGTGGTCCCCACGAATTTCATGCCCCTTTTCTTCAGATCTTTGGAAATAGCATCCGACAGGAGAGATGAGGTCTGTCCGGTCTCATGGAGTACCTTTCCCTCTGTCCAGTGCCAAAGGTAGGCGTCGAAGGTTTTCCATTCCTTTCGGATAGCAAGAAATATCTTCGCATTCCCCACGGCCGCCCGGATTTTGAGACGGTTCCGGATAATCCCTGCGTCCTGACGGAGAGTTTCCATCTTTTCCTCCCCGTACCCAGCCACCTTTTCCGGATCGAATCCATCGAAGGCGCGGCGGAAGTTTTCCCGCTTATTCAGTATGGACTCCCAGGAAAGGCCGGCCTGGAAGGACTCCAGCAGCAACATTTCAAAAAGCTTTCGGTCATCGTGCACCGGCACGCCCCATTCTTCATCATGATATCTGATATACAGTGGATTCTTCGGATTTGCCCAGAAACACCGTCTCTTGCCATCAACCCATTCCATAGAGCTGCCTCCCTTTATTCATCTCTATATATTGTATCATGGCCGACAGGCATCATTGATAGAGGGGTCTGTAAAGTTTTACTACAGCATTGAATGTTTATCATATATTACTATCTGGATGAAATTGGGAATAAAATAGAAACGACAGTTGATTCATGTGTAAACGAATGGGACCCTGCGCATTGAGAACTTTGTGTATTGGCGGGGCAGATCCTTCTGTCCCTGTCTATAGTCATTTCTCAGCCCGGTTGGCAGTTTCTTTTAGAAAGGAAACAACTGCCAGAGTCAATTTCACGTTATAACGCAGGAATCATCATGCTTCCAACTATTGCCAGGTGTTTTATAAAATGGTGATATGAATGATGCACCGCCACAACCACCTTAGTCATAGACCGCTGCTTTTCTACCTACAAGGAGTCTATCATGAACACACTAGATAAAATCAGAGAATCCTTCACTCTCCAGGCGAAGAACTTCGAATTCGGGGCCATGAGTTTTTCCAAGAAAGACTATCTGGCCCATACAGTCACTTCCCTCCATCTCAAAGGGAATGAGAATGTTCTGGATGCTGCCAGTGGCACCTGCGCCAACGGCCGCTCCATAGCCCCCTTTGCTTCCCATGTTACCTGCCTTGACACTACGAAAGCCATGCTGGATGTGGGAAAAGAGGCAGCCCAAAAAGAAGGACTTTCCAATATGGACTTCAAAATCGGTATCGTAGAAGACATGCCATTTGAAGATAGAACTTTCGATGTGGTCATTTCCCGCCTTGCCTTCCATCACTTTGCTGAAATGGAAAAACCCTTCTCTGAAATGACCAGGGTCCTGAAAAAAGGAGGCACTTTAGCAATCATTGACATGGAAGCGGCATCAGAAGCGCTCCGGGAAAAAGAGGATACCCTGGAAATTCTCAGGGACCCATCTCATGTAAGAAACAGAAGTCTTACAGAATTTCTGGCGCTTTATGAAAAATATGGTTTCACGCTGAAAACAGAAGAACATACCCCCATCGAAGTTTCTCTCTCCGCATGGATGGACCTGACAAGAACAAAAGATGAAAACCGGAAACTCATTATAAAAGCACTTAATGGTGAACTCCAAGGGCATGGCAAAACCGGCTTTGCCCCGTTCCTGAAAAAGGGGACCCTCCACTTCATCCAACGCTGGCTCCTGCTGACCGGGGTAAAAGAATTTTAATAACGCACTGTTTAAATCGCTGTTCGATTTCACTCTTGTATTTCCATGGCAATACAAGGATTAATCCGACGTGAATAGCGAGCTATTTAAAACAGCAGTCCTGCATAGGACTGCTGAGCCAAGGCAAGTTGATTGGCCAGCCTCTAAAAGAAAAGCGTTTTAATAGCAGGTAAAGTGTGAAAGTCCCGCAGGGGCTCGCAAGCCGGTCGCATATTGTCGGCTTTACTGCACATTAAGATGCCTTCCTTCTGTCGATCGGCCGTTCTACTTGCGGTTGGCTTGCAGGTCTTATGCAGGTCTTGCGCACTTTCTATGCGCATCAAAGCGCCTTTCTTTTACCCTTGGCCAGATTATGACGCAGTATTGCATGAAAATACCTGTATAATCGGACTCTGCAAATTAATCAGCGCTTCCTTAAAATCAGGCATTTGCAAATACTACCTTTCCTTGCCAAAAGTCACTGACAACGCTGGTTTCCTATATTCTCTTCTATCAGAAAACTAAAGGAGTGCCCCTTCTCCAGGAAGCACTCCTTTTTCATAGTTGACATAACTCCAGCATTTTACAATTTATCACGGGCCATGGCAAAAGCTGTGAGTGTCTTGGCGTCGTACATTTTTCCTTCCCCCATCATGTGCCATACTTCTTCCAGGGGGATGGGCAGGACATCCAGAAATTCTCCTTCGTCCAGGTGCTGTTTCGTATGAACCAGGTCAGTGGCCAGGTAGAGGTGGATGGTTTCGTTGCAGAAGCCCGGGGTGGTGTAGACGTAGCCCAGTTTTGTCAGTTTTCCCTTATATCCGGTCTCTTCTTCCAGTTCCCTGGCGGCGCACTGGTCCGGTGTTTCCCCGGGGTCCATTTTTCCGGCCGGAATTTCGAGAAGTGCTTCTTCTACAGGGTACCGGTACTGTTTCACGAAGAGGACTTCCCCTTTGTCTGTCACAGGAATGATGGCAGCAGCGCCCTGGTGGAGCACCACTTCCCGAATGGTTTCCCGTCCTGCCAGTTCTACGGTGTCTTTGAATACGTGGATAATCTGCCCGTCGTAGATGGGTTCGCGGTGAATCAGTTTTTCTTTTTCGATGCTCATAATGATTACTCCTTTACTATGTATATAAGCTGCAGCTCTCTATTTGTGAGAAGTAGCTAAGGGGAAACGCCTGACGGCGAGGTGTCTCAAGGGTAACGGGCTTCGCCCGCGGAGGGCGGTACACGTTCCCCTCGCCTGCAGGGTGTTACCCCTCTGCCACTTTTCTCCTTTCCCCAGCACCCAAAAGGGCAGTGAGAAATCCATTCCTCACTGCCCCTTTTTTTACTTTCCGGTGCTGCCTACGCCGCCGGTCCGTTTTCCTTCGGCCCGGTCGTCGTCGGTCTTTCCGTATTTCTGGAAAATGCCCTGGGCCACCCGGTCGCCTTTGGCCACGTGAAAGGGTTCTTTTCCCGTATTGTATACGGCCACCATGATGTGGCCTTCGTTGTCCTCGTTATCGTAGTAGTCGGAGTCGATAATTCCGGTGCTGTTGATGAGGATGATACCATGTTTGATGGCCATGCTGGAGCGGATGTAGATGCCCAAGTATTCGTCGCCTTCCATGTAGGCCTTGAGGCCTGTGGGAATGAGGGTGACTTTGCCGGGGACAATGTCCATGTCCGCTGCGCTTTCGATATCGTAGCCGGCACTGGAGGCGGTCTTTCTCACGGGAAGATGGATCCCCTGCCCTTCATAGGCGGTTACGATTTCAAATCCCCGGGTCCTCATTTGTTTTTCTTGTCCAGGAGAAGGGCTTTGCGGGAAAGGTTGATCCGGCCTTTGTCATCGATTTCGGTGACTTTGACCATGATTTCATCGCCCACATGGACTACGTCTTCCGGCTTTTCCACTCTGTGGAGGGCCAGCTGGGATACGTGGACCAGACCTTCTTTGCCCGGCAGGATCTCTACGAAGGCGCCGAATTTCATGAGCCGTGTTACCCGGCCCAGGTAGGTTTCTCCGGCTTTCACTTCATGGGTGAGGCCCTCTACGATTTTCTTTGCCTTCTGGGCTGCTTCTTCGTCGGTGGAGGAAATGTAGACGTGGCCGTCTTCTTCGATGTCCAGCTTCGTGCCGGTTTCATCCTGGATCTTATTGATGGTCTTGCCGCCGGCGCCGATGACTTCGCGGATCTTGTCTACGGGGATGGTGATGGCAATGATCTTCGGTGCATAGGGGGACAAGTGGTCAGCCGGTTTATCGATACATTCTGCAATCTTTCCGAGGATGAAAATCCGTCCTTCATGGGCCTGTTTCAGAGCCTGCAGGAGGATGTCACGGGTAATGCCGTGTACTTTGATATCCATCTGGATGGCGGTGACGCCCTTTGCGGTGCCGGCTACTTTGAAGTCCATGTCGCCCAGTGCATCTTCCATGCCCTGGATATCGGAGAGAATGCTGAACTTACCACCGTTTTCGATGAGGCCCATGGCGATGCCTGCAACCGGAGCTTTGATCGGTACGCCGGCATTCATGAGGGACATGGTGCTGCCGCATACGGAGGCTTGGGAGGAGGAGCCGTTGGATTCAAGGATTTCAGAAACTACGCGGATGGCATAGGGGAATTCTTCTACCGAAGGAATGACCGGACGGAGTGCCCGTTCTGCCAGGGCGCCGTGGCCGATTTCGCGGCGTCCCGGTCCCCGGGATCCCTTGGTTTCGCCGACGCAGTAGGACGGGAAATTGTACTGGTGGATGTATCTCTTTTCGGTGATCGGGGTGAGGTCATCGATAATCTGGGTTTCAGACATGGGGGCCAGGGTGGTGACGGAGAGGGCCTGGGTCTGGCCGCGGGTGAAGAGGGCACTGCCGTGAACTCTCGGGAGCAGTCCTACTTCGCAGGTAATCGGACGAATTTCGGTGAGCTTTCTGCCGTCCGGGCGAATGCCTTCATTGGAAATGGAATCCCGAACGATCTGCTTGGTCAGGTGGTCCAGGCTTTCTGCCACGTCAGCACCGTTGTCGGGGTAAATGTCAGCGAAATGTTCTTTGGCTGCTTTCTTGACAGCGTCGATGTTTCCATCTCTTCTCAGCTTGTCGGCGTCGAAAATAGCTTTCTTCAGGTCAGCGGTGGCATAGTCAGCTACAGCCTTTTCGATTTCTTCCGGAATTTCCGGGAAGACGAGCTTCCGTTTTTCCTTGCCCACTTCAGCAATGATCTTCTTCTGGAAACGGCAGAGTTCTTTAATGGTTTCATGACCAAAGAGAATAGCGTCCAGCACTTCTTCTTCCGGTGCTTCGTTGGCGCCGCCTTCAACCATCATGATGGCTTCTTCCGTACCGGCTACGGTGATGTTCATGGAAGAAGCAGCCAGCTGTTCCTGAGTGGGGTTCACCACATACTGGCCATCCACACGGCCGATGCGGACGCCGGCGATGGGGCCGTCCCAGGGGAAGTCGGAAATGGCAATGGACAGGGATGCGCCCAGCATGCCGCACAGTTCCGGTGCATTGTCGTAGTCTACGGAGAGAACCGTAGCCACCACGTGCACGTCGTTCCGGCATCTCTTATCAAACAGGGGGCGGAGAGGACGGTCGATGAGACGGGCATTCAGGATTGCGGAATTTCCCGGACGGCCTTCCCGGCGAAGGAAACCGCCAGGCATTTTGCCGACGGCATACATTTTTTCTTCATAATCTACGGTGAGCGGGAAGAAATCGGTTCCTTCCTTCGGTTCCTTGCTGACAGTAGTCGCAACGAGCACCACGGTGTCACCGTATCTGACGAGGCAGGCACCATTGGCCTGTTTGGCCATCTTACCGGTTTCAATAATAAGCGGACGACCGGCTAAATCCATCTGAAATGTCTTGAACATTCCTTTTCCTCCTGTAGGTAATAAATTCTCTTTTTCACGTATTCTATCATTATATTATATAAAGCCCCTACTTCACAAGGGAAAAGTTGGAAGAAAAGGATGGGCTGGCGTACAAACGGCATGAGTTAGGAGTTAGTAGTGGTGGCAGCACGAAAAAATCAGGAATGAGGAATAGTTTCGGCAACAACACAATTCATATAGCGCCGCAAGTAATGATGCCACCAACGGCGCTGGACTGGCTGGCGATATATTTGATTAGATGGGTTCTTGAGTCAGTCGGGTCTTTGGGCCAAACCCATCAGTTCTCATCAGCTGACCTCCCCCTCTGAGGAGACAAGCAAACGGGACTCGCAGAGAACCATCGAGCGATTGATCGTCCTTTGAAACTTTTCCCACCGGACTCCCCTCTCCCGAGAAAGTGGGTTTACTGCAGTGTTCACTGCACGTTTCAGGTGCAGAGTTATTAGAATTTCATCTGCAGCAAAGCCGCTGCTCCACTTCGACCTCAGTCTTAATCTTATCAGCGCCTCCTCCCCTGGCCATCGGGCACTGCCATGAGAAAGTCATACCCCTGTCCGCAGGACACAGTCATGTCTGCCCCTGCCGTGATAAAATAAAGAAGAACAGTAATTACAAAAGGAGGCTCGTCTCATGGCTTTTCGATTTCACCGGCGTATCAGAATCATGCCCGGCGTGACTATTAACCTGGGAAAGAGGGGTATTTCTACGTCCATTGGTCCCCGGGGAGCGAAGATTACCATTGGCAGTAAGGGTGTCCGGTCCACAGTGGGCATACCGGGCACCGGGATTTCCTATACGAAGTACCGATCCTACAAAACCGCCGCCGGAGGAAAGCCATTCATTTCTGTGTGTCCCTACTGCGGCCACCACATGCGGAAATTTTGGACGAATTGCCCAAACTGCGGCGCTGACCTGCTCCATGAACCGGAGCCCCTTCCCCAGCCTGCCACTCTCCGCTGTCCGAAATGCGGCAGTGTGTGGGTGGATAATGGACAGATCCATTTCTGCCCTAACTGCGGAGCTCCTATAGAACGACCGGCCACTTCCCCATCACCAGCTGTTTCCGATGCCACGACACCAAAACAGGAGAGCGGCTTTGAAATTTTTGGGATTACGATGAAAACGATTCTCCTGCTGGTGGGCATTATGGGATTTGTGATTATTATGTGCTCGTTGTAAAAAGCAGCCGGGAAACGTGCGAACGTGCGGGGACTTGAGCCTGAAGCTGAACAGGCCCTTTGGGCCGGACTCATTACTATCTCTCAGCCCCATGGGCAGCTCCTTTCCAAGGAAGGAGCCTCATGCAGTGTCATTTGCACGTTATTTATGTAGAGTCATCAGGAATCCATCACTAGTGGAGCCGCTATCGTAGTTCATAAGGCGGCGCTTTCTAATTCGTGCGACGCCACCTTCATTCCTAATTCCTGATTTTTTTCGCGCCACCACCACTCCTCACGTCTCACTTTTCACTCCATTGTATCTCTGTTATCGGTCCACGAAAAAAAGGCTGCCCACAGGCAGTCTTTTTTTCGTGAAATCTTATTTCAGGCGCAGGCCGAGTTTTTCTCCCAGTGCTCTGTAACGTTCAATGTCTTTGCGGCGGAGATAGTCCAGCATGTTTCTACGCTGGCCGACCATCTTCAGCAGTCCGCGGCGGGAATGATGATCCTTTTTGTGGGATTTCAGATGTTCGGTGAGGAGAGCGATTCTTTTAGAGAGAATAGCAATCTGGACTTCTGGAGATCCGGTGTCGCCTTCATGAACGGCATACTTTTCAATGATTTCTTTTTTTGCTTCAGCTGTTAACATAATAGCCTCCTAAAATAAATAAATTGCTGTATCAAGGTCTGCGCCGGAGATGCGCCGGACTGAGATACAGTTCGTACCTTTGCTATTATACCGGCTATGAGTGATCAATGCAAGGGGCATATAAAATATTAATATCGATTCTGTAGAATTTCCCGGAATAGGCTGTTTTTTCTACCATTATTCCATATAATGGAGTCAGAGTGAACAGCAGTGTTGATAAATGAAAGGAGCAAACTATGAAAGTTGTAGGCATTTCTGAAATAAGCAGGAAAGCCAGTGACCTTCGGAAGTTGCACCAATCCATCCAAAAGGAAGCCGATGGATTTTTAAACAGTCATGATGTATTCTCCATGAAGGACGTTAAGACATATGATGACCCAAGGCTGAAGCAGATCAATGCCATCCTGAAAGATAAAAGCATATCCAAAGAAGTAAAAGCAATTTATAAGGAAGAAAAGGTATGGCTCCTAAAAAAGCAGGTGAAGATCCTTACCCACTGTCTGGATGGTTTTATGCCGGAGAGTAAAGATGTCCTCATTTTTTATCTGTACGATTCCATGGAAATCTATGATCCCCAAAATTTTGTGCGCCCCATGGACCCCCACCATCCTGTCAAGGGACTGAAGGAATTGGCCTTTGACAAAGCTGAGCAAGTACACCATTTACCTCTCAATATCTGCGGCAGCCACTATACCGTCTGGTACTGTGATAATTCGTTCAATGCCATCGACGAAGATATAGGCACGGTGTGCGTGGAAGATGAGGACGGAAATTTTCTCTTTCTGGATGAACTCTTCGCTATCACCGGTGTCTACGATGAAAAATCGGATACCATCGCTCCTATGAATTTAGATGACTTGAAACAGGTCTATATCTTTGTATCCAGAAATGGAGAAATGGTGGAGCCGGAAAATGTTTCGAAGTACTCCTGGAAAAAGCTGATAGAAGACAATGACAATGACATGACGGATATGGAATGGTAAGATTGAAATCGAGGCCGAGAAAGAAAAGAACGGTACTATTAGCCCTAAATATCATAATTCGATCTCTCCAGGTTTCTACGTAAACGCAGTCCCAATCCGTCCCTCGTACAGTTCCCGTGAATCGGGAGCTAAAAAACTGCTGTTTGGGAAGAAAGCCGGGACATTACCCGGAATTAAAGAACCGGGCTGTGGGAAAATTCCAAAACCATAAAAAGGACAAAGGACTGGGAGAAATCAGGTTTCTCTCAGTCTTTTTCTTATCCCAGAAGTACCCGGTCGCTCATGGCTCCGGAGTTCTCTTCAAATTTTTTCAGCAGGTCATCAATGGTAAGTTTCTGCTTTTCTTCCGGCGTATAATCTGCAATAATTGTACCGCTATTCATCATAATGAGGCGGTTGCCATATTTCAGGGCATCCCGCATGTTATGAGTAATCATAAGGGTAGTCAGGTGCTGTTCATGGACAATTTCATCGGTAATCTTCAGCACTTTGGATGCGGTCTTCGGATCAAGTGCTGCCGTCGGTTCATCCAAAAGAAGGATGTCCGGCTTTTTCAGGGTAGCCATGAGGAGTGTCAGGGCCTGACGCTGGCCACCGGAGAGGAGACCAATTCTTGTAGTAAGCCGGTCTTCCAGTCCCAAATCCAGACGGGCCACCATTTCCCGGAATTTTTCATGATCCCCGCCGGAGAAGGCCCAGCGAAGCCTGCGGCTTTCTCCCCGACGGGAAGCAATGATAAGGTTTTCTTCCACCTGCATACCTGCAGCTGTCCCTTTCAGAGGGTCCTGAAATACGCGGCCAATATATTTGGCTCTCTTGTATTCACTGACCTTTGTCACATCGGTGCCATTGATTTCGATGGTACCACTATCGGGAATGTAGGCACCGGCAATGGAGTTCAAAAGGGTACTCTTACCAGCGCCGTTGCTTCCGATGACGGTACAGAAATCGCCATCATTCAGTGTGAGGGAAAGATGGTTCAGCGCCTTCTTTTCATTGGTGGTTCCTTTGAAAAATGTCTTGCTGATATCCGTAACTTTAAGCATACTCAGCCCGCCTTTCCGATATTAATCTTACCCTTTACCATGGGAGCTGCCAGAGCCAGCATGACAAGGATGGCGGTAAACAGTTTCAGGTCATTCGGCGGCATGCCGAGGTACAGGACGATGGCAATGACCACACGGTACAGGATAGATCCTACCACCACGGCCAGAAGAGATGCAGAAAAGCTATCGGCGCCAAGAATAACTTCACCAATAATAACGGAAGCAAGGCCGATGACGATGGTACCGATACCCATGCCCACATCGGCAAAACCATTATTTTGTGCCACCACAGCACCGCAGAGGCCAATAAGAGCGTTAGAAATAAAGAGGCCCATAATGATCATGGTATCCGTATTGACGCCCTGGGCCCGAACCATCTGTGGATTGAAACCGGTAGCCCGGATGCACATGCCCAGTTCTGTACCGAAAAACCAGTAAATAAAGGCGGAGATAATAATCATCAGTACCGCCGGCACCAGAAAGGCTGCCACAGACTGACTCACATGGAGCATATGGGCAGTGGTAGAAAATACAGTATCTACCCGAAGCAGGGAAATATTGGCTTTTCCCATAATGTGAAGGTTGATGGAATAGAGAGCAATCATGGTCAGGATACCGGCCAGAATGGCTGGTATCTTCAATTTCGTATATAAGATACCGGTAACAGTACCGGCAACCAGGCCTCCAACGGCACCGGCTACAATAGCCACCCATGGAGAGGATCCTGAAGCAATCAGGGAAGCCGCAATGGCCCCTCCCAGGGGAAAGCTTCCTTCACAGGTCATATCCGGTACATCCAGTACCCGGAATGAAAGAAATACACCGATTGCCAGAATGGACCACATAAGGCCCTGGGCAACCGTGGAAATTGCCAAATCTACCATTTTATTCCCTTTCTTCTGTATAATTCAGATTCTATTCTACTATACTTCCAGTAATTCATCAGGGTCTTGCAGGCTGTCCGTCATAGAGATACAGTTTCCGTGCTCTCTGCCAAAGGTCTCCAGGAAGCGGGATATTCAGAAGGTTGACTTCCTTCATGTTAATCACAATATCCGGATCCGACTGATGGACAATGGGCAGATCTGCCGGGATAAGATCTCCTTTCAGCAGTTTTGCCGCAATTCGTCCGCCAGAGAAACCCATACGGTAATAGCTGGGAGATACAGAAAGAACTGCTCCTCTCCGTACCATTTCCGCCTGTTCCCCGATGATAGGAATGCCGGCAGCATTCATCATCTTCACGATTTCATCAAAATGGGCAAGCACATCTCCATCTTCCGGTACATAAAGGGCTGTCACATGACCAACGAGCTTATCAATTTGGGGAGCTGCCAGCTTATCAGGAGAAAAAGCTACTTCATAGAGATGAAGTCCCTTCCGCTCCGCCACGTCCCGAAGGATTTCGACCTGAAGCACAGAGGCCTGGTCCTGGGGATTATAAAGAATTCCCAACTTGCTGACAGAAAAACAGCGGCGGGCCATGCTGATCTGGTTCAGCACCGGCGGGTTATCGGAATTTCCGGTAAAGTTCTGGTGATCCGCAAAAGCCTTATCCCTTTTGAAGTTCATCACCCCAACGCCAACCACCGGAATGCTCTTCGTCACTTTCGCCGCTTCTTTGGCGGAATCTGTACCTACGGCGATGATCATGTCCTTTTTTGTTCTTGCAAATTTCTTAGCTGCTGCTTCCAGTTTCTTGTCATTGCCATCGGCTTTGATGATTTCCAGCTTTACATTTTTCTTATAGCCCTCTGCTTCCAGGGCTGCCAGAACACCGGCAGTCATCTTATCCTGCTCCGGAAGATTATCGGACTGCAGAATGCCTACTGAATAGGAATCTTTCGCAGCAATCGGCGCCACGTCTTCCTCCTGGGGCTCTGCCGTAGAAGACTGATATAAAAGGACAGCCATTACCACATTGCAGACCGCAAAAATAAGCATTAACCACCAAAGCTGTTTCAGTTTAGAAGCCACAACTACATACCCTTTCCCTTACAAACAAGATCCCATAGAGAAGGGTAACTCCCGGAATATCGGAAGTTACCCTCATCATGGACCCTTTATTGTCAGATCATTTCTGCCCTGTCAAGCACTTCCTGGGGAATCTTGATTCCCAGAGTTTCCATTTCATTCTTATTGATGTAAAGTTTCGTTTTATCGGCACCTTCCACCGGGAAATCTTTCACGGTCTTATTTCCCTTCAGAATTTCTGCAGCCATCTGGCCAGCCCGATGGCCGATATCGTAGAAGCTGATGGACTCCGATGCCAGGACACCATTCTTTACATGACCTACTTCTGCGCCATAAACCGGAATCTTTTCCCTGTTGGCCACAGCCATAAGTGTAGGAATGGAGGAGGCGATAATATTATCCGTAGGCACATAGATAGCGTCTACTTTGCCTCCCAGGAAACCTTCTGCCACCTGCTGAACATCGTTCACGGAATTTACTGTAAGTTCTACTACATCAATGCCAAGAGGCTGGCAGTTCTCTTTCAGATGCTTAGCCTGGACCACCGAATTGATTTCACTGGAATTGTAAATAATACCGATTTTCTTCACATTCGGCTGGATTTCTTTAATCAGTACCACCTGCTTATCAATAGGGCCCCGGTCATTGGTGCCGGTGACATTGCTGTCCGGTGCTTTTTCCGATTTCATGAGCTTCGCATTTTCAAAATCAGAAATAGCGGTGCAGATAATCGGAATCTTATCGGTGGCATTGGCCATAGCCTGGGCCGCCGGAGTGGAAATAGCACAAATCAGATTATAGTTGCCGGAAACGTAACGGTTGGCTATGGCCTTCAGATTGGACTGGTCCCCCTGAGCATTCTGCTGGTCAATTTCCACCTTATCCTTCAATCCTGCTTCATCCAGGGCATCCACAAAGCCCTTGTTGGCGGAATCCAGTGCCGGATGCTGCACAATCTGCACAACACCCACCTTCATTTTGCCGCCGGAACTTCCATTGCCGGAGCCGCCCTGACTGTTTCCGCAGCCTGCAAATACACCAGCTGCCAAAAGGCCGCACAAACCGGCGGCCAGAATCCTCTTCCATTTACTTCCTGCCATTCTACTGTTCCTCCCTTTTTTAATTTAGCAAACATCCAAATCCCGTCCATCTTCACCTACTACGCAAACCATCCTTGAAAAAATGGGAACCATGAATTTTTGCTATGAACTTGCGATAATTATAGCATACTTCAAGAGGAGATACCACATACAAAAGAGCTTTAGGCTGAGGCAGAAATCCGATGATTCTGCCTGCAGCATTTTCTTTTATGGCGGAGTGTCCGTACCAGTGGTTACTCAGATAAACAGGATAATTATGGGCAATAAAAAAACGCTTCCCCTGCAGGAAACGTTTCTTTATCCATTATTCTTCAACAGTCTTGCTGACGATCTGTTTGCCTTTATAGTAACCGCATACAGGGCATACATGATGAGGTTTTTTCAGTGCATGGCACTGTGGGCATTCCACGAGACCCGGAACAGTCAGCTTCCAATTTGCACGTCTCTTGTCGCGACGGGATCTAGAACTTTTTGTCTTCGGAACCGGCATTCTTAGCACCTCCTTACCTATCGGCCGTAATGCCGCTTGATTGCTTTTACGTACTTTAATGTACGACAAGCTGGGTAGATAAAATTATCAACTTCATCATTATACGAAGAGAATGGATTTTTGTCAAGGAAAATGTAGTGGAAAGCGCTAGGAAAGCACTGATTAAATCGTTGTCAGATTTAATTCTTGGATTTTTATACAATGCGAGGAATAGCTCGACGCGAATAGCGAGCTATTTAAGGAGAGCTATGACGAAGCAGTGTATAAAAATCCTTATGAAATCTGACTCTGCGAATTAATCAGCGCTTCCCTAGATTCAGGGGGCAGGCCAATTCCTTTCTTTTCTATTTTTCTTTCACTCCGTTAATAACCATCTGCTTTTCATCCTTTCGCATACGGAAGAACTGGTACACCGCCTCCGCTGCCCTTTTATTCATGCCCGGCACCTGGGACAGTTCCTCCACTGAGGCTTTCTTCATTTCATCCAAAGAGCGGAATGCATGCCACAGGGCATTTCTGCGATTAGGACCAATACCTTCAATATGATCCAGTATGGACTCTGTGTTTCTCTTGTTCGTCCACTGCCGGTGATACGTAATGACAAACCGGTGGGCTTCATCTCGAATAAACTGCAGGAGCTGAAGAGCCGGTTCATGATGGTCAAGAATAATGGGATCCTCAGAGCCTTCTACATAGATTTCTTCAATTCGCTTAGCCAATCCGATAACCGGTGCATCACAGCCGGCACCACGGATGGCAGGAAGGGCAGCATGGAGCTGCCCCAATCCTCCATCGAGGACGATGAGGTCCGGCGCAGGCCAATCTTTTTCATTGCCATAACGGCGGGTCATGACTTCCGCCATGGATTTGAAGTCGTCCGCATGGCCCTGGGTCGTACGGAGCTTGAATTTCCTATACTCCCGCTTTGCCGGGCGGCCGTGTTCAAAGACCACCATGGACCCCGTAGTCTCGGCGCCCTGATTATGGGAAATATCAAAGCATTCCATCCGTTCCGGCAGCCTTGGCAGGTGGAGGAGATCCTTCAGTTTCTTCACAGCTCCCTGTTCCCGGGCATCCTGGTATTCCCACTGCAGCTTCTTATCGGACAGGTACTTGGCAGCGTTGGCCATGGCCATATCCTTCAGCCGCCTTTTAAATCCCCGCTGGGGCACCTGTATGGAGACCTCAGTGCCTTTGAGCTTTGTCATCCAGGAGGAAATCAGTTCGCAGTCCGACGGTAGAAGGGGCAGAATGATTTCCTTGGGAATGGCCGTGGGATTACCGCCATAGAAATCCCGAATGAAAGCGGTAATAATTTCTTCATCCGTTTCGCTCTCGCTTTCAGGAATGCTGAAATTTTCTTTTCCCACCATCCGGCCATATCGAATGTAAAAAACTTCCAGACCTGCATGGCTGCCATCCCTGGCCAGCCCGACCACATCAAAGTCCCCTTCATTGGCTACGATATTCTGCCGCTGCTGCACAGATTCAATGGCACGGACCTGGTCCCGATATTTGGCAGCCTTTTCAAACTCCATAGCCTCTGAAGCTTCTTCCATTTTTTTCTTCAGTTCCTGCACAAGACCCGTATTTTTCCCCTCAAAAAGGTCACACACCGTTTTCACATAGGACTGATATTCTTCCTTTGTACAGAGTCCGGCACAGGGAGCGCAGCAGAGATGGAGATGATATTGAAGGCAGGGTCGGGATACTTTCATGGACCGGCAGCTGCGGATGGGATAAAACCGGCGGAGCAGGGACAATGTGGTCCGAAGACTCCCTACGTCGGTGAATGGACCAAAGTACTTGGCCCCATCATCGTGACGGATATTCCGGGTCACAAAGATCCGAGGCCATTCGTCATAGGTGGTAATTTTCACGTAGGGATAAGATTTATCATCCCGCAGGGAAATATTGTACTTCGGATGGATTTCCTTGATCAGGTTGCACTCCAGAATAAGTGCCTCCATTTCCGTAGCGGTCATAGTAATATCCAGGTCCTCGGCGTGGCGGATCATGGCAGCCACCTTGGGAGACCGGTTCTTATCTTCCCGCACGTAGGAGCGGACCCGGTTTTTCAGATTTTTTGCTTTCCCAACGTAAATGATGCGGCCGTCCTTGTCTTTCCAGCGGTACACGCCAGGAGAGTCCGGCAGGGCTTCTACTTTGGCCCGGATCTTATCGTTTACGTCAATCATTCTTATGGGCCTCCATGACTTTCCGGGTCCGTTCAATGACAGGCTTCAGATACTGACCGGTATAGGAACGGGCCACCTTACAGATTTCTTCCGGCGTTCCGGTGGCTACCACTTCACCACCCCTGTCGCCGCCTTCGGGGCCGAGATCGATAATATGGTCCGCCACTTTCACTACATCCAGGTTGTGTTCGATAACAACCACCGTATTTCCCTGGTCCACCAGCTTCTGGAGAACAATGAGGAGCTTCCGGATATCCTCACTGTGCAGGCCAGTGGTCGGCTCATCGAGGATATAGAGCGTATCTCCCGTTCCCCGGCGCATAAGTTCCGTAGCCAGCTTTACGCGCTGGGCTTCACCGCCGGACATGGTGGTCGCCGGCTGTCCCAGATGGATATAGCCAAGGCCCACTTCCTGGAGGGTCTCCAGTTTCCGCAGAATTCGGGGATGATTCTCAAAGAACGGCACCGCCTCATCTACGGTCATATTGAGAACATCGGAAATGTTCTTTCCTTTGTAACGGACTTCCAGGGTTTCCCGATTATACCGGGCGCCGTGGCAGACTTCACAGGGCACATAAACATCAGAAAGAAATTGCATTTCAATCTTTATGATGCCATCACCGTGACAGGCCTCGCAACGGCCGCCTTTGATATTGAAACTGAAACGTCCTGGCTTATAGCCCCGCATCTTTGCTTCCGATGTCTGGCTGAAGAGTTCACGGATATCATTGAATACGCCGGTGTAAGTAGCGGGATTGGACCTTGGAGTCCGCCCGATGGGCTGCTGGTCTATGTCGATAATCTTGTCCACATATTCTGCACCTTCCATAGAGTCATATTTCCCGGTGGCGTAGGATGTATGGTTTTTGATGTTGGAAAGCCCCTGAAAAAGGATTTCATTGACCAAAGTACTTTTTCCGGATCCCGATTCCCCTGTCACCACCGTAAAGGCTCCCAGTGGAAATGAGACATTAATATGTTTCAGGTTATGTTCTGAAGCCCCTTTAACAGTCAGAAAAAGTCCATTTCCCTTTCGACGGTGTTCCGGAAGAGGTATATATTTTTCGCCCCGTAGATAGGCACCGGTAATGGAATTTCTCACCTTTTTGATATCTTCAGGAGTCCCCTGGGCCACCACATATCCTCCATTTTCACCGGCTCCGGGACCGATGTCTACGACCCAGTCAGCACTGCGAATCGTATCTTCATCATGCTCAACGACGATGAGCGTATTTCCCAGATCCCGCATGCCCTTCAGTGTAGCAAGGAGTTTATCATTATCCCGCTGATGGAGCCCGATGGACGGTTCATCCAGAATGTAAAGCACCCCCACCAGTCCGGAGCCGATCTGGGTAGCCAGCCGGATGCGCTGGGCCTCGCCGCCGGAAAGGGTAGAAGCTCCCCGGGACAGCGTCAGGTATTCCAGTCCCACATTAGACAAAAATGTAAGACGGCTCTTTACTTCCCTGAGAATCTGATCCGCAATAATTTTTTCCTTTTCTGTCAACTCCAGGTGGTCAAGAAAAGGCAGCAATTCCGATACCGGCATATCGGAGAGTTCAGAAATATTTTTCCCTCCCACTTTAAAGGCAAGACTTTCCGGACGGAGCCGGGCACCGTGACAAACAGGGCAGGGCTTTTCAATGAGATAATTTGCCAGGGTTTCCTTCATTTTGTCGGTCCAGGCTTCTTCATACCGCCGCTTCGTCATGGGCACCAGGCCTTCAAAGACCCGATGATAGGTCTTTGTTTCTCCATCCTGGTTCGTATAATCAAAGGTCAGGAGCTCCGTGCCCCCATACTCAAATTCTTTCTGCCCTTCCGATGGGAGATCATTGAAAGAAGCATCCATGGTAAGGCCATAGGACTTCAGAAATGCATCGAGCTGCTTATACAGCCAGCTTTCCTTATTATAGGGAAAAGGCTTAATAGCTCCCAGACGGAATGGCGTATCATGATCAGGAAGAATCCGCCTGAAATCAGCCTCCAGGGAAGACCCCAGGCCCATACAGGCGGGGCAGGCTCCAAAGGGGTTATTGAAAGAAAAAATACGGGGTTCCGGTTTCGGCAAGGAAATGCCGCAGTCCGGGCAGGCAAAGTGGGTACTGAAGAGGTAGTCTTTTCCGCCCACCACGGCAGCTACCATGAGACCATCCCCCAGTTTCAGGGCAGCCTCTACTGAGTCAGTGAGCCTGCGCACAATGCCATCCTTGATAATGATGCGGTCCACCACCACCTCGATGGTGTGCTTTTTATTCTTTTCCAGTTCAATGTCGTCAGACAGAGAGAAAACAGTACCATCTACCCGTACCCGGACATAACCTTCCTTTCGAAGTTCTTCCAGCAGTTTTTTATGGGTTCCCTTCTTCTGGGCTGCCACAGGTCCCAGGATCATCAGTTTCGTCCTTTCTCCCAGTGCCGTCAGGGCATCCACAATCTGATCCACTGTCTGCCGCTTGATGGGTTTTCCGCACTTCGGGCAGAAAGCCCGGCTGGCATGAGCGTAGAGCATGCGAAGGTAATCGTGGATTTCTGTGACCGTACCTACGGTGGAACGGGGATTGTGGCTCGTAGATTTCTGGTCGATAGAAATAGCCGGTGAAAGTCCGGAAATCTTATCTACGTCAGGCTTATTCATCTGTCCTAAGAACTGCCGGGCATAGGCAGACAGGGACTCCACATATTTACGCTGTCCCTCTGCATAAATCGTATCAAAGGCCAGGGATGACTTTCCTGATCCCGATAATCCGGTAAAAACAATAAGCTTATTTCGGGGAAGAGTCAGATTGATATTTTTAAGGTTATTCTGACGGGCTCCCTGAATGACAATGCCTTTTTCCATGGTTGTCCTTTCTATTGTATGTAAACGGCATGGATTGTCCATGCCCGTAAATAGTTTGATGATTTGCTGAAGTCCATTTGATTGTATAGAGATTTCAATCTCAGACTCTAGTTACGCTACACCCTCTTCTTCATCGGCCGGTTAATCCGTTTCTTTCCAGCACTCACCCGCTTCAGGGCAGCATCCGCCCGGGAGCCATAGCGGTCGGTCCACATCTGGCGCAGCTTGGCCAGTTGGTCTCTCCACATGGCAGCTTCCTCAAATTCAAGGGATTTGGCAGCCCGTTTCATATCCTTTTCCGTCTGCTGCATCTGCATGTACAGTTCTTCATCGGATAATTCTCCTCCGCCGTTTCCGGACTTCTTATAGTCCGCCGGCTTTTCCTCTATTTTCGTAAGGTCAATGAGATCCTTGACCCGTTTCTGTACAGTATGGGGAACAATATGATGTTCTTTATTGTAAGCTTCCTGTATAGACCGGCGGCGGTTGGTCTCATCAATGGCGTATTTCATGGACTTCGTCACCCGGTCCGCATACATGATAACGTGGCCATGTTCATTACGGGCTGCCCGGCCAATGACCTGAATCATGGACGTCTCGGAACGGAGAAAGCCTTCCTTATCGGCATCCAGAATTGCCACCAGAGACACTTCCGGCATGTCCAGACCCTCTCGAAGCAGGTTGATACCTACGAGTACATCGAAAACACCAGCACGAAGGTCCCGGATAATTTCTGCTCGTTCGATAGTAGCTACATCGGAATGGAGATAGCGCACTTTTACTCCTGCTTCCGTAAGAAAATCTGTGAGGTCCTCCGCCATTTTCTTAGTCAATGTAGTAATGAGAACCCGCTCATGGGCCTCTACCCGTTTGTGAATCTCCCCGAGAAGGTCATCCATCTGCCCTTCCACCGGACGAACTTCGATACTGGGGTCCAAAAGACCGGTTGGTCGTATAATCTGTTCCGCCAAATTTGTCTGGACCCCCATTTCATAGGGGCCCGGCGTGGCTGAAACATAGATAATCTGATTAATCCGTTCCGTAAATTCATCAAACGTGAGCGGCCGATTATCCAAAGCACTGGGAAGACGGAATCCATAATCCACCAGTGTCTGTTTTCTGGATTGGTCTCCATTATACATAGCCCGCAGCTGGGGCACGGTGACATGGGATTCATCAATCATAATCAGAAAATCATCAGGGAAATAATCAAGCAGCGTATACGGCGGTTCTCCAGGTTTTCGGTCTGACATATGGCGGGAATAGTTTTCAATGCCGGAGCAGTAGCCCACTTCCTGCATCATTTCAAGATCATAGTTCGTCCGCTGCTCCAGCCGCTGGGCTTCCAACAGTTTTCCCTGGTCCCGAAGTTCCTTCAGCCGGGCCTCCAGTTCCACTTCAATAGAGCCAATGGCCCTTTTCAGCTTATCAGAGCTGGTCACATAATGGGACGCCGGGAAAATACCGATATGGTTCCGTTCTGCCACTGTTTCTCCGGTAAGCACATCGAACTCGGTGAGCGAATCCACTTCATCCCCAAACATCTCAATCCGCACGGCCACATTATTTTCCGATGCCGGAAATACGTCAATTGTATCTCCCCTCACACGGAATGTGTCTCTGGTGAAATTCATATCGTTTCGCATGTACTGCATGTTCACCAGTTTTTCAATAATTTTATCCCGTTCAATTTCTTCTCCTGGCCGCAGGGACAGGCCCATGGTGCTGTAATCTTCCGGGTCCCCTAATCCATAGATGCAGGAAACGGAAGCCACGATAATGACATCCCGCCGTTCGAAAAGAGCCATGGTGGCAGAATGGCGGAGACGGTCAATTTCTTCATTTCTGGAAGAATCCTTTTCTATATAAGTATCAGTCTGGGGTACATAGGATTCCGGCTGGTAATAATCGTAGTAACTGACGAAATAATAAACCGCATTATCAGGAAAGAAATCCTTGAACTCACTGGCTGTCTGGGCTGCCAGGGTTTTATTCGGTGAAATGATGAGCGTCGGCCGCTGTACCTGTTCAATTACCTTAGCCATGGTAAATGTCTTGCCGGTGCCCGTCGCTCCCAGAAGCACCTGGGCCCACTGCCCTTCATTGAGACCGTCCACAAGGGACTTTACTGCCTTCGGCTGGTCTCCGGTCGGCTGGAAAGGAGCTTTCAGGGTAAATGGAATCATGGGCTCCATATAGGCCCGTTTGATCCTGCTGCGATCCATAGTAGATAACACTTTCCTTTATAAAGAAAATGAAACTATCCATGGTTGAATAGTTTCGATTAATCGATAATTTTCTATTTTATTATATCATGACCGGCAAGGAGAAAAAAGGGACGCCATGAGATTGCCCCCAAAATACAGGTTCATAATGCTGAAATTTCAATCCTTTATGTCGGCACAAAACCTGCCGCAGTGGATTTCCTGCTGCCCTCATTCAATTCTATATCCCCGTCAGAATGGCTCAGTTCTGCTCATATCAACGTCCATAATCCATCAAAAAACAGTACCATGGGAATTCTCTCTCCCATGGTACTGTCATTCTTATACAGCTGCTCCTTTTCTGATGCGGCTGATAGCTTCCTTAGCAGCTCTCTGGGCTGCTTCTTTTTTATTTTTTCCGATACCGGTACCGAAATCCCTGCCATTAATGGTGATCTGCATCCAAATGGTCTTATCGTGATCCGGCCCTTCATCGTGAATAACATTGTAACGGATTTCTACATCCCCATGTTTCTGGACCAGTTCCTGAAGGTCTGTCTTATAGTCATGGTCATAGTTACCTTCATCAATGAGATCAAGATATTTCTTAAGATGTCCGAGAATAAAACGGGCCGCCACTTCATAGTTGTTATCCAGGTAAACAGCACCAATAATGGACTCGAAAGCATCGCCCAGAATAGACATCCTTGTCCGGCCACCGGACATTTCTTCTCCCTTTCCGAGGAGCATATACTTTCCTACCTGGAACTTTGCGGCACATTCTGCACAGGCAGGCTTGCACACGGCACTGGCTTTGGCCCGGGTCAGCTTTCCCTCCGGCCAGGACGGAAAGCGGAGAAAAAGGTATTCCCCAACCACCAGATCAAGAACGGCATCCCCAAGAAATTCCAGTCTTTCATTGTCATGAATCACTTCTCCCTTATGCTCATTGGCGTAGGAAGTATGGGTAAGGGCGGTATTCAGAAGCTCTATGTTCTGCATGGGAATATCATTATCCTGTGCAAATTTCCGGACAGCCTCAAGCCGCTCCTTCCGTCTTGTTTCAGCGTGGCTCATTCTTCATAGCGCCTCATGATGACGACGGCGTTATGTCCGCCGAATCCGAAGGCGTTGGACATGGTCACGTCCACCTTAACATCCCGCGGTCCTTCCGGTACATAATCCAGGTCACATTCAGGATCCGGAGTCTTCAGGTTCAGAGTCTGGTGTACCCGGTTATGTTCAATGGAAAGGACACAGACAACCGCTTCGATAGCACCGGCAGCGCCAAGGAGATGGCCAGTCATGGATTTTGTGGAGTTAATGACCACATCATAGGCATGTTTTCCGAGCACATCTTTAATGGCTTTTGTTTCATTTTTATCGTTCAGCCCTGTGGAAGTACCATGGGCATTGATATAGTCGATGTCATTCGGAGAAATACCAGCATCATCGATAGCTTTCTGCATGCACCGTGCAGCCAGGACACCACCCGGACGGGGAGCTGTAATATGATATGCATCACCATTGGAACCATAGCCGATGACTTCCGCATAAATATGGGCGCCTCTCTTCTTTGCATGTTCCAGTTCTTCCAGAATCAGGACACCGCTGCCTTCACCAAGAACGAATCCATCTCTTCTTACATCAAAGGGGCAGGATGCTTCTTCCGGCGGGCAGTCCCTGGAAGAGAGAGCTTTCATAGCTGCAAATCCGGCCATAGGAGTCTTGGCTACTGCTGCTTCTGTACCACCGGCAAACATGACGTCCGCATCGCCGTACTGGATGGTCCGTGTAGCACGGCCAATAGCATTGTTACCGGAAGCACAGGCAGTAACATCTGCCAGTACCGGTCCCATGAGGCCAAAATTAATGGACACCTGGCCTGCCGCCATGTTTGCAATCATCATGGGTACTGCAAAGGGATTAACCTTCGTCGGTCCCTTGATATCGATGCGGTGAACCGTTTCTTCCATGGTATTAATACCACCGATACCGGTACCGATAATGGTACCCACACGATTCGGATCTTCCCTTGTCATATCCAGCTTTGCATCGTCCACAGCCATCTTTGCTGCAGCTACGGCAAACTGCACATTCCTGTCCATGTGGCGGACAGCTTTCCTGTCTCCCACATATTTCACGGCATCAAAATCTTTAACTTCACCAGCAATACGGACAGGAAATCCTTCCGCATCAAATTCAGTAATGGGACCAACACCGGACTTTCCGGCCATCAGGGCATCCCAGAATGCATCTGTACCGATACCAACCGGAGAAACAACGCCCATACCCGTAATAACAACTCTTCTTTTTTCCATTAAGGAGCACCTCTCTATAAATGTTCTTGGTTAAAATAAAACTGCGCACAGGGATAAGACCTCAAAAAAACGGGCAACACCGGTCACCCTCTTTTTTGGGGCATTTTCCCCTATCATACTGGTTTGCCGGGGAACAGGTTCCCCGGCTTCCATTATGAGTATGACAAATTCCTGTATTACTGGATCTGGCTGTCGATATAGTCTACAGCGTTCTTTACTGTCTTGATCTTTTCTGCAGCATCATCCGGAATTTCGATATCGAATTCTTCTTCAAATGCCATGATCAGTTCAACGATATCGAGGGAATCAGCGCCCAGGTCGTCAATGAAAGTAGAATCGATGGTTACGTCAGCTTCGTTTACGCCGAGCTGGTCAACAACGATTTTCTTTACTCTGTCAAAAGTGCTCATTATGATTTCACCACCTTTCATTGAAAATAGTACCTTTCTGATTATATTACAACCACGGGAGGTTGTCACCTGTTTTTGAAAATTTTAACAGGCATCCGCCTGATTGCGGAAAAAGCCTCCCAGGGACTTTACATTACCAGGCCACCATCTACGACAAGGACTTGTCCGGTGATATAGACGGCATCATCGGAAGCCAGGAAGCAGACAGCTTTGGCTATATCTTCCGGCTGCCCCATGCGGCCCAGAGGAATAGAAGCAATCATGCCTTCTCTGATTTTTTCCGGAATACCATCGGTCATAGCGGTCTCAATAAACCCTGGAGCTACTGCATTCACCCGGATATGGCGGGCTGCCAGTTCCTTTGCACAGGCTTTTGTCAATCCAATGACTCCTGCTTTGGCAGCGGCATAGTTTGCCTGTCCAATATTGCCCATAAGCCCTACTACGGAAGAAATATTAATAATAGATCCCTTCCGCTTTCTCATCATAATCGGCGCAGCCGCTTTGATTGTCAAAAAATCGCTTTTCAGGTCTGTGGCAATCACGTCATCCCAATTTTCTTCCTTCATACGAATCAGAAGGGCATCCCGGTTAATCCCGGCATTATTTACAAGAACATCCAGACCACCAAACTCTTCTTTTACCGTTTTGAAAATACGGTCCACATCTTCACTTTTGGACACATCCCCCTGCAGGGTAAATGCCCTTCCTCCGGCAGCTTCAATCTCTTCTTTTACCTTTTCCGCCGCTTCCCGGCTGCCGGCATAGTTTAACGCTACGCAGTATCCCCTGGATGCCAGGGCAATGGCAATAGCCCTTCCGATTCCCCGGGATGCTCCGGTAACAAGTGCAGATTTTTCAACGTTTTCCATGGATTATTCTCCTTTCAGAGCTGCTGCTGTCTCATCCACCGTTGCCACATCTTCTGCATGATGGCAGGGAATGGAACGGTCAATCTTTCTCATGAATCCGGAAAGCACAGTTCCCGGACCGGCTTCTACAGTGTAATCAACACCGCCGGCGATCATGTTACGGACAGATTCTTCCCAATGTACCGGATGAGCAGCCTGGTCCACCAGATTCCTGCGAATATCCTCTGCCTTTGTTTCTTCCTTCGCATTCACATTAGCCACCACCGGGATATGGGTATCATGGATAGTAATGGAATCCAGTACTTCCTTCAGACGTTTAGCAGCCGGTTCCATAAGTGTGGAATGGAAAGGCGCACTGACTTTCAGCATAATTGCACGGCGGGCACCTGCTGCCTTCAACGCATCACAGGCCTTTTCCACAGCCTTTGTAGCTCCGGCAATAACTACCTGTCCCGGGCAGTTGAAATTTACAGCCTGCACCGGTTCGCTGTCCGTAGAAACGGACTCGCAGACTTCCACAATCTTTTCCGGTTTCAGTCCGATAACTGCAGCCATACCGCCTTCTCCAAGGGGTACTGCTTCCTGCATAAAACGGCCACGGAGATGGACTGTCTTCACTGCATCCGCAAAAGAGAGAGCTCCAGCCGCTACCAGTGCAGAATATTCGCCCAGGCTGTGGCCGGCAGCAATATCCGTCTCAATTCCCTTTTCTTTCAGCACCTGCCATACAGCCACACTGGCAGTCAGAATAGCGGGCTGGGTAAATTCCGTCTTCATCAGTTCGGAATCAGGTCCTTCAAACATCATTTTAGAAATAGAAAAGCCCAGCGTATCATCTGCTTCTTCAACCAGTTTCTTTACGGAATCATATTTTTCGTAAAGATCATGAACCATTCCCACTTTCTGGGATCCCTGTCCGGGAAAAAGAAATGCAAGTTTCATTGTATCACCTCATGAATAAGAAAAATGGTATAGATCGTATTGTTACGAATGAAAGGGATGGAAAGCTTCTAAAAAGGCCGCAGGCTATCTTTTCCTCTACTCACATCCAGCGCATGATGTCGCAGCCCCAGGTAAGGCCCGCACCAAATCCGGTAAGTACCACAATGTCGCCATGGTGAACTTTACCTGCCCGTACGGCCTCGTCCAAAGCAATCCCTACAGACGCAGCGGATGTATTACCGAAACGGTTTACATTTACCCACATTTTGTCCGGTGGAAGTCCAAGACGCTTGGCAATAGCCTGGATAATACGGTTATTCGCCTGATGGGCAATAAACATATCGATATCCTCTTTTTTCAGGCCAGCCTTATCCAGTGTTTTCAGAGTTGTGGCATCCATATGGCGTACCGCTGCCTTGAACACTTCCGGTCCTTCCATATGTATGTAGATACGGCCCGAATCAATAGCGCGGTGTGTCACCGGTTCTGCTACACCGCTGGCCGGTATATCCAGTATCTTGCCAAGACTTCCATCGGATCCCAGGTCAGAAGCCAGAAGACCATATCCCTCTGGCACTTCCCCAATAACCGCAGCTCCTGCACCATCACCAAAGAGGATACAGGTAGAACGATCATGCCAGTTCACCAGGCGGGACAGAATTTCTGCCCCCACAATCAGGATATGTTTGTACATACCTGCCTTTACCAGGTTAGAGGCAAGGGCCGTTGCATAAATATAGCCAGAGCAGCCGGCAGAAATATCCATGGCGCCGGCATGGGTGCATTCCAGTTTATCCTGTACAAGACAAGCAGTAGAAGGCACTACATAATCCGGGGATGCCGTAGCTACCAGAACGAAATCAATATCATCCGGTGTAAGCCCTGATGCTTCCAGCGCTTTTTGGGCTGCCTTGATGCAAAGGTCCGATGTATTCTCAGATTGGGCAGCAATATGCCTTGTTTCAATGCCTGTCCGAGTACGAATCCATTCATCGGAAGTGTCTACCATTTTTTCCAGATCTGCATTGGTCAGTATCTTTTCCGGTGCATAATGGCCGGTTCCCAGAATGCCGGCTGAACGTATATCATTCATCATCAAATAATCCTTTCCCTGAAAGGAGCAGAAGTACCGATTCAATCGGCACTGCCCTGCATTTCTTCATTTTTCATCTGGGCCAGGGCTTCTGTAACAACCTGGTCCAGATGTTCATTACATACATCCCTGGCCATACGAATAGCATTCTTAATGGCCTTTGCCTTTGAAGCGCCGTGGCAGATCAGCAGAACACCCCTGATACCCAAGAGCGGGGCACCGCCATATTCTGCATAATCCAACCGTTTTGCCACATATTTCTTCAGGGCCGGCTTCAAAAGAAGTCCCCCCAGTTTAGCCCGAAGGCCTCCCTGCATGACTGCCTCTTTCAGGAGCGAAGCAATCAGTTTCCCTGCCCCTTCGCCAAATTTAAGTACCACATTGCCCGTAAATCCATCAGTCACAATGACGTCAAAATCTCCGGTCATCACATCCCGTCCCTCTGCATTGCCTGCAAAGGGGATGATCTTCTGACGGCTCAGTACCCCATTGGCTTCCGCCACCAGAGGGCTGCCTTTCGCGCTTTCCGCACCAATATTCAGAAGGCCAATACGAGGAGAATCTATGCCGGCCACTTTCTTCGCATAAATATAACCAAGCAGTGCATTCTGCACATAGGTTTCCACCTTTGGCTGGGCACTGGCGCCGGAATCTATCAGATATGTATACCCACCTTTTTCATTAGGTATCGGTGTCAATATAGCCGGGCGCTCGATGCCTTTAATACGGCCAATTCCAAGAAGTCCCGCAGTTACAGCTGCTCCCGTGGACCCGGGTGCCACCAGGGCGCCGCAGGTACCATCTTTTACAAGACGAGCTCCTACTGAGATGGAGGCATCCTTTTTCTTCCGGAATGCCATTCCCGGATGTTCCCCCATTTCAATGACCTGGGACGCATGATGAATTTCCACCAGAGGATTGGACTCTTCATGATGTTCCCTCAGGATTTTGGAAATTCTTTCCTCATCCCCCACAAGAACCACGGGTATTTTATATTCCCGTACAGCCTGCAGTGCTCCCAGCACAATTTCCAGCGGCGCAAAATCTCCGCCCATTGCGTCTACAGCAATTTTATCCATGGGACGCCTCCGTCCGATTCAAAATCTCCATAATGAACTTTGCCCTGTAAACCTCCTGGTCTCCGGCAAAGAAACTGATGTAAATATGTTTCTTGTTTCCCCGCATCAGTACGATACGGCCTTTTACAATCAGAAGTGTACCAGGTACCACGGGAACTTTATATTTTATATTTCCCACCTGGGTAGATGCAAAAGGAACCCCCGCCAGGGACTCTGCGAAATCAGCTGCCGCTCCATACAGTTTTTCTGCAGGCACCATACCGGCGCTATCGGTCATTGTTTCATCAGTTTTAAAAAGCCCAACGCCCTTATCCCCCACATCCAGGTCCAGGATACGGATACCTTCCCTGGCCTCTGATGGCTGGGCTATGACGAGATGTTCCATTCTCTCTCTCATTTGAGGAATGCCCAGAGCCTGTCGATCAAGGCGGATTGTAGCCTGGGAAACAGAGAAATGGTCTGCCAGATCCCCATCTGTCAGACATGGATTTTGGCGAAGTAAACTCTGTATGGCTTCCCGTCTCTTATTTTTGTCCATTTTACATTTCTCAGTCACTTTTATCACCTACTGCTAATACTATACCATAACGATGCAAGTATTTCACGTCAAAAATATTATCGGGATGAACTTACGGCCTGAGATATTCTTGCCCAGTTACCAGCAGATGGAACGAAAACAGGCAGGTCTTTGTTTTTCTTTCTACATTTAGATAGACGGTTGCCTATTACATACTATTCAGATATTTTATTTGATAAATATGAAAATTATTTATCATTTTCTCCATTGACTTATCCATCTTAATAGAATAAACTACAGTAAATACAGGATATATTAAGTCTAAGCGCTTGTCAAACATATTTATTTTATAGTTTCATAATTATGAAACAGTAAGGAGAATACTATGAACTTTCCAAAGCTTCATATCGGTGACCTGACCGCAAATATCCCTATTATCCAGGGAGGCATGGGAATAGGTGTCAGCCTTTCCGGCCTGGCAGGAGCAGTGGCAAAGGAGGGCGGTATCGGTGTAATTTCCGCTGCCCAGGTCGGATTTAACGAACCGGACTTCCGCACAAATACAGTAAAAGCCAATATCCGTGCTCTGAAAGACCAGCTCCGCAGGGCCCGTGAAAAAGCAAAGAACGGCATCATCGGCGTAAATATTATGTGGCGCGGACAGCACTATGAGGATTACGCCCGCACGGCCGCCGAAAATGGTGCGGACATTATCTTTTCCGGAGCCGGCCTGCCGGCGGACCTGCCAGTCTGTGTAGAAGGAACAGATACAAAAATTGCCCCTATCATCGGTTCTCCAAAAGCGGCACGGGTCATTCTAAAGCTCTGGGCAAAACACCACAACAGAACCGCAGATCTGATTGTTATTGAGGGTCCTAAAGCCGGGGGACACCTTGGCTATACCCGGGAGCAGGTCAAGATGCATGAAAGTGATGGTTATGAAAAGGAAATCCGTGAAATTCTCGATGTGGTACGGGATTTTGAAGAAAAATTCCACAAAAAAATTCCCGTTATCTTCGGTGGCGGTATTTTCGATAGAAAAGATATAGAGCACTACCTTTCCCTGGGCCTCTCCGGCGTACAGATGGCTACCCGCTTCGTAGCCACCAAAGAATGTGACGCATCAGAAGCATTCAAAAACATGTATGTTAAAGCGAAAGCCAAAGATGTGACCATTGTACAGAGTCCTGTTCACATGCCGGGCCGTGCCCTGTTGAATCCATTCGTCTGTGCCGTCAGAAACAGGCGGATGCCGGTGACCAACTGCTTCCATTGCCTGAAGACCTGTGATCCCAGCACAACCCCCTACTGTATCACCCAGGCTCTTATCAGAGCCGTAAAAGGCGACGTGGACCACGGTCTCATATTCTGCGGTGCCAATGCCTGGAAAATCAATAAAATCACCACCGTCCATGATCTGATGCAGGAACTGACAGAAGGACCGCTGCCTCAGAATAATGGCTGATGAAATCATATCCATACTGATATAGATAGAGGTGTCCGGCTATGGAATAGTTCACTATGCCCTTATGAACTCTTCCATTCCTGGCACCTGCTTCACTATAAAAAGCCGTGAAAAATGAAAATACATTTTTCACGGCTTTTCCCATGTCTATATTTTACTTATTTCAGATGATGGCTTCCCCGTTCAGTAATCGGCACCCCTGCTTTGCACAGCGGGCATTCTTCCGGTTTATAAGTCGGAACGGTAAGATGAAGGAGCGGATATACCTTTTCAGGAGGCACGCCAAAGTCCGCCTTGCCGCCGGAACGGTCAACGAGCAAACCGATTCCCACGATATCGCCCTTAGCCTTATTGACTACATCCACCACTTCTTTGATGGAACCGCCGGTGGTGACGATATCTTCCACAATCAGCACTTTTTCGCCGGGAGCGATTTTAAAGCCGCGGCGAAGGGTCATTTTTCCATTTTCCCGTTCTGTAAAAATCGAACGAACACCGAGGAGACGGGCTGTTACCTGGGAAAGGATAATGCCGCCGGTTGCCGGTCCGATAACCGTTTCAATGCCCTTGCCCTTAAAATGGTTCGCAAATTCCTGGCAAAGCTTTTCCGTATATTCCGGGTGCTGGAGAACATTGAATTTTTCTACATAGAGCGGGCTGTGAAGACCACTGGTCAGAAGGAAATGGCCTTCCAGGATTGCCTTTGTTTCTTTCAGTAAAGATTCAACTTCTTTTTCGTTCATCATGCATTCTCCTTGATTTCTTTTAAAATAAGCCGTGCTGCAGCGCAGGGATCGATGGCCTGAGTAATCGGTCGGCCGATAACGAGCATGGAAGAGCCATCCTTAAATGCCTCCGATGGCGTAGCAATACGTTTCTGATCATCGGTCTGGGCAAAGGCAGGACGGATGCCCGGAGTAACAATCAGGAAATCATCACCCGCCATTTTACGAATAGAGGACGCTTCTTTAGGAGAAGCAACGACTCCATCCACACCGGATTCCTTAGCAAGCTCTGCCAGTTCCAGTACATGGTCCTGGATGGGAAGATGCCCCCCTACTTCCTGCCATCCCTGGTCATCGAAACTGGTAAGAACTGTGACTGCCAGAATTTTGGGACGTTCTACTCCCAGTTCTTCAGCTGTAATTCTCGCATATCTGGCTGCTGCCTGCATCATGGCCCTGCCGCCACCGGCATGGACTGTAATCAGGTTGACTCCCAGCCTGGTCACCGAAGCTACGCTGTGTCCAACGGTATTGGGAATATCATGGAGTTTCAGGTCAAGAAAAACCTTTTTCCCATGTTCCTTCAGATAATGGATCGTTTCACTGCCGGCACTGTAGTACAGTTCCATTCCTACCTTATAATAAGAAACCAGGTCTCCCAGTTCATCTACCAGTGCCTTCATCTTATCAAAAGAATCCACATCCAGGGCTACAATCAGGCGGTCATCAGCTGTGTAGACTTCTTCTTTCTCTTCCATTCACGCGCTCCCTTCATGAATACATACTTCTCGCATATTATACCATTTTGAGCCGCCCATGGCGAGAAGAAGAATGGAATGGGACCATGATTTCTACCTGAAGTTCCTGGAGTTATATTGTCACGGCCTGTCTCCGGATACAGCAAAAAAGTCAGTGAAGAAATTTTTCTTCACTGACTTTTTTATTTTCCGGCCTGGGATGCGGCCTCTTTAATCATATGGAGTGTAACGGAATTGAAATCCACCGGTGTATCCAGTGCCTTCACTTCTTTAAATCCGACTCCCAGCTTGCCTGTGTAGTAAGCAGTAACTTCCCCTTTCGTATTGATCTTTACGGCATAAATGGTCTTGTCATCGCCAAGACCAACAAGCCGGAAAGCGCCGGGTGGTGAAATGACGCGCCAGGAACTGTCATCCCCATTAAATGTATAAAGAATTCCCTTCTGGCTGTCATCATAGAAGAGGCGGTCTTTATCATAGTACACTGCGATTTTTCCGATATGGGAAGTCTGGACATAAATGCGGCGGGTATCATAGTTCGCATCGGTGCGATAAATACGGTAAAGCCCTTTGCCCACTTCCATCTTCATATATACCGCGTTTGTGGCTGTGGAATAAGCTACATCCACAATTTTTGCATTCCTGGGCAGGTCCCGAATCGGTGCATCGGACTCATGGGTAGTTCCATCCGGATTATATCTGGCCAACGTCACATCCCACCGTCCACCACTCCAATGGATAGGATAGAGGGCCATGAGTGCCAGATTCCGGTCAGGCATCCATTCAAAGAAGGATACGCCCTGGTTCTTCAGGTCCACCTTCTGCGGGTTATTCAGATCATCGGCCTTGTAAATGGTAACACTGTCCTTCGTCACATCTGCCATATATTTGAAATCATGGGAATAGTAGGCCTTACCTTTGACGCTGACCTTGGCATACAGCTTCTTTCCCTCTTTTTCTGCCGCTTCCGCTACCTTGTCCTTTACATCGGACATATCATAGTCTCCGCTGGACAAGGGGGCAAAGAGAACGCGGTCCATATAGAGATACGCTCCGGCCTGGACGCCGATGCCCAAAATAAAGCAGAATGCCAGCTGGCATAACTTCTTATTCAACCTGTCCTCCTTATTTCACGATAAAAGCGGTTGGTATCATACGTTCACCCAAAAGATCCGCCGGCTTATTCACAACCTTGCCATTGTAGTACAGGGTCGTAGAAGAACCCCCATCCAAATTGGCTGCAATGTAAGCGCCATTTTCGTACAGGATATTCTGCGAATCCACCAGGGTTGCGCCGATACTGTATCCAGGCTGACGGCCATCAATAACGAGGAACAGGATGGTTCCATCCTTCTTCTGGCCAATGGCGGAGCGGGGAGAAATTCCCCAGCCGCCATCGCCACTTTTAATGACCTTTTCTCCATTAATAATGAGCGGCGGACCAAAGGTCAGTCCCTCCACGGCGCCGAGATCCCGAAGCTGTTTCTTATTATAATGGCCGGCAATCAGGTTGCCGCTCTTTGTCATGCCAACGAAATCGACCTTTTCATTATCATCGACCTGCTGGCCCAGAAGATACTTGCCGCCATGAATAATAAATCCATAGGGAAGACGGCCGGTACCGGTGCCATTGGGGTCATAGAACCCGCCGCCATTAATAGCGGCCACGGCATTGTTCTTTTTAGCGATGTTACTGGTAGTATCCCCTTTTTCATTAATATCTTCCGCCGTTGCCACCTGTACGCGGGTGGGATTCGGAATTTCCAGCAGATATCCCACGAAGCGGGACGTTTCGATTTTCTTGAGTGTCAGGGAAGAATCAGTCCGCGGCTTAAAGGAAAACATCTTCTGCGTATCCGTTGTAGTCACAACGCCGAGGATTTTATTCAGTTCATCCTGGGAATAGAGCCAGGTGATGTACTGGGGATGGCGGGACCGCATAATAGCTCCCACCACGGCACGTTTCAGATTGCCGAATGGCCCGAACAGAACCACAATCGGTGACGTGACGATGAAGAAAATCAATGTCATCAATATGAACTTAAATATAAAGCTGTGAAATATGCGTTTCATTCGTGCTCCTAATAAAAACCAGGGTTCCCATGATCTGCCATAGCAGCAGAAAGCCTGTCAGACCGGTGTATAATTATCTTTATTCAGTCTTTCAGAGAATCGGGCCAGGGAAATATCATTTCCAATATATACCCGTTTCAGCTCATAAGGATAACTGCCTACATGGACCCTGCCGGCATCGGTGGTAACCGCCATTTTGATGCCAGCCTTCTTTGCAATGGCCACCACCTCATCATCGTAATCGCCATAGGGATAAGCGAGCCATGGATTATCGATTCCCAGATGGTACTTCAGCGCCTGGTTTGCCTCCACAATTTCTTTTTCCTTTTCCTTAGCCGTTGCCAGGTTATGAAGCTTCGGATGAGAAAGGGTATGGTTGGCAATAGTCACTGTATGGCTGTCTGCCATTTCTTTCAACTGGTCCCATGTCATACGGTTATAGGGCTTTCCTACGTCATCGGTAATAAGGAACAGGGTCCAGGGGTATCCGTATTCCTTCATCAGCGGATAAACAATGGTATAACTGTCCAGATAGCCATCATCAAAAGTAATGCACACCGGCTTCTCCGGCAAAGGAGCCCCTTTCGTCACATAATCATAAAGCTCCTGCATGGTGATAGGATGGTAGCCATGGTCCCTGAGATAATTCATCTGGATTCGCAGATTGGCCTCTGTCATGATAGCTGCATTTCCCTGTTCATTGCCAATCATGTGATACATGAGGACCGAAACGCCTTCAGGTACACTGTATGGGACACTGGGATCCCGCTTCACTACCGCCACTCCAGGTTTCAGTGCAGTCTGGGAAGCTGCAGGCTGTGAAGAAGCTGCTGCAGAAGAGCTGCTTTCCGATACGCTGTTTCCACAGCCCGCCAGACCAAAGGCCGCCATGGAAAGCAGGGAAGCCGCCACCAGAAGTGCCGCTTTTTTCCAATAGCTTGAGAATGATTTCACTTGAAAAAACTCCTTCTTGCAAAAGTCCATATTTCCTCATTTTGACAATATGTAATTATTTTACTACTATTTTCTCTATTTTGCTACTACTTCTGAAAGAGGAAACATACATAAGGAATTTATTAAATTCCCTCCCAGGTCTACTCCACTGGTTATTGAGAAAAGAACTTTACTTTGAAAATTTGGGTGAGGAAAATCGTAAAAATATGACGGTTATCATTTTCCCCAGTTGAAATATCCCCTGACTTTCTTTACGTGATATAATTAGAAGTATTCACCACTACGTGTATTTTGATTCATATATCCAGCGCAGTAAGAAAGGACATTTTATGAAATCTATAGGAAAATGGTTATTTGCATTATTATTTCTTATTCTTTTACCTTTAACCTTACCGGTCATGGCAAAAAGTGCGGAAGTGAATTCTCTCCGTTGGACTGTCCATAATGAAGGCAATCCTCCCTACGTCCGCATAGCCATGGATCTGACCAGGGCGGTCCATGCAGAAGCCGCCATTGATGATGCAGGTAAAAATTTCGAAGTTATCATGAGAAATACAGCCATGGGAAATGTGGCCTCCCAGTATGACATGGATCCCCGGGCTGTGGATTTTGCTACCCTTTCAGAAAAAGACGGGGATACCTACCTGGATGTAGCTCTCACAAAGCCCCAGAAAATAGACGATATCCGGGTTTTTGCTCTCCGCCCGGATGCAAAAATGAAAAAGCCCCATCGTCTGGTTGTTGATATCCCTGTAAAAGGAACTATACAATCTAATAAGAAAAAAGGAGTCTCTCCCGCTTCTTCTGCTACTTCCACCTCCGGTAAATCTTACAGTGTTTCCAATGAAGCCAAGAATGTTCTGAAAGGTAAGGTCATCTGTATTGATCCCGGTCATGGCGGTACCGATGTAGGTGCCGTAGGTCATGTAGGAAATAAGACGGTCTATGAGAAAGACATTACTCTCTCCATCGCTCTGCCGCTGCGGGATATGCTGACCTCCGCCGGTGCAAAAGTGGTCATGACCCGGACCACCGATAAAGACGTATATGGTCCCTGGGCCGATGCCACACCGGAACTTCAGGCCCGCTGCGATGTAGCCAATGAAGCCCATGCCGATGCTTTCGTTTCCATCCACATTGATTCCTTCTCCAATTCTACCGTGGACGGCACCACCGCCTATTATAATGCCAAGAGTTCCAAGGACCTGCTTCTGGCACAGATGATGCACCAGGCCACACTGAACTCTCTTTCTATTCCGGATAGAGGCGTACGATCCAATGACTTCTACGTCAATGTACACACTGCCATGCCATCTGTCCTCATGGAAATGGGATTCATTACAAACAGCCACCGCGTAAAAATGCTGACTTCCTCCTGGGCTCCCAGAAGTATCGCCCAGAGTCTCTTTAACGGTCTCGTTAATTACTTTGCTGCCATTCAGTAAGGAGAAACGCAATGAATAAGAAAACCCTGTTCTTTACCCTGTCTCTGGCCGCCGTTCTTGCGCTTTCCGGATGCGCACCGGAATCAGGAAAGCAGAGTGCACAGAGCCTTTCCCCCAAAGCTGCCTCTTCGCAGCCTGTAAAAGCTCCTGCAGAGGCATCTTCCACCCTTATCTACTATAAAGCTTCTGAGGATGGACTGAAAATCGTTCCAGTCTCCCTGAAAGTCAAAGCCAGTGACCATACCGCCAAATCTGCATTGGAAGAAATGATACGGGCCGACAGGAAATCAAAATACCCCCTGCTCCCTGCAGGAGTATCTTTGAAGACTATTTCCATCAAAGACGGAAATGCCTACGTGAATTTCAGTAAAGAGCTGAACAGCCTGAAAGGGGAAACAGCGGAATCCCTTTTCATCGCTATGACCGTAGATACGCTTACTGAATTTCCCAATATCCGGGAAGTAGAGATCAAAGCTGATGGGAAGCCCCCAAAATTCCAGATGGACATGTCAAAGACCTTCAAACGTGATGAGAGTTATATCCTCATGGAAAAGAAATAAAAAGAGCCCTGCCGGCTCTTTTTTTATGGATAAACTAACGTAATAAAAGCTGGATACAGTAGAAACAGGGCTACGTCAAGTAAATCAAGTCATCCATTGCACTACAACAAGCCCGAAGATCATGGGGGGAACAGAACATATAGGGCCACATGTCTATTCCATACCATATCTTCAGGCCTGATGATACGCCTGATTCATTTAACTGACGACTTAAAATCTTTTCCCAATTCCCTGCAAATTACAGGATAATCAGGATCTGCATCGAACGGGATGATTTCAGCCCGGAGCTCTTATGGATTCATCTTTGCAGGATGGCTTACGATTCCAGCCTGGTCGGGGTATTTTTGTGAGGCCTCTCCCCCTGCAGGCTATTATCCTCATCCACACTAATTATACATGATTAAACAATTTTTTAGAACTGCTTTTTCTAACTCTTTTTATAGTTTATTTTTATATGTATTTCAAGGTAAAATTAATAGCTGGCTCCTGTCAACAACGGAGATAGAAAATTCAATGGCAGTTCATCGAGCTATTGGAGTACAACAGCCCACATGCTTATGAGTAGAACCACTCCCACGGGACTTCCGGCAGCTGTCAGCTGCCGGAAGTTCCAGGTATGGTTGTACCACCAGCACAACAAACGGATCCGGCCAGAACCAACATACTCTTCCCAATCAAAAATTGAGATTTGTACCTCAAATTTCAAGGCACAAATCTCAAATTTCTTATTTCTCATCTTTCTTTTCCGGGACTATAATCTGGCCTTCCGCAAATGCAGCAGGATAGGCAAAATTTCTCGATCCATCCCTGAATTCCACTGTCAGGTGACCATGATTGATGGCTGTAATAACTCCCTCTCCATAATCCGGAGAAAAAACCATGGTCCCTTCTCCAAGATCGATAAACCGTGTATTACCACGGTGGGTTTCCTTTGCTCTGTGGGGAATAATCCGGTGCGCAGGTTCCGGCTTTTCCTGTTCCGGTACCCGGTAAGTCCTGCCCTTCCCCTTGGGCAGGATTTCCTTTTTTCCCCTTTTCCTTTCGGGAAAAGCACTCTTCTTCAGCTTCGCAGGCAGCCCCTGGGGGTACATAACATGTTCTCCCGTAGCTTCATAGGTCACATAGACTCCCCGCTCCGTGATGCGGCTGACTACGCCTTTACCCAATTTTTCATCAACCACCGAAAGGCCCACGGTCACTTCATCCTTCCCGCGGCCTCTCTGCCGATCCTCCGACTGGTCCTTTGTATCGAAAGTAAATACCTTTTTCTCAAAAGGTTTACCATCAGCCCGGGAGCCGGAAAATTTTTTTCTATCATCCCTTTTCCGGCGGGGAATGACCTTTTCCACGTCGCCGAATGCTACAGTGATGCCATCTTCCGTTACTTTTCTTACAATGCCTACGCCAAGGGTGCGGTCTTCAAATTCCACGCCCGGTTCCAGTTTTCTCCTGCGCAATGTTCTGCTTCCATTACCCTTTCTGTCTTTGTGAAAGGATTTACCGCCTTTCCTGTAAAAGGGTTTATCCGATTTATCCATCTCTATCTCCTTATTCCCGCTATAACCCGAACTGCAGCCTGCTATTTACCTCAAGAAGCACTGATCAATTCGCAGAGTCAGATTTAATCAGTGCTTTCCTTACTTTACTCTGATTGGCCGCTTTCTGCAACTTTTAAACTATCGCCAGTCGTAACGCTGTTCCTTGATACGGCGGTCCAGATCTTTCTTAGCCGCTTTTTCGGCCATATCCTGCCGTTTATCGTATAATTTCTTACCTGTAGCTGTGCCGATTTCCACCTTTACTTTACCATGGCGAAAGTACATTTTCAGGGGTACCAGAGTATATCCCTTTGTCTTCAGTTTCATCTCAATTTTGCGGATTTCCTGCTTATGAAGCAAAAGCTTCCGGGTACGAAGTGGGTCATGGTTGAAAATATTGCCCTGTTCATAAGGACTGATATGGGCATTCCAGAGGTACACCTCTCCATTCTCTACTTTCGCAAAACTGTCACGGAGATTCACCCGTCCTGCTCTTATAGATTTCACTTCTGTACCGGTCAGGGCGATTCCACATTCATAGGTTTCATGAATAAAATAATTATGATAAGCCTGCCGATTGGTCGAGACCGGTGGAGCTGATTTTAATTTTTCCTTTGTCATCAATGACTCCTGCTTTCCTGCTGTCCCTCCTTTGCGAGGACAACGTGATTCAAGAGGTACATGTTCATAGTTTGGGTAAAGCAGCAGTCACACCACGAAATCCCTTTTTCCATGTGGGACTGCTTATACTTACCTGTTCCTCTTACTTTTACTATTTCCCTTACTCTTTCCTTTTCCTCCCGTTTTTCCCTTTTTGCGGGAATGGGATTTAGAAAAGCTGCGGGTTTTCTTTTCCAGATTCAGGGGAGAATGGATTTCTCCAAGAATGAAGTCCACTTCCCGTCTTTCCTTATCTGCCTTCACCAGCGTTACTCGAACCGGCATCCCCATAGAATATGTAGTCCCGGAGAACCGGCCCTTCATAGTCATAGTATCTTCCTGGTAAATATATTCATCATCGTCCATGGAATCGATATGGACAAGTCCTTCTACTCCATTGTCCAAACCCACGAAAATACCAAATTTTGTAATTCCTGTGACCCTGCCATCAAACGGTTCACCCACGAAGGGGACCATGTATTCCGTCATCTTCAGGTCATCCACGTCCCGTTCCGTTTCCGTAGCATTCTGTTCCGTTTCAGAGCAGTGTTCTGCAGCTCGGATCAGGAATTCTGTCTGTTTTTTCCGCTGGGCCTTCGTCATATCATCATGAAGAGCCTCGCGAATCAGGCGGTGTACCATAAGATCAGGATAGCGGCGGATCGGCGATGTGAAATGGGTATAGCATTCACTGGCAATGCCGAAATGGCCATCATTATCGGTGCTGTAGCAGGCCTGGGGCAGGGAACGGAGCGTCATAACCTGCACCACAGCTTCAATATCTTTTCCCTTGACCGATTCCAGCAGTTTCTGCACATCCTTCGGCTCCGGATCATCGGGAATATGGATAGGAAGACCCATAATAGCAATGAGACGCTTCAGCGAATTCAGTTTATCCCGGTCAGGGTGGTCATGGACCCGGTAAATAGAAGTATGACCTGTTTTTTCCAGGAAACGGGCCACCGCTTCATTAGCGGCAATCATGGCATCCTCAATCATCTTCTCCGCTTCCCCGCGGATTCTCTTTTCAATACGAAGCGGCGTACCGTCTTCATCGAGGACTACCTTATATTCAGGAAAATCAAAATCCAATGCTCCCCTGCGGGTCCTGTTGTCCCGCAGGACCTTTGCGCATTCCCTCAAGTCTTCCAGCATGGGAAGGTGCAGTTTCAGATCTTCGGGGGCAATACCTTCATCAAAGGCCTTGTTAATTTCCGGATAATTACAGCGCCTTGCCACCCGGACAATGGATGGAGAAATACATTCCGTTTTTACCGTCCCATCCGGTGCTATATCCATGACGCAGGACATAGCATATCGATCTTCATCATGATTCAGGCTGCAGAGATCATTGGACAGCTGGAAGGGGAGCATCGGGATAACCCGATCCGCCAGATAGACACTGGTTCCTCTCCGATAAGCCTCATCATCCAGAAGTGTTCCTTTCCTGACATACCGGGATACATCGGCAATATGAACACCCAGTTCAAAATGTCCATTCTCTTTCTTTTCACAGTATACGGCGTCATCAAGATCCTTGGAATCCGGACCATCAATGGTAACAATAGGAATGTTTCTGAAATCTTTAAGTCCCGGTTCCGGCACAATGGTGCGGGAAAGATGGTTGGCTTCTTCCATGAGATCATCGGAAAACACATGGGGCAGCCTGTGCTGGGCAACAATAATATCTATATCCAGCCCCTTATCGCCTTTATAGCCGATAATTTCCGTCACATGACCTTCCGCATCAGTCCATTCTCCCGGCCACCTGGTCACTTCTACCACTACCCGGGCTCCGGTAGTAGCACCCATTTCCTGTCCTTCAGGAATCTGGATCACCATATCTACCTTTTCATCAATCGGTACTGCTTCTCCGCCACCCTTGAGCATCTCATAGGTGCAGACGAAAGTATCATTGGCCCTTTCAATGACCCTGGTAATACGGCCTTCTGTGTTATGACGGCCGGTTTCGCTTTTCATGGTCTTCACTTCTACTGTATCATTATTGATAGCATTCAGATGGTCCTTTTCAGCGATGTAAACATCTTCATGGTCTTCATCGGTCAAAAGAAATCCAAATCGGCCATATGATTTATATGTACCCTGCAGTACAACTCCCGGTTTATAAGGTAAAAGCTCCTTTTTATCCATTTGTATCTCCTGTATCAATCGCTTCCTGTCGGAAGAAGTAAAAAACGAATCTCCCTATTAAGACTACATGAAATAAAGCCCTTCTGCAAGGGCAAAATAAAAAGAGGCCTGCCCACGGCAAGCCCCTCCCCTTTCAATCAGAAAGTATTCATATACCTGCCCAGTACAAGGCAGAGTACAGCAAAAATAGTGCCGAATACGATGGTAAACTTTGACAGTACTGCATCTTTGCCGCGTGTCCTTCCTCCGGCCATATTTTCCGTGCCGCCGCCAATAGCCGTACCCATCCCGGCCTGTTTGGACTCCTGTCCCACAACGACAACAATCAGAAGCAAAGAGACAATCAGGGTCAAACCAATCAAAAAGTACTTCACTGTAAATCCTCCTCTGCACCTGCCACGCCTCAGGGCAGATACGGTCTTTCATTGATGAAATGATGATATCAAAGACTATTTTATACTAAACCGGAATAAGGGTCAAGGGGATATATATCATGATGATTCCAATATCCAATCCGCAGCCAAAGCTTCAAGCTATCATCCAGAAATAAAAAATGGCAGGAGCAGCCCACAAAGGATAGATTGTCTTTACCCCTGGGACACTCCGGTTACCTGGCTTAAGGCAGCCATCGCACCATTTCCATTTACTTCTTTCTCAATTTATCCAGCTTTTCCTGGATTGAAGCAGGAATGGCACGGCCTATTTCACTACGAAGGTTTTTCCGATTGTTATGACTGATAAAAGTAGTCTGCACAGCCTTGTCTTCATTGACTGCCTTTACCAGATCATCCACCGCTACCCGATAGGAGCCATTGCCCAAAACCTGGCTCTGTTCCGGCCCATCGGAAGTAACAACAAAGATATGGCGGTATTCATCCCGCCGCAGATAGGATTCCTTCTCTATATAACTGTCTGCAGTCATACGGCTTGGTGTATAAACCAATGTAAAAAAATCACCGATTTTTTCCACCTTTGCCTTTGTAGACTGTCCCTGACCATCAAAGACAATAATGACTTCTATATCGTTGTGGGCACCATAATCTTCCATAAGATCAATCAGTTTTTTACGACTTGATTCCAGATCTGTCCTGCCAAAAATCTCAGGGCACCAGAAGATTACATTATATCCGTCTACCAGATAGAGATCTTTCATGACTGGCTCCTCTGCCTGGCAGCTTCATAAATAAGAAGGGCTGCCGCTACGGAAACATTAAGGGAAGACACCTTCCCTTTCATAGGAATACGAACGCAGAAATCACAGAGTTTCTTCGTCAGGGGACTGACCCCTTTCCCTTCTGCTCCCATCACAATGACCAATGGTCCCTTCAGGTTCGCCTCATAGTACAGATCTTCTCCATCCATGTCTGCACCGACTACCCAGAAGCCCTTACCTTTCAGGAATTCCAGGGTCTGACGGATATTACCGGTCTGGCACACCGGAAGATAGGCGAAAGCACCGGCTGCCGTTTTCATGGCCGCTGCCGTAACCGGCGGACTTTTATGTTTCGGCAGCAGCACCGCCGCCGCACCGGCACATTCCGCTGTGCGCACAATAGCCCCCAGATTTCTTACGTCCTCAAGCCCATCCAAAAGAATGAGGATTGGAGATTTGCCTTCCCACTCAGAAAGGACACTGTCCAAATCCGCATACTCATAGGGCTTAAGAAGTGCAGCGATTCCCTGATGCACAATTCCCTGGGCCAGTTCATCCAGCCGGTCTTCCGAAACCTCTTCCACAGAAGTGCCTTTCTCCCCGGCCAACGAAAGAATAGAAAGAAGACGTTCATCCTTCTTTCCTTCCTTTACAAAGACTTTTCGCACTCCCCCGGCATGGAGAAACTCCGTGACGCTGTTCCTTCCGCAAATCAGAAGGGAATCCGGAGACGGTCCCTGCCCCTTGTCTCCTCTTTTTTCTCCTTTTCCGTAAAATTTTCTCTTCCGTTCTGCCGGTTTGCGATCATTCTTAAAAGAAGGACCTTTCCGTTTATCCGTTTTCATGTCCCATTTCTCCTGCCACATACTTCAGGCTGCGCTGCATCAGGAAATCCAGCCGTTCCACCTGTCCGGAGAGCTGCAGGTATCCCAGAAGTGCCTCAAAGGCTGTAGATTCCCGATACTCTTCTACAGTAGCGCTCTTTGGCACATGGGAACTTGTATTTCTCGCTCTTTTGCAGACCTTTAATTCCCTTTCATTCAGCAGTTCCCTGATTTCGAAAAGGATACGACTCTGCCACCGGGCGGAAACAATTTCCGATGCCAGGCTGTTCAGAATCTGTACATTATATATACCCGTATCGATCAATGATTTCCTGATAAAAAATGACCAGCATACATCGCCCATGTAAGCCAGGGTTAAGGCATCCATGGAAAAGACCTCCTGCTCACCAAGAACAGGAGATGCTTTACCAATCTTATGGGCCATCTGCTTTTTCAGGAACAGGACTCTTTTAAACTCCACGCTTTTTCCACCTTGCTCCTGTAGGAGTATCTTCAATCACAATACCGATTTCACCCAGCTTGTCACGAATTTCATCGGCCAGCTGGTACTGCTTTGCCTTTCTGGCGGACTGACGGACAGACAGGATCACATTCATAAGGTCATTATAGTCCTTGTCATCATAGGCTTCTTTCTTTTTCCATTCCTTTTCCAGAATGCCAAGGATATCCAGAATCGTCTTGAATGCCTTTCCGGCCTTGTCCAGAGCTTCCCTGTCGAATGCAGTGCCGCCATGTACTTCATTGTAGTAGACATTGATTGCCTTTGCCAGGTCAAACATGGCACCGGTAGCCAGACCTGTATTGAAGTCGTCATCCATGGCATCGTGGAAAACTTTCATGTCCTCATCGGCTGCCTTTTCAAGAGCCTGGGAGGCATCGGTCTTTACCGATCCCTCCTTGCCGGAAAGTTCTTTCACCCGGGCAATGACATCCTTCAATTTATCCATATTCTTTTCTGCTTCTTCCAGCCGGTCATCAGAGAAATCCAATGGACTTCTGTAATGGGTGGAAAGGAGGAAATACCGGAGCGCATCGCCGGAATACTTTTCAAGCACATCCTTTACAAGGAAGAAGTTGTTCAAAGACTTGCTCATTTTTTCCGAATTGATGGTAATGAAACCATTGTGAAGCCAGTAATCAACAAAATGGCAGCCCGTGCATCCTTCGGACTGGGCAATTTCATTTTCATGGTGCGGGAAAATCAGGTCAGAACCGCCTCCGTGGAAATCAAATGTTTTTCCCAAATAATGAATGGACATGGCAGAGCATTCTATATGCCAGCCCGGACGGCCTTTCCCCCAGGGACTTTCCCAGAAAGGTTCTCCCGGTTTGGCAGCTTTCCAGAGAGCAAAGTCTCCGGGATTTCTCTTTTCATCATTGACTTCAATGCGGGCACCAGCGAGCATATCCTCAATCTTCCGGCCCGACAGCTTGCCATAATCCTTGAATGTGGAAATATCATAGTAAACATCACCGCCAAGAACATAGGCATGTCCCTTTTTGATCAGCGTTTCTACCATATGGATAATATCATCCATGTGTTCGGAAACCCGAGGGTATACATCGGCACGGCGTACATGAAGGGCATCCATAACCTGGAAATAGGCATCAATATAACGGTCGGAAATCGTTTTCCAGTCCGTGCCTTCTGCATTGGCTTTATTGATGATTTTATCATCTACATCAGTGAAGTTCTGTACAAAAGTCACTTTGTATCCGATATATTCCAGATATCGGCGGATAACATCCCAGGTCACCGCCGGACGGGCGTTCCCAATGTGAGGATGGTTATAGGGAGTTACACCGCAGACGTAAATTTTTGCTTCCCCCGGTGTTATCGGTTTAAATACCTCTTTTTCCTTTGTCAGTGTGTTATAAACTTTAATTTCTTCCATTTAAATTCCTCCATCGCGAGTCAGATCAATATTTCCATTTCAGAAAGACAGACAAGGCATCATTGCTACAGTGACACAAACCCATCATCTTCTTTCTTCATTCAAAAAGCCACCGCCTCACAGAGACGGTGGCCCGTTATTCCACTCTGTCGACAAATGCCGCACATTCGGCTGTATCGCAGCCCTGCGGAAAAGGATACTTCAAATTCCCCTTTTCAGCTCCCAAAGGCATTTCCTGAAAATCGTTCCGGACATTCCCACCATCCATGTCCTCTCTGAAGGATAATTCCCAGTACTTCTTTTGATCATCACTCGTAAATATAAAAATAAGCATTTACAGCTGACCTGGCTTTTGACCCCACACTCGCCTGCTGGAGCGTTCGCTACCCGGTGTCTACCTCTCACTACTGACCCTCTCGGTTTTCCCGGCAGGACTTACATCTAAACCGCACCATGCTCAGCAGGAATTTTTCCTGCGTTACGTGGATCGCTTTGGCTGCGACTACCATCGACTTTCAGCCACAGACCTGCAATGCTTATTTATTATTATAGATGGAGTAGATGGAACCTGTCAATATAGAAGCATTGACTTTTCCATCAAATATTTCCGTAATAAGCATGAAAATATTTATGCTTTATCGTCAATGATAGCTGCCCCACCTTTTTCGCCGGTCCGGATTTTCACGGCGGTCACCAGTTCGGAGACGAAGATTTTCCCGTCCCCCACGTGGCCCGTATTGCAGGTATCACGAATGGTCTGAATCAGTTTTTCCAGGGGCGTTTCGTAAATAACGATTTCTATCTTGATCTTCGGCAGGAGGTTCACGGAGAGTACGTTGCCTCTGTAAATTTCTTCCTGTCCATGGGTGAGGCCGCATCCGTAGACTTCGGTCACCGTGATGCCGGTGACGCCGATTTCATAGAGCCTATCTTTCAGCTCTTCCAGTTTTTCCGGACGAATCACCGCATCCACTTTGTAGATTTTCTTTTCTGTATCCATGCTGTTCACCTCTTACAGTTTATTATAAGCTCTTTCACCATGATCGATGAGGTCCAGACCCTGGGCTTCTTCAGAAGCGCTGGCACGAACCTTCATGAAGCATCCCAGTACTTTGATGATGAGAGTGGTCATCACCACAGCCACGATGATGCCGGTGACGATTCCGGTAATCTGGGGAATCATCTGGGCCGGGTTGCCATAGAGCAGGCCATCCGCTCCGGCATCGTTGATGGTCTTCGTGCAGAAGACGCCGGTCATGAGGGCGCCCCATACGCCGCCCATGCCGTGGCAGCCAAAGGCGTCGAGGGAGTCATCGTAACCGAATTTCGCTTTCACTTCGGAGACGAAGAAATAGCAGAGACAGGGCGTGGTGAGGCCGATGATGAAAGCAGCGGAGGCATCCACGAAACCAGCGCCCGGTGTAATGCCCACAAGACCGGTGAGAATACCGGTCATAAGACCGAGGGCAGTCATTTTCTTATGGGCAATCTGTTCAATGATGATCCATACGAGGCCGGCAGTGCAGGAGGCGATACCCGTATTGGCCAGGGCCTGGGCCATCACATCATTGGACATGAGACCAGCACCTGAGTTGAATCCGAACCATCCAAGCCAGAGGAAGCTGCCTCCCAGGCAGACATAGGGAATGTTATGGGGACGGAGGGACAGGAAACCGTAACCCTTTCTCTTGCCAATGAGAATAGCCGCAGTGAGGGCAGAGAAACCGGAGGTCACATGAATAACGGTACCGCCGGCGTAGTCCAGGGCTCCCATGTCCCGGATGAAACCGCCTACGCCCCACACCATATGGCACATGGGGTCATAGACCAGGGTGCCCCAGAGGAGGATGAACAGGCAGTACGCAGGGAAACGGGTCCGTTCCACGATGCCGCCGCTCACGATGGCGGGGGTCAGTATAGCAAAGGCCATCTGGAACATGGCGAAGAGAATATGGGGAATGGTTTCCGAATAGTCCGGATTTGCTGCCATGCCCACATGTTTAAAGAACGCCCAGTCCAGGTTCCCGATGATGCCGCCCACATCGGGGCCAAAGGAAAGAGAATAACCATAGACAAACCACTGCACCGTGAAAATAGCCAGGCACACCATGGACATCATGATGGTATTGATCGTATTCTTGCGGCGAACGAGGCCGCCGTAGAAAAAGGCCAGGGCCGGGGTCATAATGAGCACCAGCAGGGTGGCAATAGCCATATAAGCCATGTCGGCTCCGTTCAGTTTACTTTCACCATCTGCCGCCAGGGCCAGGGTAGGCAGGAAACAGGCGCCCAGGAACGGGGGAATCGCAAATTTTTTCATAGAAATCATCCTTTACTGAGAAATAAAAAAGCCGCCGGGAATACAGTATTCCGCAAAGCAGCACCATCACCATTTTTATATGAAGTTATGACAGGAAAAGGGTTCCTGGGCCTTTTCCCCAAAATACGGTTTCACTCCATGGATAAGATTGTTTACCTTACCCCTTTCCGCGATACACGGAACGCACCGGTAACACCTCCTAAAAAAAGAGAGAGCCTTCGAATCTCTGCGAAGGCTCTCTTGCCGTTTCTGAACTTATATAGGTTATTATAGACACAGAGAATGGATTTTGCAAGGGGAAAATGGAAACCTAATCCGGATAACGGCCTGCAAAACTGATTCATACGCATAATCCGATCACCATGAATCCTATGCTTCTGCTATCTTCGCCGCTTCGTCCAGCACTTTTCCGATACTATCGTGGAAGACCAGGTCACAGGACGAATCCTTGGCCGTTTCATCCCTGTTAATCATGACGAGACTGTCGCCGGTGAAGTAGTCCACAAATCCCGCTGCCGGATACACAACGAGACTCGTGCCGCCGATGATAAGCATATCCGCCTCCTGGATAGCCTCCATGGCATCCTGCATGGTATCCATATCCAGCGGTTCTTCATAGAGTACCACGTCCGGCTTGATGATGCCGCCGCAGACCGGACAGTGGGGCACCGGATGACAGAGAGACAGGAATCTGTCCACCGTAAAAGATTTCCCGCAGCTGGTACAGAAATTCCTAAGTACAGAGCCGTGAAGCTCCATCACATTCCTGCTTCCTGCCCGCTGGTGGAGGCCGTCAATATTCTGGGTCACCACAGCGGAAAGCTTTCCTTCCCTCTCCCAATCCGCCAGCACATAGTGGGCCCGGTTCGGCCGGGCTTTCAGCATGGCCTCCGTGAAGGCAGCATAGTTCGTGAAAAATTCCACCGGATGTTCCTCAAAGAAATGGTGGGACAGCATTTCCTCCGGCGTCCAGGGCAAATCCGTCTTCTGCCGATAGAGACCATTGGCGCCGCGGAAATCGGGGATGTCTGACTCCGTAGATACGCCGGCGCCGCCAAAGAAGACAATGCGATGGTGATTCCGTATCATTTCGCCCAGGTTTTCAATATCTGTCATGGGAGACTCCTTTCTGCCATGTGGTGCAAAAGCAGGTAAGTGATGTAGTGTTGAGCAACTGTAAGCTTATATGGCTGTATGGGACCTGCAGCTCCCCGTGTATCTCTTATTCTCTTTATTTTATCACGAAAATCAGGCAAATATTTCAATATTTCGTCAAGATTCCGCAAAGGAGCGCGGGGCTGGGCATAAGACGGGTGACCTGTGGCTGAGTGTACGTGCGACCGGACAGGGGCTTCCGGCTGCCAGAAATGCTTGTCCCGCCCGCGACGCTTCCTGATTCGTGCGCCGCCACCTTTCACCATACCATCAGCGGTCTATTGGGTTGTAACACCGTCACAGGCATTTACCAGAAAGATTTCTCGATTCATTTAAGCTGTGGCGATTTTAAGGATAGACTTACTTAGCATGCTACCCTCGCTCGAAATGCAGCAGTCCTGCAGAGGACTGCTGAGCCGGGCCCAAGTTGGTGCCTTTACTGCACACTAAGGCACCTTCCTTTTGTGGCCCGGCCGACCGAGTTCTGGGTAGTATCAGTTGGAATGGCAACGTAGTTGTGAATACACGCGATCTCAGTCTCGACCTCAATCTCATTTGCACCGTCACCTTCATTCCTCATTTCTAATTTTCCCGCGTCGTCTCCTTCCCCTTGGCCGCAGGCCGTTACCCCTCAGCCACCTTTCTCCGGCCCCACCTTCCCTCTTTGGGTTATAATACATACAGTACATAACTACAAGGAGGTCATTATGAGTCAGTTAACACTTGCTAAAGCGAAGGAAATCCTGCCGAAATATACGACAGAAGACCATCTTTTCACCCACGCCCTGGCCGTTAGTGCTGCTATGGGAGCCATGGCCGATTATTTCCACCAGGATAAGGACCACTGGGAAGCCATCGGCTATCTTCACGATGTGGACTATGAAAAATATCCGAATGAGCACTGTCACCATGTCCGGGAATTTCTGGAACCGGAAGGCGTGGATGAAGAAGATATCAATACCATCATCTCCCACGGCTGGGGCATCTGCGATAATGATGTAGAGCCCACCACGGACATCGAAAAGAGCCTGTTCACCGTGGATGAACTGACAGGGGTGGTCATGGCCTATGCCCTTATGCGCCCGGAAGGCATTACGGGGATGGAAGTAAAAGGACTGAAGAAGAAATTTAAGGATAAGCGTTTTGCTGCCGGCTGCAACCGGGATGTGATCAAGAAGGGTTTTGAAATGCTGGGTCTTGATGCAGCTACAGTGATGCAGGCCTGCATTGACGGCATGACGGCTCATAAGGAGGAATTAGGACTCAAGTGAAAAGGAGCCCTCGGCCGATGGACGGTGGCTGAAGGGTAACTCCTCCGGCCACCATTCACTCTTTTATAATAGTCTTTTCTCTTTACACCTAAACAGCCCCCGACCAAATCCGGTCGGGGGCTGTTTTACGTCTTTATTTTTTCTTCATGGCTTCCGCTGCGGCAGCAGCTTCTTTCGCTTTTTCTTCGGCTTCCATCTTCTTGAAGGCCTCGGTCATCTTGATTTTGCGGATAACTTCCTGTCCGGCAGGACTCTTCAGGTAAATTAGGGTGGTCTTCGGTACCATGCGGTATACGGTTTCCCAGTCATCCTCCGCCAGGGCCTTACGGACAGTGGATGCGGAAACGATCTGGTTTCCCTTCTGTTCCCGGGGGATTTCTTTCAGTTCGATGCCGTTGGCAGCAAAGACTTCACGCATGGCATTATTATAGGCCATGGTGGTCTTGTCCGTCGGTTCTTCACCTACGAAGCGGACCGTAATATTCAGGGCCGGTGCAATGCGGGTGGCAAAGACTGTGGCATCCAGCTTTGTCTGGGCCGCCAGTTCGTCGGTGCCTTTAATGAAATAGGTGGGGAATGTGGCATTGGAAATGATGAAATCACCGCCGCTGATGACTTCGACCCCCTTCATGTCCCGAACCCCCTGCTTGATCAGGGAGAAACGGTCAGAGAAGGGGAATATGGACCGATCTTCCTGCACAGCAAAAATAATGACTTCGTCGCAGTTGTTGTGGGCATATTCCACAAGACTCCGGTGTCCCAGGGTAAAGGGGTTGCAGTTCATGACAATGGCGCCCCGGTTCTTTCCTTCCCCGGTACCCAGAATCGCCCGTACCCGGCTCAGGTAATCTTCCAGTGTGTCCGTGCCCCGTTCCAGAAGGGCTGCATAGGGTTCCGCCACCGCCACGCATTTGAATCCCATATGTTCAAAGACGGGGACATTCTTCGGTTTTGTGAAAATCTGGTTTCCCGTAATCCCCCGGCGGTTTGATTCGCCCTGGAGGTTCCGGATAATACGGCGGGTCAGTCCCTTCTTCTGGTAATCCTTGCGGATAGCGATATCCCGCATTACCCTCCCACCCAGGGAACCGGTGCCGATGAGTTCACCATCATCGTAAAGGCCCATGGTGTAATCAATGTTTCCTGTAAATGTGAGATCAAAGGTCTTCAGGAATTCAACGACCTTTGCTTTTTCCGAGGGATCGGTTAGAAATATTTCATGCTCAGTAATCATAAATGTTTCCTCCTTTGCAACAAGCCTGTCTTCAGCAAAACGCATGAGGCTTTTATCAAAACCGGACACAGAGTATATAGCATATATTTATTTCTTAAATACGGTATATTTTATTCCCATCACTGTTATTATAACATAGCCATTCTATCCCGGAAATAGCTGCCATAATTTATTTTCATCAGACGATGAGTTTATGTAAACTCCTATCTGCTTTTATAGTAGCATAATCAAACGAGAAAAACATTGATATACGTCAAGAAAAGTCGGGGAAAAAACTTTTTCCCCGACTTCCTGTTTCATCTGAGCCTTTACAGCTGCAGTTCTATTTTTTTTCAGCTTCCGCTGCTTCTGTTTCTTTTTCCTCAATGTATCGAATCGCATCCCCCAGAATGTAGAGAGAACCACAAATGAGGACAATATCGTTCTCTCCAGCTGCCTTTGTGGCATCTTCCAGGGCTTCTTTCACCGAGTTTTCAGGTTTAAAGTCTACGGCAATGTGCTGTTCTTCGATGAGTTTCCCGATTTCTTCGGGCTTTCTGGTCCGTGGAGTCGGTGCAGGGCAGGCAAAGACCATGTCCCCTTTGCGGATGAGCAGCTGAATCACAGTCTGGGTATCCTTATCCGCCAGAGAGGTAAACACAAAAATCCGCCGTTTCTTCGGATACTGTTCTTCCAGGGCCTCCGACAGGGCTTCAGCACCGGCAGGGTTATGAGCTCCATCCATGACATAAGTGACACCACGGATGGTATGGATTTCAAAGCGTCCCTGCCACCGGGTACGGGCCAGTCCTTCCCGGAGATCGTTCTCGTTCACCCGGTCATCCTGCTTCATGATGACCGTCAGCGCCATGGCTGCCACTGCAGCGTTTACAGCCTGATGGGCTCCTATAAAGGGAACATAGAGAATTCCCTTTTCCAGATCCTTCGGCATATCTTTTCTCTTGATGGTGATGACCTGGCCCTGATGCCATTTCTGGCGGGAGTCGATTTCAAAATCCCGGCCATAGAAATAAATGCGGGACTTTTTCTCGTGGGCCTCTTTTTTCAGCTGTTTCAGGCCACTCTGCTGGGCTGCCGTTACCACCGGAATGCCTTCCTTAATAATACCGGCCTTCTGGTGAGCAATTTCCTGGAGCGTATTGCCCAGGTATTTCATATGGTCCATGGCCACGTTCGTGATGATGGAAACTACGGGAGTAATGACGTTGGTGGAATCGTAGAGTCCGCCCATGCCGACTTCCATGACGGCATAGTCTACCTTCTGTTCTTTGAAATACCAGAAAGCCATGGCTGTAAGAAGTTCAAATTCCGTGGGCGCTTCTACGCCATCTGCTACGGCTTCCTCCGCCGCTTTGCGGACAACGGTAGCTGCCTTGGCAAAATCTTCCCGGGAAATATCATGTCCACAGACATAAATCCGTTCTGTATAATCCACCAGATGAGGCGAAACATAGCGTCCCACCCGAAGTGTAGCATTTTCCAGTACACTGGTGATCATGGCGGTGACGCTGCCTTTGCCGTTTGTTCCGGTAACATGGACTACTTTGTAGGCAGTTTCCGGGTTTCCCAGTTTGGAAAGCATGGCCTTGATTCTCTCCAGCCCCGGTTTAATGCCAAAAGAAGCTGCCTGTTCAAGCCAGGCCACCGATTCTTCGTAATTCATAATTTCTCCTTTGAATATATGAGATTGTATAGGGTAATATGACTGGCACCGAGCGAAAATACGGTTTTTACTGTCAGCCGCCAGAAAAGCCGGTCAGCCAGCGGCGCCATGACAGGCGCCGCTGCTGCCGCTCTGGCCATTGCCGCAGCCATCAGCTGCAGCCTCTCCCATTACAGCTGCTGCAGGAATTTCAGCCGTTCATTCAGGGAATTCATCTTTTCTTCGAATTCTGCCAGTTTATCCTTTTCCTTCTGGACAACGGCTTCCGGTGCTTTGGCCAGGAATCCTTTGTTGTTCAGTTTTCCGGAAGTACGGGCGATTTCCTTTTCCAGGGAAGCCTTATCCTTTTCGATGCGCTTCTTTTCCTTTTCTGTATCGATAAGGCCTTTCAGTTCCAGATATACTTCCATACCTGTAACTACAGCGGTCAGCGCATTTTCCGGTTTTGCTGCGCCCGGGGCCAGAAGGTTGATTGTTTCCACATGGCCCAGTTTTTCGTAGTATTCTTTATGGGATTCGATGGCTTCCTTCAAATCATCCCGGAGAACAGCCACATCGATATGGCACATCTTGTTGGGTGTTACGTTCGCTTCAGCACGCATATTGCGGACAGCCTTGATGGAGTCCATAATCCGCTCAAACTGTTCTGCTTCCTTCGGGAACCGGAGGTTATCATCGGCTGTCGGCCAGGGAGCCCGGGCAAGAATCTTGCCTTCATGGGGCAGGTGCTGCCAGAGGTGTTCCGTGATGAATGGCATGAAGGGGTGCAGCAGGGCCAGCATCCGGGTCAATGTGTACACCAGTACATACTGGGTCACTTTGCGGTCCGTATTGTGTTCACCGTAGAGGCGGGTCTTGGCGGTTTCAATGTACCAGTCGCAGAAGTAGTTCCAGGCAAAGTTATAAATAGAGTCAGCCGCCTCGCCGAGCTCGTACTTATCCAGGTTCGTGCTTACGTAGTCTTCCGTAGCGGCCAGACGATCCAGAATCCATTTATCCGCCAGGGTGTACTGATCAGCAGTGGGGACGAAGTCTTTATCGTAGTCATCCAGATTCATCAGTGTGAACTTGGTGGCATTCCAGATCTTATTGGCAAAGTTCCGGTTTCCTTCAACCTTTTCATAGTAGAAACGCATATCATTGCCCGGTGTGTTGCCGGTAACAAGAGTGAACCGAAGGGCATCAGCGCCGTATTTATCGATGACTTCGAGGGGATCGATGCCGTTTCCAAGAGACTTACTCATTTTGCGGCCCTGGGAATCCCGGACAAGGCCGTGGATAAACACATATTTGAATGGGATTTCATGCATGAATTCCATGGACATGAACATCATGCGGGCTACCCAGAAGAAAATAATATCGTAACCGGTAACCATGGTGGACGTAGGGTACCACTGTTTCAGTACCGGAGTCTGTTCCGGCCAGCCCATGGTAGAGAATGGCCAGAGGGCAGAGGAGAACCAGGTATCCAGTACGTCCGGATCCTGATGAATGTGCTTGCTGTGGCACTTCGGGCATTCCGTCAGGTCCGTACGGGAAGCGGAAACAGCGCCGCAGTCATCGCAGTACCATACGGGGATCCGATGGCCCCACCAGAGCTGGCGGGAAATGCACCAGTCGTGGATATTGGAAAGCCACTGGATATAGGTCTTGGAGAACCGTTCCGGTACAAACTTCGTCTTACCGGAGGTAACAGCGTCCATGGCAGGGCCGGCCAAAGGTTTCATCTTGACAAACCACTGCTTCGTGGTCATCGGTTCGACGACTGTCTTGCAGCGTGAGCAATGGCCTACAGCATGCTTTGTTTCTTCAATCTTGACAAGAAGACCTGCATTTTTGAAATCTTCAATAATGGCTTTGCGGGCTTCATAGCGGTCCATGCCGTTATATTTGCCTGCTTTTTCATTCATGGTGCCATCTTTATTCATGATGACAATGGTAGGCAGATTATGGCGCTGGCCCACTTCAAAGTCGTTGGGGTCATGGGCCGGGGTAATCTTTACGCAGCCCGTGCCGTATTCCATGTCTACATAATCATCGGCAATAATCGGGATTTCCCTGTCCGTCGTGGGCAGCTTCACCATCTTGCCTACAAGGTGGGCATACCGTTTATCCTTCGGATTCACAGCCACTGCAGTATCGCCGGGGATTGTTTCCGGACGGGTGGTGGCAATCTGGATGTAACCATCTTCACCGACAATGGGGTAATTGAAGTACCACAGATGGCCCACTTCATCCTCATGTTCTACTTCGATATCGGAAAGGGCCGTCTGGCAGCGGGGGCACCAGTTCGTAATGCGGAATCCCTGGTAAATAAGACCTTTTTCATAGAGGGAAACGAAAACTTCCCGAACGGCCCTTGCGCATACATCATCCATGGTGAACCGTTCTCTCTTCCAGTCGCAGGAAGAACCGAGGCGGCGAATCTGGAGGCCGATACGGTTTCCGTATTTTTCTTTCCACTGCCATACCCGTTCCAGAAATTTTTCCCGGCCCAGGTCATATTTTGTGAGCCCCTCTTCCGCAATCTGTTTTTCTACCTTTACCTGGGTGGCAATACCGGCATGATCCTTGCCTGGGAGCCAGAGAACATTATATCCCTGCATTCTCTTGTACCGGATAAGGATATCCTGGAGGGTATTGTCCAGGGCATGGCCCATGTGCAACTGTCCTGTTACATTCGGCGGAGGAAGAACGATACTGTAAGGTTCCTTGGAAGGATCCGGTTCGTCATGGAATACATCATTATCTTCCCAGAATTTGTACCATTTCTGTTCAATCGCACTGGGATCATATTTCCCAAGGTCATTCATGTCTGCCATACTATTCACTCCTAAAAATAAAAAATCTCCTTCATCCACATAGGACGAAAGAGTGCTTCCGCGGTACCACCTAATTAATCATTACAATGATCTCTCATTTGCGGATAACGTGCGCCACGGACATTTCTGTCAGCTCCGGGGTGACCTGCTGCTTCCTTATATACCGCCTTCCCACCAGCCAGCGGCTCTCTGGGCTACATTCCACAGCTTCTTCCCATCTTTGCTTTTCATAGTATGAAATTATGATAGCAGGTCATGGGCAGAAATGCAAGCTGTATTTCAAGTGAAAGGCTGCACCGCTGAACCGGCTGAGTGTACGTTCAAACATGTGAACCCCTGAGCAGTGGATTGAACAGGCCCTTTGGACCAGGTGCCGCGCAGCTTGATTGTCATAGGGAGGGATGAAAACTTCCCGTATCCGGGTAAGCTGGAAATCTCCACATCTTTGCGTGCTTCCCAGCCGCACTTCTTTGGAGAAAGGCCTCAAGATTTCTCTGCACCGTTTAACTCTCCCCACGCCCCAATGGGAATGAATTGCATAATTATCAGATTTTATCGAGGTTTCCCCATTTCATAGATAGCTATATAAATTGGCAAAAGCCCGTTGTCTGTATTATAATGTATAAGGCTAAAAGTAAAAGTTTGCAAAATTCTGACCATTTCTATACAATAGTACCGATTCGTGAACAGGGGAGAATCCCACGGGAAAACCAATTCTGAATATTTTTTCCCTGCTCCCTATCCTTTATTCTCTCGAAAAATGACCTGCCGGATGCGCCGTTCCATACCGGAAGGATATATCAAATTCCCTGTTGGACGGCGAAAAGGATACTATATGATTGACAAATGTAAAAAGATCATAGGCTTTGTGATCCTGATCGTTGCTGCCATCATATCCGTTTATGTAGTCCGTACTTACTATCCGGAGTTCTATTACCACACAATTCATCTCACCATGGCCGGTGATGTGGATGGACTGGCAGACTATATTTCTTCCTTTGGATATGGTGCTTTTCTGGTGAGCATTGGCCTCCTCATCTTCTGCAATGTGTTCGGCATACCGACCATCCCGTTCCTGACGGTAAATGGTGCCCTTTTCGGTCTTATCCCGGGAATCATCATTTCCTGGATTGGTGAAGTCATCGGCATAGAAATCAGCTTTCACATCGGCCGTATTTTCTTCCGCCGCCAGGCCCGTGCCATCATTGAAAAGAAACACATGCTCACGAAGCTGGATAAATACAGCTGTGTGAAGAATATGGCTTTGGCCAGGGCCATCCCCTATTCCCCCAATATTCTTTTCACCGCCATTGCAGTGCTGAGCAAATTAACCTGCAAAGAACATCTGAAGGCTACGCTGATTGGGAAAATCCCATCGGTTATTGTAGAAGTCTGGCTGGGCCATGACCTGATTTATTTCTCAGAACACGGCGTACGGTTCCTCGTTCTTCTGGCTCTTCTCGTGGGTGGGTATGTACTTCACAGAATGTACAAGAAGCGTCATTATTTCAAGAATAAATGTCTATAACCAAAAGGGTCGGCGGAATGCCGATCCTTTTTAACACCCCGAAATATAAGGTGCATCGTGCAGCGGACGGGCGTACAGGCAGATGGGGCTTCGAGCCTTTCTCATGGAACGGGAACGGCCTTCCGGGTGAATATGATTGAAGCCCAGTGGATTCGCCGGCGGCGCTGGTGTGGCTGAGTGACTTGCGAACAGATGGGAACTTCTAACGACCAGGTGGTTAGTTCCCTTGGGCCGTTCCCTTCAGGTCCCATCACCTATCCTTATGGTATCCATATGGCCAACTATAAAAGGGAAGGAACCTCTTAGAGAGCCAATTGCACGTTCAGGGAACAGAGTTATCAGGATCCCGTCTGCTGCAGAGCCGCGGTCCGGCATCAAAAGCGGCGCCCCTGATTTTTTTGCACATACACCTTTTACTTTCCCTCCCTTTCCCGGGTATTGTATAATATACTTGTAGTTATAGGTAATATAATAATCAATATAATTTATGAATATCAGAGCCTGAGAAAGGAGGCCTCCATGAAAGGATACATAGAGGTTTACACAGGTGATGGCAAAGGTAAGACCACCGCTGCCATCGGTCTTGCCATCCGTGCCATTGGGGCCGGAAAAAAGGTATGCATTATCCAGTTCATGAAATCCCTGGCCTATGCAGAACAGAAAGTACTGAAAGAACTGCCGGGTATTACCCTCATTACCCTGGGAAAGCCCTATTTCATTGCCAAAGAAGGTATGCTTTCGGAGGAGGAAATCAAAGCCTGGGGCGATAAACTGGTTGTCTATCCTGCAGGCCATCCGCCGGAAGAATATCACCGGATGATTCAGAAAGGGATTGAAGATGCCGTAAAAGCGGTATCAGGCCCCTATGATGTGGTCATCCTAGATGAATACAATATGGCCTGCTGGTATGATCTGGCCAGTGATGAAGATACAGAGCGAATCCTTGCAGCCCGCAAGCCGGACGTAGAACTGGTCTTCACCGGTCGGAATGCACCGAAGCTTATTCTGGACAGGGCAGATCTCATTACTGAAATGAAAAAAATCCGTCACTACTACGATAAAGGCGTCATGGGAAGAAAAGGAATCGAAGACTGATTTCCTTTCCCATAAGAAAGGACAATATCTATGGAAAAAATTACAGGTAAAAGTATTTCCGGAATGGTCACCATCGGACCACTCCGTATATTCCGCCGAAAGGCACCGGACATTCCGGAAATGAAGGTGGAACGGCCGGAGACAGAAGTGGCCCGTTTCGATTCTGCCAGAAATACGGCAGGAGCCAAAATGAAGCAGTTCTACCAGGAAGCCGTGAGCCACGTAGGCCTCGATAATGCCTCCATTTTCAAAGTCTACCAGCAGATGCTTTCTGAGTCGGAATTCATTGATTCCGTACGTTCTATGATCCGCAGCCAGGGCATCAACGCAGAATATGCCGTTTCCCAGGCAGAGCAGAATTTCACACGCATTTACAGTGCCGATTCCGATGCCTACATGCAGGCCCATATCGCTGACGTGCAGGAAATTGCACGGATTCTTCTCCGCACGCTCCGGCAGAAGAAGGCCCTCTTCGCCCAGGATGAACCCTGTATCCTGTACGCCGATGACCTCACCCCCAGCGAGACTATCCAGATGGATACCACAAAGATTCTGGGATTTGTCACCAAAGAGGGTACCCCCACATCCCATACTGCTATCCTGGCAAGGGCTCTGGGCGTACCGGCCATCGTATCCACCGGCTCAGACGTAGATGATTCCTTCGATGGAAAGACCGCCGTAATTGATGGTTTCTCCGGCACCGTATATCTTGATCCCACGCCGGGTCTTCTGGCAGTGATGAAGGAAAAACAGGATCAGAGCATCCGGCTGAAAGACCTCCTGCAGCAGCTGAAGGGACTTCCCAGTGAAACGAAGGACGGCCACCGTGTAGAAGTGGCGGCCAACGTATCTTCCGCTTCCGACCTGGCAGCAGTCCTGAAAAATGATGCTGAAGGCATCGGCCTCTTCCGCAGTGAATTTATTTACATGGGAAGAGATACTCTGCCCAGCGAAGAAGAACAGTTCAATATCTATAAACTGGCATTGGAAACCATGGCAGGCAAACGTGTCATCATCCGTACCCTGGATATCGGTGCCGATAAGGAAGCATCCGCATTCCATCTGCCCAAAGAAGAAAACCCGGCCCTCGGCCTCCGGGGTATTCGGATTTCCCTGAAACGGCCGGAAATCTTTAAGACCCAGCTCCGTGCCATCCTCCGGGCCAGCGCCTTTGGCAAAGCAGCCATCATGTTCCCCCTCATCACCTCGGTATGGGAAGTCTGGAAAGCCAAAGAAATTCTGGATGAAGTAAAGCGGGAACTGGACAAGAAGGGCATTGCCTATGACCATCATATGGAAACAGGCATTATGATAGAAACACCGGCCGCCGCCTTAATCAGCGATAAGCTGGCCAAAGAAGTAGATTTCTTCTCCATTGGCACCAACGACCTGTCCCAGTATACCCTTGTAGTAGACAGAACGAGCCGAGTCCTTTCCGATTTCTTCAATCCCCATCATCCGGCAGTGCTGAAGCTGATCCGGATGACCGTGGAAAATGCCCATAAAGCAGGCATTTGGGTAGGCATGTGCGGCGAACTGGGTTCCGACCTCTCCGTCACTGAGACATTCCTCAAGATGGGAGTGGACGAATTCTCCGTAGCCCCCTATTCCGTTCTCCCCCTTCGCCAGCAGATTCGATCTTTAGATCTGTCCAAATAGTGAAATATAAAAAAACCGTGAACATGAGAAATCATGATTCACGGTTTTTTCTGATGCATTAGAAAGCTGCCATTCAAGCCCATAGAATTTACGTGTTTTTTAATGTATGCGTCGCTACTAATTTCTCGTCTTCTTTTTCTGCATTACACCGTTTCCCCAGTTTAAACACTACCGTTCCCAATACTGCGGATACTGTGGACGACAGTAGAATGGAGAATTTAGCAAGATTCAGAAGTCCCGAATCCGTAAAAGCAATGGATGCAATGAAGATGGACATGGTGAATCCGATGCCCCCCAGCATGCCTGCCGCTGCCAGTTCTCCCGGGCGGGCTCCGCCGGGCAAAGAAATACCTGTGATTTTATGGATCAGGAATACAGATCCAAAGATACCTAACGGTTTTCCTAATACCAGCCCGGCACCAATCCCCCAGAGAAGGGGAGATGTGAAATCAAGAGCTCCCAGGGATACAGCCACTCCCGCATTGGCAAGAGCAAAAACAGGCATTATGAGGTAGGAAGACCAGGGTTCCAGCCGTTCCTCCCATTTATGGAGCATGGACGCTTTCGGATTCTCCCGGGCAGGAATGGAAAATCCAAGAACTACTCCGGCAATGGTGGGGTGGATACCGGCTTTCAGAAAAAAATACCACCCAAGAAGGCCACATAGCAGGTAAGCCGGAAACCACTTCACTCTGAACCTCCCCATGAGGAATGGAACCGCAAGAGCTGCCAGCCCCGCCGCCAGTGCCACCCATTCCATCTGGCTGCTGTAAAACAGGGCAATCACAATGATAGCTCCCAGGTCATCTACGATGGCCAGGGCCGTGAGAAAGACCACCAATCCCAAAGGTGCGCTTCCTGCTGCCATTGTCATGATTCCGAGGGCGAAGGCAATATCCGTGGCCATGGGTATCCCCCATCCGCCTATGGTGGAACTGCCCCAGTTCACAAGGCTGTATAGAATGGCCGGAACCAACATGCCTCCCAAGGCACCAAATACAGGAAGAACCATGGCAGAAGGTGTTTTTAGCTCACCAAAAAGAAATTCCCTTTTAATTTCCAGCCCCACCAGAAAGAAGAAGACCGCCATGAGTCCGTCATTAATCCAATGTACCAGTCCCATTTCCAGAGAAAATGTCCCATACCCCAATGAGAGGGGCCTGTGCAGGAAATGATCATATCCTTCCCCTAAGGGGGAATTAGCCAATATAATGGCTGTAATGGCGCAAATTAGAAGAATTACTCCACCGCTTGCTTCTGATTTCAGAAAAGCAAGAAATGGGTCTTTTATGGTTCGGATCTTTTGTCTCATAGTCATCTCCTTTTATAATAAAATCAATTTATATATAAATCATAGCATATATTTTTTATTATGTCATTATATGTTATGATAATTTTTATTATTGCATTGTATGCTATGAATTATATTGGCAAGCAGGAGTCTGTATGAGTCACCGAAATGGGGATGCCAGTTTACGCTTTCCGTTATCCTTCTGCGGCCTGGAAAAAGTAAGGCCACTAACCACCAGCAAACCAGGCTGACCCCAATATCTGCAAACCGTTAAAAGTAATCGGACAGCGAATAACTACTTATCTCTATGCCATAAAAAAAGACTGCAGATTTCTCCACAGTCTTTTCATTGGCATCTTTATTTCAGCAGATTTCCATCTTCGAAATAATTGATTCTCATAGCCTTCCTGACTTTCTGCAGGGTCTCATCAGCTTTGGCTGCCGCCTTTTTTGTGCCCGCTTCCAGAATATCCGCCACATCTGGAAGCCGTTTCTCCCATTCATGACGGCGCTCACGGATAGGAGCCAATTCTGCCTGCATTACCTTATTCAGGAACCGCTTCACCTTTACATCGCCAAGTCCGCCACGAGTGTAATGGGCTTTCAGTTCATCCAAATTCTTATATTCCGGAAGGAATTCTGCAAAATATTCATCCCTGCAGAAAGCATCGAGATACGTGAAGACCGGATTTCCTTCTACATGGCCGGGATCATCCTTACGTAAATGGGTCGGATCAGTATACATGGACATGATTTTCTTTTCAATATCCTCCGGTTCATCAGAGAGGTAGATACAGTTACCCAAAGATTTACTCATCTTGGCTTTGCCATCGGTCCCGGGCAGGCGGAGGCTTGCTTTATTGGTAGAAAGAACGATTTCCGGTTCCACCAGGGTTTCCCCATAGATTTCATTAAACTTGCGGACAATTTCCCGTGTCTGTTCCAACATCGGTTCCTGATCCTCTCCCGTGGGAACGGTGGTTGCCATAAAGCCGGTAATATCAGCTGCCTGGCTCACAGGATAGCAAAGGAACCCGGCCGGAATGCTCGTTTCAAAGTGTTTCTGCTGGATTTCTGCTTTCACCGTAGGATTTCGTTCAAGTCTTGCCACGGTAACCAGATTCATATAGTACATAGTGAGTTCCGGCAGCGCTGGTACGAGGGACTGAATGAAAATGCAGGACTTTTCCGGATCGATGCCTACAGAGAGGTAATCCAGTGCCACCTGGAGTACATTTTTGCGCACCTTTTCCGGGTTATCTGCATTGTCTGTCAAAGCCTGGGCATCAGCAATTTCAATGTATACTTCATCAAATTTTCCGGAGTTCTGGAGGGCCACTCTTTCACGAAGAGACCCCACATAATGGCCTACATGAAGACGGCCCGTAGGACGGTCACCGGTTAAAATAATTTTTTTCATACATACAACTCCTATCCTTAAATTCCGAAAATGCACAGATGAAACAATGCTCCAAAGATGGAAGAGTCATTGTCAAAAGGTATTTTTCTCATATAGTTCTATTTTATGCTGAATCCCATGATTTCGCAATAGCGGGGATAACCGCTGCCAACTATCGATGTACGACTTTCAGCTATCAGAGAACAGTTCCCGGTCCTCAAATCGCTCAGCGGCGAGCGGACAACCATAAGCGGCCAGCAGTATACCGCACCGCCCTATTGCAAAAAATCCGCAGAAGCACACAGCTCCTGCGGATTCAGTTTAATCGTTCAATTATTCAACGGTAACCGACTTGGCCAGATTTCTTGGTTTATCCACATCGTTGCCTCTCTTGATACTTGTATAGTAAGCAAGAAGCTGCATGGGAATCACTGCAAGAATAGGAGCAATGAAGAAATCCACCCGTGGAATACGGACCGTTTCTGTGGTGTACTTTTCCAGTTCCTTATCATCTTCATAACCGATGCCCAAAACTTCTGCTCCCCGGGCCTTGACTTCCTGAATGTTGCTGTACATCTTGGAGCTTACTGCATCCTGGGTAGCTACGGCAATCACCGGCGTATCCTTCGTGATAAGAGCCAGTGTACCATGCTTCAGTTCACCGGCAGCATAAGACTCGGCATGGATATAAGAAACTTCCTTCAGTTTCAGTGCCCCTTCCATGGCAATAGCATAGTCAATGGAACGGCCGAGATAGAAAATATCATGAGCCTTGATCAGACGGTCTGCCACATGGGACATGTGGTCCTTTTCTCCCAGTACCTTTTCAATCTGTTTCGGAAGGTCCTTCAGTCCAGCGGTAATCTTATGAATAAGTTCATCCGGAATGGTTTTACGGAGCTGTGCCATATAGAGGGACAGAAGCAGCAGAGCTACAAGCTGGGTAGTATAGGCCTTTGTGGATGCCACCGCAATTTCCGGGCCCGCCAGGGTATATACTACATTGTCCGCTTCCCGGGCAATGGAAGAACCAATGGAGTTCGTGACGGCCAGACTCTTTGCACCATGCCGTTTAGCCTCTTTTAATGCTTCCAATGTATCAATGGTTTCACCGGACTGGGAAACTACAATGCATAAGGTATGGCTGGTGGTGAGAGGTTTACTGTACCGGTATTCAGAAGCAATTTCTACAGAAACCGGAATTTTCACAAACCGTTCAATATAGTGTTTTGCCACAAGTCCGGCATGGTAGGCAGTACCGCAGGCAGTAATCAGGATATTATCAATGTCGTCGAAGCATTCTTTTGTCCAGTGAAGGTCCGGGAATGCTACGGAGCCATCTTTGTTCAGGTGAATCTGTACCGTATCCCGTACGGCCTTAGGCTGTTCAAAAATTTCTTTCAGCATGAAATGGGGGTAACCGCCTTTTTCAGCAGCTTCCGCAGTCCATGTAACTTTCTGGATATCCTTATGAATCGGATGTCCCTCTTTATCAAGAATAGTCACGCTGTCTTTCTTCACTACAGCCAGCTCTTCATCGTCAAGGATATAGATATCCCGGGTACGGTTAATCACCGCCGGAATATCGGAGGCAATAAAGTTTTCCCCTTTACCGAGACCAATAATGAGGGGGTTTGCTTTTTTTGTGCAGATAATCGTGTCGGGATCTGCAGAGTCCATGATAACAAGGCTATAGGAACCTTCAATCATGGAGAGCATCTTGCGGACGGTGGACAGAAAATCTCCATCATCCAGTTCTTCCAGAAGATGGGGCACTACCTCTGTATCCGTATCCGATTTGAAGACATGTCCCTTTTCAATGAGTTCTTTTTTCAGGGTCATGTAATTTTCAATAATACCATTATGAACGACTACAAAATGATTATGGCAGTCCCCATGGGGATGGGCATTTCTGTCAGAGGGCTTGCCATGGGTAGCCCAACGGGTATGGCCAATACCAATATGCCCGGTCAGTGGGTGTTCTTTCAGGACATTTTCCAGATTTACCAGACGGCCCTGTTTCTTCTCAATCCTGATCTTTCCATCTTCATACACTGCAATACCAGCGGAATCATAGCCTCTGTATTCAAGACGCCTTAATCCATCAATGAGAAAGTCCTCTGCGTTCCCGCTTCCTACATAACCAACAATACCGCACATATGGTATTCCTCCTTATAAGTTCCTGTTTCTTTATTTTTATCATTTAAAATTCCCAGGAATGGGAAAACTGTTGTCAAAGCCATAAAAGGCAATACATACGCTTAATATTATATCACATGGAATGAAATTTTTGAAATTAACCATTTCACACTGCCCATGAAACGACAAATGATCCTATTTTACATATACTCTTCGGGATAGCGCTGTTTCATATCTGCTGACCTGACCGGTTTATTGACAGATTTTATAAGTTTATAAAAAGAAACAGGGACCATGCCATTGCTGACACAGCCCCATTGCTTTTATTTCCTTATATTTTACATCTGGCCAAGCATAGATTCAATACTCTGTACATCCTGTATGTTGGCAATCCCCTCTACAGCAGCCATAATTCCTACTGCCATAAGAGCCAGGAAAAAGATAATAGCCAGGACATAGGGAGTAAGAGCAATGACCACAGACTTCCCCATATGGAACTGATAATTTTCGCTGATAGCCTTCACATCCAAATAAAAGGACCAGATAAAAATGATAAAGCTTCCAATGCCGGACAAAAAGGAAGCTCCCAGGGTATCCAGAAAGGAAAAGATAACGGAAAATGCAAGAGGAAGGGAAGCAGCCATGAATCCTGCCGTTATCCCCCGGGCCGTTCCCATACCGCCCCAGAGGCCTGAGATATAATCAATCACTGCGCTATGTACCAGGAGAGCCGCTCCCATAAAGAGAAACATCATCAGGAACTGTACAACAGGCCCCGGGCCCTGCCGAAATACAGACAGGGACAGAAGAAAGACGACGAAAATCCACAGGATAAATCCTTCCTTCAGTCTTTCCTCATTTGTAATCAGTCTCAACGCCTTAGCAGGTGATGTGAGCATGGCAAATGCCAGATCAAGAAACCGGTTCATAGAGTCCTCCTTATTTTATGGATGGTGCAGGGGATCCCGCAAGGGATTCCCTGAAATTATCTGCTGCTGCTTTAGCAAAAATACCGGATAGATTTTTCACTTCACCGGAAAGAATACCCTTCAGGGATACGCCACTGCCATAAACCTTGACCGGAATATTTTCACTGTCCCCCTGGAGTCCACCGCTGGAAGCCGCATAGCTCAAAGCATCATAGTAGTTTCCCATGGCATCTACCAGCCCCAGATCCTGAGCCTGTTTACCTGTAAGGATACGACCGTCCGCAATACTTCTGACCTTGTTTTCATCCATTTTCCTGCCATCTGCCACGGTCTGCACAAACTGGTTATAAATATCATCTACCATGGCCTGTACCATGTCTCTTTCCTCACCGGTCATGGGACGGTACATGGACAGAATGTCCTTGTGGGCACCACTCTTGATTTTCTCATTCTTAACGCCCAGTTTATCCATGAGATCTTCGATATTTGTGTAGTCCATATAGACGCCAATGCTTCCGGTAATAGTAGCGGGAGTAGCAAAGATATAATTTCCTTTGCTGGCGAGCCAGTATCCGGCAGAAGCACACATGTCACCCATGGAAACCACAATAGGTTTTCCACTGCTCCTGATTTTATCCATTTCTTCCGCAATTTCCTGGGTAGCACCGGTTGATCCGCCAGGGCTGTTGATGCGGACGAGGATAGCCTTCGCCTCAGGGTCTTTCCGAGCCTCCTGAAATTCCTTCATCAATTCCTCACTGGTAACGCCACTGCCGCCATTCAGGATAGAATCGGCTTCCGGTCCTCCATAGATAGGTCCATCGATACGAATAACCGCTACATACCCGTTTTTCCTGTTACCGGTACCAGCATTTTTCCAGATATCCGATGTTCCCACCGCAATGGCGACTGCCAGAAGCAGGATAATTCCCACAATCATCCATTTTCTTTTTGCCTGTATATCCATAAAGTCCTCCTTCTCACAAGGAAATTCTTTAGAAACTTTTTAGATTCTTCAGAAGACATCTGATTAGATTATAGCACAGAGACTGGAGTAAAGGGCTGGCCAGCCCTCGAGGATTCCCCGAAAAAAAGCCATTTTCTCCGATTACGACTTAACAATTACTACTGATTATTGGCAGATTATCCAGGTAAGCGTTCAAGAGACAGCTGTAAATTCTAAACCGATAGTTCCTATTTTCTTATAAATCTCACGTATATATAACCGGCTGAAAGGAGCTGCAAAAGAAAGGAAAGTAGAAAAACAGGTCCCATGCTGCCGCATGCATGGGCTAAACCACCGCCCAGGACCGGTCCCATACAGTTCCCTATGTTCATGGCAGCCGCATTGATACCATATGCACTGCCAGCTTCATCACTGCTGATCATCTCCGGAATAGCTCCGGATATAGATGTCACCCCGCCCATGGTGAAGAAACCGAATCCGAATTGCCCCAGGCCAAAAAGGAAGACCGCAGGCGCCAGAAACTGAATTCCCGAAAACAGTCCGGCACCGGCAAAGGAAAGTGCCATGGTCCTGTAAAACCCTATTTTTTCACCGCAGCGTCCCCAGAATGGTCCCGCTACAGCCCCGGCCACACCGGCAGTCCCACAGATCATCCCCGAAATAAGAGTGGCATTTTCGGTGGTGCCCGTCAATTCTACCACGTGAAGGGCAATGAGAGGATTAATAATCAGCATGGCACACTGGTTAATGATCATAAGGCCCATAAGAATCATGAAATTCCTGTTTTTCCCCAACTGTCGAAGCGAAGCAGCAAGGGGCATCTTTTTGCGTACTTCTTTCTTACGAGGTGGTTCTTTCACAAAAAGAAAAACAAGAAGAAAAGCGAGCAGGTCAACGAACCCGGAAATAAGGAACGGAAGTCTGAGGCCTGTAAGAGCTCCCAGAATTCCCCCCAGAAAGGGACCAAGCATGGTTCCGGCACTCCTGCCGCCTAAGAGTATCCCTATAGATAAGCCTGCATGGCTGCCGGTTATTTCTGATACCAGGGCCTGGCTCACCGGATTGAATCCAAAGGAAAATCCCTGAAACAGCCTGGCTCCCAACAGTTCCCAGGGATTCTGGGCAAAATAGGACATGAAGTAAGCAATGGAAAGACAGGCCGCAGACCGGAGAATCATCTTCCGCTTACCGAATCGGTCTGCCAGAGCACCCCATATGGGCATAACCAGAGCCCCCACAATAAACATTCCGGAGACTACAGCCGAATTCCACAGAGCCACCGTTTCCGGAGCAGCCCCCAGCTCCATAAGGTAAAGTGGCAGAAATGGAAATACCAGGGTTGCACTGCCTCCAATAAAGGCCGCTCCCACAGCAGAAGCCATAATTGTCTGACGGATTTCCCTTTCAGAGAGCTCCTTATTTTCATTTTCCATAGTAGATTTTCTCCTGAAAAATAAAAGGGAGCACCCTTGTGCTCCCTTTTCTCATGGTGACCGGTATGGGATTCGAACCCATACTCTCTGCGCTGAGAACGCAGCGTCTTAACCGTTTGACTAACCGGCCATGTATGAGTTATTATACTTGATTTTATCTATAAATTCAAGTGAAAATTCAAAGTAAAACTGAAAATGAATCTGTTGTAAATCAAAGGACAAATTGCAGTTTGTCGAGCTGCTGGAACCTGATAGTCAGGCATGCTTGCAGATAGAGTTACTTGCAGAATGCTCTGAGCTTCCGGTTGTTATCTGACAGGATAACTGATTTGCCTGCAGCGCTTACCACCTGCTATTTACGTCAGGCATTCGTGATAAAAACTATAAGCCTTTCCTGACAGTCAGGAATTGGCAACCACCGCACGAATGACTGCATTTATCAGCGTCGCCCAACAGCCCGATAAACAGCAATGGTCCAAGCAGCTTTACATGATTAACTAATGTAAATTGTTCAATAAAAAACTGTGGGAATCGTCTGCCTCCCGCAGTCCATTTATTCCCACAGTCCTTTTATTCTTATTTATCCAGTTTCTTAAAAAGACTGGCCATTTCAAGGGCATCCATGGCACACTCAAAGCCTTTGTTTCCGGACTTGAGACCTGCCCTATTGATAGCCTGCTCAATGGTATCGGTGGTAAGAACACCGTACAGTACCGGGACACCACTGGAGAGAGATGCCATGGCCACTCCTTTTGTGACCTCTGTGGCCACATGTTCATAATGGTCAGTTTCTCCTCGAATTACGGCACCAAGGCAGATGACTGCATCATATCGTCCGCTTTCTGCCATTTTCTTTGCTGCCAGTGGGATTTCGAAGGCGCCAGGCACCCAGGCCAGATCTACTGTATCCATGTCCACACCATGACGGGAGAGTCCATCCACTGCGCCATCAATCAGTTTTGAAACAATGACTTCATTAAAACGGGAAGCTACAATGCCAACGCGAATTTTGTTTTCATTATAAAGTCCGGAAATTATATTCATTTTTTGCTCCTTTGTTCTATGTATCAGAATGTAATCACAAGTAAGAAATATGCGGGAATAAGATAGAATCAAAATCCATTTGGGCAGTTTATCCCGCAAGTGTTCGGATATATCCTCAAACGCTTAATCCTTTGGTTCTTCGATTTTCTTATCCAGTTTCAGCATATGCCCCATTTTTTTCTGTTTCGTTTCCAGATAAAATTCATCTTCCCTGGTTGGTGCCATTTCTATCGGTACCCGCTCAGCAATGGTAATCCCATATTCCTTGACATCGTCCAGTTTTTGGGGATTATTTGTAAGAAGCCGAATGGTAGTGGCTCCCAGGTCCTTCAGTATCTGGGCACCGGTCATGTATTCCCGAAGATCCGGTGCAAATCCCAATTTCAAATTGGCTTCCACCGTATCATATCCTTCATCCTGCAGGGCATAGGCCTTAATCTTGTTGATCAGACCAATGCCACGACCTTCCTGGCGCAGATATACAAGGACGCCCCTTCCTTCCCGCGCAATCTGCCGCATGGCACTGGACAGCTGCTGGCCGCAGTCACAGCGGAGAGAGCCGAAGCAGTCTCCCGTCAGACATTCCGAGTGGATACGGCAAAGTACCGGTTTCCCATCTGATACATTTCCCATGGTCAAAGCCACATGATGTTCCCCGTTCATGAGATTTACAAAGCCGTAAATTTCAAAATTGCCATATTTAGTAGGAAGATGGGCCTGTGCCACCCGTTCAACAATTTTTTCATTTTTCTTTCGGTATTCAATGAGTTCCTGGATGCTCCCGATTTTCATGCCCTTTTCCCTGGCCAGTTTGAAAAGATCTTTTTTTCTTGCCATGGTTCCATCGGGATTCATGATTTCACAGCAGAGACCAGCCGGCTTCAAACCTGCCAGACGACAAAGGTCTACGGTAGCTTCCGTATGGCCCTGCCGTTCCAGGACACCCCATTTCCTCGCTTTCAATGGAAAAAGGTGGCCAGGGCGTCTGAAATCTTCAGGCTTTGCCCCATCTTTAACAGCTTCCAGTGCTGTCATGGATCGTGCCGCTGCTGATACACCGGTACCGGAATCCTTATAATCAATGGATTCCAGAAATGCGGTCTGGTGATTATCCGTATTGTGGCGGATCATAGGCCCCAGATACAGGGAATCCGCAATTTCTGCCGCCATTGGCATGCAGATGACTCCCTTTGCCTCAGAAGCCATGCGATTGACATTTTCCGGAGTCGCAAATTCAGCGGCACAGATATAATCCCCTTCATTTTCCCTGGATTCCGGATCCTGCATAATGACAATATGCCCTTTGCGGATTTCATCAATAATTTCTTCAATACTGTCAAATTTATATTCCATACTGTCCTCCATGCCCCAAAGTTTCCAGCAATTCCATGCTGAGGTCTTCTGCCGGGCCTCTATTCATGAGTTGTTCCACATACTTTCCCAGGTAATCGCATTCGATATTTACCGGATCACCGGGATGTTTTTCCAAAAGCGCCGTCTCTTCCCCTGTGTGGGGAATAAGGGCAATACTGAATGCCCCATTTTCTCGTTTGGCCACTGTAAGGCTGATTCCATCTACTGCCACGGACCCTTTTTCTATGATATAGCGCATCCATTTTCTATCCAGGGAGATAGATATATTCAAGGCATTGTCCTCTTTTTCCATGGAAAGGATATGTCCTACTCCATCTACATGGCCCATCATAATATGCCCTCCCAGCCGATCACAGAGCCGGAGCGCCCGCTCCAGATTCACAGGGCTGCCGGGACGGAAAAGGGAAAATGCGGTGCGCCGCATAGTTTCCGGGGTCACATCAGCATCAAAGGAATCATCCGTCATGGATACCACTGTCAGGCATACACCATTGACTGCGATGCTGTCCCCGATTTTTGTCCCCTCAAGCACCCTGCTGCAGGAAACGGTAAGCCGTTCCGCCCGATTTCTTTTTATGATCCGCCGGATATGGCCAATTTCCTCTACAATACCGGTAAACATATCATGCCTCTTTATTTTCTGCTTCATTCTGTACGGAAGGATCCGATTTATCTTTCAATTCCTCTTCGAGCTCATCAATCCGTTTGTCCGGAGTTTCTATATTTCCTTTATCCACATAGGCTTCTATAACCAGGTCCGGTCCAGACATTTCAGTCGAAATATCTTTCATTTTGACGGCCTTTTCTATGGAAGAAGCTCCTTTTCCCCCAATGAGTCCCGGCGCTTCTATGCCGCCGATAACCATGGGAGCCTGGTAAATTCTGACTTTATCTACAATGCCTGCTTCAAAAGCCGACGCTGCCAATGTGGCACCACCTTCCAGAAGGATGCCGTCAATGCCTTTCAGCGCCAGACCTGTCATAGCAGAAGAGAGATCAACCTTTCCCTTCTCTCCGCTATCGGTCATGATGATATCCACTCCCATGGCAGAAAGTTCTTCCCTCTTTTTTTCATCCGCCGCAGTCGTTGTGAGCACAATAGTTTCTCCGGGTTCCTGGAATACTTTGGCTTTTAACGGGACGGACAGATTTCCATCAACAATAATACGAACCGGGTCATCCAATCCCTCTGTACGGGCTGTAAGGAGTGGATTATCCTTAATGATGGTACCAGCGCCAACCATGATGCCTTTATAGCATCCCCTGAGAACATGGACTTCCTCTCTGGATTCTTCCGAAGAGATCCATTGGGAATCTCCTGTATAGCAGGCTGTCTTACCATCCAGGGACATGGCTGCCTTATAAAGGACGAAAGGCTTATGTTCTGTCACATATTTCAGAAACACTTCATTCAGCTTCCGGGCTTCCTTTTCCATAACCCCTACGGTTACAAAAATGCCAGCGTCCCGCAGTTTGCGAATTCCCTTACCGGACACAAGGGGATTCGGGTCTACCATAGCTGTGACTACTCGATCTATATCTTTCTTTATAATCAGATCAGCGCAGGGCGGTGTCTTACCGTAGTGGGAACAGGGTTCCAGCGTCACATAAAGTGTTGCTCCTTTGGGATCTTCCGTACAGTGGGCGAAGGCATTAACCTCTGCATGGGGACCACCAAATTTTTCATGCCATCCCTCTCCAATGATTCGTCCGTCTTTGACAATGACAGCTCCCACCATAGGATTTGGACGGGCGTGCCCCATCCCCCGGACAGCCAGCTCCAGTGCCCGGGCCATGTATTTCCTGTCTTCATCGATACGCAAAAAATCCACCTTCCTTTCTTCCAGGGAGGTGGATAAAATCAATCTTTACCACTCTTCTTTCATCCGGACTATACCGTCGGCTCTGGAATTTCACCAGACCTACCGCAGGAAATACCTGCAGTTCGTGGGCTTTACCACCGGTGGGGACTTCCACCCCGCCCTGAAGAGATTTAATTTACTCAATATATTATAGCAGATTTATGACAGAAAGCAATAAAAACACCAGCAGATAAACATACGTAAGAATTATAATTTCTCATTCACTGCTTTTTCAATATCATTTCCAATAGCTTCTATGGGTCTGAGTTTTCCCTTTTCTGTACAAGAAATACGCGTCCACCCATAAAGATGCAGAAGCTCACCATAAGCCTCATGGCATTTTCTAAGATAATCCAGATGCTGCTCATGAATATCCATGGATCCTCCTTTTTTGGCTCTCTCACGAACCAGCCGCTCCGAAATTTCCAATGGAATATCCAAAAGGATGACCAGATCCGGACGGGGCAGCTCCAGCTCCCCATATTCCGTTTTTTCCAGCCAATGGAGAAATTCTTTTCTTTTGTCCCTGTCTTCATACTTGGTCATCTGGTGGACCATGTTACTTGTGGTATAACGGTCCGCAATAACTATACCTCCATTTTCATAAAAAGATTTCCACTTGGTCCGATAAGAAGCAAACCGGTCTACCGCATAAAACAGGGAAGCGGCATAGGGATTTACATCCTCGGGGCTGCTGCCGAAATCGCCATGTAGATACATTTTGACCAGAGAAGACGACGGGCTTTCGTAATCCGGAAAGGACACGTGCATGACCTTTTTCCCCCGCGTTTTTAACTTTTCCTCCAAAAGAGATGCCTGTGTCTCCTTTCCGCTGCCATCAATCCCTTCCAATACAATCAGTATGCCTTTCATAATGGACTCCTTACATAATAAATATTTTTTCTGCCCATGGAACAGGGAATGCCGATTCACTCCCTCAAACATAAACAGAGAAGAAAAGGGACAGCCTCCAGAGAAGCTGTCCCTCTAATTTATCCTTTTCTCTTCGGATTAAATTTATTCATGGCATGATCTACACCATTTTCCAAAGCGTCTTCAATGGAATCGGCGGTATGGATTTTTGCCTCCTCTATTTTCTCTATATCTTCCCCGTAAGGCCGGGTCAGCACATGCTCCACCACCGTATGACCATCTTTGGGATGGCCTACGCCAATACGGAAACGATTGAAATTCTCACTTCCCAAATGGGCAATGAGTGATTTGATACCATTATGTCCACCGGAGGCACCTTTTTTCCGGATTCTGGTCTTTCCGGGCGGTAAATCCAGATCATCGCAGATGATGAAGATATCGTCAAGTCCGATTTTATAGTATCTGGCAATTGCCCCGACAGCTTCACCACTGTTGTTCATATAGGTTAAAGGCTTCACCAGAAGGACCTTTTCCCCATGAAACAGGGTCTGCCCAATGTCCGCTTTCATGTCTTCTTTCCAGTTTGACACATGCCAGCGCCGGGCCAGCTCATCAATCACATCAAATCCCATATTATGGCGGCTGTGTTCATATTCTGTTCCCGGATTTCCAAGTCCTGCTATGAGCTTCATTATTTATCAAACAGCTGGCTTACAGAAGCATCATGGAAAATACGGAGAATTGCTTCACCGAGGAGAGGAGCGATAGAAAGAACTGTCAGCTTATCCTGGATCTTTTCTTTCGGGATAGGCAGGGAATTCGTTACAATCAACTCTTTAATATTGGAATTTCTGATTCTTTCCGTAGCCGGATCCGTGAGGACCGGATGGCATACAGCAGCGTACACATTCTTTGCGCCATATTCAGCAAGAGCTTTTGCACCTTCGCAGAGAGAACCCGCAGTATCAACGATATCATCGACCACGAAGCAGTTACGATCTTTTACGTTTCCGATGATGTTCATAACTTTGGCAACCCCCGGTTCAGGACGCCGTTTTTCAATGATAGCGATCGGTGCACCTACACGGTCTGCCAGTTCCCGGGCACGGGTAACGCCGCCGAGGTCTGGGGAAACAATGGTCAGGTTATCCAGATTCTTGGATTTCACATAGTCAGCCAGAAGGGAAGCAGACATGAGGTGATCCACCGGCACATTAAAGAATCCCTGAATCTGGCCTGCATGGAGATCCATGGTGACTACCCTTGTTACGCCGGCAGCAGACATAAGATCCGCTACCAGTTTCGCACTGATAGGTTCACGGCCCCTGGTCTTTCTGTCCTGCCGTGCATAGCCGTAATATGGAACAACCACCGTAATATGACGGGCAGATGCTCTCTTCAGTGCATCTACCATGATGAGCATTTCCATGAGGTTATCATTGACCGGCGCACCGGTTGGCTGGATAATGAAGCAGTCCTTACCACGGACACTTTCATTAATCATGACCTGGATTTCGCCGTTATTGAAACGGCCACAGATAGCCTTGCCCAGGGGCACTCCGATGTAGTCAGAAATTTCCTTTGCCAGTGCCGGATGTGCGGTGCCTGTAAAAATCTTCAGTTTAGAAGTGTCTTCCATGTCCATTTTGCTGCCTCTCCCTTTCCTTTCAATGCCTGAAAGTCTATACTTGATTGCCTGGAATAGCGGATACCCATCAATCCCAATTGACCCACCATCTCATGCTTTTATTATATACCAGTTTCCCGGTAAATTAACAGTAAAAAATCGGCCCGTTTGAAAAAATGTATTTTCAGAATCAGTCTTTATATGTATCGTCCTTGACCCATCCCTTGATATTGGTCTGTCTGGCACGAGCAACAGAAAGAGCCTTTGCCGGAACATCCTTGGTAATTGTGGAACCGGCTGCAGTAAAGGCCCTTTCCCCTACGTGTACCGGTGCTACCAGGTTCGTATTGCATCCAATGAACGCATGGTCATCCACCCTGCAGCGGTGCTTGTTCTTTCCATCAAAATTAACAGTAACCGTTCCGCAGCCAAAATTTACGTTTTTGCCGAGATCAGAATCGCCGCAGTAAATCAGATGGGGAAGCTTCGTTCCATCATCGACTGTAGAATTCTTGACCTCCACAAAATTACCAATTTTGATATGATCATGAAGAACGGTGTCCGGGCGAAGATGGACGAATGGCCCGATTTCATTGTTATTCCCAATTGTGCAGTCATGGCCATATACGCGATTCAGATGATTTCCTGCACCCACAGTGACATTGACGAGCTGGGTATCCGGACCAATTTCACAGTTTTCGCCAATCATGGTTTTTCCCTGAAGCATGGTTCCTGGAAGAAGCACAGTGTCCTTTCCCACTTTTACATCCTGCTCAATATAGGTATGTTCAGGATCAATGATGCTGACACCTTCCGCCATCAGTTCTTCTGCCTTACGCAGACGAAGTACCCGGTCAGCTGCTGCCAGCTGGATGCGAGAGTTTACCCCCATTGTCTCATCAGCATCATCTGCTGCCACCGGAATGACCTTTTCTCCGGCTTTAATCATAATTTCAAATACATCAGTCAGGTAATATTCCCCCTGAGCATTCTTATTATCTATCTTTTTTAAAGCATCCAGAAGAGGACCTGCCTTAAATACATAAGTGCCCGTATTGATTTCATGGACCGCCAGCTGTTCCGGTGTACCATCTTTCTGCTCCACAATGGAAGTCATATTTCCCGCTTTATCACGTAAGACACGTCCATAGCCGAAGGGATTATCTAAAATTGCAGTCAGCACAGCTGCTGCGGCCTGATTTTTCTCGCATACTTCGGATAAATCCCGAATCGTCTCACTCCGAAGGAGGGGGGTATCTCCGCAAATGACGAGTACATAACCATCTTTGTCGCCTTCAAATTCCGGAATGGCCTGCATTACGGCATGCCCTGTGCCGAGCTGCTCCGCCTGATGGACAAAGGAAACATTTTTCCCTTCCAGATCCTTTCGTACCAGTTCCTCCTTAAAGCCTGTGATTACTACACACTTATCAAAACCGGCTTCACGCACCACCCGGATAACCTGTTCCACCATAGGAACGCCACATACCCGGTGTAATACTTTTGGTAAGTTTGACTTCATCCTGGTACCCTGTCCGGCTGCCAAAATCAGTGCTGTCAATTCTGCCATAGTACCTCCTGTAAAACATTGTATTTTCATATATATCTCGGATAAACCTGTTTATATCAGCAAAACCCGTAGCTTTTATTTTAGCAAATTGAGTAGTGTATATCAAGAAAAGAATGAGGTTCAAAACACTGAAATAAAGAAATAAAGGAAATAATGTACCATTCCGCCATATCCTTGTATAGCCAAAAGTTCCATCGTCCTATAACCTACCGGTCTACCCTGCTTTCGTTGACACTCCCTACCCTGTATGCTATAGTGGAAATCAGTTACAGATCGGCAATGAGGAGAAGAGTAGGCTGCTGCGCTTTCCAAAGAGAATCTCCGTCCGGTGAAAGGGGATGTCTGCGGGCCGCTGAAGATGGACTCTGAGCCAGGGGGCTGAATCGTGAGGTTTCCCCGGGTGCGCCCGTTACAGCGTCAGGGTATCATGGCTTTCGCCGGCGTACCTTTTGAGGTTTCTTCCGCAAGGAAGGAATGAATCCGGGTGGTAACACGAGTCTTTCGTCCCATGGGGTGAAGGGCTTTTTTATTGGGTAAGGAGGGGGACCATGCCTTTCTATAATGGAACTTTATTTGAAATCGACCAGAAGGAAATGCTCCGCTACGCGGGCACGAATCCGAAGGGCACCGATTTCCCGAAGGAGGCGGTGGACCGGGCGGTGGAAACGGCGCTGGCCCTGGCGGAGCCGAAGGGAATCTGGCAGGTTCTCCCCTATTCACCGGCCGACGGCATCATCGAAGGGGATCCGCCGCTGACGCTCACGGGAAACAGTATCCGCCACCATCTGGCAAAGTCCTGGTCCGTGGCGGTGCTGGCGGTGACCGTGGGCGATGCCATCGAGCAGGAGTCCGACGCCTGTTTCAAGGCCGGGGACTACGTGCAGGGACTGCTGTTGGATGCGGCGGCTACGGCGGCCACGGAGCACCTGGCGGACCAGGTGGACCGGTACATACAGAAAGAGGCGGCCCGGGACGGACAGCGGACGGTATGGCGTTTTTCCCCGGGCTACGGGGACTGGCCGGTGACCCAGCAGGGGCCTTTCTGCCGGCTCATCCACGCCGAGGAAATCGGGGTCCATGTGACGGACCATTCCATGCTTTTCCCCCGGAAGTCGGTATCCGCCATCATCGGCATTTCCCAGTGCACCCAGCGCCCATCACCGGCCAAGTGTAAGACCTGCTGGATGAAGGACTGCAGCTTCAGGAGTTGAAGTGCTTACGGTTAGAGTCACTGGAACGAGACTTACAGCTTCTATCTTTTAGCTGTCAGGAAAGCTGGTCCGTCTGCGGCGCTCCTACAGATAATCCTACGGTCCCTTCGCACCGTAGGCTGTAGAGCTTTTCTAACTGCTAGAGGCTAATAGCTAGGGAAGCACTGATTAAATCGTTGTCAGATTTCATTCTTGGATTTTTATGC
>ERZ772881.114-NODE-114-length-86255-cov-130.276462_pt1 | contig 86255 bp, 62 predicted proteins | sample MGYA00580581_ERZ772881 | MGnify/ENA primary metagenome ERZ772881 (study PRJEB29015, sample SAMEA2737668) | human gut metagenome | biome: human gut; feature: human-associated habitat; material: faeces | place: China | collected 2012 ...
GAAGGTGTAGTTGCCCGAAGGCAGATTGGAGTAGTGAGCCTCGTTGTTGCCGTCGGCGTCTGTCCAGATGTTGTCGTGCCCTTCCAGACGGTAGTAATAGTGTATGCGTTTGAAGTCGCTGTAGTCGATGGCGGCAAAAGATATGGAGAAGCTGTTTTGGCGATAGCCAAGGTTGATCTCTTTCGCCGTCTCCATGCTCTCGCTGATGGGCTGTCCTTTGCCGGGGATGACGATGTTGTTGTGCACTTTCAGGTTTTCAAACATCAGCCGTGGCGAGCCGGTGGCTACTATCTTCATCGGGTTGAAGACCGTAAGTCCATGCGTACCGCCGAAGACGAGCGTGCCGTCGGCCATGCGACAGGAGGCTCTGTCGTTGAACTGGAAGCCTCCGATGCCGTCAGCCTCATGGTAGATGGTGATGCTGTAGTTGCGCGGATCCACCTTGTTGAGTCCGTCCATGGTGCTCACCCAGATGTTGCCTCTCTGATCCTCCTCAATACTCGACACGTCAGCGCATGACAGTCCTTGGATTGCAGTCATGCGGTGGGTGCGGGCATCGTAGCGCAACAGTCCGTTGGTCACCGTGCCGAGCCAGATGTTTCCTTTGCTGTCTTGGAAGCTCTTCGTCGGAATGTAGACGCTGCGTCGTATGCAGGCTTTGACATCTTCTTGTTTGACCGTGAAGCGTCGCAACTCCTGGCTTTGTCTGTCGATGAGCATGGGCGATTGGGCAAAGGCAGAAAGGAGGATGCCGCCATTGCGGAGCGTGAGCAGTCCGGGGATGAAGGTGAAAGTCTTCGGGAATACTTGCTTCAATGTATAATGGTCGTTCTCGGGATTGATGGCACAAACATAATATCCTGCCGTCGAAACCCATATCGTGCCACGGTGGTCTTCAGTGATTTCCATGGGCATGTAGACAGGATAGGTCTTGAGCACACTGAGGCGGTGACCGTCGTAGAGGCATTTGCTGACTCCGCTCATGGTCAGCAGCCACAATCTCTGTTTGTGATCGACAAACACTTTGTAGATGTCGTATTTGTCGCTGTTGGTCGGCGAGTAGCCCGTTTGCAGGTTGGTCAGTTGCCGCGTCTGCGTGTCGTAGACGCAGAGCCCTTTTTGCTTGCTTGCTATCCAGAGATGGTGCTGGTTGTCAGCGGCTACAGACTTCACGTCTTGTCGGTTGAGAGCCCGAATGAGATGGGTGTCGGCATTGAACATGTCCTTATATCTATACACCACTTTGAATCCCTGGCCTTCAGAACCCAACCAAAGGTTGCCGTGAGAGTCGGCATAGATCTGCGTGACGTTGAAGTCCGGAGCCTCGAAGGGGAAATCTTCTTCCGATTGGTTGACGAGTTTCTGCTGGCGATGATCATAGAACCAGAGTCCGTGGCGGTAGGTGTTGAGCAGCAAGTCGCCTTTGCCGTAAGGATGGATCAGTGACACGACATCATTGCTGATTGCCGGATGCTCAAGCACCGGCGGCAAGGGCATGAAGCGGCGTAGGGTAGTATCGAAGAGTCGCAGGCCTTCAGGACCGCTGACCCATAGCTGATGCCCATTGAGCAGAAAACTGCCGCTGCTGTTGTCGATGGCAATGGTGGCGACGGGGCGGAATGTGCTGAGAGCGTATGCCGTGAGCGTCTTGGCCTTGCGAATCCATAGCAGGTTGTGCCCATCGAGGTGACAGGTGACGTTGTAAGGGCTGGCATGGTCGATATTGCGCAGCCTGACATCGACGCTGTTGTCTTTGTCGTTGTATTCGTAGACTTGATCCATGGTGACAAAAAACAAGCGGTGATCCCGGCTTTCCAACATGTAGAGCACATATTTGTTTTTGACATTCATTCTGACCCGTGTGAATCCGTCATTGCCATTGTATCGGCATAGTCCGTTGACGGTCGACACCCATAGTTGTCCCCGCGAGTCGCGGTAGCAGTATTTCACATTGTTGTCGGGCAGTCCGGTGCTGTCGTCGATGCAATAATATTGGTGAAAGGTGTTGCCATCATATTTGTTGAGTCCACGGAAAGTGCTGATCCACATCTGTCCGAAGCGGTCCTCCATGAATCCGTTGATCTGCTCGTTGGAGATATGGTTGGAGAGCAACAAGTGCTGCTCCTTATGGTTTTCATTGACATTGCCTGAGTTGTGGGAACACGCAAGCAAGGCCAGTGACAGTATCAGTGACAGAAGGACTTGTGCTATTTTCATGTTTTAAGATTGTATTTCTATAGACAAAGATACGTTCTTTTCCTATGACTACCAATGGTTTGGCCGGTTTTTTAACACAGATGCAATGATTTGAACAAATAAGCAAATAGCGCGATGGAAAATCAAGAGGGATGAGCTGACAGAGACCTTTTTTAAACCATTGAGAAATACTTTAGTACATTAGAGGAAGTATTTTCACGATGATTTTCATAACTTTGTGCATGAAACGTTTTATTCACTTTCTAAAAACCAAAGTAATTTTTCTAATTTTGCAGCAGATTGTTAAACCCTATAACTAAAATCTTATGAGAATCAACTTACAGAAAAAACGCATCTTGGCAATGGCCATTCTGCTGGCATCCTGTGGGCTTCCGTCGTTGGCACAGGAACTGTTGCGTGTCAATGGTGTAGTAGTCGACAAAGATGCTAACCCCATGATTGGCGTCACGGTTCGTCCGGAAGGAACATCTACCGGCACAGTCACTGATCTTGATGGCCACTTCTCCATTCAAGTCAAGCGTGGTGCCAAACTCTCCTTTTCTTATTTAGGCTATCGCAGTGCTGTCGCCACAGCAACGTCGAATATGAAGGTGCTGATGCAGGAAGACAGTAAGGTGCTCGATGATGTAGTTGTCGTCGGCTATGGCGTGCAGCGCAAAAGCTCTGTCACCGGAGCCATCTCGCAAGTCAAGGCCGAGGATATGGAGCACCGTACGATCACCGATGCCAACCAGGCCTTGCAAGGCAAGACTTCCGGTGTGCAGGTCATCACCACCTCGGCAGCGCCGGGCAGCACGCCCACAGTGCGCATCCGTGGCTACTCTTCTAATGTCAGCTCAAGTCCGCTCTACGTCGTTGATGGCGTGCGCACGACCAATATCAGTGGTATTGATCCTAACGACATTGCCTCCATGGAAATCCTCAAGGATGCCGCCTCGGCAGCTATCTACGGTGCTGAGGCTGGAAATGGTGTCGTGCTGATCACAACGAAGAAAGGTACTACAGGCAGCGGTAAGATCTCCTACGACTTTCAGTACGCATCGCAGTCGGTCAACCATGTGCCGAAGGTGCTCAATGCCGAGGAATATATCAACTATATGAGTGAGGCCGGTGCCTTCACCAAAGACTACATGCTCAAAAACTGGGACGGCGTGACCGACACGGACTGGGCCAAGGAAGCTTTTGAGAACGGCAAGATGATGAAACACAATCTGGCATTCCAAGGCGGAAACAAAGACGGCAACTACTATCTCTCGCTGTCCTATCTCAATAACGACGGTATTATCAAGGGCGACCGTGACAGCTATACCCGACTGACGGCGACGATCAATGCGGAATACAGAATCAAGAAGTGGCTCAAGGTAGGCACGACCAACCAAATCGAGAAATACAATACCCGCTCTGTTTCTGAGGGCAACGAGTATGGTTCTGTGCTGACAGCAGTGATGACCATGGATCCGCTGACCCCTGCCTATTACAGTCCCGACAACTTACCTGATTTCCTGGCTCAGGCACAAGCTAACGGACGTACACTGCTGCGCGCCAAGAACGGTGACTATTATGGTGTGTCGCGCTTCTCCAATGGTGAGCAGTACAATCCGCTGATTATGAGTGAAAACAATGCCAACAAGGCTTCGGGCTACAATGTCAACGGATCGATCTATGCCGACTTCACTCCGCTCAAAGGACTGACGCTCACCTCGCGCTTTGGCTATCGTCTCGCCGGCACGCGCAACCGAACGGTCTCGCTGCCTTTCTATGGTAATGCTACGCAAAGTCGCGATTTCGTGGACATGGGCAGCACGTCCTCGACCAGTATCTATTACCAGTGGGAAAACTTCGCCAACTATATGAGGACGTTCGGCGGACACACTCTCACGGCTATGTTAGGTATGAGCTATCAGGAGTCTTCCTATGACTACGTGAGTGGTACGCTTAATGCCAAGGGAGAGCACTCCGTGTCGAAAAACGATCCGCTCTTCTACTATCTTCACTACAAGGCTGCGTCGGCTACGCAGGTCGTCGACGGTGAGACGACACGTGGTTCCAAACTCTCTTACTTCGGGCGCGTGGGCTATAACTATCGCAATCGCTACTATGCCCAGTTCTCTCTGCGTGCTGATGCCGCTGACCTGAGCAAATTGCCAAAGAACAAGCGCTGGGGCTACTTCCCTGCAGCTTCCTTGGGATGGACTATGTCGGAGGAAAACTTCTTCCAGCCGTTGCGCAAGGTCATTGACAGTGCCAAGCTGCGTGCCAGCTGGGGACAGAACGGATCTCTTTCCGCTCTTGGCAACTATAGCTATGGCACCGACATGGCACAAGGCGGTATCTATGCTTTTGCACCGGGACTGGTCTATACCAAGGCTGTTGCTCCCTCTACAATGGGCAATGACGATCTGAAGTGGGAAACCTCTGAACAGTTTGACTTGGGTCTTGACCTCTACGCGTTTAACTCCCGACTGAATTTCAGCGTTGACTATTTCAACAAGAATACCAAGGATCTCCTGATCTGGAACACCACGCCTTCTCTGGAGATTGGTGGCGCCACTTCACCGATCAATGCAGGTAAGGTGCACAACCGGGGATTTGAATTTGAACTGGGATGGCGAGACCATATACGTGATTTCCAATATAGCGTGCGTGGCAACCTCTCTACGCTGAGCAACAAGGTGACCTATATCGATCCGTCAATCACCCGACTCACCGGCGCGAAGTTCCATACCTATGACATCACCTTCTTTGAGCAGGGCTATCCTGTTTATTACTTCCGCGGCTATAAGTTCAAAGGTGTTGACCCCAACACCGGTGATCCACAGTTCTATGATCTTGACGGCGATAATCAGATCACGGAGAATGACCTGACCAATATCGGTGACGGCATTCCATCGATCACCTATGGCATCACGCTCACTGCTGCTTACAAGGGTTTTGACTTCACGCTCTTTGGTACAGGTGCACAGGGTAATGACGTGTTCTGCTGTATCAACCGTCCCGACATGCTCGCTTGGAACAAGATGAAGGATTATTTCTATGACGACCGCTGGACATCCGACCATACCAATGCCTCTGTGCCGAGGGCCGGTGCCAACAACATGGACAAGTATTCCGTTTCGGATGCCATGGTCAAAGATGGCTCTTATTTCAAGATCAAGCAAATACAGCTCGGTTACACCCTGCCGAAGACTTTGCTGAATAAGACTTTCATCAGTAACTTGAGGATCTACGCTTCTCTCGATGACTTCTTCACCTTCACCTCTTATAAAGGCTTTGACCCGGAGGCTTCGACAAGTGCTACTTCCGGCATGGGTGTGGACAAAGGTGCATATCCCACATCGAAGAAGGTCGTTATCGGTGCTACCATCGAGTTCTAACCCTACGTGAGTATGCATGAAGAAAACTTCTAACTAAAAAGAATACAACAATGAAAAAGAATATATTCTATAGCCTGATGCTCCTACTCGTGGCCTTTGTGAGCGGATGCTCTGACCGTCTCGATATTCCCAAGAACGGCAACATAGGCGGTATGGACGATTTCTATCAGACCGACCAGGAAGTCGACGAGGCCTTGGCCACACTCTATGTGGGCCTGAAGTCCAACTACTATAACTGGTGGTTTGTCAAGAACTCTCTCGCCGATGATGCTTGGGTCGGCGGTGGGTCACGTGGTGACAACGGAGAGTTGGAGAAACTCAACGAGTATCGTTTCGGCGCCGACGAAAGCATGATCCAAGCTTTGTACAGTGGGCTCTATACCAATATCTATAATGCCAACCTCATCATCGACAAGACGGATCCCAATACCAGCGAAAAGAAACGCTGCATGGCTGAGGCTAAGTTTTGGAGAGCTTTCTGCCATTTCGAACTCGTCACACTGTGGGGTATGGCACCCGTTGTGGATCATCTGCTGCAGCCCAATGAATATCGTCCGGCTAACAGCACGCCGGAGCAGTTGTGGGCATGTGTGGAAAAGGATCTTAACGAGGCGATCAGCAGTGATGCGCTACCGTCGAAGACCGACGCAAATGACCAGGCAACCACCATCCGTGTCACTAAGGAAGTCGCCGAGGCAATGCTGGGTAAGGCTTATCTCTTCCAAAAGAAATATGCCGAGGCCGCAGACATGCTCAACAGGGTAGTGAACAGTGGAAAGTATCAACTCTATCAGGGTGACTATGGCAAGATCGTGCATGTGGCTACCAACAACTGCAGTGAGTCGATGCTTGAGATTCAGATGCGCAATGACCCCAGCCAGCAATGGTCGCAACTGACCATGCAGTTCCTGATGATTGGCTGGCGTACCGATCATCTCAACCTTACCGGTAAGGCCGCCTCTGAGATTGCTACTGGCACCTACGGCTTTATGAATCCTCGTAAAGAGGTCTATGACGCCTTTGTCGCTGACGAGGGTAAGGACGGATACCGACTCAACAGCACCATCCGCACCTATCAGCAAATGCAGGATTATGGCGTGACCCTGCAGGCCGGTGCTTCTTATTATGGCAATGAGGGCTATTTCAACTGGAAGAACCGTGCGCTCAAAGAGGACTGCATCACTGATGCTTCCTACTTTCAGGCTTTGCAATACATCGACTTGCGCATCATGCGCTATGCCGAGGTGCTCTTGCTGGCTGCTGAGGCTAACCTGCAGAAAGGAAATGCAGAGGAGGCTCTCAAAGACATCAATCTGATTCGCACCCGTGCCCGTCTCGCTCCGCTGACTACTGTCACACTCGGCAACATCAAAACGGAGAAGCGACTGGAGCTTTGGCTTGAATGCACACGCTATCAAGACCTTGTCAGATGGGGCGATGCAATGAAGACATTGAGCAAACAAGGTGAGCAGATTCCTTCCTTGACGGCTAAGGGCGTCAGCTGGGACTTCAAGAACACGGACTATGGCTTCAAGGAGAAAAACATGCTCCTGCCTATCCCATTAAAGGAGAAAGAACTGAATCCGAATATCAAGCAAAATGTCAATTGGTAAAATCAATAACATATATTCATCAAGAAACATTCCTAAACTATGAATCTTAAACGTATTTCAACTTTGGCTCTTGGTGCTCTCATGGCAATGGGCCTCTATGCACAGCAAAATCTCTCTTGGGCTCAGATGCCAGTGGTGTCGCCCGAAGTCAATGCCGACAACAGTGTCACCTTCCGCGTGTTAGCGCCTCAGGCACAGAAAGTACAGATCACCGGCGATATGCTTCCTACCCGTAAGATCGACACGCCGATGGGTAAGTTTGATGCACCGGGTGTGGCTGATCTCGTGAAGGACGACAAGGGCGTGTGGTCGTTCAAGACAGGTAAACTCGCCTCTGAACTCTATACATATAATGTGGTGGTCGATGGCGTACGTACGCTTGACCCAAGCAATGTGTATTGTGTACGCGATGTGACCAACCTCTTTAGCATGCTGCTCATCGGTGGCGGACAAGGCGACTGGTACCGCGTGAAGGAAGTGCCTCATGGCACCGTGTCAAAGATCTGGTACAACAGTCCTACTTGCCGGCCTTAAGCGTCGTCTCACGGTGTATACGCCTGTCGGCTACGAGACCAGCAAGGAAAAGTATCCCGTGCTCTATCTGCTTCATGGTATTGGCGGTGATGAGAATGCTTGGTCGGAACTTGGACGGGCCGCTCAGATCCTTGACAACTTGATAGCTGCCGGTAAGGCGAAACCAATGATCGTGGTGATGACCAATGGCAACATATCGCAAGAAGCCGCGCCGGGTGAGACACCTAATGGCTTCACCGTGCCGACACTGATGCTTCCTAAGACCATGGACGGTAACTTTGAGTTGGCTTTCCCTGATGTGATCAAGTTTGTAGAAAGCAACTATCGCGTCAAGGCTGACAAAAACGACCGTGCCATTGCCGGACTGTCCATGGGTGGTTGCCATTCGCTGTATATCTCTGCCAACTATCCCGATACTTTTGGATATATCGGCCTCTTCTCTGCCGCAATCAACAAACAGCAGAAAAATGGTGTGGAGAGCGAACGCGTTTATGATGATCTGTACGGAAAACTCGCCAAACTGTTTGCTGCTAAACCTAAGCTGTACTGGATCGGCATCGGCAAGACCGATTTCCTCTATAAGGACAATGCGGACTTCCGCACAAAGCTCACAGCCAAAGGCTATCCTTTCACCTATATGGAAACTGAAGGCGGACACATCTGGCGTAACTGGCGCATCTATCTCACGGAGTTCGCTCAGAAACTGTTTAAATAGGAGGAAATAATTTCCCTTTTCATTCCATGAAGAGTATCCATGAGATCATGTGCTTCTATCATTCATTAAACGATTGAATCATCCATGTAGGGGTCTCCTGCATGGATCCTTCATGAAGAATTACGATTCTATGAAAATCAAAACGATATTATTTACTGCGCTTACAGCATTTGCCTTTCTGCCGACTGCTGCACAGCCTGCACTGCAATTGCGTGCTGACAATATAGATGCTGTCATTGCGGCTATGACTTTGGAAGAGAAAGCTAACCTGGTGGTCGGTGATGGCATGGGGGGATTCTCGGCACGGCCTGTCATCGGCTCTTCTTCGAGTATCGTGCCCGGAGCAGCTGGTACGACAAAAGCAATTCCACGGCTTGGAATCATCAAGGGAAATGCCACGTTGGCCGTTAAGAAACAAATAAAGACGGTCCACAACGTACTTAAACCGCAAGTGAAGCTTACTTCATTGAAACTTGCGCAATAGGGAAAGGGATTATCCTTGCTTTGAACTGAAAGCAAAATCGTTTGCGCTTGCTCCCCCCCCAGGGGAGCATTATATGGTGAGAATTTAATTCCTTATGCCAAGTTGTTTTTTAGTTAACGCTCCGCTCTGCGGAATAAAGAATATAAGATGGTGCGTGAAAAAGTTATTCGGTATTAGCGAGTGAGATGCCGATCCCTACACCAAAACTGACAATATCAGTCTTTCGGGTATTGCCATTTCCTCCCCTTGGGGAGGGTTAGGGAAGGGCTTTAGGGAAGAGCCTCTTCTTTTAGCATCTTCCCGTCGAGGTTATATACTGCGACATGGCCGTTGTCCATCAAGGCCATGGTGGGTTCGTTGCCGCCCTTGGGGAAGGTGATGGAACCCGTGTTGCAGATGAGCGTGCCGTCGGCAGCGTGCTCGAGTTGCCAAAGATGAGTGTGGCCGAAGAAAACTGCGTCGTAGTGCCCGGTGGGCAGATGGTCGGGATTGTAGACGTGGCCGTGGGTGAGCAGGATGCGGCGGCCCTCGTCGACGAGAAGCACATAGTCGCTCATCATCGGGAAGCGGAGCAGCATCTGGTCGACCTCGGCATCGCAGTTGCCGCGTACGGCAACGATGTCATCGGCCAGCGGGTTCAGTGCCTCGACGATGCCCTTGGCGTCAATGCCCTCGGGGATGCTGTTGCGTGGGCCGTAGTTGAGGATGTCGCCGAGGATGAGAAGCATGTCACACTGCTGTTGACGGTAGAAGTCCAGTGCACGCTGCAGCCGGGGAAGGCTGCCGTGGATGTCGGAGATGATCAGATAGCGCATGGTGATGACGGTGGTGTGTTATTTGAGGAGGAATGACTTGATATTTTTGTTCTTCGAGAGCTTGCAGAGCTTTCTGACGGCTTGGTTGCGGATCTGTCTGACGCGCTCACGCTTCAGTCCCATCTCCTGTGCCGTCTCGGCGAGCGTGCGGTGCTCGGCGCCGATGCCGTAGAAGCGCTGTATCACCTGACGGCCGCGGGGATCGAGCTTGTCGATGATCTGCAGCAGTTCGGCTGTCGTGGTCTCGTCCTCCAGTGCGTTGTCGGGCTGCGTGGCGTCTTTGTCCGGTATGACATGTCCCAGGCTCAGCTCGCTGCTGCCGCCGATAGGTGCGTCGATCGACAGCGGATGGCTGCGTCTTTTCTCCCATGCCGGATCCTTGGCGTTGCGCGGCACGCGGTAGAGGCCGGCTTGCTGCTCGATAGCCTGCTCGATGGCCTCTCGGATGTAAGGCGCGGCATAGGTGACAAAGCGTTTGCCGTGCTTGCCGTCGAAATGCGTGGCAGCCTTGAGCATGCCGATGTTGCCCTCGCTGACCAGGTCGTCCATGCTGAGCCCTCGGTTTTTGTATTGGTTGGCCACGTTGATGACATAGCTCAGGTTGGCCGCCACCAGCTTGTCCAAAGCCCGCTTGTTGCCTTGCGCGATCTTCTCGGCGAGTTGCTGCTCCTCGGCGTCGCTGAGGAGTTTCTGCTTTCCTACTTCCTGTATGTAAGCGTCGTTGAGTTCTTCGTTCATATCTTTTTTGCTTTTACGATGTGTATGGTCCGGCCTCTCAGGCCAGTCCGCTGTCGACCAACAGTTCTGCTACCTCTTCCGGCGTGTTGTAGTCCATGCCGAAGGCGAGGTCTTCGTCGGAGAGTTCCTGCGAGAGTTCTCTTGCCTCCTCCTCGTTGTATCGTGCGTTGCCGTTCTTGTCTTTGGCCTGACAGATGGCTGCGACGACGCGCTCGCGATAGGCGGCGATATTCTCTTTGCCGTTGGCGGCGGATGTGTTGTCTGTTGTCTGCTCCATAGTCGTGACGATTTCTTTTTAGTACAAAGATATGAATTATTTAGGAAATAACTCTTGTATTTCTTGATAAATAAGTAAAAAAATAACGATTCATAGATGAAAACGTAGTGTTTTTTTAGTAACTTTGCATATATAAAGAAATATAGGAAACGCCAATAAAGGTATGGGAAAAGAATACAGAGCCGGACTGGATGTCGGATCCACGACGGCGAAGATCGTTGTTCTTGATGACGAAGATCATATCGTCTACTCACAGTATCGGCGGCACAACGCCCAAGTGCGGGAACTGACCACGACCTATCTCAACGAGATCAAGCATCAGCTCGGCAATCCGTCACTGCGTCTTTGCGTGACCGGATCGGTGGGTATGGCCACAGCCGACGAGCTCCGCTCGGAGTTTGCCCAGGAGGTGGTGGCTGCTACGGTGTTTGCCCGTAACCGCTATCCCGAGGCCCGTGCACTCGTGGACATCGGCGGCGAGGATGCCAAGGTGGTCTTCTTCAATGGCCAGAGCACGGAGCTGCGCATGAACGGCAACTGCGCGGGAGGCACCGGTGCGTTTATTGATCAGATGGCTTTGCTCCTCGGCTGCGACAACCAGCGCATGAGCGAGCTGGCCATGACCTCCACCCATGTCTATCCGATGGCCGCGCGCTGTGGCGTCTTTGCCAAGACCGACGTGCAGAACCTCATGTCGCGCAACCTGCCGGAGAGCGACATCGCTGCCAGCATCTTCCACAGTATCGCCGTGCAGACCGTCACCACGCTGAGCCACGGTATCGACTTCACGCCGCCAATCCTTCTTTGCGGCGGTCCGCTGACATTCCTCCCTGCCCTGCGCAAGGCGTTTTCCGACTATCTCCATCTCGATGCCAATGACTTCATCGTACTCAAAGAGGGCAACCTCATTCCGGCGCTCGGCTGCGCCATCCGTGCCGGTAAGGAAGCCAGAGCAGTGGACATCGACGAATTCCTCGGCCGTATCGCCCATCCGGAAAGCTGCCGTCGTCAACAGAACTGCGAGTGCTCATCAGCCGTTGCGACCGACGGGTTGCAACCGCTCTTCCGCTCTGAGGCTGAATATACAGCGTGGCTCAACGACAAACAGCGTTATGCCACCCCGCTCTATCCCATGCACGGCGGACGCGAAGAGGTGGTCATCGGCATCGACTCGGGCTCCACGACGACAAAGCTCATCGTGGTGCGTGCAGACAAGGGCCACGAGGGGGAGATCATTTTCGGCGACTACAGCATGAATCTCGGCAATCCGATCCATGCCGTAGAGGAAGCTCTCAAACGTTTGAAGCTCAAGGCTGAGGAAAGCGGAACCACACTCGACATCGTGGGCTCGTGCTCTACGGGCTATGGCGAGGAGCTGATCAAGGCTGCCTTTAACCTCGATGACGGCATCATCGAGACGATGGCCCATGAGCGGGCTGCCGCACGCTTGCTGCCCGACGTGTCGTTTATCCTCGACATCGGCGGTCAGGACATGAAAGCGATCTTTGTCGATCATGGCGCTGTGGTGCGTATGGAACTCAACGAGGCCTGCTCCTCGGGTTGTGGAACGTTTATCCAGACCTTTGCGCAAAGTCTGGGCTACCGCGTGCAGGACTTTGCCGCCTTGGCTTGTCAGGCCGACCGTCCCTGTGACCTCGGCACGCGCTGTACGGTGTTTATGAATTCCAAGGTGAAGCAGGTGCTGCGCGAAGGCGCTACGGTGGCTGATATCGCAGCCGGACTGGCCTATTCGGTGGTGCGCAACTGCCTCTATAAGGTATTGAAACTCAGAGGTAACGATGACCTCGGGAAGCATATTGTCGTACAGGGCGGTACAATGAAGAACGATGCGGTCGTCCGTGCTTTTGAGTTGCTCTCTCATACAAGGGTGGCTCGCAGCAACATCCCGGAGATGATGGGCGCCTATGGTTGTGCCCTGCACGCCATCGCCGCTTGCCAGTCCGCGACACAACTGCATCATGTCTCTCTCGACGATCTGCTCCGGCAGTCGTCGTGCGAGACACGTCTGCTCAACTGCAAGGGCTGTGAGAACCAATGCCTTGTAACAATGTACCGCTTTGGCGGTGGACGACGCTACTACTCCGGCAACAAATGTGAGCGGGTCTTCAACAACCAGGGAAAGAACCACGACAAAGGCGAGAATATCTATCGCGAGAAATATGAATTGCTCTTCGGCCGTGCCGAACAGCCTTCCATGCCGTCGCGCACAGAGGTCGTCGCCATTCCGCGTGTACTGAATATGTATGAGGAGTTTCCGTTCTGGCATACGCTCTTCACGAGTGCCGGCTTTGAGGTGATGCTCAGCTCGGAGTCTACATTCAAGAAATACGAGCGCACGCTGGGCACGGTGATGAGCGACAACATCTGTTTTCCGGCGAAACTCACCCACGCGCATGTTAAGGAACTCGACGAACGGCTCGGCCAGCTGCCTGAGAGCAGGACGGGATTCATCTTCATGCCTTATGTGGTCTTTGAGCATCAGGACGATGACCGCACGATCAACAGTTATAACTGCCCGATAGTCACAGCATACTCCGACGTGATCCGCAGTGCCATGACGCTGCAACATCGTGTAGAGTCGCCCGTGATCAATTTCCGTGATGAGCCTTTGCTGCGCAAGCAGATCCTGGCCTTCCTCAAGAAGCACGGTGTCGACAAGCACGTTGCTGAGGCTGCGCTGGCCGCTGCACTGAAGGCTGAACGTCAATATACTTCTCAGGTGCAGCAACGCTGCGAGGATATCCTGGCACAAAGTCGCAAGGACGGTAAGTTGACCATTCTCTTGGCTGGCCGTCCTTACCATACCGATCCACTCATCCAGCACAAGCTCTCGGACATGATCGCGGCACTCGGCGTGAATGTGATTTCTGACGACATCGTCAGGGCTGACGAGCAGACACCGTCCGGCGATACCTGTCTGGTGAAGCAGTGGGCTTATATGAACCGTATCATCAAGTCGGGACAGTGGTGCGCCGAACAGCCCGGCGATGTCCATTTCGTACAGATGACATCTTTTGGCTGCGGTCCTGACTCATTCATCCAGGACGAGGTGCGCCATATCCTTCGTGAACATGACAAGCCCTACACATTGTTGAAAATCGACGATGTAAGTAATCTCGGCAGCTTGAAGTTGCGTGTTCGCTCACTCATCGAGTCGCTGAGAGGACAGAAGAGCGAAACGCAACAGCCGAAGGTGGTCAATAATGAAAGGACGCAGACAGCCGGCAAGGCAGATACAGAAGATTCTTTGCCACCGATCACCCGTCATATCCTCGCCCCTTACTTTACGGAATATCTCACACCGCTGTTGCCTCCGATCTGTCGTTTGATCGGTTGGGATGTGGAAGTCTTGCCACCCAGCGATGCCGAGAGTGCGGAGTATGGATTGAAGTACGCCAATAATGAGGTGTGCTATCCTGCCACGCTGATCGTCGGCGACTTTGTCAAGGCGTTGCGGTCAGGAAAATATGATCAGGAGAAGGTGTCGGTGGTGATGAGTCAGACGGGTGGACAGTGCCGTGCGACGAACTATGCGGCGCTGATCCGCCGTGCTCTCGATGCCAATGGTTTCAAGCGTGTGCCGTTGATCACCTTGGGCGTGTCGACGAGTGCGGAGGACGAAGACGAGAACCAGAGCGCGGCGCTCGATGTGCCATGGCTGCGTCTGGCTCCGATTATCACGACGATGTTTCTCTATGGTGACACGATCTCGAAGTTCTATCATGGTGCTGTGTGCCGTCTGCGCAAGGATGCTTATCATGTGGGACCACAGGGAGCGACGAACGACGCCGAACTACTGCGTGACAAATATCTCGCGTTGGCTGCTGAGCCGATACTTCATAACAGTCCCAAGGGCCTGATGGACCTTATCGACAAAGCCGCCGAGGAGTTCGACAGCATCGTTGAGGACAAGGAAGTGCCTGCCGTGGGCATTGTAGGAGAGATCTTTCTGAAGTTCAATCCCTTTGCCCATCAGTTCCTGGCGCGTAAGATCATTGCCAAGGGCTGTGAGGTCGTCCCGCCGTTGCTCTCTCCTTTCTTCTTGCAGGAGTTTGTCAACGTGATAGCCGCTAAGCATCTCGGATTGAAGTGCAGCAACGTGCCGGATTTCCTGGTGAAGAGTATCTACAGTCTGATCTGGCGTCGGGAGAAGAAGATCAATCGCTTGGCCTCGCGTTTCCGCTATTACCGTCCGTTTACCAACATCTTCGATGATGCCAAGGAGGTGAACGGCGTGGTGAGCCTTGCGGCTCAGTTCGGCGAAGGTTGGCTCTTGCCGAGCGACATCATCAGCCTGGTACGGCAGGGTGTGAACAACGTGGCCAGCCTCCAGCCCTTCGGCTGTATTGCCAATCACATCGTCTCGAAAGGTATTGAGAAAAAACTAAAGAAGATGTATCCACAGCTCAACCTGGTATCACTTGACTTCGATTCCGGTGTCTCTGCCGTGAACGTCACCAACCGCCTGTTGCTGTTCATTGACAGCATCAGGGAATGAAGAATAATAGAAAACAAAAAAGTCCCGCGGCAACAGCCGCGGGACTTTTTGTTATTTCAGTGCTTCTAACGCACGCTTATAGTCCGGCTCGTCCTCGATATTCTCCACCTGCTGGGTGTAGACGACCTTACCTTCTTCGTCAACGATGACGACGGCACGGGACTGCAGGCCACGCATCGGGCCGTCAACGATCACGGTGCCGTAAGCCTTACCGAACTCTGGAGAGCGGAACAGGGATACGGGTACCACGTTTTTCAAACCTTCTGTCGTACAGAAGCGGCCTTGGGCGAAGGGCAGGTCCTCAGAGATGCAGAGCACCACGGTGTTGGCCATCTTCGAAGCGTCAGCGTTGAAGTGACGCACAGAGGCAGCGCAGGTGGCTGTGTCGAGACTGGGGAATATGTTGAGCACCACGCGCTTGCCGCGCAGGTCGCTGAGCTTCAATGTGCTGAGGTCACCTTTGGTAGCCTCGAAATCCGGTGCGATACTTCCTTTTGCAGGCAGAGTGCCGATGGTGTTCATCGCATTGCCTAATAAACTAACTTTTGCCATAATCTTTAGTGTTTAATGTGTTGGTACTGCAAATATACGAAACATGGTGGTAAGCGCCAAATCCCTCTCTCCTTTTTTCGAAATATTAATAGAGCGACATTTATTTCCCGAACCTCACTCCCACGTTGACGTTGAACAGCAACTGCTTGTCGGTGTAGGCCGACTTCACGCCACTGCCATTCTTGAAGTAATACGCCAGACCGGGCTCGGCAAAGACGCTGAGGTTGGGCAGTATCGAGTAGGAGATACCTGCATTGACATTTGTGCTCAGCACAGGCCGGTGCTCGCTGACCGTCGTCGACGTGGTCTTTGTGGAGGCCATGTCATCGTAGTGTGTTTTCTTCTTGCCGTACACCAGTTTTTCGATCTCACCACCTGCGCTGGCGTAGATCTTCATCCTGCTCTGCTGCCATACATTATAGCGGACGCTCACCGGTATGCCCAGATAGTGCAGCCGCTGCGTACTGCTCTCACTGTGGTTGGCATAGAGATCCTCAAAGTCGGAACTCATCGTACTGTAGGTCAGTCCCGTCGTCACACCCCATCGCTCATTGACAGGTATCGACACGGAAACGCCCGCACGGACTGGCAGGTGATGATGCTTCTCACTGTGTATTGGTGTTTCCTGAAATGCCTTGCTAAGCAGAGTAGGGTAGGCGTAGAGTATAGGCATGCTGGCCACCAGCGGATCGCTCATCGTCATAGTCTGCCCATTGCCGTTACCACTATTTTGGAAATCGCCAACACCCTGATAATAAGCACTCAAGTGCATCGTACGGCGTGGTCTTTCATTGTTGTATGTCAAAAGTTGGTCATTGCTGTCCCAATCGTCCTTGTAACTGTTATAATAGTGGTTGGGTTCAGCCGTTTTGCGCTTCGCAACCTCTCCCTCCGTATTCGTTTCTTTCTTCTCTTCAGAAAGAGACTGCTGGCACAAAACATCCTTCTCTTTGTTTTCAGCTCTTTCCATTGGAGCTGAAGGCAATGTCCCCTTATTCTTAATTTGAGCAATAAGACTCGAAACAGTGTCGCCTGCGGACAAAGTCGTATGATGCTCGGCGGTCGTAGATGCTTGCCGTTGCTGTTGCGTTCTATGGCTTTGCGGCTGTTGCTGTTGCTGTTGCGATAGCAACCTTTCGCTATCGGGTTGTTGCCAGGTGAGATAGACAGCCGTACCCCCGATGACTGCTGCCAGCGAGGCGGCGACAGCCCATCGTTGCCACGTCAGGCGGTGCGTCTGAGCAACAGATGGTGGTGGCATCATCGTCAGGCCACGGCGTGCCATCTCCTGCTTGATGTCATCAAGCATACCGTCGGGAGCCTTCCGCTCGTAGCTGTCGGCCTTCCGTTTGATGTCAGTCATCCATTTGTTGTTCATCCTAACCTCCTTTTGTAGTCTTTGATCATCTTGGCAAGCATCGTCTTCGCACGGTGCAACTGCGAAGCTGAACTGTCGGGTTTGATATGTAGCATTTGTCCGATCTCCTTATGGCTCAGTCCCTCTATGATGTAGAGGTTGAGCACTTGGCGGTAGCCCTCGGGCAGACGTCGGATCATCTCCATGAGCACATTGCCGTCAAGGCTCTCTGTGTCCGGCTCTTCATCGGGCAGGTCGGGCACTTCTTCTTTGTCGACGACATCGGTCTTTTGTTTTTGGCGTAGCGCTATCAGACATTCGTTGACCATGATGCGTGTCACCCAAGCCTTCAGACTGCCTTTACCGCGGTACTGAAACGAGTGAAACTGTGTGAAAATCTTGATGAAAGCCTCCTGCAACACGTCTTTCACTTCGTCGTCGTCAGCGATATAGCGCGTGCCCACACCCAAGAGGTACCCGCTGAACAGCGTGAATAGGCCGTCCATCGCCGAGGCATCTCCCCGGCGAAAGGCTTCTACGATCTGTTGTTCCTTATCGATAACCTTCATGATGGCAACACGCCTGTGGCGCTAATGGCTTGTTATGATCCTGACCGTTTGCTTGATAAATGCGGAAAAGGTCAGAACCTTGCACGAATCTATACCTTATTTATATTGTTAACTACACCTTATTATATATATATATATGTCCCTACGCCTGATGCTGTGCTGCTACCCGACGCAGGGTGATGGCGTAGGCGGTGAGCATCAGCACGCCGGTGAGCATCCATGAGATGGGATACACGGCCATGAGATGATTGAAGCCGGGATGTGACGGGCAATAGAAGAAGATCCAGCCCAACCGAAATACGCAGGTGCCGAAGATGGCGATCAGCGTAGGCTCCAGCGAATGTCCCAGACCACGCAGACACGCCGCCGAGATCTCGTAGCTCGCCGCAATCCATTGGAAGACGAGTACGTCGGCCATTCGCTCACGGGCAAAGGCGATGACCTCGGGATCTGTGGTGAACAGCCAGAGGAAGAAGCCGCGCTCTCCATAGAACAGCAGGTTGCCGGCCAGACAGAACAGCGCACCGCAGACCATGCTTAACCAGAACACGCGCTTACAGCGGTCGATGAGACCGGCACCATAGTTCTGTCCGACAAAGGTGACGGCAGTGCCCGTGAAGGCGCTCATCATAAAATAGCAGTAGTATTCAAAGTTCTGTTCCACCGACGATCCTGCGATGGCTGCGGCGCCGTAGCTGTTGATGCCGGTTTGTACAAACACGTTGCTGAAGGAGAAGAGCATGCTCTGCACGCCGGTGGGGATGCCGATGACGAGGATGCGGCGCAGCGACTGACGGTCCACATGCAGTCGTGTGGCTTGCAGCCGGAACGGTCCGCTCTCATGGCGCAATACTCCTATCATGCACGAGGCACTGAACACATTGGCCAGTCCCGTGGCAGCAGCCACGCCCGCCACGCTCCACTGCAGGACGATGACGAAGAGCAGACAGCAGAGCGTGTTGATCACGCCGGCGGCAAGCAGCATATACAGCGGACGGCGTGTGTCGCCCTTGCTGCGAAGGATGGCGGCACCGAAGTTGAAGATGATAAAGAACGGCACGCCGAGGAAGTAAACGCGCAGATAGGTCGTCGCGTCGGGTAGGATCTCCTGCGGCGTTGCCATCCAGCGGAGGATCGTAGGCGCAAAGGTCAGTCCGATGATCAACAACAACACGCTGCATACCAGGGCGATGACGCATGTAGTACCTACGGCGTTGCGCACACGGTGACGGTCGCGGGCACCGATGGCCATGGCGATGACAGCATTAGCGCCGACTGAGATGCCGACAAAGAGATTGATGAGCAGGTTGATGAGAAAGGTGTTTGCACCGACGGCAGCCAGTGCCTCGCTTGACGCAAAGCGTCCCACCACAGCCACGTCGATCGAGATGAACAGCTGTTGCAGGATGCTGCTCACCGCGAAAGGCATGGCCACCTGAAGCATCTTGCCTAAGAGTGGTCCGTGGAGCATGTCCATCATCTTGCTGTCTTTGCTTTTCTCGTTTCTCATCGCCGGGTATTTTCCCTTTCTTACCATTTAGCATCGTTTCACACCAATTGGTATTTTTTTGCGCCACTTGGTACGGATTCACACCGTTTGGCATTATTGATTCTTAACTTCTTGCAAAGTTATAGTTTTTTTGTCACTTTCAATCATTTTCCCGTCAAAGTTACAAGAATTCCAAACCTTTTTCCATCCATCACGTTTTATCCTCTATCCACCGCCTTCCTCATGTGATAGTATAGACGCACATACAGCAATCTACAATCATGAACATGTTACTTAATGATCATGTCTGACAGAGAAAATGAATACTTGTGTGTATTGATCTTCATTTTGCACAAGATTTTCTTGCTACTTTCCCGCAAAAACCGTAAATTTGCAATCAAATTGCGTTAGCAGCCTTACGAAATATAGCACAGCTCTGCGAGAGGCAATTATTTATTGGTCTTATGTAGTTAGCGATCGGCACAAGTCTCTCAGATGTGGAGAATCTATTTTTCTGACCATCCCTTCTGCACGCCGTGACGTATGGGAGGAAGAAGAGTTGTGCACTTCACTGTAAGTCTGCTAATCCCGACGGCCGTGGGGGGTGTTGAGTAAGCATCTGTCATGGATATTTCTCGCCAAGTTGTTATGGTGAGTCTTATTCTTCTCCTCTTTTGTAGAGGGCTGCGAAGAGGCTTGTGAGGGGAAGTGTTAGGGAGAGGCTTGTGATGGCTTTGCATTGTGTGATGATTATGCGCTTTTCATCTTTGTAAATAATTCCGACAATTCTACAGCCCAGATGTTTACATTGATACATGAATTCACACATATCTTGCTTGGTCAAAGTGTAGGAAATGGCGGTGAGGAAACGGAAGGTAACGAAACAGAGAAATTAAACGTTCTGTTTCCTACCTTGGGTTGAACGTCTAAAATACTACTTTTGCGGCATGAACTTTAAACTCCAAAATCATGTCAAAGGAGAAAGTGAAGGATCATCCGACCATTTCTAGTGATATTTGTTTAATAAAGAAGAAGATCGCTGAACAAATTGTATATTTGAATAACTACAAACAAATGTCGTTTACTATATATGTCACATCAAGATATTGATGCAGCCAAACTACCCAATTTACTTCAGTTAGTTGATATTTTGAAGCGAAAGAGCAGTGAAATCATTGCTAAAAGAGATGCTAACGACCACATTGATTCAAATATGGAAGAGAGTTGGCATTCTATAAATATGGAATACTACAACCACGCTGACGAGAATAAATTCATAGTTGTTCAGACTCAAAACCGTAGACATACATTGAAACCGAATCTGCGTAATTGTGGTTTTATTTATAGAGGACAAAGAAAGGAGTACCCTCACATTCTCTCATCATTTGCCAGAGATGAGTATGATAGTCAGGGAAATCCTCTCGTTCTGAAACAATTTCGTCCTAAACATTTGAGGTCAAATCTGTTAAGTGAAGATTTCATAGCTCTTCTTTTGACAAATCCTCTGTCGATGATGTTTGACAGAGGAATTATTTTAGAGCCAGAAAAGCGTCCATTTTTTATTAATATAAACTATTATGGTCTTGCTCAACATTATGGCTTCAAAACCGGCGTGGTGGATTTTACTACAGATATAAACGTAGCAGCATTTAATCAAATCTATTTTGGTGATTCTCAAGTGGGAAAGAAGATGCACGAGTCTCTCTTGAATCTCCCGAAAAACCCTGCATATCAAGCATATTTCAATATCAATGAATATTCTCGACTAACATATTATTGGCACTCAATGGACGTCAGGGCTAAACGTAATGAGGTCAACAAAATGTCTATTTCCTAATTTATATACTTAGTGGAAAAAATCTCTTCCAATAAAACCATTGCCAAGAACACATTGTTCCTGTATGGGAGAATGTTGTTTAATCTCGTAGTTTCACTCTACACTTCAAGGGTTATCCTGCAGGTTCTTGGGGTCGAAGATTTGGGAGTATATCAGGTGGTTGCAGGAATCGTTGCAATGTTTACATTTGTCAATGGCTCGTTGGCTGGTGCAACCTCACGTTTTTTAGCTTTCGAACTTGGCAAAAACGATTCACAGCGTTTGGCCCGTACGTTTGCGGCAACGCTCAATGTACATATTGTAACGGCAGCTATATTTTTTGTGGTATGCGAAACCATCGGACTTTGGCTGGTAAACTATAAGCTCAATATTCCCGCGGGGCGAGAGGTTGCTGCCAATGTGGTCTATCAAGCCTCCATCCTGATGACGATGCTGTCGCTGGTTCAGAGTCCATACAATGCTGCCATCATAGCCCATGAGCGAATGAAGGTTTTTGCTTATGTTGGTATTCTCGATACGCTTTTCAAGCTTTTAGCATGCTATGTGCTCTATATCACACCGTATGACAGACTGATGGTTTATGGAGCGGCGCTGTTAACTTTCACGGTGGTCATTAATCTAATATACTATATTTACTGCAGGCGCTCATTCACGGAGTGCCGTTTCCGATGGTCAGCAGACTGGAGTATCTCCAAGCCGATACTTGTTTTCTCCGGATGGGAACTAATCGGAGATTTCAGTTTGATAGCAAAAAATCAGGGCGTGAACATTCTGTTGAATATATTCTATGGTGTAGCAGTCAACGCTGCTTGCGGCTTTGCCAACACAGTTTATGGAGCTATTTCTGGCTTTTCTAATAACTTTATGGTATCAGTTCGTCCTGCCATAACAAAGTCGTACTCTATGAATGATTTTGGACGTCTCAACGATTTAATAAATCAAGCGTCTAAGTTCTCTTTTGCATTAATATTATTATTGACAGTACCCGTAATATTTGATGGCAATTACATATTTTATCTTTGGCTGAAAAATCCACCTGAATATACTGTTATTTTTAGCAGATTTACGCTTTTGACATTGATAATCGCTGTATTATTCTCTCCAATTGCTTACGCAATAAATGCCACCGGGAAGAATAAATACATATCGTTATTGCATGGGCCAGCCTTGCTTTGTATTTTGCCTATCACATACTTTGCTTTGAAAGGTAATGGTCGCCCGTATACTCCTTTTCTAATAACTCTTGTTGTAGAGCTTGTGTGCTTTAATATTTTTCCGTTTTTGTTGAAAATAGTTCTTGCCGAGTTTCAGTTAGGGCACTACTATCGCAAGACCATCCTACCTTGTTGTGTGGTCATATCGTTAGTATTTGCTGCTGTATTCTTAGCAAATAAATTTATCTTGTTTGGCAATCCGTTTTTACAATTACTGTTTGTGATAATTATATCTTCAATGTGTATATGTTTGTTCTCCTATAGATTACTGTTGTCGGCGGAAGAACGCAAAATCATATTACAAAAGTTAGTTTCATTAAAACGCAGGTAGATTGATGAGAAAATTATATGCAGTGAACTTCTTTTCTCCAGGTCCTCGAGGAGAAGGAGAAATATATAGAAAAGTTAGAGATTATAATACAAAGACAGCCTATACAAGGGGAAAGGTAGATCGTGTTTTTGAATACGAGGACCGGGATATTACTCCATTAAAGGAAGAATGCCCTGAAATTATGGGTATTTCACGTGGAGCAGGTCTGTGGCTATGGAAGCCATATATTATTTATGATGCCCTAACTAAAATAGAAGAAGGAGATTACCTGTTTTATTGCGATGCCGGCTCTATTTATTGGAATGATGTACATCAGTTGGTAAAGGTAATGGTAAGAGATAATATCTCTATTATGCCATTTGAATTGCCATTGATAGCAAGGTGTTGGACAAAGCATGAAACATTTGTACAAATGGGCTGCACTGACTTTGACCACAACCAGTGCCAAGCTACATTCCTACTCATGAAAAATAGTTTAGAAGCACGAAGTTTTATAAAAGAATGGCTTGAGCATAGCAAGGACATAAAAAAACTTAGCGGAAAGCACTTTTTCAGTGAGATACAAGAGTTTCCAGAATATATCTCGCACCGAGAAGACCAATCAATATTAGATATTTTGGTGAGAAAGCATAATCTCCAAACATATAGGGAACCATCAGACCATGGATATATTAAAACCTGGTATAAGGGTTATGGTAATGCGTTTAATTTAAGAAAATTCAAAAATTCGCCATACGGTATTATCGTTCTAAATCCCAAAAAAAGTGATCCATTTCTTTACGAGAGGAATACTCGGCGTTTTCTCTTAAAAAAGAAATTTGGCTTGGAGAGCGAGTTTATGATAAAAATTAAAGGAAGAATTTTCGCGTTGTTAAACAAGAGGGTAGTAAATAAATGATTTGCAACTATTTTTCGGGGCGCACCGGTAATCAGATGTTTCAATATGCTTTTACACGAAAGCTGATGGAACTTCGGAATAATAAAGACGAAATGGTGTTTAATTTCAGCCTTTTGTCGCAGCATAAGGCTGGCGAAAAGGACTACAAGGACACCTTTGAGGATTTTTGTGTCGTGCCATATCGTGTGGACAATGGAAATTTAACCATGAAATATGGCTCTTTCCAGCAGAAGTCTATTTATCTTTTATTCCAGTTGTCAAGTAGATTCTTCGGTAATCATATAAGCAAAACAGAATGGTTTCGTAGGTTCAGGAAGAGAGGCTTGTTATTTTCTGAATACAATGACCATAACTACTCTGAATTTGCAGAGATAGTAGAGAAATCAGCAGAAATGAGCAATCTGGTGATGTACGGGAAGTTTGAGAATCCCGACTTCTTTCAGGGTATTAAACCTATTCTCCAGCAGGAATTTACCCCCAAGTATGCCCCTCTTGATATAAACAGGGAGCTTTATGATACAATTACACAGAACAATACGGTTTGCGTGCATATAAGAAGGGGTGACTTCTTAAGTGAAGAGTTCAGAAATGATTTTTATGTGTGTGATGAGGATTACTATCGCAAAGCTATAAATTTAATTCTGGAGAGGGTAGACACCCCCGTGTTTTTCTTTTGCTCAAATGATATAGAGTGGGTAAAGCAAACGTTTAAGATAGATGCACCGTGCTATTATGAGCCGGAGACGAATCCCCTGTGGGAAACTTTCAGAATGATGTATAGTTGCAAGCATTTCATTATATCTAACAGCACGCTGAGCTGGTGGGCACAATACCTGTCAAAAAATGAAGATAAAATAGTGGTATCACCCGATAGATGGTATAATAATCCGGAGATGAATGCTGGCGCAAGACTCTTGCAAGATTCTTTCCTCAAGATAAAGGGGAGAAGTATTTAGTATTAAGAATGCTGATTTTACTTATAAAAGATTTGTTTGCACTAAACATTTAAACTATTAGTAGGCTGTTTTTTAGCATTATAACAGTCTTATGATATGGTATATAAAACGATTGACATGTTTCAAAATGCCAATGATAAATAGTCAACTACATCTCAAATGAACTATAAGTCTTAATAGTAATAGCATTTATATAAATGAGGACAATTGATTTTGTGTTGACTTGGGTTGATGGGGCAGATCCAGAGTGGTTAGACAGAAAGTCCCAATACAAGGGAACAAAGGTGCAAAACCTTGTATCTCATTATAGAGATTGGGATATATTAAGATATTGGTTCCGTGGCGTAGAGCAATTTGCACCATGGGTGAACAGGGTGTTTTTGATAACCGACAACCAGTGCCCAAGTTGGCTCAACAAGCATCATTCAAAATTGAAGCTTGTAGATCACAGGGATTATATACCGGAGGAATTTCTTCCAACATTCAATTCAAACTGTATTGAGGTAAATATGCACCGGATAGACGAATTGAGTGAGCATTTTGTTTCGTTTAACGACGATATGTTTATTACGCAGCCTGTCGATGCGGAATATTATTTTAAAAACGGAATGCCCTGTCTTGGCACATTCGAACACGTTTTTGATGGAAGGGCTTATAGCAAAGTTGACGGTTGGGGCATCAGTGTGACAGATTTTATGAACACCCAAGTGCTGAATGCTCATTTTAACAGAGCCGAGGTTGCAGAGGCTAACAGGAAGGGATGGTACGGTCGTTATTTGGGGTCCAAATATAGGTTGCAGGCTTATCTCACCAAGTGGTTCAGGCGCACAGAGTTCCAGCATCTATATACGCCACATACAGAGAAAGCTTTCTTGAAGTCTGTGTTCAATGAAGTTTGGGAAGAGGAACCAGATATGATGAATAAGACTTGCACACGGTTCAGGGAAATTACCAATCTCAATATTTACCTTATGCGGTATTGGCAGCTGGCTACCAACCGCTTTTACCCTTCCAATATGGATGGTAAACGGGTCATACCAATCTGTGAGGAGAATATGGATATGATACGCCAAGCCATGTTCGACCCTGATATCAAGTCATTATGCCTGAATGATTCTTCTTTCTGTACAGACGAATATTTCGAGACGGCAAAGGGTTTGCTCATCGATTGGTTTGAAGAAAAGTTTCCCCAAAAGTCATCTTTTGAACTATAACTTATGCAGGTTACCACATTTTTAGACTTTCTCAAAGGAGTCGCGATTATCGCGGTAATTCTCTTTCATGCGGGAATCTTTACATACGGTTACTTAGGTGTAGAGATCTTTCTGGTTGTCGCGGGTTATCTCACTACTAAAAGCATTGTCCGCTCATTAGAACGAGGTGACTTTGGCTACTGGAGATTCATTTTCGGTCGAATGACTCGTTTGTGGCCATTGGTGGTAGTGGTCTGCGCGGCATCGTTGTCGCTTGGCTACTTCCTGATGTTACCAGACAGCTATAAGAACACAGCGGAGACTGCTTTGGGCAGCCTGTTGTTTTCAAACAACTTCGTTCAATATATTACAGCGGGCGACTATTGGGATGTCTCCAACGATTTCAAGCCGCTAATGCACACTTGGTATGTAGGTTTGTTGGTACAGTTTTATGTAGTCTTTCCGTTGATCTTGATGTTGGCTCATCGTTTCGCATCGAGAGGGCATAAGTCGTCTTTGATGGTGTTGCTTGTCATAGGCTTGATCTCGCTTATCATCTATTTGCTGCCACAGATTCCAACTGCCGTTCATTTTTATATGTTGCCCAGCAGGTTATTTGAATTTATGTGCGGAGGTTGTGTTGCTCTGTTACCTTGCAGGACGGAGGTGAAGCATAAAGACTACTTGCTGAAAAGGATTGGCCTATTGTTACTTTACTCCATCGGGGAAGTTGATTAGCCATGATGGCCTGCATCTCACACGGGCAGGTGCTCAATATTACGCAAACCTATATGATGTCACAAAATATTTTATAATTCACAATGGTGAAAAAAACTAACGATTTAGGTCTAATATCTAAATATAGAGGGGAATTGATGGGGGGGGCAATTCTGCTGGTATTGACATTTCATGCCTTTCTGTATACCTCCGCCCCAGATTTACTAAAGACTATCACTGGAACCGGGAAAATAGGAGTAGATATTTTTCTTATCTTATCAGCGGTTGGATTGTATTTCTCTATAAAAAAGAAACCCAGGTTAATTTCTTTTTATAAAAAAAGAGTTATCAGAATTCTGCCTACTTATTTCTTATTAGCTTTTCCTTATTTTCTTTATACAGCCTATACCAAACATACAGGGCTTGCGGGTTTTTGTGCAGATATAACATTCTATACTTCATGGTTAGGGGGAGATAATCCTTACTATTTTATAGAGTTAATTTTGATATGTTATATCATTATGCCTTTACTTTACCATTTATCAGAGTATAAATGGGGTTTGGCCTTTATTATGCTGCTCTGCTGCCTGTGTTATTATTTGAGTGCACATGTAGGGAGGAATGAAGTTGTTGTAAATAGAATACCTATTTTCGCTATAAGTGTAGTTGGAGCAAAATGGGTATACCGTAAAGTTCATATACCATATTTGGAATTTGGTTCTCTTTTCTTGATGATTTCTATCATATTTATAGCCAACATGTTTACTTTTTCCTGCATCATGGTAGATAGAATCATTTATTCTATATTCTCAATTCCATTCTTGATAACTATCGCCATTTTACTTGATTCATACAAGTTGGATAAACTAAAGAAGATGTTACGTTTTTGTGGGACTATCACTTTAGAGATTTATATGATTAATTTTCCGGTGATAGCATTGTTGACAAGAATGTTTGATAATGTCTATTTGATAGCGTGCCTAACCTTTGTTATTACTATAGGCCTGTCATATTTTGCACATCAGGTGATTGATAAAAGTTTAAGTAGAGTTGGTTTGATAACATGATGTTGAATTTGATATTTGTTTTATTAGCACTTTCTTATTTAAAGACTATTCTTGTTGCTTTGATTTATCCTTGGCAATCGTTTACTTATCATGCATGGAAGAGAAACGGCTCATTATTGAGAATTTTATCTATTCCATATAAGGGCGTTCTTAGTTTGACCTATTCAGGTTGGGAAAAATTCTCTATGGTTTATATCTCTAAATTACCCTCCAAGCATTTGCGTAAATGGGCATATTCTGGGTTGGGAGCAGAGCTGGGTAAGAATGTTGTGCTAAGATACCAGACCGAGATTTGGTGTCCCTATAAACTGAAAATAGGTAGAGGTTCTATAGTTGGGTATAACAATCTGTTGGATGCCCGAAATGGAATCGAGATTGGTGAACATGTGAATTTTTCGGCTAACGTATCTGTCTATACGGAGCAGCATGACTATCGGGATATCGATTTTGCCTGTTCAAAGACTGAGAAGAAGATGGTAAGGATTGGCACACGAGCATGGATTGGTCCAAACGTCATCATCCTACCAGGTGTGACAATAGGCGAAGGGGCAGTCTGTGCTGCAGGATGTGTTGTTACCAAAGACGTAGAGCCATTTACAGTGGTAGCCGGCGTGCCGGCAAAGAAGGTGAATGACCGGCCAACGAATTTAAGATATGAGTTTGACGGACGCGAGAGTCGAATTTATTAAACAGAACGAACATGAAGAAAGTTTTGATTACGATATGCACGCCTACACGCAATAACTATCGAGCTGCCTCTGCATTGCCTTTTCATCTGATATTGGGTGATTTGCATAATGCGAAATCGGATGAAGCTAAGGTCGATTACACCATTTATTCATTTAATTCCAATCGGCTTTCATCTGAGCAGATACGTGGGGTAGAATGTGAGTTGGGTGCAAGAATCGTCATTATAGAGAAACCCAAGTGGCTGCAATGGATGTTCAGACTACATTTGGTGTTCTTAAGGATTCTGTTTCGTTATCCTTTGATGGCTTATCTGTCATTACCAGATAGTACGATAGATGAGATAAAAGCATCAATGCCAGATACGGTTTGGATTTATGGGGAAGAAATATCTGGTGTTGCATCAGAATTTAAGGGCTTAAATACTATTATAACGATGCCCGACTGTGAGTCGTTGTTCTATTACAGAATGCTTTCTAAAAGGTTTGTAATGCGAAATATTCTGTCGGTGATAAAAAACGGATATGCCTATTATCAGTATTTGTGTTTAGAGAGGGATAAATTTTGTCAGGGAGTGAAGTACCACTTTGTGGGTTTGGCAGATAGAGACTTCTACAAGAGTATTAATCCTGCAGTTAAGGCTGTATTCTTAAATCACCCACTTTATGACTCGATAGCGTGTGAGAGGTTGAAAGAACATTTCTCCTCCCCTATTAAGCTGTTAATTGCAGGAAGATACGATTTCTATATGCAAGAGGCAAGCGATGAAACTTTGAAAATGATGGTAGCCTGTGCAGATGAGATTAAGCAATACTATGCCATTACTTTTTTGGGAAAAGGCTGGGAAGATTGGAATGGTAGGTTGCTTCAGGCTGGTTTTTTGTCGGAGACAAAGAGCTGGGTAGAGAATTATGCTGAAGAAGTGGGTTCGCATGACATACAGCTTACACCAATATCTGTAGGTACTGGCACAAAGGGTAAAGTATTGGACGCTATTTCCAACGGATTGTTGGAAATAGGCACTGAAGGGGCATTGGAAAATATAGATGTAACCAACGGGGAATCTTGTGTTATATATTCTTCTGTGGAGGAACTGTTGGCAGTCTTGAAAGAGATTCCATTTTGCAAAAGCAAATATGAATTGATAAGAAAAAAGGGATATGCTCAAGTAAGCAGTAGCCATGATAAGTGCAGGATTGCAAGTTTATTGTTTGCTGAATAAATAATCATTAATCTAATATCAGTGAATTTAGCTTATGTTTATATATCTATTCGTATTTTTAGTGGCATTGCTGTTCTACTTTGTCTCGCCCAAGTCAAAGTCTGATTTCTTATTGGCAGGTTTGTTCTGCTATATGGCAGTGTTCGTTGGCTTAGGCGATATGATAGGAGGGTATGACCGCTATATCTATGGAGATTCATTTGATACAATAGCAAACAATCTTCGCGGGATAGGAAAATTGCAAGACTCTCTTTACCTTGTCAGTGGGTCTGAATATGGCTATTTCTTATGGGAGGTTATCGTAGCTTGTTTTACTCCCAACAGATATATCTTTATACTGATAACTACACTGCTTGTTTATGCTCTCTATTATAGAGCTTTCATAAAGTATATGGAAACCTATCCTTTGCCATGCATCCTGTTTGTTGGTTTCCTGTTTTTCTTCACCATGACTTATTTACGGGCTGTTATTGCAGTAGGAATCCTTTGGCAGGGAGTTAAATATATCTGGGAACGGAAGTTGCTGAAATTCAGTCTGGTATTACTTTTGGCCTATTCGTTTCATTCATCAGCAATGATTGTACTTCCATTGTATTTTATGCCTCAAAAGAAGCTGTCTAAAAGTGTTGTATTAAAAATGCTTGCTGTTTCGTTGTTAATAGGACTTACGCCGATTCCTGTGTCTCTACTCTCGAGTGCTGGGGAGGTAAGTGGGAAATTGGATAGTGGTTTAAGTTATGCATCGCAAGACCAGGGATTTAGAATAGAATATGTTTTTGAAGTCTTGTTTATTATTTGGTTTATATTTAAAAACTACAAATACATTAAACTTGATCCCAAAACACTTACTTTCCTTAACATGTCTTTTATACTTTGCTGCGTACTTCTCGTATTCATGAGGTTCGGGCAGGGAGGGAGATTTACATGGCCTTTCTTTTTAGGAATATTTTATTTACTCCCAACTTTAGCATTAAATAATAGCGGGATGAAATATAAGAAACCAATCCTTATATTTGTCAGTTTCACTTTGTTTTATCGACTCGTGGTTGCTTGGGCTCCATTGAATATTCCCTATAAGACTTTTTTAGTTGATGGCGAACCTTCTGGTGATGGAAGTGTATATCAATATTATGAATACGATGTGATGTATAGCAAAGATAAATTTTATCGACCGGCTTTTGAGCCTATTCTGTTAAAAAAATAAGGAGGTCTACCATTTTTAGATATATTATGATAGCAATCACTATATTTACTCCGACATATAACAGGGCTTCTCTACTACCTCGTTTGTTTGAAAGCATCATGCAACAGAACGTGCGCGATATTGAATGGATTATTGTTGATGATGGAAGTACTGATAATACAGAAATGGTAGTTAAGGGCTTTCTTGCGCCAGAGTTAGCCACCTTTCCTATAAAATATTACAGAAAGACAAACGGGGGAAAGCACACGGCTATCAATTATGGTGTAAACAAGGCTCAGGGAGAATTATTTTTCATTGTAGACTCTGACGATATTTTGCCTGCCGGAGCAATTCGGACTGTAAGAAATGTTTGGGATGAAGTAAAACATCAGCCAGAGTATGGTGGAGTATGTGGGCTAGATGGAAATATGAAGAAAGGAACTATCATTGGTTCCGGCATCCCGAATGATTCGCAATCATCTACAATGAGTTTGGCAGATGGCAGCCATATAAGATATATTGATGGCAATAATATGGCTATTAGATTTGGCAGGGGAGTGGCAGGCGATATGAAGGAAATATATAGGACTTCTGTGCTAAAGGAATTTCCATTCCCGGAAATTCCCAATGAGCGGTTCTGCCCGGAAGTTCTTGTATGGAATAGGATAGGAACAAAGTATAAACTGCGATACTTTCATCACGTAATATATCTTGCGGAGTACCAGGCGGATGGTGTCACCACTGGTATAACTAAAGCCAGGAGGAATAGTCCTATTGCCACGATGATGACTTATCAAGAGATGACAGAGTATGATATTCCGTTTAAATGGAAGGTTCGGTCGGCTATTAATTATTGGAGATTTGGGGTATGCGCATTTAAAAGGTTAAATTTTAAAATCGGTAGTCCTACTATTCATGCTAAATGGTTTATATTTATTCCTGTTGGTATAATCTATTATTTCATAGATACATATCGCTTAAGAGGTAAATGAGAAGAAATATGGAGAAAGTATCTGTTATAGTACCTGTTTTTAATGCTAAGCCATATTTAAATGACTGTATAGAAAGTATAAAGAGGCAGACTTATCAGAATTTAGAAATTATACTTGTAGACGATGGCAGTAGCGATGGCTCTGGTGAACTTGCAGAAGAGTTGAGTAATGGCAGTCAGAACATTAAGACTGTTCGTAAACCCAATGGCGGTGTTGTTTCCGCAAGAAGGTTAGGTTTGCATCATGCCACAGGGCAATGGGTGTCTTTTGTAGATGCAGATGACACACTTCCCGATGATTCTATTAGTAGCCTAATGGAATGCACAGATGGAACGGAAATGGTTGTAGGTTGTTTTACAACGCCTGGCCAATTAAAGTCTTTGAGTTTAGAAGAGTCGAAGCATGCGGTCCTTACAGGGAAAGGTATAGAACCAAGTCCATGGGGAAAGCTTTTTAAACGGTCTATTTTAGATGATCGTGTATTTGATATACCCCGCCATATAAAGTATGGTGAGGATATGTTGATGAATATAAGAATCGTATTCTCTCTTACACAACCTCCTCGATTTGTCAACAAAATCGTTTATAATTATCAGCGTCATAATTTCAGCGTCTCTCACGTCACGGCTAAGAATCTGGATTACGAGTATGAATATGATAGGCATCGGATTATATCTATATCTCCAAATGAGATAGACAAATATATGGGAGATATTTTGTGGATCAGGATAAATGGGATTGCGGGAATTGCTATTTCTTGTGCTTCTGAAATTGCAAGAAAAGCACATCCTTATTTTAAGATAGTTCAAGCAGATATGGATAAGTACCAGTATAAAATGAACCTAAAGGAGCATATTATCATGCAATCGCATAATACCTTTATTATCAAAATACTGGGTTACTTCCTTACTTTGAGAAACGGGATCATTTATAGAATGAAAGAGTTTCATATAATTTGATTGATGAATAATGATTGCTATAGATCCAAGATCCAGATATAACTATACAGGCTATTATATTCTGGGTTTAAGAAAATTATTTCCACGCGCTGTGATAAAATTTGATATAAGACCTTTCCCTAAGGACATGTTATCCCACTATCGTGATAATAATAGTTGCTTGGCAATTATGATTGATGGATTTAAGTTTTTTATCGATGCGGATGATAAACTGAAGATAGATAGTTCTGCATACCAATGGTGTGATGTTTATGGGAAAATCAATGTTACATCTAAAGAATTGGTAGAATTCCCCAAGATGGTTTCCATAGGTCCAAGCTTTGGAGTGACAATTGATTCACGGTTCTGCATTATATTAGCTTGTATTCGTAATTTTATAAGTCTTAGACATTATTCGGACCTTACATTTAAAGCCTATTTGAAAGATTATATTTATAGTTTTGTTAGAAGAAGTCCTGTCACATTATATGAAAGAAAGATAGCAGTAAAGCATAATTACATATTTCATGCAAGCACATTGTGGTATGGTGACTTTACAGCGGAAAATACGAACATGTTTCGTGGAGAATTCCTGAAGGCATGCCAAAAGGCGGGATTGATTATAGAAGGAGGCTTGTTTTATGTAGAGGGGCCTGCTGTATTGGCTGAAATGCCAGACTATCCCAAGTATAAGGAGATTTACAAAGATTTTATCTACGACAAGAGGTTGTCGATGGACTATTATATTCGCAAGACCAAAGAGAGTGTACTGGTATTCAATACGCCCAGTGTATGCGAATGTCACGGATGGAAGCTGGCAGAATGTCTGTGCATGGGCAAAGCGATTATTTCTACACCGTTGACTCGCGTGATGCCCGGTGAGGGATTGATTCATGGGGTTAATGTACATTTCGTGAAAACGCCAGAGGAGATATACGATGCCGTTGTAAAGATCAATACTGATGAAAGCTATCGCAAGAAACTAGAGAAAGGGGCCAGGGAATATTACGAGAAATGGCTGGCACCCGAGGTGGTAACCAAAAGGATTCTTGATAGAGCCTTTGAATATGGTAACGTGGAATAGTTTAGTAGTGATTTGTTTACTGTCAATAAATAAAATCGGTTGGATTTGTTTGCCGGCAATAAATAAGTCGAAAATATATTAGACGATTATGAAGATTCTTCAGGTGATAACATCGTTGTGCACGGGCGGAGCAGAGAGTCTGCTTTCTGACCTTGTACCCTTGATGAATAGGGATGGAAATCAGATTGATGTGCTGGTATTTGACGGAGAGGAGACTCCCTTCATGCATAAGCTGCAAGAGAGGGGCGTGCGCGTGATGAGCCTCAGTGAGAATACCAATGTCTATCGGTTGGGTAATATCCGGAAGCTGATGCCGATCATCAAGCAATACGATATTGTGCATACCCACAACACTGCTTGTCAAATGTATGTGGCTTTAGCCAAGAAACTGTCGGGGGCGCAGTGCAAGCTGGCGACCACGGAGCATAGTACAGATAACAGGCGTCGGCATCTGTGGTGGTTCAAACTGTTGGACTTGTGGATGTATCGTCAATATCAAGCTATCATTGCCATCTCTGAAGAGGCCAAAGTACTGTTGGAGGACTATACCAACCGCCAATTTCCAGTCACGGCCATAGCCAATGGTATCAACGTGGATACCTTCTTCTCTGCCGCTCCTTATGAGGAGATGAAGAGCGAGGGACAGAAAGTAATTATCATGGTGGCCGCTTTCCGGCCAGGGAAAGAGCAGGATACGCTTATCAGATGCATGAAAATTTTACCTCAAGACTATCAACTCTGGCTTGTGGGTGACGGCGTCCGCAGGCAGGAGTGTGAGCAACTGGCCCGTCAGCTTGGTGTGGACGAGCGAGTGAAGTTTTGGGGTGTTCGTACCGATGTGCCCCGTTTGCTGAAGACCGCCGACGTGGTGGTGATGTCCACCCATTATGAGGGAATGTCACTCTCTAATATTGAGGGTATGGCTTCCGGAAATCCGTTCTTGGCAAGCAATGTGAAAGGCATTAGGGAAATCACAAAGGGAGCAGGTGTGATGTTCGAAGAAGATAGCGACAAGCAGTTGGCAGAGATTATCCTGCAGCTGATGATCGATAAGGCTTATCGCGATAAGGTCGTGAACAGATGTCTTAACCGTGCGAAAGAATATGATGTGAGTAAGACGGCCGAGAGGTATCTAACTGTCTACCACTCGCTCTGAAAATATTTATGGAGAAAAAAGAGAATGACGGCAACATAAACACGAGATGAAAAAGAAGAAACTTATCAAGGTATCCACTGTTCCCATGTCGTTGGATAGCTTCTGCCGTGGCCAGTTGCAGATGCTTTCACAATATTATGATGTAGTGGCGGTGTCGTCGCCTGAACCGGAACTGAAGATGATCGCCGAGAGGGAAGGGGTGCGGACCATAGCTGTGCCGATGGAGCGCCATATCTCCCTCTTCAAGGATTTGCGCTCGCTATGGCAGATGGTGCGTGTGTTTTGCAGGGAGAGACCCGATATCGTGCACTCTATAACGCCTAAGGCAGGGCTTATCTCCATGATTGCAGCTTGGATATGCCGTGCGCCTGTGAGGATGCACACCTATACGGGTCTTGTGTTTCCCACAGCCACCGGACTGATGAAGCAGATACTCATCCTCACCGACAGTATTCTCTGCTTCTGTGCCACGGACATCAATCCCGAAAGTTTGGGTGTGAAAGAGGATTTGCAACGATACCATATCACCAAGAAACCCCTGCGGCTGATAGCCAACGGCAACGTCCGAGGTGTGGACATGAGCTACTACGATTGCACACCGGAGGTGATGGCCAAGGCTGAGTCGCTCCGCAGGTCCGACACCTTCACCTTCTGCTTCGTAGGCCGGCTTGTGGGGGACAAGGGTGTCAATGAACTTGTAGAGGCTTTCGACCGTCTGCATCGGGAGATTCCTGCTACACGGCTGTTGCTTGTGGGACCTTACGAGAACGCCCTCGACCCGCTGAAGGCAGAGACTGATGAGCGAATCCGAAAGGGAGATGGCATTGAGGCTGTGGGCAGCCAGAATGATCCGCGGCCTTACTATGCCACCTCCGACGCCTTAGCTTTCCCGTCCTATCGGGAAGGAATGCCCAACGTGGTGCTCGAAGCCGGTGCCTTAGGCCTGCCCTCTATCGTGACGGATATCAATGGCAGCCGCGAGATTATCCGCCAGGGCTATAACGGAGTGATTATCCCACCGCATGACGCTAACGCTTTGTATCAGGCCATGCACGACTTTACTGTTAATAGGGATGAAACCGCAAGACTGGCCGCTAATGCCCGCAAGAACATTGCCGACCGCTATGAGCAGCAGATGATCTGGCAGGCACTGCTGGCAGAATACAGAAGATTGGAGAAATAGCCAAGAGTAAATAGTCTACGTATACTTTTAGCCAAGTTCCTGTTTACGGGAAAAATCTGTGGGGTAATAAAAAAGAAAAGATGATTCTAATCTTATAGAAATTTAATTGACAAAGATATGAGTAAAAAAGTAGTAGTAGGTGCGACTGGAAATTTAGGCGCGCCTGTCAGTGTAAAGCTGAAGGCCGATGGCTATGATGTAGTAGCTGTAGGTGGAAGAAAGAATGACAAAGGATTTTTTCAGGAGAGAGGGATAAGCTATTATTCTGTCAATATCAAGGACAAGGACTCCATCTATGCCATTGCGAAGAATGCTGCTGTAGACCTGATAGAGCATTGTCATGCCACATATGGTTTCCAGCGTTTTATCCTTCGCTTTTTCACCATCTATGAGTATCATCCCAATCCCTACCATTATGCCAACTTTAAGCGTCGTATGATGCCTTTCCGGATGTTGATGGACAGAGCGATGAAAAGTCTGCCGATAGAAATTTGGGGCGACTGCACGAAGAGAAAGGAAATGGTGTATATCAAGGATTTCGTACAGCTTGTGTCCAACTGTGTGGCTTCTGGTATCGAGGGCGGTACCTATAATGTAGGAAATGGCTGGCAAGTATCACTTGATGAGCAAATCAAGGGTATTGTGGAAGTGTTCTCACCTAAAGACAATCCGTCTAAGATCATTTATATGAAGGACAAGCCCGATCCATTGGAGAATGCCTTTGATGCATCCAAGACATTTAAGGAGTTGAACTGGCAGCCCAAATATTCCTATTTGGATCAACTGCGTGATTTCAAGAAAGAGATGGCAGAGAACCCTTATGAGAAGTTGTGGGGTAAGCCCGAGGACTATCATCTAAGTGACAAACGATAGTATGTATCAGCATTTCTTTAAAAGGTTATTAGACATCGTGCTTTCGTTGGCGGCAATCATCGCTCTGTCACCCGTACTGATCGTTGTCTTTCTTCTCCTTTATTTTGCCAATGAGGGAGCGGGCGTGTTCTTCCTTCAGCCACGACCAGGATATAAGGGTAAGATTTTCAAGGTTATCAAGTTTAAGACCATGAACGACCGGAAAGATCCCAACGGAAAGTTGCTATTGGACACACTGAGGATAACCCCTGTTGGACGGTTTATTCGAAATACTTCTTTGGATGAATTACCACAGCTCTTCAATGTTCTCAAGGGTGACATGAGTCTGGTTGGTCCACGCCCTTTATTGGTGAAGTATTTGCCACTCTATTCCAAGGAACAGATGCGGCGGCACGATGTACGACCCGGCATTACAGGTTGGGCTCAATGTCATGGCAGAAACACCATAGCGTGGCAGAAGAAGTTTGAACTGGATGTGTGGTATGTCGATCATCTCTCTTTCCTTACCGACCTGACGGTGATTTTGGAAACCATCAAGACTGTCGTGAAGCGGGAAGGAATCAATACGGACAATATGGCAACGGCTGCAACGATGGATGAATTTAATGGACACAACTAAACAGGAACTGCAAACGCCTTGCTTCATTCTTGATGAAGAAGAGCTCGTGAGGAATATCAACGAATTTCAGGCTGCACTGGAATCTCGATTCAAAAGTCCAGTTATAGGTTATTCCGCAAAGACCAACTCTCTTCCTGCTGTGTTGAGGCTGGCGAAGGAGCATGGCTGCTACGCTGAGGTGGTTTCGTATCATGAGTACCGCTTGGCCTTGAAGGTGGGCTTCGATAGACGACATGTCATCTACAACGGACCGCTCAAATCCAAGGAGACCTTTCTTCAAGCCATACGAGATGGAGCCATGGTGAATGTGGAATGTTGGCGTGAGATAGAATGGTTGCGCGATTTGCCCCAAGACCAACACTTTGGAGTAGGCGTTCGTCTAAACATCAATATCTCCAAGGTCTCGCCCGAGGATGAAGCCAATTCAGATGATGACGGCCGCTTCGGTTTTGCATATGAGTCGGGAGATTTCGGTCGAGCCATCGACGAGATTTTAGCCATTGAGAATGTTGGCATCGTAGGCATTCACACCCATCGGGAACCTAAGACGCGGAGTGTAGGCTTTTATCAGCGGGTGATAGCATACGTTTCAGATATCATTATCCGTTCCAGGTTGAAGTTGGAATACTGGGACTTGGGTGGCGGATTCTTTGGAATCATGCCGGGGAAGCCATCTTATCAGCAATATGTTGATGGTTTCTTCGAAGCGTTGCCTGAAGGGTTGCGGCATTTAAAGATTGTTGTCGAACCTGGAAACGCTGTTGTCGCTTCAGCCTTTGACTATCTGATGCAGGTGATCGACGTGAAATCGCATGACGGACGTATTTATGTCTGCACCGACGGAACAAGAAACGATGTGGATCCCTTCTTTCATAAATCCGATTATTTCAAGGATTTCTTATGGAAAGATTCAGAAGAACGGTCATTGGCCGACGAAGTTCAGGTTGTCAGCGGATTGTCGTGCCTGGAATACGACAGACTTTTCGAGCTGTCCAAGGGGGATCCCGAATTGAAATGCGGTGACAGAATCCTTTTTCATCGGGTAGGGGCTTATACGATGTCGCTGTCTCCTCTTTTTATCCACTACTTTCCTAATGTGTATCTGCTGCGGGATGGACAGTACTCGCTGATCAGAGAAGAATGGGACGTAGATCAATTTATAGCTAATAATAAATATTAAATAGATGAGTAACATACTTTTTTGTAGTGCCGGAAGAAGAAACTCTTTGCTTCAGAACGTTAGAAAATCGTTGAACGGTTCTTATGGTATCATCGCAACTGATTTGAGTCCAGTGGCACCTGCGCTTTTTGAGGCAGACAAGGCCTTTCTTGTACCAAGAATAGACGCTCCTGATTATTTTAAGACGATTCTTAAGATATGCAAGGAGAATGACGTGAAGGCCATCACAACCTTGATCGACCCCGAGATAGAGTTGCTTGCCGGTCATCGTGAGGAGCTTCTGGATAAGGGTGTGCTTCCGCTCTGCCCCTCTAAGGATACCGCGCATCTGTGTTTCAATAAGTATGAGATGTTCCGCCACCTCTCCAAAAATCATGTACGTACGGTGCTGACCTACGACAGTCTGGAGAGTTTAAAAGAGGGATTAGACAAAGGAGAGATTGCCTTCCCTGTGTTTATGAAACCTATTTCCGGTAGCGGTAGCGTGGGCATAGGAAAGGTGAACAACTGGGAGGAGGCTGTGGAGAAGTTCAACGACCACCGCTTCACCTACATCATCCAGGAGCTGATGACAGGTGGCGACTGCGATGCCGATGTATACGTTGACTGCTACTCCCACAAGCCCGTGGTCATCTTCTCCAAGCGCAAGATCGAGAGCCGTATTGGTGGGGCCAGCAAAACCATCTCTTTCAAAGATCCGAAGCTCTTTGCCTTTGTAGAGGAGGTATGCAGTGTGTTGGAACTGAATGGTCCCTGTGACATGGACTTCTTTATTAAGGATGGCGAATACTATCTTTCTGAAATCAACCCGAGATTTGGCGGTGCCTATCTACATGCTTACGGTGCGGGAGTGGATTTCGTTAAACTGATTGTGAACAACATTCTGGGTAAAGAAAACGACTCCATCATTGGCAACTACGATGAGGACGTGATTATGATGATGTATGATGCCGTTGTGATCACAACGAAAAAGCAGTTGCTTTCCGACCACTTCGACCTGTTATAATAGATGAGAAAATGATTATCTATTGATAGAAGGCAATCATAATCCCGACTACGAACTTCTTGAGTTCTTTGGAAGCCGTGGTTACTATGAGATTATCAAAAGTATATCTAATAAATCAATAGCTATTGTGGCTATTATTTCTGTAAATACATAGAAATTTCGTTCTCGAAGCTAAGATAATGCATTTTCTGCTTTATTATTTTAAACTTTAGAGTTAATTTTGCATAGGAAATTTATAGAACAATGCAACGTAACAGAATTTTTCTGTGTCTTGCTCATATGAGCGGCAATGAGATGAAATATATTCAGGAAGCATTTGATAGCAATTGGGTGGTGCCTTTAGGACCAAATGTGAATGCTTTTGAGGCGGAGCTCAAGCACTTTGCCACATCACGCTATGTGGCTCCCAACTGGCTGAAAGAAGCTTATCCTCAATGCATAGAGGCACATGAGAGCGATCCCGATGCCCTGTGGAATGCAGACTACGACGACCTCCAGGACAAGCAGGTCGTGGCGCTGGCCTCGGGAACCTCTGCCGTACATTTGGCCTTGGTGGCACTGGGCGTTGGTCCCGGCGATGAGGTCATCTGTCAGAGTTTTACGTTCTGTGCCTCTTCCCATCCCGTCTGTTATCAGGGAGCTACTCCCGTCTTCGTAGATTCAGAAACGGAGACATGGAACATGGATCCTCAACTGCTTGAGACAGCAATACAAGACCGTATCAGCAAGACGGGAAGGAAACCAAAGGCTATCATTGTGGTCTATCTCTACGGTATGCCGGCGAAGATAGACGAGATTAAGGACGTGGCTGATAAATACGATATTCCTTTGATAGAGGATGCTGCTGAAGGACTGGGTTCACGTTATAAAGGTCGCGTCTGTGGTACGTTCGGACAATTTGGCGTGCTGAGCTTCAATGGCAATAAGATGATCACTACCTCCGGTGGTGGTGCACTTATCTGTTCTGATGCTGAGACGCGTGACCGCGTGATGTTCTACGCTACCCAAGCTCGCGAGGGCTATCCCTATTATCAGCATGAGAAGATCGGATACAACTATCGGTTGAGTAATGTCTGCGCGGGTATCGGCCGTGGCCAGCTCACCGTGCTCGACGAGCATGTCGCTTGGCACCGTCATCTCGCACATCGCTATGCTGAGGCGTTTAAGGCTATCGATGGCTTCACTTTCCATGAGGAGCAGAGTACAGACAGCCAGAGCAACTACTGGCTCAATACCGTCACCATCGACCCGCAGGTGCGCATCAAAGGACAGGACAAGGTGTATCAGGCCACGGTGAAAGGTGCTGTCGGCGGTGCTGCAGGTGTCATCCATCAGGCCAGTTCGGCCCGTACTGACTGTCAGCCCGACGACAACGTAGAGGCCTTGCGCGTGTGGCTCGACAATAGAGGATTTGAGAGCCGCCCTTTGTGGAAACCGATGCATAAGCAACCGGTCTATCAGAAAGTTCCAGCCTATGTCAATGGTGTGAGTGAGTCGCTTTTCGAGACAGGACTGTGCCTGCCCAGTGGACCGCTGGTGACAGATGAGGACATCGATCGGCTGATAGCAGCCATAAAGGAGGCTGTAGAGTAATGGGCTGAGGATACCGATAAGAAGATGGATGTTGAATCACAAACTCATAAAATGAAATTGCGACTTCTTTCTAAACTTGCCAGCTGGTATTTCACGCGTCGCGCATTGCCCTATTGGATGGTGCTCCTGATCGACTGCCTGATATGCTATTTTTCCGGGATCTTTGTGTTCTGGCTCTACTATCGTGGGGCTGTGACGTTGGGCAATATCCTCATACTGTCGAAGACTATACTCATGTATATGGTCTTCAACCTGATTGGCTTCCGCATTTTCCGTACCTACTCCGGCATTATCCGCTACTCATCGTTTGTCGATCTGATGCACGTGGCGATGGCGCAGGGTGTGTCGCTCTTCATTGCGGAGGTGATGCATTATGTCGTGTACAACTGGCAGCTGCAGTTTGTCAGACTGGAGGGACGGCAGATCGTCGCCATGTATGTGGTGGCGACGATCGGTATGATGATCTTCCGCGTGCTGGTCAAGACGGTCTATGATGTGGTCTTCGCCTCTGATACGGGACAGCGCACCCTCATCTATGGTGTACGCGACGGCGGGGCCGCTCTGGCCAAGGCCATCCGCAATGAGAAGCCGACGCGTTTCCTGCTCAAGGGGTTTATCTCACATGACAAGAAGTACAACAAGCACCGGCTGATGGGCGTAAGCGTCTATCCGGCTGATGAAAGGCTGGGAGCGATCATCGAGTCACAGCATATCAAGGCCGTGCTCGTTTCCCCTCTGCAGGTGGAGCGCTTCCGCAACGATACCAAGTTGCAGGATCTGCTCATTGGTCATGGCGTACATATCTATATGGAGGAGCCTGCCCACCGTTTCCGGAAAAACAGCAGCCAGGGATCTACTGAGGCTTTGAAGGAGGTGAACGTCGAGGATCTGTTGCCCCGTGACCCGATCACAGTAGATATGCAGGCCATCGGTGCTACGCTGAAGGATAAGGTGATCCTCATCACCGGTTCGGCCGGAAGTATCGGTTCGGAGATGGTGCGTCAGATTGCCGTTTATCATCCCAAGAACCTCGTGCTCATCGACCAGGCTGAGACACCCCAGCACGATATCCGCCTGATGATGCACTTCGACTATCCCGACGTACCGGCGGAGACCATTGTGACGAGTATTGCCAAGGAGGGCCGCATGGAAGCTATCTTCCGCAAGTACCGTCCGCAGTATGTCTTCCATGCCGCTGCCTACAAGCATGTGCCGATGATGGAGGACAACCCGGCAGAGAGCGTACAGAACAATATCAAGGGTACCAAGGTCATCGCTGATCTCTGTGTGAAATATGGCGTGAGCAAGATGGTGATGATCTCTACTGACAAGGCGGTGAATCCTACCAATGTCATGGGATGCTCGAAGCGCATCTGTGAGATCTATTGTCAGAGTCTCAACCGCGCTGTCGCTGAGGAAAATGTGAAGCAAGAGAATGGCGAGACGGCTATCACCCAGTTCGTGACCACCCGCTTCGGCAATGTATTAGGCAGTAATGGCAGCGTGATCCCATTGTTCCGCAAACAGATCGCACTGGGAGGTCCTGTCACTGTGACCGATCCTCACATCATCCGTTTCTTCATGCTCATCCCCGAGGCTTGTAAGCTCGTGCTGGAGGCGGGTACGCATGGTCACGGCGGGGAGATCTTTGTCTTCGACATGGGCAAACCAGTGCGCATCGCCGACTTGGCCAAGCGCATGATCATGCTGTCGGGACGCAAAGACGTAAAGATCGAGTACGTGGGTCTGAGGGCTGGTGAGAAACTCTATGAGGAGGTGTTGTCCAACACAGAGAACACACGGCCCTCGTTCCATCCCAAGATACGCATTGCCAAGGTGCGGGAGTATGACTATGCACAGGTGGAGCGCGACATCAAGGAGCTGATAGAGGTGGCTTCCAGCTATGACCCGATGGCGATCGTCAAGAAGATGAAGGAGATGGTGCCGGAGTTTGTGTCGAACAACAGTGTGTACAGTATATTAGACAACAAATAAGTTTCCCTCGTATGAAACCTGTGGAGAAGAGGCTGATCGCTGTACTTCGTCTGGCGTTGTGGGACAAAGCATTGCCGCTCAAAACACTGTCAACGGAGCCATTTCAGCGACTCTGTGAGATGGCTTCTAAACAAGCGTGTGTTGGCCTTGTGTGCAAGGCATTCTTGGACAGTGAGGTGAAGCTCAACACATGTGATGCGGTCTTCCTGTTGATGACCTTAGGAAAGTTGAGCGAGAGCAATAGGATAGTGACACATGGGCTACTTCGCTTGGTGGAGTTACTTGACAGCCACGGGATACCTTTCTTTGTGGTGAAAGGACAGTTGGTGGGTACAAGTTATCTGCATCCTGAATGCCGGATGTCTGGTGATGTCGACTTCTATGTGCCGCCCTCGCATTTCGATCATGCCCGTCAACTCATTGCTGATGAGTGGAAGGTCGATTATGATGAGGGAGACAGCGACGAAGAGCAGCATATTGCTTTCACTAAAGATGGCGTGGCCTTTGAAATGCATTATACGCTATTGAAATTCTACAATTCAGGCAACCGTGACAAATTGGAGTGCTTGCTGGCAGAGGATATGCATCAGCTGCAGAGCTATACTGTCGTTGATAAGCAGGTGCCGGGGTTGCCATATGTAGATAATCTCTTCTATACATTTCTTCATCTCTTCCATCATCTGACGGAATTGGGCGTAGGCCTCCGGCAGTTCTGTGATATAGCTTATCTGTTGTATCAACACGAGTGGAGTGATGCTGAACGTTTGCGGCTTCAGTCCTTGCTCCAGGCTTTTGATTTCTATAAGGGCTTTCAGGCTGTTTGTGCCGTGTGTGTGGATATGTTGGACTTGGACGAAGCATATCTGCCCTTTTCCTTGAGCGCACGGGATCATCGCTATGTCGCTCCTATTATGAGGGTTGTCTTTGAGGGCGGAAATTTTGGATTTTATGCTGTAAAGAGCAAAGTGCGATCTGGATGGCGGTATAATTTGGAGGCGCTGAAGGGTAAACTTCGTCGCTACCGTATGTTCTACCATCTTGCTCCAAAGGAAATTCGCTCTTGCTTTTTCCTTGAGCTGCCTGCGAAGATGAAGTTGGTGCTGAGGAGGTATTAAGGGGGAGAGGCTCACGGCGAGTTATAACTCGCCGAACGGAACGATGGTGACAGAAAAAAACATATTGTGGTTCGTGGAAGATATGTATGGCTTGTTAAGCAATATTAAATATTAGCATATTTTTGCGGACACCCTTCCCTGTTTGACGGAAAAAGCGTAACTTTGCACCCGCATTTGCGAAAACAGATGCGATCGACATGGGCAAGTCTCTTACGGTCAGCTCCCTTGGAATCCCCCAGGACGGGAACGTAGCAAGGGTACTTGGTTGTAGCGACGCGATAAGAACCGCTTGCCCACCTGCCTCTTTAGCTCAGTTGGCCAGAGCACGTGATTTGTAATCTCGGGGTCGTTGGTTCGAATCCGACAAGAGGCTCATTTAAGATCCTTCCTCACGGGGAAGGATTCTTTGTTTCTACACCTTATTATATATAGCCCTCTCTTTCCTGTTTACTTTTGTTTTATGAACATTCTCGATACTTTCCACTCTTTCTTTCAGCGCTTCAAGAAGCCGTCCATGGATGTTGCCCTCGTGCTTGGCGGTGGCGGTGCACGCGGCTTTGCCCATATCGGAGCCATAGAGGTTCTGCAGGCGCATGGCTATCATATCACGTCGGTGGCAGGAACGTCGATGGGAGCACTGGTTGGTGGTCTCTTCGTCGCAGAGAAGATGGACAAGCTCAAAGCCATTGCTCATAGCCTGACCAGGGTGCAGATGTTGAAGATGATGGACGTATCGCCCGGACTGGATCATCTGGCCAGTGGTGAGCGTCTGCTAAAGGAGCTGCGTAGGATAGTCGGAGAGGTGTGCATCGAGGAACTTTCGATACCCTTTGCCTGCGTAGCCTCGGACGTCATCAGTGGGAAAGCGCATGTGTTCCGTGAGGGAGAGCTGGCGCAGGCCATTCGTGCCTCGGTGTCCATTCCTTGTTTTTTCAAACCTGTGGAGATTGAAGGTGCGCTCTATGTCGACGGCAGTGTGCACGATACGCTGCCCCTGGACGTAGTGAGCAGAAAGAAAGGTGATCTGCTTGTTGCCGTCAACGCGAGTGCGCCCGATGAGCATCCGCTGAGCAATGCGGTACCAACGACGATGTATGGGAACGGCAGCTTCTGGATGCGGTGGATACCCGCTATGAAGTCAGGATTGTCAAGTAATTATGTCAATATGGCTGTGCGGGTGGCCTGTCTGTCTGTTCAGAACAATACGGTGATGGCTGAACAGCTGACGCCCCCCGATATCCTTGCCGACGTCCCGATGGATGCCTTCGGTCTCTTCGACTTCACCAGAGCCGACGAGATCATCACCTATGGGCGACAGGCTATGGAGAAAGCATTGATAGAGAAAAACTTGAAGTAAGGCTAACAGCCTGTTTGGCATATACTTTGCTGATGGCGGGGTAGAAACAAAGTTCGTTATGCAATGAAGCAGAATAAGTTGAACAATAACAATAAGCCCCAATCCTCTATCGGTTGGAGTGGTATTTTTGTGGGACTGCTGGTCTTGGTTTTACTCAACAGTCTCCTTTTCCCCTACGTTGGAAAACAACCTGTGAAGGATGCTGACTACAATACCTTTATCGCGGCTGTTGATAAAGGCACGGTTAAGAGTGTCAACATCAAGGAAGGCAGCATCTATTATGAAGTGGCCGGAAAGAAGGGCGACCAGTATTTCCGTACCACAGAGGTCAACGATCCACAACTTGTCGAGCGTCTGCTCAAGGCGAAGAGTCCGGCCAAGGGCGGACACATCGTTTTCACTAAGCAACTGCCACAAAAGAATTCCCCCATTGTCGACTTCTTCCTTTGGTGGATCCTGCCGGGTCTGATTTTCTATTGGATCTGGCGTGCGGGTGCCAATAAGATGATGAAGGGCACCAACGGCGGCTTTCTCTCTTTGGGGAACTCCGGTGCAAAAGTCTATGCTGAGAGTGACGTGAAGACGCGCTTCGCCGATGTCGCCGGGCAGGACGAGGCCAAGGAGACACTCAAGGAACTCGTCGACTTCCTGCACAATCCGCGGAAGTATACATCTTTGGGTGCCCGCTTGCCTAAGGGGGCGTTGCTCGTCGGCCCTCCTGGAACGGGTAAGACGCTGATCGCACGTGCTGTGGCCGGTGAGGCTCACGTGCCCTTCTTCTCGATTTCCGGTTCCGAGTTCGTACAGATGTTCGTCGGTATGGGTGCCGCCAAGGTGCGTGATCTGTTTCGTCAGGCCGCGCAGAAAGCCCCGTGTATCATCTTCATTGATGAGATCGACGCCATCGGCAAGAGTCGTGACCAGGCTATGGGCAACGACGAACGTGAGCAGACGCTCAACCAGCTGCTCACCGAGATGGATGGCTTTGATGCCACAAAAGGCGTGGTGATCCTCGCTGCTACCAACCGGCCTGAGAGCTTGGACAAGGCACTGCTGCGTCCGGGACGTTTCGACCGCCGTATCATCATGGAGTTGCCCGACCTGGAAGGACGCAAAGCTATCTTTAAGGTACATCTGAAGAATGTAAAGCATGGAGATATCGACTTGGATGTAGTCAGTCGCGCTACCGCCGGATCCAGTGGTGCCGACATCGCCAACATCGTCAACGAGGCAGCCTTGCGGGCTGTGAGACTCGGTAAGAACAAGGTGGAGACCGACGATATCGAGGAGAGTGTGGAGACTGTGATTGCCGGTGAACAGAAGAAGGGCGCCGTCATCTCACCCGAAGAGAAGCGCATCATATCCTATCACGAACTCGGCCATGCTATGGTGGCCGCCATGCAGACCCATTCCGCACCGGTGCAGAAGATCACCATCGTACCGCGTACCAGTGGCGCACTGGGCTACACCATGCAGGTTGACAGCGGTGAGAAGCACCTGATGAGCAAGGCCGAGATGCTCAACCAGATCGCCACGCTCACCGGAGGCCGCGCCGCCGAGGAGGTGATGTGCCACACTTGTACGACAGGCGCTTCCAACGACATCGAGAAAGCCACGCAGCTGGCCCGCGCCATGATCACCACTTACGGCATGAGTGACACGTTCGGCATGATGCAACTCGAACAGCAACGATATAAGTATCTTGGGGGCGCCAGCAGTCTGACCTGCTCGCAGGAGACGGCAAAGGACATCGATACCGAGGTGCGCGACATCATCCGGCAAGCCCATGACAAGGCCGTCGGCATCATCAAGGCCCATGAGTCCGAGATGAATGCCGCCGCCGAGATCTTGCTGCGCAAGGAGACGATCACGGGCGACGAGTTCATGGGGGTAATAAAAACAAATCAGATTAACAATCATACGAAAAGACAATGACAAGAAACAAGAAGAGAATGATCACCCAGGGACTGTGTGCCCTGATGATGATGCTGTCACCATTGACTTCCCGGCAAGCCTTCGCTCAGCAGCAAGAATCGCGGCACAACGCAGTGATGATGATGCCTCAGGATTTCGACAGTAAGTATGCCACGGACTTGGTGAAGGCGGGCAGCGAAGCTTCTGACTTCAAGATGAAAACCGTGGACGGCAAGACATTCAAACTCTCGAAGTTGCGTGGGAAATATGTCGTCCTCGATTTCTGGGCTTCGTGGTGTCCCGACTGTCGCCGCGACATTCCTGAGATGCTCAGGATGTATGACCATTTCCGTGGCAAGGGCGTAGAGTTTGTCGGCGTATCGTTCGACACAGATGCACAGAAGTGGAAGGATGCCCTGCAGAAGTATGGCATTCGCTGGACGCAGGTCAGCGAACTTGTGAAGTTCCATGATACTCAGATCTCCAAGACCTATGGTGTGAAGTGGATACCCTCGATGGTGCTCATCGACCCCAAGGGCAAGGTGGTGTTGAGCACTGTGCAGTGGCCGAAGCTGGAGCGGATGCTGACCGAACTTTTTCCAGAGAGCAAGGCAAAGGCCGTGGAGGAGAAACTCACCATTCCGGGCAGCAAAGGTCTGCTGTCCGCTATCGTCAGCCGTCCGGAAGGTGTGACGGGCCGTATGCCGACCGCTATCATCATGCACGGTTTCGGTAGTAACAAAAATACTCAGCTGATGACGCTGATCTCCGACTCGTTGCTTCGTCATGGCATCGCAACAGTACGTTTCGACTTCAACGGACATGGCGAGAGCGAGGGGAAGTTTGAGGAGATGACGGTGCCCAACGAGATCGAGGATGCAAAGAAGGTTTATGCCTATGTCTGCTCACAGCCGTGGGCTGACAGCACGCGCGTGGCGCTGATCGGCCATTCCCAAGGTGGTGTGGTGGCCAGCATGACGGCAGGTGAGCTTGGAGAGAAACGTGTCGCCGCCGTGGCGCTGTTGGCTCCCGCAGCTGTGTTGCGCGAAGATGCTGTCCGCGGCAACACCTTCGGTACAATGTATGATCCGCTTGAGCCACCGGCAGTGATCCCCTTGATGGGCGGACAGCTGAAGTTGGGTGGCAACTATGTGCGCACGGCGTTCCGCCTGCCAATCTACGAGGCAGCCGCCGGCTATCATGGTCCGGCCTGCATCGTCCATGGTACTGGTGACCGCGTCGTGCCCTATACCTATGGCGAGCGCTATCACAATCTGTGGCAGGGAAGTGAGTATGACGAGCTTCCAGGATTCGACCACGGCTTCTCCCAGGATCCTTACCGTGCGGTGGAACTGGTCAGCGAGTATGTAGCCAAGAATATCAATAGAAAGTAAAATATAAAAAAAATAGGAGAAGAGGCAAGCTCTTCTCCTATTTCTATATAGAACGTATTCTTAGTTCAAAAATTAGAGGATCTAAGAATTATGACAGACCTACGATGTTGCCCTCGACGATGTCGATGTGGTTGGCCTGCGGATCTTTGGGCAGTCCCGGCATACGCATCATGCTGCCAGCTACGGGCACGAGCATCTCAGCACCATTGTTGATGACGATGTCATCGATTTCCATCGTGAAGCCGTCGGTGGGGCCGTAGGCTTTTGCGTCGGTAGAGAAGCTGTATTGCGTCTTGGCAATGCAGAGCGGATAGCGGTTGATGCCCAACTGCCCGATCAGTTGCAGCTGCTGTTTGGCTTTTTTGCTGTAGACGATCTTACCGGCACCGTAGATCTTTTTGGCTACGGCTGCGATCTTGTCTTCCACGCTGTCATCATCTTGATAGAGCAGTTGCAGCGGGCGAGAAGGCTCCTTCTCCACGGCACCGACGACCATGCGGGCCAGTGCTGCTGCACCTTTTCCACCCTCAGCGTAAGCGTCGTTGACCGCAAACATCACGTGAAGATCCTCCTCGCAGTGACGGCGCACGGCCTCCATCTCCTCATAGGAGTCGTCGGCATAGCGGTTGAAGGCCACGACAACGGTCTGTCCGAAGCGACGCAGGTTCTCTACGTGCTTGTCGAGGTTCCACATACCCTTCTTCACAGCGTCAATGTTACTCTCATTGATCTTGTCGTAGCTGGCACCACCGTGCATCTTCAGCGCCTTGAGCGTCACCACGAGTACGGTGAGATCCGGTTGCAGTCCTGCCTTGCGGCATTTGATGTCGTAGAACTTCTCTGCACCTAAGTCTGCACCGAAGCCAGCCTCCGTGATGGCGTAGTCGCCGTAGGTCAGTGCACAACGTGTGGCTACCACAGAGTTGCAGCCGTGGGCAATGTTGGCGAAAGGTCCGCAGTGCACCATGGCCGGTGTGCCTTCTGTCGTCTGCACGAGGTTGGGGTTGAGTGCATCCTTGAGCAGTACGGTGATGGCACCTTCCACACCCATGTCCTTGACATAGAACGGAGTGCCGTCATATTGTATGCCGAGCAGGATGTTGCCGATGCGGCGGCGGAGATCCTCCACGCTTGTGGCGAAGCACATGATCGCCATGATCTCGGAGGCCGGTGTGATGTCGAAGCCCGTCTCAGCAATCATGCCGTTGGTGCGGGGCCCCAGTCCGGTGACGATATGTCGGAGTGCACGGTCGTTGACATCGAGGACACGCTTCCACAGCACCTCTTTCAGTGCGAAACCGTCAGCAGCATGCTGATAGATGTAATTGTCGAGCAGTGCGGCGATCATGTTGTTGGCCGAGGTGATCGCATGGAAATCGCCTGTGAAGTGAAGGTTGATCTTGTCCATCGGCAGCACCTGAGCGTAACCGCCACCTGCGGCACCACCTTTCTGCCCGAAGCAGGGACCGAGTGAAGGCTCACGCAGTGCCACGACAGCATTCTTGCCGATGGCGTTCATGCCGAGTGCCAGACCCACGCTGACGGTTGTCTTGCCGATGCCGGCCTTGGTAGGACTGATGGCAGTTACGAGGATGAGGTGGTGCTTGCGCACGGCTTCTTCCTGGATAGCGTTGATGTCCACCTTGGCAATGTATTTACCATAGCCTTCCGTCTTCTCCGGATCGATGCCCAGCTGCTGAATGATGTCGCTGATGGGACGGAGAACTGTCGACTGTGCAATTTCGATATCCGATTTCATCTTTTTACTGTAAAACGTTTAACGTATGAGGATCCCTGATGGGACTTTTGGTATTTTAATTGCAAAGTTACTTGTTTTTTCTCTTTTTTATTCATTATTAGCCTTCGAATTGAAGGCAAAAAACCAAAAAAGCCCTAACTTTGCCGAAAACAATTTCATATCATGAAGAAAAGAACATTCGCGGCTTTGGCGCTGGGACTTCTGTTGGGTCTGTCGGCACAGGCGCAGGAAGATCGCAAGGCTTTGCGTGACAGCCTGAAGCAGGCGATGGAGGAGTTGTCGTATCATCCTGACTCGGTGGAGCTTCGGCTTCGCAAGGCTGCGTGGAATATGCAGTTGGGCGAGTGGCAATATGCCAAGGACGAATACGACTGGGTGATCAGCCATCATCCCGACAACTTGGCTGCAAGATACTATCGCGCCTATGCCAACACACAGCTGCGGCGGTACAACTTCGCGCGTCTCGACTACGAGAATGTGTTGCGCGTGGTGCCCGGGAACTTCGACGCCCGGCTGGGACTGGCTCTGCTCAATCAGAAGGACCATCACTATACCGAGGCGATGGATGGCGTGAATCTGCTCGTCTCTTCTTATCCCGACTCTGCCACAGCTTGGGCGGCACGGGCCGGCATCGAGAAGGAGCGCGACATGAAGGAGCTGGCGGTCTATGACTATGGCGAGGCTCTGCGCCGGGAGCCCGATAACCGCGACTGGCTGCTGGCACGCGCCGATTTGCTCATCGCTCTGCGCCGATATGAGGAAGCCAGAAAGGATCTCGACCGGCTGGTCGAGATCGGCGTGGCGAGGGGAGAGCTGCGGGAGATGTATAGGAAAGCTAAGGGGTAGGAGCCCCTCCCTAACCCTCCCCAAGGGGAGGAAATGGAGACTGCGGCGACCTCTTCCTAAGGGGAGGGGAAAGATATAGCGGCGAGTTATAACTCGCCGAACGGAACTACAGGAAACGAAAATACACAAGGACGCTTGGAAACGAAAATACCCCAAGGATTCACTTGCGTGAACCCTTGGGGTATCTTATGATCACTCATAGCTTCGCATCAGCTTTGTGGTGTGAAGCCAGAGAGGCTTTCTCTTTTTTACTGTGGAGATCCTTGGTTAGGCGCAGCCGTAGGATCCGCCCTTCATCAGGGCATCTCCGTAAGCGTTCATGCACTCCAAGTAATTCTCCCAAACTTTCTTCAAAGTCATCTTAATGTTATCCATAAACTTTTTCATCTTTTTTTCCTTTCTTACTTAAAAGGTTACACAATCTGTTAACTAACTCTCGTGTCGGGAGCCTCACGGTTCCCATTCTTTTGCTGTTATCCTGTATCTTAATACCTGACTGATACCTATGTTATCCTATATCTTGATACCTGTTTATCTTAAACCTTTATCTTGTTTTCATCTTATGACACTGCAAAGTTACGACCATTTCTCCATACTCGCAACGAAAAAGTGTGGAAAATCGCTTTTTGAGGGCGCATTTTGACGTGGGTCAAATGCTGTCAGTCAATCTCTTGACGCAGGTCAAATGTTGTCAGTAGGGTCTCTACTATATTGACAATATTTGTTCTGTTTGTAACATAAACACAATAAAAGCTTGTCTCTTTTTCCTATTTTGCAGTTCCCTTCCCTCTTGAGAGCACCAAGAGGATGACGGCGGAGAGGATGAGGACGATGCCGATGACCAGGCGCAACGTGAAGCTCTCTCCAAAGATGAACACGCCGATGCACACGGCGGTGACGGGCTCCACGGCTCCCATGATGGCGGTCGGCGTGCTGCCGATGTGCTCGATGGCAATGTTGATGAAGTAGAGACTCAACACGGTAGGGAGCAGAGCGAGCTGAAGGGCCGACGCCCATTCCAGCGGTGTACGCAGCGGTTCGAGGGGCTCACCTATAAATAAAGTGTAGACGAGCAGGGCGATGAGGCCGAAGAAGACGATCCAGAAGGTGAGTTTCACGGGTGAGAGCTTCGTGTGGGTTTGGTTGACGCCGATGATGTAGAAGGCGTAGAGCAGTGAGGAGAGGATGACGAGTGACACGCCGACCGTACTGAGCGTCACGCCGCCCTTGCCGTGGTAGAGTAGGGCGATGCCGCTGACGGCCATAAGGATGCACAGCGTGGTGCTCCATATCATGTGCTCGTGGTAGAAGACGACCATCAGCACGGCCACCATGATCGGATAGCTGAAGAGAATCGTGCTCGCCACACCGGCATCCATATAGCGGAAGCTCAGGTATAGCGTGGCGGAGGACATCGACATCAGCGTGCCGAGGATGGCCAAACGGATGGCTGTGCCCCACTTGATGGTCAGTACCTCACGTTTGGCAACCATCCAGATGAGAAACATCAGGGTAGCGAAAGCATAACGGTAGACGAGTACCGACGAGGGGTTCATCCCGTCAGCATAGAGTTGCAGGGTACCCAAGGGGTTGGTACCGTAGAAGATGGCGGCTAACAGAGCTGCCGCAAAGCCTTTTAGTTTCATTATTGAATGATGAATGATGAGTGATGAATGGAGAGGGGGCAGGGGGTGAGGCTCCCCCTACACGTGCATCAGGTCGCTCATGACCGTGTTGCTCAGCAGGATGCCCTGGCGGGTGAGATGGATGTGATGGCCGGTGATGGCCAGCATCTGCTTGTCGAGATAAGGCTGGGCTTGGGCGAGGAGATAGGAGCGGTAGGGAGGCGAGAGCTTGTCAAGATCGAGACCCTCCCGCGTGCGCAGAGCCGTGGTGATGAGATCGTCGTAGTGTGTGCTCTCGTCGATGGACTCCTCGGTGTAGGGCAACCGGCCGGACTCGATGCTCGTGATGTACTGCTTGAGATCGGCGACGGCCCAGTGGCGGGAATGACCGTCGTAGCTGTGGGCCGCCGCACCGAGTCCGATGTACGGGATGTCGTGCCAGTAGCTGCTGTTGTGGCGGCTGCGATAGGACGAGAGTCGGTGCCGGGCTTTGTCGTCGTCTGACAGTTTGGCAAAGTTACTGATCTCGTAGTGCTCATAGCCTGCCGCCGTGAGACGGTCAATGAGCGTGTCATACATGCTGATGCTCAGTTCCTCGTCGATCTCGCGGACCTTGCCCTGCTCCAGCATCCGGTAGAGTGGCGTTCCCTCCTCGTACATCAGTCCGTAGGCAGAGATATGCTCTGGCTGTAGGCTTAGAGCGTGGTCGATGTCGTGTTGCCAGTCGTCCATCGTCTCATTCGGGAAGCCGAACATCAGGTCGAGGCTGATGTTGCAGATGCCGTCAGTGCGCAGGATGCCAAAGGTGCGGTCCACCTCCTCTGCCGTGTGGCGGCGGTGGAGCAGGCGCAGACGGTCTTCGTCGAAGGTCTGAGCACCCATGCTCACCCGATTGACGGGCAGGTCGCGGAACATCGAAGGGCGGATGTCGTCGGGGTTGCACTCCATGGTCACCTCCGCATTGTCGGCAACGGGGTACACCTTATATATATAGGTGAACAGCCGGAGCAGGTCGTCGTGACTCAGCTGGCTGGGCGTGCCGCCACCGAGATAGATCGTCTCTATGGGCGGATGGGTCTTTTGCAGGCTGATCTCACGGCACAATGCATCGACATAGCGCGACCGCAACTCCAGCAGCGTCGTGGAGTAGAAGCCGCAGTAGATGCACCGCGAGGCACAGAAAGGAATGTGAACATATAGTCCCGCCATGATACTCTATTAGTTATTTGCGACTGCAAAATTACTAATAAGTTTTAAAAAACAGTACTTAAATAGTAGTTTGATTTGCAACCTATTGTTTTTTTTCCTATCTTTAACCGCAAATAAGCGGGGCGTGCTCCGTTTACCTTGACCGAGACATATATCTAACAACTTTAAACCCTTTTGATATGAGAGTATATCAGACAGACGAAATCAAGAACATTGCCCTGCTGGGCAGTGCGGGAAGCGGCAAGACCACCCTTGCCGAGAGTATGCTTTATGAAGCCGGCGTCATCAAGCGGCGTGGTACAGTGGAAGGGAAGAACACTGTGAGCGATTACTTCCCTGTAGAGCTTGAATATGGTTACTCCGTCTTCCCCACCGTGTTCCATGTGGAGTGGAACAACAAGAAACTCAATATCATCGACTGCCCGGGTAGTGACGACTTCATCGGCGGAGCCATCACTTCGCTCAATGTCACCGACCAGGCCGTGATCCTCATCAACGGACAGTTTGGTCCTGAGGTGGGCACCCAGAACAATTTCCGTTATACCGAAAAGCTGAAGAAGCCTGTCATCTTCCTGATCAACCAGCTCGACTCCGAGAAATGCGACTATGACAACATCATCGAGCAGATGAAGGAGATCTATGGCGGCAAGTGCGTAGAGATACAATATCCTTTGGAGACAGGACCTAACTTCCACAGCCTGATCGACGTACTCATCATGAAAAAACTCTCTTGGGGTCCCGATGGTGGAGAGCCCAAGCGTGAGGAGATTCCTGCTGAGGAAATGGATAAGGCCATGGAATTGCACAAAGCACTTGTCGAGGCCGCTGCCGAGAACGACGACCAGCTTATGGAGAAGTTTTTCGACACTGAGACGCTGACCGAGGATGAGATGCGTGAGGGTATCCGCAAGGGACTCGTCACGCGCAGCATCTTCCCCGTGTTCTGCGTCGATGCGCATAAAGATATGGGTGTACAGCGACTCATGGAGTTCTTAGGCAATGTGGTGCCGTTCGTCAGCGAGATGCCGAAGGTACGCAACACGCGCGGTGAAGAGGTGACACCCGACAGCAACGGTCCGGAGAGCCTCTACTTCTTCAAGAGCGGTATGGAGCCGCATATCGGCGAAGTGTCTTACTTCAAGGTGATGAGCGGCAGTGTCAAGCCCGGTGATGATCTCTTCAATGCTGACCGTGGATCAAAGGAGCGCATGGGTCAGATCTATGTCTGTGCCGGTGCCAACCGCATCCCCGTGGATCAGCTCAACGCCGGTGATATCGGTTGTACTGTGAAGCTGAAAGACGTGAAGACCGGCAACACGCTTGACGGTAAGGGTACGGAGGAGCGCTTCGACTTCATCAAATATCCTAATCCGAAATACAGCCGTGCTGTCAAGGCCAACACCCCGCAAGATACGGAGAAGATGATGGCAGCCTTGCTGAAGATGCGCCAGGAAGACCCGACATGGGTGGTGGAGCAGAGCAAGGAACTGCGGCAGACCATTGTTCACGGTCAGGGTGAGTTCCACCTGCGCACGCTGAAATGGCGCTTGGAGAACAATGAGAAGATTCCTGTGACCTTTGAAGAGCCGAAGATCCCATATCGTGAGACTATCACCAAGAAGGCAAAGGCTGAGTATCGTCATAAGAAACAGAGCGGTGGTGCCGGACAGTTCGGTGAGGTGCATCTCATCGTCGAGCCTTATGCTGAGGGAATGCCTGATCCGGTAAGCTATAACTTCGGAGGCCAGGAGTTCAAGATGAACATCAAGCAGAAGGAAGAGCGCGACTTGCCCTGGGGTGGAAAGCTGGTATTCATCAACTCCGTCGTCGGTGGTGCCATTGACCAGCGTTTCATGCCTGCCATCCTTAAAGGTGTGATGGACTGCATGGAGCATGGTCCGTTGACAGGCAGCTATGCGCGCGACGTGCGTGTGGTCGTCTACGATGGTAAGATGCACCCGGTGGACTCCAACGAGCTCAGCTTCACGTTGGCAGCGCGTCATGCTTTCTCGATGGCCTTCAAGAAGGCCGGCCCGAAGATTCTTGAGCCGATCTATGACTTGGAGGTTTATGTGCCGATCGACTACATGGGTGATGTGATGAGCGACCTGCAAGGCCGTCGTGCCATCATCATGGGTATGGACGCTGAGGCAGGCTACCAGAAACTCAGTGCCAAGATACCTTTGAAGGAATTGTCCAACTATAGTGTGGCACTCAGCTCACTGACCGGTGGCCGCGCCAGCTTTACCACGAAGTTCGCCAGCTACGAGCTCGTGCCGAACGACATCCAGCAGAAGCTCATCGCCGCTCATGAGGCAGAGGCTGATGCTGAGGAATAGTTTACTTTTTCCATTTGAAGTTAATATACAAGAGAGAGGGTTCCAAGCCGTTGATGGCTTGGGGCCTTTTTTGTGTCTTACCCGATGCTGGCCTTATAGGAAGAGCGGACGAGTGGACCGCAGACAGCGGAGCAGAATCCCATCCGCAGGGCTTGGTCGTGATACCAACGGAATTTGTCGGGGGTGATGTAGGCCTCGACGGGAAGGTGCCGGGCCGTGGGCTGGAGATACTGTCCGATGGTCACGCGCTCGACACCGCAGTCGCGCAGGTCGCGCAGGGTCTGGAGCACTTCCTCCTCCGTTTCTCCCAGCCCGAGCATGAGTCCGCTCTTCGTGACGAAGCCGCTGTCGTGGATATGCTTGAGCACATGCAGGCTGCCGTCGTAGGTGGCCACGCTGCGCACCGACGGCGTCAGGCGTCGCACCGTCTCGATATTATGTGCCACCACGTCAGGATGACTCTGCAATACGATGCCCATCAGATCATCGCGCCCTTGGAAGTCGGGCAGGAGCACTTCTATCTTTGTCTGGCTTTTCTGCCGTACGGCTTCTACGGTCCGGCGCCAGTGCTCTGCGCCCATGTCGGGCAGATCATCGCGATCTACCGAGGTGAGGACGACATATCTCAGGTTCATCTCTTTCACTGACTCCGCCACGCGTTGCGGCTCGTCGGGGTCGAGTGGGAGAGGGCGTCCGCTCAGCGTGTTGCAGAAACGGCAGTGACGCGTACAGATGTCGCCGCCAATCATCAGCGTGGCAGTACCCAGTCGCCAGCACTCGGCACGGTTGGGACATAGACCACTTTCGCATATCGTATGAAGGCGGTTGCCATGGATGATCTCGGAGGTGTTCTCGCTTTGCTTGTCAGAACTGAGGTCTATCTTCAGCCATTCGGGTTTCATCACGTGAGGCTTACGGCCGAAGAGCACACGCAGCAGGCCGTCGGTGGTCAGTCCGCGGATGATGTTGTCCAAGTCGAGCCCCTGCAATGCCTGCTCCACAGCCTCACGCGTGAAGGCCACATCGCGCAGACGCGGCAAGAGCTCCTCGTCGAGGTCACCGGTGAGGAAGTAGTCGCCGAAGAGGTCGATATCGTGGATGTGATGATCTTTGATTTCCAGGCAGGCTTCTATCGTCCCTACGCCGGGGAGGCGGTGCTTCTTAGTGAGTTTGAAGAGCGGCTGTTTGCCATAGATGAAGTCGTCGGCAAAGGCCTTTTGCAGTTCTCTGATCTCCGGCATCATCTCTTCTGTGATCCTGATCGCCTTGTCACCGCACATGGCATGGCGGAAAGAAGCTTTCAGCTCCGGCAACGACATCGTTGTATATTTACTGATGTTGCCCACATGCTGCCGCACACTCTGTACACCTTTGCTCTGCAGTTTTGCTTTGTCAGGTGTGATGACATGCTCCAACATGCTGAGGTCAGAATTGACGAGCAGCGTGTTGTGCATAATGCTGCGGTCACCGGTACGGTAGAAGGCGGCACCGGAGACCTTCTTGCCGTCGAGCAGGATATCGTTGCGTCCCGAGATCGTCACGGGAACGCCGATGCGATGCAGTGCGTCGGCGGCAAGGTGCATGCAGTTGGCAAACATATTTTGTACGTTCGGCCCACGGCTGATGAAGGAGAACATGATGTTTCCCTCATCGGAGTAGACACAGCCGCCCCCGCTCTTGCGGCGCGAGATGAACACACCGTGCTCGCGGCAGTAGTCCATGTTCACCTCGTTTTGCAGCAGTTGGTTTCGTCCGAGGATGACAGTAGGCTTGGTCTGCCAGATGAAGAAATAGTCGTCGTTGCGGAAGTGACGGGCCACATACGCCTCGACGGCAAAGTCGTAGGTGATAGGGGGCAGCGTCTGCTGCTCGGGTAGAACTACGTAAGTCATGTGTTTTTCAGTTTCGTATCAGTGGGTCAAGATACCTTGTCTTCAAGGCTTTCCGTATTATCTTTTGGCAAGCGTACTTTGCGCTTGGGATTTTCCTGCGCGCCGTATTTCAGGAGTTTATTGGCAGCTGTGGCAATGCCCATGCCGGTAGGTGCTGTCGTCGTCTTCACGTCGTCAAAGGCCTTGCGCGTGCGGTCAAGCATCTGGTCGGCCGTCTGGAAACGCTCATAGAAGAGTTGCACACGGTTGATGATCTCATCAGCGGCCTTGAGCATGGCGTCCTGGTTCTCAGCCTGCCGCACCTGGCGCCACGTCATCTCCAGCACACGCAGCATCATATAGAGGTTTTGCGATCCGGAGATGATCACGCCCTGATCATAGGCGTCTTTCCACAGAGCTGGGTCGTTGGTGAGTGCCAGTTGCAGGGCACTCTCGCTGTAGACATACATCACCACGAAGTCAAGCTGTACCTTGCCGTTGGCGGCATATTTGGCGTATTTCTTCCGTGCGAGCTCCTTGACATGGCTTCGCACCGAGGTGAGATGGCGCTGCAGAGCCTCGTCGCACTCTGTGTCTGTCGTAGCATTGTGGTAGTCCTCGAAAGCCTTCAGCGACATCTTTGCGTCGATGATTACGTCGCGGTTGTCAGGGAAGTGGAGGATGACATCGGGGATCATCTTGTGGCCGTCCTCTTCGTGAACCGTACGTCCCTGCTCGTCTTTGAGCGTTACTTGCTCTTCGAACTGCACGCCCTCTTCGAGTCCCATCTGTTCCAAGAGTGTGCGCAGGCGCAGCTCGCCGAAGTTGCCTTGCGTCTTATTCTCGTCGGTGAGTGCCTCCGCCAACTTATCTGCACGTTGTCCGACCTCGTGTGCCTGCTTCAAGTTTTCCTGAATGCTGGCATCGAGGCGCGACATCAGCACCGTCTGGTCATGGTCGCTCTTCTCCACTGCTTCCTTCATCTGCTTCAGGTTTTCATGGAGGGGACTGAGCAGAGCCGACATCTGTTGCTGATTGACATTGTTGAGGTCGGCGGCCCGCCGCTTGAGGATCTCTTCCGACGCCGTGTTGATCTGCTCTTTAAGGAGAGAGGACTGTTGTTGTAGCTGGTCGGTCTGTTGCTGTCGCATGGTTTGCAGTTGCTCAGCCTGCTGTTGTCTCAGCGATTGAAGTTGCTCAGCTTGTTGTTGCCGCAGTGTTTGCAGTTGCTCAGCCTGTTGCTGTTTCAGAGCCTGCAGCTGCTCAGCCTGTTGCTGTCGCAAAGTCTGCTGTTGCTCCGCCTGTTGCTGCCGCTGATCTTGCAACTGCTGCTGGTAGTTGGCTTGCAGTTCTTCTTTCTGCTTGTTCGAGTCCTCTTCCAATTTAGCGATTTGTTGTGTCAGCATGGTCACGCGTGTCTCCGCTGCCGCATTCTTACTGTGCGCCACGAGATATCCGATAACGATACCGATCAACAATCCGATAATGATGCTTATCACGTCCATTTCATCTGAGTTACGATTATGCTTGCAAAGATAGTAAAAACATTCGAATAGGACAAATAAAAAAGGAGTATGGGGAACCCCATACTCCTATTATATATATGAAAGACTATATGTCTACATCATTAGAACTCGAGGCGGAAGCCCACCTGTGCGTGCCAACGGCTGCCAGTATCGCTTGCCACGGGCTTGCTATTGGTGTTGAACTGGTAGACACCGACACCGTTCTCAATCTTTGTCAGCGTCAGCGGGCTGAGGTTGTAAGCATTGCTGTAGTGAGCACCCCAGTGCTTGTTGAGCATGTTGGCGAAGTTCATCACGTCGAAGGTGATTTGGAACTTACCAACACCCTTGATGTTGTAGATATTCTGAGCAAAGTGCAGGTTAACCTCGTTCTCCCACGGAGTAAGGTTTGAGTTACGCTTAGCATACTGTCCACGGTGGTCCTTGGCATAGTCATCATTCTCAATCCACTCTTCGAATGCCTGACGGCTCTGCTCAGCAGTCATGTTCTTTGTGCTTGCGAAGTTCATCTTTGCCAACTCATCCTTCGTTGGAATATAAAGCAGGTTGTTACCGCGGAAACCATCGTTGTTATAGTCGGCCTTCTCGTTCATCGTTAGCGAGTAGCGGCCGCCACTGAAACCGTTGTAGTTAATGGCTACCTCAGTGTTCATCCAACCGTTCCAGTACTTAGGAGAGTTGTAAGACACCTGGATGCGAACTTGATGAGGAATGTCGAACTTTGACCAGCTCATCTCGTTCTTGTCGTTGGTGTTGCGGCTGTAGTTGTACTTCCAGTTAGAGTAAGCAACAGAAGAAGTACCATCATTGACACTGTAAGAGTGGCCGAAGATGTAGCTTGCCATGACATCAAGACCGAAGTCGAAGGATTTCTCTGCTTTCACAGACACATTATAAGAATAGCCCTTATTGGTATTCTTCAGATTGATGATGCTGTAGTAAGGCAGGTTTTTCTCAATCTTGCTGTAAGAAGTGACGGCAGAAGCCTCTACACCGGGAACAGCATAGACCTTGTCGCCCTTGTCCTCATAGGAAAGGTTCTCAAAGAACACGTTGTTGAGATTCTTGGAGTACAAGCCCTCGAGAGTCATTTTCACGTCGCCGGGGAGCATCTGCTCCAGAGCGAGGTTGGCACGGAATACCTGTGGGAAGCGGAAATTCTTAGCCACCGTCACGATGTCTGGAGACAGGCCGGCAGATGAGGTCTTGGCTGCTGCCATGGGATCCTTGGCATACTGACTAAGAGAAGGAGCCGTATTGTCCTTTGTATTGATAGTGGTACCCTTGGCCTCAATGCCATTATTGACGAAGGCGTTGGAGAGCCAAACGTATGGAGCACGGCCGGAGAAGATACCTACACCGCCACGGAGCAATGTACGATGGCTGGCATCCGTGTACCAGTTGAAACCTGCACGGGGAGATACGAGGAGCTTGGCACTTGGCATCTTGCCCACTTCAACACCGAGGTTATGCTCGGAAGCGAAGGTGTTGAAAGTGTCATTGGTTGTAGGAGAGTTCAATGTAGCGTTGATGTCAAAGCGTACACCATAGGTGACATTGAGCAGTGGGGTGATATCCCACTTATCTTGTGCATACAGGCCAAATAGCCCGAATTTCATATTCGGTGCCCACTTGGTGTCGCCACCCGTCAGTTCAGGGTCGGTATACTTATAAGTGAACTTGTAAGGAGTATCAGCAAGGAAGTTATCGAGGTCGCTATAGTACCAAGCACCGTTTGCTCCTTGGATGAAGAGGTTCTTCATCTTATAGAACTCATTATGTGTACCGAAGGTGATAGTATGGTCGCCTTTGTACCAAGAGAGGTTGTCCTCTGCTGTCCATATGTCCTGATTAAGGTAGTTGGCAGCACTGCTGAATTCAGTACCGATATTGACAGTATTCATAGAGGTACCGTCACCACCGGCAACGCTGCCGATCTGAACACATGGACCCTGGTAGGCCACATCGCGGCTGTCACGGATGAAGCTTGCAGAAACTCGAGCCTCGTTGTAGAGAACAGGGCTGATGTGAGAGTTCAACTCAGCGACGAAAGAATTCGTCTTGTTGTTCATGCGGTAGCTGGAGTTGTTGAAAGTATAGGTGTTGTTGCTCAGTCCGTCTTTGTCGTCGTAGGAGTCGTTGTGCTGGTAGCGGAAAGCCAAATGGTTGTTCACGTCAATGTTCCAGTCCAAACGAGCCAGCAAGCCGAAGGACTTTGTGTCCTGCTCACCTTTTCCATAAGATTCCTGAAACCCTGTCAAATCGTTGAACTTGTCAGCAATCTGCTTCAGTGTGGCCTCAGTGACATACTTGTTGATATATCCGGGATAGATCGTGGCAGGAGCCTCTGTCTTCTTATATTCTGCACTGGCAAAGAAGAAGAGCTTGTCTTTGATGATCGGGCCACCGAAGGTCGCACCATAGGTTTTGGTGGAGCGCTGCGAAAGCTTGTCCTCAGCATAATTCTGCAGACGGTTGTACTTGCAGTACATGTCCTGATTGGTGTAGTACATGTAAGCACTGCCGTGGAACTGGTTGGTACCGCTCTTGGTAATGGCGTTAATGGCACCGCCAGTGAAACCGCTCTGACGGACATCAAACGGAGCAACGCTCACCTGCAACTCCTGGATAGCGTCCATGGAGATAGGATTGGCATTGGTCTGACCGCCATTGGTACCGCTGCCGGCGAGTCCGAAGACATCGTTGCTCACCGTACCGTCGATTTGGAAAGAGTTGTAGCGATTGTTGATACCAGAGATAGACACACCGCCTAAACGCGAATTGGAGACCAGTGGAGACAGCTTAGCCACATCGTAGAGGTTACGGCTGATGGTCGGCGTGTTCTCAATGCGCTGCTGATTGAAGTTAGCGGCAGCACCACCACTGTTGCGTCCACTCTTGCCAAGTACGGTGACCTCACCAATTTGCTGAGCATCCTCCTTCATGTCGATGTTCAGCGTACGAGGCTGTCCCAGCGAAAGTTGGATGTTGTCAATGACCTCATCCTTGTAGCCGATGTAGTTGACGGTAACCTTGTAAGGGCCGCCGACACGCATACCCTGGATGGTAAAGCGTCCGCTTTCGTTAGTAACTGCATTGTAACGAGTACCGGAAGGCTCGTGAATGGCGATGATTGTTGCGCCGATGACGTTTTCACCACCTGCCACCACTTTACCGTTGAGGCCAGAAGTGGTGATCTGTGCCATCATGGTTGATGAAATCATCAACAGAAGCATGACGAGCATAAAATGCAATCTTCTTTGCATACCTTTAATAATGAATAATTAATACCTGAGGGCTAAAGCCCCTGCTTAACGAATTCACTGCAAAATTAAACAAAATTTTCCATAATACTGTTGCAAAGTCACTACAATTTTTTATTTTCAACGCAAAATTGGCAAATTAAGGTAATATTTAGGTTGAAGATAATGAATAACAAGAGCAGCGGGGCTGTTACACAACGTTTTTTTTGCACAAAAAAGTCTTTTTCTGAAGGAAAAGTTTCATAGTTATGCTTTTTTTGTTAACTTTGTGACTAGATATAGATTTAAAAACAGAAAAGCATTATGATTATCGATTTCGACAAGATACCCGAAGTACATATCGATGGCTTCAAAGGTGGAAAAGGAAGACTCGACACACGCAACTACGACGATGGTAAGGCAAAGATCATGTATTCCACGCTTCGCCCGGGCGCATCCTCGGGATCGCATGTCCATGAAGGCAACTGTGAGATTGTCTTCGTCATCAGCGGTATCGCTACTTTCCACTACGATGATCAGGTGGAAGAGTGCCGTGCCGGTCAGTGCCACTATTGCCCCGAGGGACATAGTCACTACATGGAGAACCTGACCGACCATGACCTGGTCTACTTTGCCGTGGTGAAATAGTTCGTTTGCCATTTCCGTATTTGTTGCAGACATCCTTCAGCTGACAGCCGTAGCAGCGGCCGTGGGCATGGCGGAAGGCATAGACGATGCGGTAAGTGACATAGGCGACGCACAAGGCGACGACGCACAGTACAATGATGTGTTGTGTCATGGATCAATCTTTTTCTTTTAGTGATACCTTATTATATATATATAACGCATAGACAAACCATTTCAATATATGGCTCAACAAAATAATCATCTTGTCATCATGGCAGGCGGCATCGGCAGCCGTTTCTGGCCGATGAGTACCGAGGAGCGACCCAAGCAGTTCATCGATGTGTTAGGAGTGGGTCACACGCTGATACAGATGACATTAGACCGCTTCCGGGGAGTATGCCCGATGGAGAACGTATGGGTCGTCACCAACGAACGTTACGCCGACTTGGTTCACGAGCAGTTGCCCGATGTGCCCGTTGATCATATCCTGCAAGAACCGTGCCGCAGAAACACGGCGCCCTGCATCGCCTACGTCAGCTGGCGCATCAAGATGACAGACCCGAAGGCCAATGTCGTCGTCTCGCCATCAGACCATATTGTCACCAACGTCGACGAGTTCCGTCGTGTCATCACCTCCTGTTTGAAGTTCGCTGGTGAGACCGACGCTGTGCTCACCTTGGGCATGAAGCCGACACGTCCGGAGACGGGCTACGGCTATATTCAGGCTGACCTCACCTCCAACTCGCCGCGCAACCGCGAGATCTACCGTGTGGACCAGTTCAAGGAGAAGCCTGATCTGGAGACTGCTAAGCACTATATCAGTGAGCATAACTTTTTCTGGAATGCCGGTATCTTTGTCTGGAGCGTGGAGACCATCGTCAATGCCCTGCGTGTGTATGCACCGCGTATCAACAATATCTTTGAGCGCATGCAGAATGTCATGGGCACGCCACAAGAGCAAGAGACGATTAATAAGGTGTATCCCGACTGCGACAATATCTCCATTGACTATGCCGTGATGGAGAATGCCGAGGAGATCTTTGTCTTCCCGGCAGACTTCGGTTGGAGCGACCTCGGCACATGGGGTTCACTGCTGCTGCAAAGCCAGCGCGATATGTACGGCAACGGACTCATTGGCAAGAACATCCACACCTTTGAGTGCCGCAATTGCATTGTACACACTACCCAGGAGAAGAAGGTGATCCTGCAAGGCCTCGACGGATATATCGTAGCTGAGCACGACGACACCTTGCTGATCTGTAAGCTCTCGGAAGAGCAGCGCATCAAGCAGTTCCAAAACAATTAATCGGTTGTGCCCTTTACTAAAGATAACTTTAAACACATCATACTATGCTGACCTTTCCTTGTGCCAAGATCAATCTTGGATTGAATATTGTTGCTGAGCGCCCAGATGGCTGTCACGACATACAGACGGTGTTTTATCCCATCCCGCTCACCGATGCCTTGGAGATCAAACACATGGATCCGGCTTTCCCTTCAGATCATCCTTGTGATCTGAAGGTCACAGGCAATGCCGTAGACTGTGATGAGCGCAGCAACCTTGTGGTGAAGGCCTACGACCTCCTTGCTGCTGATTTTGAGTTGCCGCCGATCCATGCACATCTCTTCAAGCGCATCCCCTCGCAGGCGGGACTGGGAGGCGGAAGTTCTGATGGTGCCTTCATGATTCGCCTGCTCGACGAGCGTTTCCGGCTGAACATCGGCATTGCCGAGATGGAGCGCTATGCGGCTAAGTTGGGTTCCGACTGTGCGTTCTTCATCACCGCCGAACCGTCGTATGCCACCGGGCGTGGTGAGATCCTTGAGCCAGCTGATGGTCCCAAGGGCAATCTCCACGGCTATTCGATTGTAGTGGTGAAGCCCGACGTGGCAGTGTCTACACGTGATGCCTATGCGCAGATCGTCTGTCACATGCCCCGCAAGTCGTGCCGCGACATCGTACGTCAACCGATTGCCGCCTGGCGCGATGAGCTGACCAACGATTTCGAAGGGCCGGTCTTCAAGGCACATCCCGAGTTGGCACGTATCAAGCAGAGCCTCTACGACATGGGTGCGCTCTATGCTCAGATGAGCGGTAGTGGCAGTGCCCTCTATGGCATCTTTCGTGAGATACCACAAGGAGTGGAGGATTGGTTCAAAGGTTGCTTCGTGGCGTCAGCAGCGCTGTAGACAGAACGGGAGTTAATTACCGTCAAATAGGGTAAAGAGTCCCTGAAAGGAATATGCTATATTATATTCCCGGCAATATAATCTTTTGATACTCGTTCTCGAAGTTCGGCGTGAACACACCTTTACCTATGTTGTCCTTGATCTCTGCAGGACTCCAGAAACGGCCACCGGCGAGTTCGTCTTTGCTGGGACATACCTTGCCGTCGTAGACTGTGGTGAAGACCCATACCAGTTCCTTCTCACGCTGACTCTCAAAGACATAGTGCTTGATGAAGCATGGCGTGTAGTCGGTGATGCCAAGCTCCTCACTCACCTCGCGGTACAGTGCCTGTTCGACCGTCTCGCCGTAGTCGACATGACCGCCGCATGCCGTGTCCCATTTGTCGGGCTGGATATCTTTCCAGTGCGGACGCTGCTGCAGGTAGAGGCCGCCACAGCTGTTGAACACATGCAGGTGCACTACCGGATGGAGCACCTTACTGCCGTCGTGGGCTTTTCCGCGTGAGATTTTGCCGAGCACGCGGCCGTCTTCATCGACGACGGGAAAGAGTTCTTCTTTGTTATCCATATTCATTCCGAGTCTGTTTAGCTTTTATTTTCCGTTTTATTTTGTTATCTCAAATCTTCTTGCTATCTTTACAGAAGAAAGAGAAAGATAAATGAATCATATCCTATGGAAGTAAATCTCGACTTGATGTCTTTTATCGAAACGAGCATTCTGCCTCGCTACACAGCCTTTGGCCGCTCCCATGACCTGAGTCATGTGCAGCGTGTCATCGCCAATTCGCTGGAGCTGGCGCGCCGCACGGGGGCGGATATTAATATGGTGTATACCGTGGCAGCCTACCATGACCTTGGCATGAGCGGTCCGCGTGCCATCCACCATATCACAGGCGGAAAGATTCTTGCAGCGGATGCCCGGCTGAGGAAATGGTTCTCGCCCGGGCAGATCACCATCATGAAGGAAGCAGTAGAGGATCATCGCGCTTCAGCTTCACACGAACCGCGGAGCATCTACGGCAAGATCGTCGCTGAGGCTGACCGCGACCTCGATCCAAAGGTGGTATTTCGTCGTGCCGTGGAGTTCGGTTTGGAGCGTGATCCCGACAAGGACCGTGAGTGGCAGTGGCAGCGTTTCGACCGCCATATGGAGGAGAAGTACAGCGCCCGAGGCTATATCCGTCTTTGGATTCCCAACTCGCCCAATGAGGAAAAACTCAAACAGGTACGCGACATCATCGCTGACAAGGTTCGCCTACGCGAGGCTTTCAATCGTCTGTTTGATGAGGAGAGCTCGTCAAGGCGTTAAATGTCTTCTTCCCTTTGACATAGTATTGCCAGACAACACTAAAAGGAAGCTGCTCAGGTACCGTTTTGAGTTTCCTGCTCTTCTTGATGGCATCGCGGTCAGCGTCGAAGTCGTGTCGCCATTTATAGAAAGCACGCCGCGCCCGCAGGATAGCGATGAAGTCATGCCAGTTGCGGTTGACGATCAGCGTTTCCAGTGCGGCGATGTGGTCGAGCAGCCAGCGCATGTGCATCACGGGGCGGAGCTCCTCGTCGGACAGGTTTTTATAGAGCATCGTCAGGTTGTTGCGGAAGTTGAGGAAGGTCTTCATCGGGTTGCCCTGCGGCAGTGTGCCACCGCCAACATGGTGTACTTCGCTTTCTGGAATGCATACCACGCGCCGTCCATGCAGTCGCAGTCGCCAGCAGAGGTCTATCTCCTCGTTGTGGGCAAAGAAGCGGGCGTCGAGTGCTCCTGCCTCCCAATAGTCTTTGGCACGGATCATCAGACAGGCCCCCGTAGCCCACAGCACATCCATCTTATAGTCATACTGTCCATTGTCACGCTCCACGGTGTCGAAGACCCGGCCGCGGCACAGCGGATAGCCGAAGCGGTCGAGGAAGCCGCCCGAGGCACCGGCATACTCAAAGCTGTCTTTGTCGGCTTCACTGAGCAACTTAGGCTGACAGGCCGCTACGTCGTCGTGGGTGTCCATATACTCTTGCAGGGGCGTGAGCCAGTGGTGCGTCACCTCCACGTCGGAGTTGAGCAGCACATAGTAGTCGGCCTCTATCTGCCGCAGCGCACGGTTGTAGCCGTCGGCAAAGCCATAGTTGCGGTCGAGCACAAGTGTCTTCACTTCCGGGAACTTCTGCGCGAGCATCTCCATTGAGCCGTCGGTGGAGGCATTGTCAGCCACCCATACCTCAGCGTCGTCGCGTGAGTATTTCAGCACGGTGGGCAGGAAGCGTTCCATCATCTTCCGTCCGTTCCAGTTCAATATGACGATAGCTGTCTTCATCGTTTTTCCTGTTTTTATTTCTCTATGTTGGGCTTAGCCAACAGCGTATCTTCTTTTCCTTTCTTTCTGAAGTCACCGAGTGTCACGTTGAGAATCTCATTGTCGTACTCCTCGCGAGCCTCACCGGCAGGCAGGGTGACGCGGATGTAGTTGTCGGTGAAACCGTGCATGGCGTGTCCGGCGGGTGCTTTCTCGAAGAGCACGTGTCGTGTCTGTCCGATATAGTGGGCATAGAAGTCGTGCGTCTTCTTGTCGGAGAGTTCCAGGAGTCGTCTTGAGCGCTCCTTCTTGTCCTTGTCGCTGACCACGTAGGGGATGGCGAGTGCCGACGTGCCCGGTCGCTCGGAGTAGGGGAAGACGTGGAGCTGGGTCACGGGCAGACCGTCGAGAAAGTCGTAGCAGTCCTCGAAGTACTCCGGCCGCTCGCCACGGCAGCCTACCATCACGTCGACACCGATGAACGCATCGGGCATGAGTTCCTTGATGAGGTGGATCTTATGGGCGAAGACATCACGCGTGTAGCGGCGGTGCATGAGTTTGAGCACCTCGTCATTGCCGCTCTGCAAGGGGATGTGGAAATGCGGCATGAAGGCGCGCGAGTGGGCACAGTACTCGATGAGCTCGTCGTCGATGAGGTCTGGTTCCAGCGAGCTGATGCGATAGCGCTGGATGCCCTCCACGCCGTCGAGGGCTTTGACCAGGTCGAGGAAGGTCTCGCCGGTGGTCTTGCCAAACTCTCCGATGTTCACACCGGTGAGCACGATCTCCTTGCCGCCTTCGTGTGCCGCCTGTTCGGCCTGCTCCACGAGCGAGGCGATGGTGGGGTTGCGAGAGAAGCCACGGGCGTAGGGAATGGTGCAGTAAGTGCAGAAATAGTCGCATCCGTCCTGTACTTTCAGGAAGTAACGCGTGCGGTTGCCGCGTGAGCACGACGGTTGGAAAGTCTTGATGTCCTTGGTCTTCTCGTGGTGGAAAGCGTGAAGATGGCCTTCCCGCGGTTGTGTCCATGCGTCGGAGAGATATTGTATGAGGTCGGCTTTCTCGTTGGAGCCGAGTACGAGGTCCACGCCGTCGATGGCGCTCACCGTCTCGGGCTCCAGCTGGGCATAGCATCCCGTGACCACAACAAAGGCGCCGGGGTCCTCGCGCACCATGCGGTGGATGGCCTGACGGCATTTGTGGTCGGCCACCTCCGTCACCGAGCAGGTGTTGATCAGACAGATGTCGGCGTGCTCACCCTCGTGAGCGGTCGTGACGCCCATCTCGCTGAGCAGCTTGCCAAAGGTGGAAGTTTCGGAGAAGTTGAGCTTGCAGCCCAGCGTGTAGTAGGCTGCTTTCTTGCCTTGGAAGGCACTGGTATTGATCATGCTTCTTTTCTTTTTTATGCAAAGGTACTGTTTTCCCGTGACAATCTCACTGTAGAAGCAGGGAAAAGTGAAGTTTCTCTCCTTTTGGCAGACTTTTGTTGCATCGACCATAGACAAACGTCTGATTGCAAAAATCAACACGTGTTTTCTTTGTCATGTGGAGATAAATGCTTAATTTTGCGATGACGATGCTAAACATCGTACTTACAACTACATAGGCACTAATCTTTAGATATACACCTATTTACTATTACTGATTACAGTGTGGAGACACACCTCCATGCAACAAAATTAGAAGTTATGAGAAAAATACTGTTACTCTCCGCCATGGCAGCCTTTGCCGCTACTTCAATAGCACAGACTCTGCATGACGGGCCCACCATGGGATGGAGCTCGTGGAACACCTTCGCTTCCAAAATCAATGCGCAACTCATCGAAAGCCAGGCCAAGGCCATGGCCGACAAAGGCTTGAAGTCTGCGGGATATACCTACGTCAATATCGACGACGGCTTTCAGGGCGGACGTGACAAGACGACGGGGCAGCTCGTCATCAACCAAGACCGTTTCCCCGGCGGACTGAAACCCATCGTGGACTGTATCCACGGGCTCGGTCTGAAGGCGGGCATCTACTCCGATGCCGGACACAACACCTGCGCCGGATACTACGGCGGGGAGAAGCAGGAAGACGGCACGGGACTCTATGAGCACGACCAGCAGGACTGTGACTACTTCTTCAAAGACCTGCATTTCGACTTCATCAAGGTCGACTACTGCGGTGGCGATGCCGGTCAGAACAGTGAACGGATCGGGCTCAACGAGCAGGAGCGCTATACAGCCATCAGCAAGGCCATCAAGAATACCGGACGTGAGGTGCGGTTCAACGTGTGCCGATGGAACTATCCCGGCACGTGGGTGAGCGACGTGGCAACCTCATGGCGTACGACCACCGACATCGCTGATGCCTGGAGTTCGGTGCGGCGTATCATCGGCGAGAACCTTCCGCTGGCCGCTTACAGCCATCGTGGGCACTACAACGATATGGATATGCTTGAGGTGGGACGCAGCATGACGGCAGAGGAGGACAAGACCCACTTCGGTATGTGGTGTGCGATGAACTCGCCGTTGCTCATCGGCTGCGACATGACACGCATCAAGGACCACACGCTGAAGCTCTTGACCAACCGTGATCTTATTGCCATCAACCAGGATCCCGTCGGCGAGCAAGCCTATGTGGTCAAGTTTGTCAACGGCTGTTACGTACTCGTGCGTGATGTAGACCGTGCGCAGGGTACCCACCGCGTGCTCGTGGTCTACAACCCGTCGGACGCTGAGCATCAGGTCAACGTGAATTTCCGTGATCTCTGTTTGGGCGGACGGGTGAGTATGCGCGACCTTTTCGAGCAGAAAGACCTTGACCGTTTCAGCGCTTCCTATACCGTCGACGTACCAGCCCATGGCTGTCGCATCTATCGCTTGCAAGGTCAGAAGCGACTGGAGCAAACCCGCTATGAGGCTGAGACTGGCTACATCAGCGACTATCAGGAGATCTACAACAACCAGGCACTCAAGACGAGTATCTACGAGACTGCCGACGGACTGAGCGGACACTTCAAGGCTTCCTGGCTTGGCTGCAGCGTAAAGAACGACCTCCGCTTCCGCAAGGTCTACAGTCAGCGTAGCGGCGACTACTGTCTCACCATCGCTTATCTCTGTGGCGAGAACCGCAGCATGGATGTAGAAGTCAACGGTAAACTCGTGAAGACGCTCACCGTCAACTCCGGCAGTGCTTCCACGATGAAGACAACAACTCCCATCAACGTACATCTCAAGAAAGGCTACAACGAGATCCGCCTCTCAAATACAAAGAACTGGATGCCCGACATCGACTACATCGAGGTGGCGAAGGTGAAATAAGGAAGCACAGCTTTAGCTTACAAGGAATTGGTTGAAAATAATGCCACATCATATACTTTAAGTTGATTTGTGCGTGCAGTTTTTGTACCAGTTCGGCGAATATCTTTCACACAGCGACACGGGGAGGCACACCTAAATTTTTTATGTGTAGGGGCGAGGGTTCTCCCGAGAGATTTGTTGTCGGGAGGTCCGCTGCCCTCAGCGGACGAAGCAATTTGAATGCACTCTGCATTATTGTCCGCTGGGGGGCAGCGGACCTCCCGGAAACTGACTCCCAATTGACCAAATCCTAAAAAGCGATGTAGTAGATCCATGTCATTGTTTAGAAAACTGACAAAAAACGGGCGAAATACAGGCGATTTTCTGCACGAAGGTGTACTTTGCTCTCAATTTTGCGAATTTTGGGTGCTTTTTTATAAATAGCTAATTATTAGGATGTTATGAGTGTACTGGCATTTTGCGAGCATGAAAAACGTTGATGTTGGTCGTCAAAGTGCCGTTTTCTTGCAAAATTCTCTAGAGAATTTCTCATCATTACGGTGGTTTGTATGCATCATCTAAGCGTGATGCTCCGGTCAACACGCTTAGATGATGCGATGATCTCGCCTTTTTCTCAGGTACAAAGTGCCTTTCTGATGATCAGCCGTCGGTTTTCTGACTTTCTCATTCTCTAGATTGCAAGTTCCCGCGGAGGCACTTTTGTCGGAATAATTCTGAGTGATTGATGTGATGATCAGACTATATGACCTATTCACTTGAAAAACCTGAGCTCTTCACAGCAACTGTTACCTTACCGCCATGGTGATGATGTCTGTGGTGTCGATGCGTTCTTGCTGAGCGTGAGAAAGATGTCCTCAAAGAAGTCGTTCCGCAGGTTGATACGGGAGTTAGTTCCAAGTGCGATCTCTTTAGGTTCAAGGTGGTCTTCGCCGAAGGCGTAACTAAGCAGTTTTGCAATCGGTCTGGCTGTGTCGCTTACTTGTCCATCCCCTTCGTCTTTTGGATATATTCCGAAGGTATCATGCCGTAGGCGTCCTTGAAGCAGCGGCGGAAGTAGGAAGGACTGCTCATTCCCACCATGAAGCTGACTTCGCTGATGGAGTAGCGCCCAGTGAGCAACAAGTGCTCAGCATATTGCATCTTGTACTTACGGATATACTCGTTGGTGGAGATGCCCGTGAGAGTCTTCATCTTGCGGTAGAGCGTGCTCACGCTGACGTGCAGCTGCTCGGCGAGGTAGCTCACATCCACATCGCCGGAGATGCTCTCCTCGATGAGATGGTCGAGCTGTTGGAAGAACTGCCGGTCGATGTCCTGCAACGATGCTTGCAGTTGTTTACGCTTCATACTGAAGTCTGGTTCTGTGTGTGCGATGCTGTCGTTCAACTGTTGTCGTTGCCTGATCAGGTTGTCTACACGTGCGTGGAGCAGTCCCGCTGTGAAAGGCTTGGTGAGATAAGAGTCAGCTCCTGCATTGTATCCCTCTGTCTTGTCGGCATCGGTGCCCTTTGCGGTCAGCAAGATGACGGGGATATGTGACGTGCGTACATCGCTTTTGAGTTTTCGGCACAGCGTGTTGCCGTCCATCTTGGGCATCATGATGTCGCTGATGATGATGTCGGGCATTGTCTCCTGGGCTATCTTCCAACCTTCTTCACCATCTTTGGCCTGTCTGACCTCGAAAGCCTTGGTAAATACCGAAGCGATAAACTCCCTGATGCCTTGGTCATCCTCGACGACAAGGAGGAGAAGCCCCTCTCTAGCTCCCCCCGAAAGGGGGAGAGGTGCTTGTCCGGAGCCTTCGGAAGCAGGCGATTGTTGAGGATGGTTTATTATGGCTTCGGTAGTCTCACTATTTTCTTTTGGTGACGCGTTTGAGGCTAACTTCTCTGAGGCTTCTCCGCAGATGACCACTCTAAATACACTTCCTTTTCCGGGCTCACTGTCTACGGTGATCGTGCCATGGTGCAAGGCTACGAGATTCTTCACCAGTGCCAGTCCTATGCCAGTACCTGATGCCTGATGTGGTCCTTGCTCCTGATAGAAGCGTTCGAAGATATGTGGTAAGGCTTCTGACGAGATGCCACGGCCGGTGTCTGTCACCGTCAATACTGCCTGACGCTGCCCTTTACGATCCTCACCGCTAACCTCAATGGTGATCTGTCCCTTTTCTGTGTATTTGACAGCGTTGGAGATGAGATTGTCCAAGATGATCGTAACCAAATCCTTGTCGTAGTTCATCATGATCTCCGGCTGTGATGCCTTCATGGTGATGGCGACATTCGGATTGCGGTTCAGTTCCTCATATTTCAGACTGACATCGCGGACACAGTCCACCAGATTGCCGTATTGTGGTTGCAACTTTCTGTTTGCTGTCTCTGTCTTTCGGAATTCCAGCAGTTTGTCGATGAGCTCCTTGAGTCTTTGTGCACTATGGTAGACCACTGCCAACGTGTGTTTAGCATCGCGTGGAATGTCGGAATGGTGAGCGATGTCGTCCAGTGGTCCAAGGATGAGCGTCAGCGGCGTACGCAGTTCGTGAGCGATGTTGGTGAAGAATTGTAGTCGTTCCTCCGTGATCTTTTGTTGCAACTGGTGCTCGCGCTTCTCTGAGGTGTAGAGATATTCCAGCCGCACCTTACGCAGATAGAGTCGGATAGCCGCAATGACGATGGCTACAGCCATGAGCGCATAGAGCGTCTTTGCCCACCAAGAAAGCCAGAAGGGAGGTTGCATGGTGAGCTCCATCACGGTCGGAGCCGACCACTGCTGATTGCGCAGGCGACAACGCACAAGCAGCTTGTAGTGGCCGTAAGGCAGATCGTGTAGCGTGACCTTGCTGTCGTCGAGCAATGTCCACTGACTGTTCAGGCCTTCCAACCGGTAAGCGTACTCCACTGATCCTGAAAGGGCGTAGTCCTGTACACTGAAACGGATGGTGAACGTGGTGTGATGGTGGTCGATGGTAATCTGTCTCTTGCCGATGATGCTTACAGTGCTGTCCTTGCCCATGCCATCAGGCGACGAGAGTACCATCCCCGTGATGGACACCTTGGGCGGTCGCTGCTGTGCAAGCACCTTGCGAGGCTGAAAAGCCACGAGACCGTCGGTGCTGCCAAAGAACAGCGTGCCGTCGGCACGGGTGCAGACACTGCCGTCGTTGAAGTTGCTTTTGGGCAGGTTGTCTCTCCAAGAGTAGTTGATGAACTTATTGGCTTTGTGCTTGAGGCAGCTGATACCTTTGTTAGTGCTCACCCAGAGGTTACCGTCGCTGTCAATAATGGTGGCACGTGCGTGGCTGTTTTCCATGCCGTCGCGGGTGTCATACACTTTGAATTCGTGCGTCCGGCTGTTGGTCAGGCAGACAACACCTTCGTCTGTAGCCACCCAGACGTGTCCGCTGCGGTCGCCCTGTATGTGGTTGATGTTGCTTGAAGGAAATCCGTTGGATTCGTTCATCTCTCTCAGGATGCGCATCGAGGGAGAGCAGATCAAGAGCCCATTGCCAAAGGTTCCTAACCACACATAGCCTTTGTCATCGACAAATACCGACCGCAACAGATAGCTTTTCACCGGCCAGTATGCTTCGACGCGGCTCGCATCCTTTGCCGTACGGTAGAGACCTGTCGATGTAGCAATCCACATGTGTCCATCATGGTCTTGGAAGTAGTTGCGCACATCGACGTGAGCGGGCAAACCATCTATCTGCCGGATCGCTCCCGACTTGTCGCGCAGCCAACCACCATCGGTGTAGGATCCTGTCCACAGCAGCCCTTGTCGGTCGAAATAAGTTGTTTGAATGCAGCGTCCCATGGCAGTGGGGATGTCACCAATCCTTTCTCCCTCCTTATTAAATATGTTGATACCCGAGCCGTCAGTGCCTGCCCACAGTGTACCATCCTTAGCAACAGCCACACCGAAGACGCTCTTATTGGTCAGCTGGCGTGTTTGAGGAAACGGCGAAAAGGTCACGTGGGCAAAGGTCGGCAGTTCCTGCGTGATCATGTTCACTCCTGACCCATAGAGTCCTACCCACACATTACCATAGGTGTCAGGGCAGAGACAACGAATGCCACTGCCGGTCAGTTGCGAGGTGGAAGAGCCTTCGGTGATCGTACCGGCGATCATCGAGGCAGGCAACGTGCCTGTCATGTTCGGTATCGTGGAATGAGCCTTTCCGGCCATGCTTGAGATGTTGAGAATGACGATACCTTGAAGCTCTGTACCTACCCACAGCCGGTTGTCGCCTAACTCGCGTATATCCATGATCTTGTCTTTCAGCTGCGGCACACCCTGAAAGTGCAGAAACTCCTGGCGGATGGGATCAAAGAGATCAAGTCCGTTGTCGGTGCCTACCCACAGGTGACCCATGCGGTCGCGGAAAAGACGGCGGACGACATTGCCGCTGATAGAGGAGGGCACGGCGTCGCTATGGCGGAAGTTGCTCACGTGGCGGGTGTGCAGGTCAATGACGGAGAGACCGTCGTTGACGTGTCCTACGTAGAGGATACCATGCCCACCGTCGAGCGCGCACCAAGTCTGGTCACTTGGCAAGGCAGGAAGTGTGCGTCGGTTGTAGTGAGTAAACCGTTGTGTGATCGGATTGAAGTGGTCCACACCCGACCAGTAGGTGCTCACCCACAGGCCCCCGTCGCTGGCGTGTGACAGTCCTGTCAAGTCGTTCGAGGCAATACTGTTCTCGTCTTTTGCCTGGTGGGTGAAGTGCTGAATTGTATAGTTGGCATAGTCCACGGCATTGAGTCCGTTGCGCTGTGTGGCCACCCACATGATAGCACGGTGAGTGTCGTCAAGCAAGGCACTGAGCGCATTGCTGCCCAAGGCGCTGCCGGTGAAGCCCGGAGCCATCGACTGATAATAAGCATAGAAATAGGAACCGTCGAAGCGGTTGAGGCCTTCCTCTGTCGCAATCCACAGAAATCCCCATTTGTCGCGTTCGATGGCAACACAATAGTTGCTCGACAGCCCCATGTCGATACCGAGTGGCTTGACGGCATAGTAGGGTGAGGAGGCAATGATGGCGGCTCTCGCCGGAGCAGGGAACAATGGCACGAGGCACGCCATGAGTAGCCCAAACAGTATTTGACGTTTCTTTCTCATACCTTGCAAAGATAAGATATTTTTTTAATGAAAAGCGCTGATTTGACCGAAAAATAGCCCTATTGCACGATTTGTATCTTCTGATCGCACGATAATTGTACCCTTTCATTAGCGTTTGTTTACTAACTTTGCAGCAGTGAATCAAATCGCCTTAATCTTCAATATTCACAGTTTTTTTCAAGTGTAAGAGATTGCTTTGGGACGACATCGGTAATCATTTCAGACGCAAAATTACATAACATAAACAATCACTTATTAATGCGTACTTATATGAATAAGAACAAAAACTTTTTCCGGCCATTACTGGCAGGATTGTTCGGACTGCTCGTTGGTATGTCGATGACATCGTGCAGCAGTGACGACGACTACCCTGCTGTTGATGACCAAGCACCCGTCATCCAGTTGACTACGGACCACATTCAAACCGAACCCGGACGACAATTCTCTATTGAGGGTGTCGTCAAGGACGCTGACGGATTGAAGAGCATCACCCTGGAAAACGAAGGGATGAACCTCGACAAGACCATTGACTTCCTGACTTATTATCCCGATTCGTTGCTCCATGAGTACAATCTCAGCTATCACTACAAAGCCGGATCGGAATGGAAAGACGGCGATCAGTTCCCCGTGAAGGTGACGGTGGAGGACGTGCGCGGGCACCAGACCGAGCAGACCGTGCTCGTCACCCCCGATGGCGACTTTACGGCACCTACATTCACACAGGCTCCTTCCAAAGAGCTCACCGTACTCTTGCAGAATCCCAACCTCAGCCTGACTACGGCTGTGGCTGACAACAAGAATCTGAGCTATCTCGTCGTGAGCATTCCTGACCTCAATGTCTATGACAGCCTTAGCATCAGTGGTACATCCTATATATACAATAAGGTGTATGAGATGCCGGAGAAGGAGGCTACCTATAACATGACCGTCACCGTGGGCGACAAGTTCAATAACCGGACAAGCACCGCCAGCACGATCACGGTGAGCGACCTGCCCGACTTCGACAAGATGTATCTCGCTGATGTCGACGACGCAGCCGATCTGACCAGCGATGTTTATGGCGTGCCTATGCTCATTGAGCATACGGGTAAATATCAGTATCGCGCCTTCTATTACAACAAGACCGCCGGTACCGGCGTGCGCTTCATCCCGCAGAAGACCGACTTCCAGCCGATCTGTTTCGGTGTGGATCCTACGACAGGATTGCTGACCAGCAACCCCAATGTCGGACAACCCATCAAGCTGAACAATGTCGGATACTATGAGATCGACTTCAATACCGTCAGTGGTGAGTATGACGTGAAGAGCTATACACCGACAACCAAGTCGCTGGGCATGCTCGATGGTTCACAGAAGATCGACTTCAAAGACGGCAGTGGCTCACAACCTTACGAGATCGTGTTGGCTGGCAGCGGACTGCCAGGTGCACCGAGCTGGACCACCAATCCCAACAACAATGCGTTTGTGCTCTATCAGGACAAGAACAATCCTTACCGCCTCTATCGCGAGATGACACTCATCAAAGGCACGAAGATCAGTTTCACGATCAGTGCAGCTCACATCTGGGGCTGGTGGCCTGAGCCTTACTGGCGCTTTGACGGCAGTGACGAGAACGAGGCTAACAAACTCAACGGTGGTGACAACATGAAGGAGATGACCGTGCCCGCTGACGGCAAGTACCTCTTCGAGTTTGACTATGCTTTGCTGCGCAGCCGCATCATCCCTGTGAAATAAAAGACCTGAACAACAGAATAACCAAACAACAGACAAATGAAAAAATATTTGTTATCCCTTTTCATGTCCGTCTTCGCCCTGTGCCTGCAGGCGCAGACGATGAAGATCACGGGTACAGTGACCTCTGCCGATGACCACGAGCCCCTCATGGGAGCGTATATCAAGGTTGCCGGTACGACCAACGGCACTGTCACCGATATGGATGGACAGTATAGTATCAACGCAGACAAGAACGCCACACTGGAGTTTTCCATGATGGGCTTCTCGGCACAGAAAATCGCTGTTGCCGGACGCGCTGCGATCAACGTGGTGATGAAGGACAATGCCTCTGACCTCAACGAGGTGGTGGTCATCGGATATGGCGTTGCCAAGAAGGGCGACCTGACCAGTTCCATCTCTGCCATCAAAGGTGACGAGCTCAACAAACTCACCACTGGCAACGTCATGGACGCCTTGCAAGGACAGGTCAATGGTGTGCAGGTAACCAACGGCGGTGCGCCAGGTTCCTCACCCCGCGTCATCATCCGAGGCATCAGCACCATCAACGGCTCAGACCCGCTCTATGTCGTCGACGGCATGCCCGTGGGTACCAATATCAACTTCCTCAACCAAAACGACATCGAGAGCATGCAGGTGCTCAAGGACGCTTCCGCTGAGGCTATCTACGGTACACGTGGTTCCAATGGTGTCATTCTCATCACCACCAAGAAAGGCCGTAAGGGTGCCATGAAGTTCGAGGCTTCTGTCTCTGAGGGCTTCCAGACACTCAGCAAGCCCGATGTTGCCAAAGCTTCGGAATACGAAAAAGTATATAAGATGCGCTACGCCAATGACGGCAGTACCGGAGCCTACAAAGGCACGGAGAACATCACTGATGCTCAGGGCACAGACTGGTGGGACCAGTGCATCCGTGACATCGCACTGCAACAAAACTACAATATCGGATTCTCCGGTGGTACCGACAAACTGCTCTATTCTGCAAGCATTGGTTACTTTCGCCAGAACTCACAGTACAAGGTGGGTGACTGGCAGAAGCTGACAGCACGCTTCTCCATGGAGTATAACTTCAACAAGATCGTCAAGGCTGGTATCGACTTCACACCGAAATATGAAAACTGGAGCGACACGCCCAGTCTGATGGGCGCCATCATGGCAATGGATCCGACAACACCGGTCATGCGTGACAAGAGTGAGTGGACCTCCAACCCTTACAGCAACTACGCACGCTCAAACAACAACCAGGAGTGGAATCCTGTGGCTTCGATGTATCGTCTTGACAAGCACTCCGACGAATATGGTCTGCTTGCTACTCCTTTCATCAGTATCAGCCCTATCAGCGGTCTGACTTTCCGCACACAGTTTGGCATCAATGCACGCTTCCGCCTGTCGGACAGCTACACACCGGACTTCCATATTGACAACCTCGAGCAGAGCGAGAAGAGCAATGCCTCACGCACTATGCAGAACTGGGTCGACTGGAACTGGACCAACACACTGACCTATATGAAGAGCTTCAACAAGCGCCACAACCTCAACGTCATGGCCGGCTACACCATGGAGCGCTTCCAGGACTACTGGCTCAGCGGCAGCCGCGACAACATTCCTTCCAACGTGGAGGACATGCGCTATGTGAGTGCAGGTACTGAGAATATGCAGGCTTCGGGTACCAACACCTACAGCTCGCTGATCTCTTATCTCGGTCGTGTGATGTATAACTATGATGAGCGCTACTACCTCACAGCCAGCGTGCGTGTCGACGGTTCCTCTAAGTTCCCCAAGGGCAACAAGTACGCTACTTTCCCGGCTGTCAGTGCTGCATGGCGTATCTCCGGCGAACCGTTTATGAAGCATCAGCATGTCTTCGACGATTTGAAGTTGAGACTCGGCTGGGGTAAGGTCGGTAACCAGAACATCGACAACTCAGCTTATATCAGCTCTATCTCTACCACACGCTATACTTTCGGTGCTACACCTGCCACGATTGTGGGTTCTACGATCGGATCTATTGGTAACACAAACGTGAAGTGGGAGACGGTCGAGGACTACAACATCGGACTCGATATGGCCTTCCTGACCAATCGCCTGCGCGTCACCGCTGACTGGTACACCAAGAAGAGCCATGACATGCTCATGCAGAAAGAGAACCTGCTCATCCTTGGTTATCCGATGTGGAACGGACAGATGTGGGAGAATATCGGCAGCATGAAGGCTACCGGGTGGGAACTTGGCATCGACTGGAACGACCATGTAGGCGGCTTGCAGTATGGCGTCGGAGTGAACCTTAGCTCGGTACGCAACAAAGCTGTCAACCTCAACGGCAATTATCTCTACACGGGTAACCACAATGGCGACTACATCATCCGCAACGAGGAAGGCCGTCTGATCAGTCAGTTCTACGGTTATGTCGTAGACGGTATCTTCCAGAATCAGACTGAAGTGACCTCCTACACCGATGAGCACGGAAACGCTATGCAGCCAAACGCTCAGCCTGGTGACTTCCGCTATAAGGATCTCAACCATGACGGTACGATTGACGAGAAGGACAAGACCTATATCGGCAATCCATTCCCCGACCTGATGCTGGGTCTGAACCTCAACGCTCAGTATAAGGGCTTCGACTTCAGAGCTCAGTTCTATGGCACCTTCGGCAACGACATCTATAACCTCAACCGTGAGCGTTACTTTGGCCAGGACGGTCAGAATGTCTATGCCGGTACACTTGAGAAGGCTTGGCACGGAGAGGGAACTTCCACAGAGTATCCACGCCTGACCGTTGCCGATCCGAACTCTAACTACACGCGTCCTTCGACCTACTTCGTAGAGGACGGCAGCTATTTCCGCTGCAAGTTGCTGCAACTGGGCTATACCTTGCCCAAGAAGCTTCTTGGCACCTGCACGCTGCGCTTCTCACTCTCTGCCCAGAACCTCTTCACGATCACGGGCTACAGCGGCATGGATCCGGAAACAGCTGCTATGGGTGGTGCCACACAGGCTGGTATCGACTGGACCGGTTATCCTAACCCACGTACCTTCCTCGTGGGTGTGAACATGAACTTTTAACGATTATCATCAACAACTATGAAACAATATATTTTGGGTCTGACCATGGCGGCTGCACTGACGTTCACTGTCAGTGGCTGCTCCGATTTCCTCGAAGAGCCTATCCGTGGTCAGCAGGACATGGAAAACTATTTCTCTACGGAGGATGAATGTGCCAAGCAGGTGACGGGCTGCTATCAAAGTGTGGCCTACGACGACTGGTGGCAGATATACAAGTTCTACGTTGCAGGTGATATGTGCACCGACGACGAATGGATGGGTAACACGACTCAGGATCCGGGCGATTATCTTCACTTGGCTCACTACACGGGCAACACCATCAGCGCGGGCAACAGCTGTCAGAACTTCTGGCAGTATCGCTACAAAGGCATTCTCCAGTGCAACATCGCCATCAACCGCATCCCCGGCGTGAAGTTCAACGACGAGTCGCTCCAGAAGCGCTATATCGCAGAGGCTAAGGTTCTGCGTGCGTTTGAGTACTTCGATTTGGTGAAGAACTTCGGCGGTGTGCCCTTGGTGCTCGACTTGAAGATGCCGTCGGAGGTGGTCGGCATAGAGCGCGCCAGTAAAGAGGAAACCTATGCACAGATCGAGAAGGATCTGCTCGAAGCTATTCCCGACCTGCCTGTACGCAGTGCCTACAGCAGCAAAGACCTTGGACGCGTTACGAAGGGTGCCGCTCAGGGACTGCTCGGAAAGATATATCTCTATCAGGAGAAGTACAAAGAGGCTGAGGGACAGCTCAAAGCCGTCATTGACAGCAAGGAATATCAGCTGCTCGACAACTTTGGCGATGTGTGGAGCATGGACCACAACAACAGCAAGGAGAGTCTCTTTGAAGTTCAGACCAACAGCGACATCAGCTACAACCTTGGTGAGCGCATCTCTGTGGTTGTCGGTTCTCGTGATGACTCAGGCTGGTCTTGGGGATTGCCGACAAGCAATCTGGAGAAAGCCTTTGAGGGTGCCGGTGACTCAGTGCGTCTGAAGTGGACCATCCTGCACGACGGTCAGACCAGCGTACCTAACGATCCTACGTGGACAAAGGACAATCCTTATGTCATCGCGCCGAGCAAGCATAAGAGCGCACGATGCAACATGAAACTCTATATCCCTGTTGCTAAGCGTCCGTCGCCATACGATGCTCCGCATATTCCACTGAACTATCGTCTGCTGCGCTATGCCGACGTGCTGCTGATGTATGCTGAAGTGGAGAACGCATTGGGCAGGGATGCTGAGGCCCGCACAGCACTCAACGAGGTGAGAGCCCGTGTGAAACTCGCTCCCGTGACAGCCTCTGGTAAGGACTTGCGCGATGCCATCCGCCTGGAGCGCCGTCTGGAGTTGGCTCTTGAAGACAACCGACTCTATGATCTGCGCCGCTGGAAAGATGACAACGGCAAGCCCGCTATCGATAATATCATGGGTCCCAACGGATCGTTTGTACATTACAATCTCTATGAGAGTACCGATAAGTACGAGAAGGAGAATAAGGGTGAGAGCAGTGACAAAGGCATCACGTTTAAAGAGGGACGCGATGAGCTCTTCCCAATACCTAACTCTGAGATTATCATGTCTAACGGATCCATTAAGCAGAATCCATTATACTAAATTCTAGGTCTCAAAGGTTCTTTAGGTTCTTTAGGTTCTGGAGGTTTTGATGGTTTTTTAGGTTTTATCGTTGGTATAGGATCTTTGAACCTCCGAAACCTTTGGAACCTAAGAATCTTTAAATGCCGGATGTTTTTCCTGTTTTACATTCCTTTAATTTTATTTCGTATGAAACAAATACTTATCTCCATCTTTGCTTTGTCTACTGCCTTGTCTGCCTCGGCGCAGTCGACTTATACGATAGGATTCAATCCTTCGGAACACTACCAGACTATCATGGACTTCGGTGCTTCGGACTGTTGGACAGCCGATTTCGTGGGACGATACTTCTCCTCTGCTGAGAAAGAAAAGGCCGCGCGCCTGCTCTTCTCACAAAAGATGGACAGCAACGGCAATCCCGAAGGCATTGGGCTCTCGGTGTGGAGAGTGAACTTAGGTGCTGGCAGCAGTGAGCAAGGCGACGGATCGAATATCGCGAATGTCACTCGACGGGCAGACTGCTACCTCAAAGCAGACGGCAGCTATGATTGGAATCGTTGCTCAGGACAACGGTGGTTCATGGAGCAGGCTAAGAACTATGGCGTTGATCATTTCCTTCTTTTCGCCAACTCTGCACCTATTTATTATACGGGCAACGGACTGGCCAACAACAAAGACGGAGCGACGGGAGCCAACCTGAAAGAAGACTGCTACGACGACTACGCAAACTATATAGCCACAACAGCCAAGCATTTCACTGACCAGGGCTACCCTATCACCTATGTCGATCCCGTTAACGAGCCGGCCTTTGACTGGCGCGATGGTCAGGAGGGCTCTCCTTGGCAAAATGCTGAGATCAGCCGTCTCGTACGTGAATTGGATAAAGCACTTGATAAGCAGCAATTGTCGGGCACAACTATTGTCATGCCCGAGGCCAGTTCTTGGGATCGTGTCTATCAGCACTGCACTGACTATGGTGGCAGAGCCTCTGATCAGATAGAGGCTTTCTGGAATCCTGCAAATAGTGAAACATATATTGGTGGGCTCAGCCATGTGGAGAAGGCCGTGGCAGGACACGACTATTGGACTTTCGGTAGCGACGCTGCATTAGTGAATACACGAAAGAAGGTGGCGCAGAAAGCTGCGCAATATAGATTGAAAGTCATGCAGACCGAGTGGAGTATGCTTGACAAAGAGCCTGGTACAGACACTGGCTTCCCTGGTTCTTACGATAAGGCGAGCGAGATGGATATAGCTTTGTTCATGGGAAAACTCATCTATATAGGACTCACCGAAGGCAACATGTCGTCGTGGTCGTACTGGACAGCAATGGATCAGTCGCAATGGAGTCAAAAGAATCGCTTCCATCTGCTGCGTCTCAACGCCACGGGAGACACAGGCTACGAGAGCTATGGTGACATCACAAAAGGTGGCACGATAACAGCAAATCCTAATCTGTGGGTACTTGGAAACTACAGTCGCTTTGTGCGTCCCGGCTATCAGCGCATAGCCCTGACGGGTACATCGGTCGACGATATCGACGAATTGATGGCAACAGCCTTTGTCTCACCTGATAGCAAACGCGTTGTGGCCGTATTTGTCAATAATGGTGAGTTTGCGAAAGGAGTCAAATTCAATACTTCCGCAACGGCTATTCATAAATATGTGACCGACGCTACGCATTCGCTGAGCCTTGATGCTACACTGAGCACAACGCCCAATGCCGACACACGCATCCTCATTCCGGCTCGCTCCGTGGTAACCTTCACTTTCGACGGTGACTTTGCTACCGGTATTCAAGGCATACAAGCAGATGCCAAAAAGGTAAATGCTATTTTCTCTTTGACTGGAATGAAGGTCTCCGATGACGTTTTTCATCTGCAAACATTGCCGAAAGGTATCTATGTCGTTGGTGGAAAGAAAATAGTTAATCATTGAAACAGAATCAACTATCCTCATCATATATTCTATACTGCTATGAACTGCCATCGTTTTCTCTTCTCGGCACTGTTGTTGTTGGCGGCAGTGTCAAGTCGTGCCCAAAGGATCTATCGGATCAATGTGGACCAGCCGCGTCAGCAGATTCTGCACTTCGGGGCATCAGACGCATGGAGTATGAAGTATGTCGGGCTGTGGGCGGAGCAACAGCAACGGCAGATCGCAGACTGGCTGTTCAGCACGGACAACGATGCGCAAGGTCAACCGCGTGGCATCGGACTTTCGCTGTGGCGCTTCAACCTTGGGGCCGGCAGTGAAGAACAGGGCGACAGCTCGCATATCCAGCAAGCTACGCGAACAGAATGCTTCCTGAATGCCGACGGCAGTTACGACTGGAGTAAACAGCAGGGACAGCGCAACTTCCTGAAGCTTGCCAAGGAGCGTGGTGTCGATCATTTCCTGGCTTTCATGAACTCTGTGCCGGTCTTCTTCACACAGAACGGACTCGCTACCAACACGGGACGGGGAGCAACAATCAACCTTCGGCCGAACTGCTATGGCCGTGCCGCACAGTTCATCGCGACGAGCTTGAAAGGAATGGAAGAGCACGACGGTATCCACTTCGACTATGTCAGTCCGGTCAATGAAACGGACGGCCATTGGAACTGGTTAGGACCGAAACAAGAAGGGTCGCCGGCTACCAATCGGGAAGTAGCAAAACTGGTGAGGGCTGTATCGAAAGCCTTTAAAAAGCAAAAGGTCAGTACACAGATAACGATTAATGAGAGTTCTGATTTGCGTTGCCTCTTGGGTACGCATGAGACAGACTGGCAACGCGGCTACGAAATTTCCAGTTTCTTCTGTAAGGACAGCACGCAGACCTATTTAGGCGACTGTCCGGGCGTGGCGCATAGCGTACTGGCACATAGCTATTGGACCAACACGCCAGTGAGCTATATGCGGCAGATCCGTGAGCAGCTCCGTGATACGCTGGCTCGTTATGGTCTCCATTACTGGCAGAGTGAATTGTGCAT